>Ga0315287_10000053_pt1 | contig 104085 bp, 124 predicted proteins | sample YL17G11_0_MG_FD_205037 | JGI IMG/M metagenome (GOLD analysis project Ga0315287, IMG submission 205037) | Sediment microbial communities from Yellowstone Lake, YNP, Wyoming, USA - YL17G11_0 | ecosystem: Environmental > Aquatic > Freshwater > Lake > Sediment | place: USA: Wyoming | collected... | reverse complement strand
TTACGCTGGACGATGTTTTCAAGGTGATTAATCAGGCCTTGGCAGAAGCCACGTCGATCGTGAACGACATCAATACCGTGATCGCGCAGATTCGCAGTAAGGTCGCGAATATCGACGCGGTAATGATCGGAGTTTCGGGCTTTCTTACGCAGGTGGGTGTTTCCATCGCGAGCAGCCGGGACCTGGTGATCGACTACCCGCGCAAGCTCGCGCTCTCGAGCGCGGATGCGGTACGCACCGCAGGGCTGCAGCTAGCAGACACGACACAAGCGACATTCACAACGCCAACCGGCTACAAGGCGATCGATACAAATGCCGCTCGTTGGCTGGCAGCATTAGAGCGCTGCCTTGACCGGATCATTTCGCGAGTGCAGAAATTTCGGGAGTCCTCACAGGAAGTGCTGCAGCGGACGGAGCGCAGCTACCTAGGCGAGCGGGCGTTGACCGAAAACGATCTGCTTACGAATAGCGCGGGGGCTACCGCGAACAGCTCCGCGCGCGTAGCGAAGGGGGCAGAGAGCGAAGCGGGTACGAGCTTCGGTGAATACCAAGCGCTGCGACGAGTGCAGGTCACAGCGACATCCACGCTTTCCACGCTTTCCTCACTTTATAACGTGTCCCGCGAATTGATCGTTGTCGTCAATAATTTGAGGCCTCCCTACTTCACGCCGGGCGGCGGGTTAGGCACCCTGAAACCAGGCGACTACATATTGATTCCCGTTGCGCAGACCTCCGGTGTTCCGGTGTCTGATACAGCGACAGCAAGTTATCGTGACGTCGAGCAGACGCTTTATGGGATGGATTTTGCGCTAGATCAGACAGAGCTCGCGCTAGGCAAATTAGATTTCAAGATCGACGCGTCGCACGGCAACGATGATGCCGAGTACGCAACGGGGATCCCAAACATTACCAACGGGCTCGAAATTATTCTGCACACAGAGCAAGGCGAAACGCAGCACGTCCCGTCCGTGGGTTTGAATTTACCAGTGGGGAGCAAAGGCACTCTGCAAAACGTGCTGCTCGCTGCTACGTCCATGCGTAGCTCGATCTTGTCGGACGATCGAATAGAGCGCATCTTGTCGTCGCGTCTCGTGCTCGACGGCGACACGCTTACGCAGGAAATCACGCCATTGATTCGCGGTGGCGGGGAAGGTCTAACGGTAGTGCTACCGTTAGGCCGAGCATCAGGGGGCTAAAGCGTGCCTGTTTTCAGACCACGAACACGCGTTGAAATCATGCGCGACATGGTAGCGCGCGTAATTGCACGGGCGGGGCTCTCGGGCTTGCGCAAGAATTCAGGCGTCTACCACGTGCTGTCGTCTGCCGCAGACGAGGACGCGGAGCAATATTTTCAGCTCGCACGCCTGCGTGACGTGTTTTCAATCGACGACGCTACGGGATCGGACCTCGACGCGCGGGCGGCTGAAATCGCGACTGACGACACCTTACTGAGGATCGCGGCACAGAAGGCCGTGGTCACCGTGCAATTCAGTCGGCCTGGCACTGTGGGCACGGTGTCGATCGCCTCAGGATCGTTCGTCGCAGCGAGTGATACGACGGGCACGATCCGTTTCAAGACTACGGCCTCGGGCAGCATCACGCCGGGCAACACGACGAGCGCGCTGATTCCTGTGATCGCAGATATCGCAGGCACACGCGGCAGCGTGGCAGCGGGCGCGATCTCGCGCATGGAAACGCGGATCGCTGGCGTCACAGCGGTCACGAATCCGGCAGCAGCGACGCCTGGACGTGATCAGGAATCGGATCCTGACTTTCGTGCGCGCATTAAGCAGCACGTGCAGCGCATGAGTCGAGGCACCGTTTTCGCCATCACGAGTTACGCTCGCGCCGTGCAGCTCGACAACGGGCAGCGCGTGCTCTTTACAAGCGTCGTGGAGCCCGTTGTGCCCAACGGATCGCTAAGCTGTTACATCGACGACGGCACCGGAGCAGTGGACGTGTACAGCTCTGATTTCGTCACGAGCGATGACACCCTGATCGCAGCTGCAACGGGCGGCGAGTTTCGATTTCGCACAAATCAGCGCCCGATTCGAGATGACGGATCCTTCGAATTGCGCCGTAACGGATCACTGCTCGTGCGCAATACAGACTACGCGGTCAATACTGCGGGCGGAGATGTCGAACTGTTTACTCCGCTTACTGGAGGGCAAAGCCTGAAAGCGAATTACCGCTTTTACACGGGACTCGTGCAAGAGGCACAAAAGGTTATCGACGGGGACGCTGCCGATCGGCAGAACTACCCGGGCGTGCGCGCAGGCGCGACGCGCGTTTACGTGCTGCCTCCTACTCGAGTATTGCAGTCCGTAGACGGGCAGCTCTCGGTAGACGACGGTTATGATTTGGCTGTGGTAACCGCAGAAGTTGTTTCCGCAATCCAGGGCTACATCAATGGCCTTGATATCGGGGCCGCAGTGTTCGTCGCCAGCATAATCAAAGTGGTGATGAGCGTAACGGGCGTTGTGAATTTCACGCTTTCGAATCTGAGCGGATCTTCGCCCGCAGCAGATCAGGTAATACTTCCTGCACAGGTCGCGCGCATCGCGAGCGCTTCAATTTCCATACTGTAAGGACGCGCGAAAATGGCCGCACAAATCGTCATGAATTCCGGATCGCCTGTTACGGGATCTATCGAGGTCGCAGCGGCGACGCTGATCACGCTGAGCAACTTCGACAATACCGGCGTCCTGGGCTGGAAGTGGGAGCTTGTGGATAAGCCCGCGGGCTCCGCTGCCACGCTGAGCGCGACCCTCACGGCGACTTCGACGATCACGCCTGATCTGCCCGGAACGTACATGATCCGGCTGAGCACTTACACGGATGCTGCGCGCACGGTGCTCGACGACGGGGACGATCAAGCCGCGGGTGTTCGCTACTCCGGATCGTTCACGTGGCGTTTACCCGGTGCAGGGGAGACCCTCCAATTCGATGCCAGCAAAGGATGGAAGCCTGAGGTAAACGCCATCCTCGCGGCGGTGCGAACGCAGCTACTTACCGACGTCGCACTTGCAACGCTTGCGGCAAACCAGACCACGAACTTGCTTGCCGCAGATCAGGTGGAATTCGACACCGCTACCGTGGTGGGCTCGAAAATAGCGGTGGTCACAACAGCGGGTGCTACGCGCGGACAATTCACACTCGCCGCAGGGACCTACCTGCTGATCGGTGCTTGCCGAGCGAACTACAGCGCGTCGTCGGGCCTTTCAAAGCTCGGCTGGTTCAATGCCACGGGCGCCGCTGCAGTCGGCGCTGAGGCTGCCCTTGCAGGCTCCGCAGGGTTCACAACGGACAGCCTGCAAGGTGTCGCGTGCGCCCTGGTGACCGTTGCGGTGTCCACCGTATTCGAGCTCCGGACAAAAAGCCTGACAGGTACGATCTCGAATTACGAAGCGGGGCGCAGTTTCGGGGCCGCAGTGCGGCTGCAGTAAGGGGGGCGCGTTGATCACAGAGCAATTCGATTTTTTAGAGATCGTGATTTACACGTCCGGCGTTTGTTTTGCGTATGACATGCGCACGAAACCAGGGGCGCTACTCGATCCAAAAACGGCAGCCGCGTACCTTACTGAGTTTGCAGCAACGCATACCGGCGAGGCTGCCGATCGCGCTGCCGTCCACGCGAAGGCCTTCACGTGAGCATTTTTAGCTTCACGATCATCTACTCGACTCCGCCTTCGCCTGTTCTGGGTGTGTCGAGCGGTGGGTGGGGCACGGGCGAGTGGGGCACAGGACCTTGGGGCGCGAGTCAGGCTGCGCCTCCGCAGATCAACAGCGCGTTGCCCAATGTCGTAGACGAGCTCGGCGGGACGGTCGTGCTGATCACGGGCAGCAACTTCAACGCGAGCGCCCTTGTCGAGCTCTTGCAGGGCACGCAGGTCGTGGGGCAGGCCTCGATCTCAGACCTGCAATTTGATCTCACTCCAAGCAAGCTTTATGTCGGAATGCCGGTGCTTGAGACGGGCTTCTACTCCCTGAGGGTGACCACGAACGGCGGGCTTTACACGCTCGACAACGCGATCGAAGCGCGGCCTTTTGCGTACGAGCTCAAGACCGAAGACGTGCGGCGCAAATGGGGCCGCGCGTGGAATCTCGGCGTGCGGCAGCTGAGCGTAGGAGGGTAACCGTGGGGCTGATTCAAAGCGTGGTGGAGGCGATCCACGGCGAGGACGATCGTATTGCGGGCCAGTCAGTGACGCGCCTCGTTGCGCCGCTGACCGCAACCTCGAGTGTCGCAATCGTGCAGAGCACGATCGGATTCGGTTTGCTCGTTGACGGCACACTGCAAGCGCTACTGCTGATCGAAGGGGAGGTCGTAGAAGCGGTTTCCCGCACGCAGGTGCCAGGCAACTTCCAATTCCTTTCGCTGACACGAGGTGCCCGAGGCACCGAAGCAAAGGCGCACCCTGCAGGGGCCCTTGTTTACGACGTAGCAGGAAACAGCTCTGCTCGAGATCTGGTGAGCCGTGGCCTGTTTGTAGACACGGCGCAGGACACCGACCTAGACGTGATCGGCAGAAACTTAGGGCTGCATAAATGCGCGGGCTTGCCACAAGAGACATGGCGGCGTGTGATCAAGGCAGTCGCCTATTTACCGAAACAGCCGCTCGCGGCATTCGAGCGCGTACTCACGGCCTATTTCAACAACACCACGTCGTGGGAGATTTACGAGCTCCCGCGTAAGACGTACGAGATATTTGTCGATGTCGATGTCGACTTAGCCACGTCGGTGCAGGGGCGGTTTTTTCTGAATGGGGGCTTGTCCCGCCTTACAACCGGACTCACCACAGTCACGACGCCTTACCCGATTGGGCACGTGCTGCGCGTGGTGCTCGCGACTACGAACACGAGGCGCGGGCACAGGTTCGGCGTCACCAATTATTTCAGCTCGTTTGTAGGCAGCACGATCACGCTAAATGCTTCGCCTGGAGCAATCGGAACTGAGGTGCTGATCGACTGGCGCCCAGCCAGCAATTCGTTCCACTACCTCGCTCCGGACACAGGTACGGTGAACGCGGGCGATCGGTACGCCTATTTTTCCGACAGTACCTCGATATTACAATGCTTGCTCGATCAGGTGCGCGCGGCAGGCACGCGCGTGACGATACTAACTCGAGTTGCCGGATTGCCCTGAGGGAGCACAAAAGATGAAATCCGTTAAGTGGCAGGATCAAGAGCGCGTCGATCAGAACGACATGGAAGCGCAGAATGATTTCTTAGTAGGGGAGTTTCGACGACTGGTGCGCGCGGCACTGCTGACTAGCGAAACGACCACAGGGATTATTCGAGGCTTCAAGGTCGAGCCGCAAGCAGTGCCTGATTTCACGGTGCGTGTGCGGCTCAACCCGGGCACGCAACCGGGGGCTGCGGTCCTTGCAGAGAACGACGGCAGCATCATTACCAGGGGGCAACTCGCGGGAGATCGCGGAGCTCAAGCGGCACTCGAGGGCAACGCTTCCTACACGATCGACTTTTCGGCAGACGCTCCCGGTACGTACGTAGTCGAGGCGACTTTCCTGTATTCCGATGGCGAGTCCGATAATCGCGCGTTTTGGAACGACTCGACTAATCTCGAGTACATATCTTCGGTACCTACGAGGCGCCTTCCGACGCTCAGCATCGTACGCAGGGCCTCCGCTGCGGGCGGCGAGTGGACCACGCTTGCGAGCGTCGTGTGGACAGGGGCCAACATCACGTCGGGCGCCATCACGGATAAGCGCGATCTACTGTTCGAAGGCATATTCCCGAACTTTCAGACCACGCAGTCCGGCACGGGCGGCATGCCGGATTTCGACCGCGGCGCTGCTCGAGCAGACGTCACAAATGATGCCGTCTACAGTGCACTACGTAAGGTCGGACGGCAGATCCAAGATCTGAAAGGACCGAACGCGGCAGGACAGTGGGATTTTCACTCCCGTGTGCTCAGGCCCATGGATCCCTCGAATCTGCTGGGCTCCGGCGTAACGAAGTCGATCGCAACGCTCGACACGCTTGAGTATACGATCGGCGACGGTACTACTACGTGGGGCGATTTCAGCGGATCGACTGGGCTGCAGCTGTGCCTTACGCATATTCAAGCTGCGCAGGCGGTACTACCGCAGCGAATTCGCATCAGGCTCAAGTCGATGCGCACCGCGATTTCTAACACGGAGATCTGGGCGATCACGACAGGGCTAACGCTCACGACATCGAAGCATATCGAGATTATCGGAGACCTAAGCGGCGCGGGTGCAAACGAGCGCGTACCTGTGAAGTTCTCCGAAACAGCGACGTCCTTCAATTTCACAGCAACGCCCGCGGGAGCTCTCACACTCTGCAACATACACACAGCGAACGTTCCGGCTGCGTCTGTATTCATCGGCGGAGACAGCGGGCGCATCCACCTCGATAACGTCTTACTGTCTTCGCAAAGCGTGACGATCAGCGCGAACCACACGCAGTCTAAATGGCGTAATTCGGAGATCTACGGAGAAATCCGAATCTCTGCGGATCCGGTCTACTCCGAGATAGACGGGCTCGTTGTTGAAAACTGCAGGTTCGGCACGCTCGACGTGACGATCAACGCCACGCCTTTTCATGTCGACGGCTACATGCGTTTTTGGCGCGGTACGACCACGCTAATCGCGAACGCTACGACATTCAGCAATAAGGCGCTATTCAAGAACTGCGAATTTTTCTACGGCGGAAACACCACGGCAGCAAGCGTCAATAGAGAAGCCTGCGTAGACATGCGAGGCGCAGCCGCTGTCACCTTCGAAAATTGCAATTACGTAGCGTGGGCCGATTCCAATTTGATCCTGCTCGGTAACAGCGGCGTGGATCAGACGAACGGATCTGAGCAAATAGGCTTCAATAACTGCGTATTTCGGGTGTCTGGATCTTTCGCGTCCGCGAGCAGACACAACGTGCTCGCGGGCTACAACGGCGCAGAGGGCACCGGGTGGTGCGTGTTCGGCGAAACGAAGCTGAGCACAACTACGATCACCTCAGGCCTTACTTCCTGTTTCATGCGCAGTATCTCATTCAAGAATTGCGTATGGGATGGCTGCCCGCAGATCGACTCGGGTGGCGTAAAGCTAAAGAACGGCGCCGTAAGCTGCTCGGTTGAAAACTGCACTTTCGAATCCGTGACGTTTCCCGTCGATACCGGATTTGCGCCCATTCGGCGGCTCTATTATCTGTCGTTTGTGCACGACGCGCATTACACGGGCTACACCACGTCGAATATTTCGATCAGCAATTGCCAATTTGGCCGCGTCACGAGCTCAGACGCTGCAGCCTACGTGCCTGACGTTCGGCACGTGAACCTAACGCGCGTGCACGATGTGAAGGTCGACAAATGCGTATTCGCTTGCTCCACGCTGGCAGGCAATAGCAACAAGACAGTATGGTCGAACGGCACAAGCGAAATGTTCGGCGTGATCACGTCGCGCTGCTTTGACGTGCACATTAGCAAGTGCACATTCCAGTATTTCCCGGGCACTGTGCTGGCCGCGGCTATCGCGCAGTCGGGTACCGACACCTCGACCTACGCGTCACGGTTCTCAGTGCTGAATTGCCATTTCGAAACCTGCACGTACGGCTTACTGTTTATCAATCCGACCCGTTCGGTGATCACGTTCGACGGGAATACTTTCGACGCCTTTGCGAGCAATACGGCGCGCCTATTCAAGGCTAATACGAAGATCGAGACGGGCAGTGTCGTGCGGTTTAGAGACAACACGGTGCTGAATCCTCCCGGTGCAACGTGGACGGTTGTCGAGCTCGGCGATCCCGCGCGCGTGGTATTCATGGGCAACGATCTGAGCAATGACGGGCGCATCATTCACGACTCAGGAATGCCGGGTTTCGTCGTCGGGTGGAACACGACGCCGCAAATGAATCTAGTCGCCGCGTGGGCGTAAGGGAGGTTCAGTGGATCAGCTAAGCGAGGCGCTGTGGGGATTGCTCGCGGGCGCGCTCAGTCCGGAGCACTGGCCGTTTTTCGCCGTGGGTCTGATCCTTACGGTGCTCGGACAGGTCGCGAGCACGCGTGTATTCACACGCGAGCAGGCCTATCTGTTTCGCGGCAAAGGGCGCGGTGCGTGGCTGCACGGATTTTTCTGGTGGGGCCGCGAGACGCTACCCGCGCATCCGATCGCGGCTGGCCTCGTGCTCGCGCTGCTCTGGCGTGATCCTGAGGGCCAGGGCTGGGCCTGGATCGTGAGCGCGGTCTACTGGACGTTCTGCGGTGCGACCTCGCTGTTTGCCTGGATCGCGGTCAAGGCCTGGGCGAAGCACAAGGGCGTGCTGCTCACGCTGCCCGGAGATTCGGAGCGTCCCGTGTTGCCTCCGGGCCCCCCTGCGCGCTAGTGTCGCAGCCGGCGATCCAGACAGAGCGCCCTTTCAGTCCCGTTGCGGCGTGCGAGGCACACGTAGCGGGCACTGATTTAGCGTTGACAGTTATCGCGTTCTCCGATAACCTCTTGAGTGAAGGGAAGGTGTTGTGATGGCGAAGGGATTCTCAAACAACGTAACCGGGCGCGTGGGCGTGCGCGCCAGCAAAGCGGCAGAATTTCACGGGCGCAATCCCGCGTATGCCTGGGTAGCAGAAGTGAGCAACCACGGGACCTCGGTGGCGATCGGTTGGGGCCCGACTCCGAAGGCAGCACGTCACGACGCGATCAAAAACGCTCAAGCAAGCGCTGCGTCGGGCACTGCGCCCAAGTTCGAAAAGGCGGTGTAGGTCATGGAAGCGAAAAAGCCAGCTGCGGGGGTTGACCCGTTCGTGCGAGTCAAAGCGTTGTACGTCTCGGGTCTGCTCGAGGGTACCGAGAGCGAGGTGCAGTGTCGCCTGAGTGAGGCAGAAGTCGGGCGCGTGGTGCGCCCTTGGATCCGCGTGCTGAGCGCGTACCGCGTGCTCGAGGTGTTCTCGCCCTACTCCGCAGAGCAAGAGTGGGAGATCGCCGTAGCGTGCTGGGATGCAGCTCTCGACGAGGACGATCAGCATGCCGCGGGCGAGTGGGCGGGACGCTGCGCGGCGAAGCTCGAGAAAGAGGCGGGGGGCGTATGATTACAGTCGGAGCAAAAGTCAAAATTTCCAGGGGCTGCAAAGCCCTGGACATCGCTAAAAACGCCTCGGCCAAAGTGACCGAGATTAAAGAGCTAGGCGCGGACTACTGCCACAACGTGGCCGTTACGCTCGAATTCACGAACGGCTACAAAGCGGGCAAGCGTAAGACGTTGTGGGCGCGGCACCCTAACAGACTGCAGGCCAACGTCCTTCGTTTGCTGGACGGAAACCCGACACGCGCCATCGAAATCGTCGTCGTGGGCTGATTTCGCGTGCAAGCCTTATCGCGACATGCGATAACTAGATCGAAGGGACGGGTAGCGAGATGGACGAAATGGTGCACAAGTTCGAAAAGGCGGGGCTAGGCAAGGCCCCGTACAGATTTCTCGGTGTGAGCGAGCACAAGTTTCAGGCGGCGCCTGGTGAGCCGATCAAGCCTGGTGGATCGTGCGACTACTGCGGCGCCTCGATCATGTATGCCGCGCAGCTGCAGGGTGCGTGTGGAGCTCGCTTCAAGGTGGGGTGCGACTGCGCCCTGAGCGCGGGCGGTGCAGGCATGCAGAAGCGAGTCGAGGACTGGCAGAAGAAACACGAACGCGAGCTCAGGAAGGCCCGGAAGGCAGCCAAGGCGGCAGCGATGCGCGAGCGGTTCGCATCGCTGCTCGAGAGGCTTGACGGCATGTCAGCGCGCCCAGGATTTCCTGGCATGTTCGCGGAATCGGTAGCGGGGCAGATCAGGTCAGGCAAAGCGCCCTCGCCGCGGCAACTCGAGGTAATCGCCTCACTCGGTTGATTTCAGGTGCGCGGCTTATCGAGATATGCGATAACTAGATCGAAGGGAAGGTGTTGTGATGGCAAAGGCAATCGTGGTTTGTGTGCGCTCGTTTGAACAGGTGATCCCTGCGACTGAGCTTGTTTCGGTTTGTAACGGAGTGACTTCGAAAATCTGCGATGTACCGGAAAAGCGGTTTGTGTACGCCGCAGGCGAGCAAGTGCTGTTCCGTGCCAAAAAAGACGCGCAAGCTTTCGTGAAGGCGCACAAAAGCGAGGCCGCTGCTCGCGGGGAGGCTGCTCCCTTCGTGATGGCGATCGACTACCGCCATCCAGGCGAATGAGGGATTGCAAGTTATCGCGAAGTGCGATAACTAGATCGAAGGGAAGGTGTTTTGTGTACGAAGATATCCTGAGCTACGAGGACGTAAAAGGGACCGTGCGTGTGACCGTGTGCGCGGGAGCGCGCTCCCGCTCGGCAGAGAGACCGCTGGGCTTCTGCGTCGTAACCAGCTTCGTGGAGGGCGCGTACGGCAGCTACACCGAGGTGCCCGTGGTCGAGCCGTTCGCAGGCCCGGTATTCGAGGAGCCTGCGCTGCCCGAACTGGACCTGAGCATCTTTTTCGAGGGCTGCTGATTTCGTGTTGCATGAGTTATCGCGACGTGCGATAACTAGATCGGAGGTTGAAGTCATGAAGGTCTCGGAGAAAAAACTAGATGCGTACGTAGCGGCGGTTCTTGCGGCAATCGAGAGCAACTCGATCCGCGCGTGGGCAGCCTCGGAGCACAACGCTCCGATCGTGCGGAAGTTGGCCGCGAGCGAGATCGGGAAAACCAAGCCCGCAGACCTCGCAACTTTTCTGGTGATCACCGCAATGGGTTGAGCTCGCGCGGCGAGCAGATTAGGGGAGTGCCATGGGAGAAAAAATCAAAGTGCTCGAGTTGGCGAAGGCGACCGTTTACAGATCCAGCATGTTCGGCTGGACCTCGGTCGAGGCAAACGATGTCTCGGTCGAGAAAGGCCCTTACGCGCAATATAAAGAGGCCCTGCACGTGAGCTACCGGAGGCCACGCAAGCGCTCGCGTGAGGGCTTCGTGGCCTCAAGTTACGAGCCTGGGCACAGCGTAGTGGTGATCGCTGGGTGGGGGCACCCTGACTTTATCGCGGGCGCGCTAGAGGCCAACGGCGACGGCAGCAGCATCACTCGGCACAGCTCGTTCAGCCCGGAGTGGACCAAGGAATTCCGAGCGTCGCTGCAGGCGTTTCGAGAGCGCTCGAAAGTGCCGCTTGAGATTTACGACTACCTAGGCGATGGCGTCTAGCTCGCGCTCGATCGCGTCCTGCTGCATGAAGGGCACACGCAGACGCAAATCCGTATCGCGTAGCGCGCGAGTCCAGCGCACCCACCGCGGCGAGCGCGGAGGCACGATCCAGACGCCTCCCGGTGTCCGATCGGCCGAGTCGAATACGCGCACGTGTGGATTCGAGGTCGTGTGGCCGAGCGTTGCGTGCGCTGTCACGCGTGCGTGGAATCCGAGATTCCCGATCGCCTCGCACAACGTGTCCGCAAACCCGCCGATGCCCCCGGGCCCATCCGCGAGATCGTCAGCTCGATCCGCGTCCGCGTCGCGCGCCGTATCGCAGCAGAGCAGCCCCACCGCGAACGGCTCGGTGCGCAGGCTGCGCTTTTGCGCGAGAGCTCGCGCGAGTAGTCCCGCGTCCTCGATCCTGAATCCGAGCTGCACGCCCTGCGGCCATCCGTGACAGCACATGGCAAATGCGTCGAGCGCACCGCGCTCTTGTACGTACCGATTGATCTCACGCAGCGACAGCGCACGACGTGCGGTGAAGGGCACCGTGTTTTCGATCTGCCGCAGAGTCCCGCCATGGCGATCGGCGAGCGCTCGAGCCTCAGGCAGGAATGCGCCGGTTACGTCGCGCTTGCCCTCAGTGTCGCGTAATGGAGCGAGAACTAGCACAGGGGAGCTCCTATCGTAGGCGCGGCCGATCTGACCAGCGCTCTGTCAGGCTATCGCGAAACGCTTGCTCCGGAGGCACCCCTTCGCGGACGAGCCGATCGAAAATCTCGCGATAGTAAGATGCTGCAGCTGCGCGCAGTCGGTGATCGTCCTCGCGGTCAGCCGCTGCGTATCCGACTTGCCATCGCCAGAGTGCGAGCAGCTGATCTTGCGCAGCGAGCAAGGCCGCGTGCTGAGCTCGCGTCGTGGACTCGAGGTCATCGATGCGATTGCGCAGGCGTAAATGGGCCTGCGCGCTCGTGTCGTGTGTCGAGGTCGCCGTCGCGACCTCAGCGTCCGTCGCGAAATGGTCAATCGCGGACCACGCGAGGCCCCACGCAGACCCGATCAGCGCGCCAGAGGTGCCGAGTACCGCTAGCGCGTCCTTTGCCCGGGCGAGGCGCACCTCACGCCTCACGGCGATCGGAATGGTCGGACGTTCGGAGTCGTAGGCCACGTGTGACGGTATCACGAGGCTTTGTGCTTGCGTGTTATCGCGTAACGCGATAAGCTTCTGAGTGAAGGGCAGGTGTGTGATGGAAAAGCGTTACAACGGGAAGTGCCTCCGCTGCAAAAAGCGATTCAGTGTGCTGGCTGAGCGCGAGAAAAACACTGTTTTTTACCGCGGTGCGTGGTGCGGGAAGTTCGTGAGCGGCAGCTCCCTTTTCTATTCTCCGCCGATGGGCACCAACGTATTCGAGCTCGAATATCCGTGCGGCTGCGGTGGATCGGCGAGGCTCAAGCCCGTGTTCGGCAAAGTGGTGGCAGACAAAAAATGCGACGGGCGCTGCATGGGCGCCACTGGTCACGTGTGCGAGTGCGCGTGCGGCGGGAAAAATCACGGGGCGGCGCACGGCTAGCTTGCAGTTATCGCGGCGTATGATAATCTGGAAATGAAGGGAAGGTGTGCGATGGAAAAGAAAATAGCGGTGGGAGACGCGGTGCGTTGCGGCGGTTACTGGACTGTCTCTGAATTGCGAGCTGACCGCGTGCTGGTCGGTTGCGTGGGGGTTGAGTTCAGCGCTAGCAGGTTGGTCTGGGTTGCAGATAAGGACTGCTGGGTGCGCTGTGAAGATCACGCTGCTGTGGTGGCGGAGCTCGCGGCCGAAGCACAGCTGGTTGAGCTCTGCCGAATTGCGGTGGTGTCGTGACTGGTCGAGCAGACTACGCAGAGCGTAAGGCCGTGCGGATCGATCGTTTGCGCTCACGGGCGGCAGAGGTCGAGGGCGCAGCGCACAGCCGGATCAACGCGGCACGCAGGATCGGGGCGATGATTCCCATGGGGCAACCGATCCTGATCGGGCATCACAGTGAGCGCAGGCACCGCAAGGACCTCGCACGAATCGATTCGTGCTATCGCGCGGGCTTCGAAGCGCTCGATAAAGCCAAGGCTCTCGTGAGCCGCGCAGCGAGCGCGGAGCGAAACAACATGATCAGCTCGGACGATCCGAGTGCAGCAGATCGGATCCGCGAGAAAATCGCGAAACTCGAGAACGATGTCGCGCGCATGAAGGCGGCGAACAAAGCAATCCGCGCAGCCAAGGGCGACAACAGTAAGGCACGCACTAGCCTGCAAGCGCTCGGATTTTCGCCAGTGCTCGCCGCGCAAATCATAGCGCCGGATTTCGCAGGGCGGATCGGGTTTGCCCCGTACCAGCTGACTAACGACGGGGCCGAAATCCGGAGACTGCGAAAGCGCTTGGTCGTACTCGAGGCGGCAGAGAAGCGCGGCGAGATCGCAGACGAGGAGATCGGCGAGGTCACCCTGCGTGACGAGGACAATAGGACTCAGCTCGTGTTTCCGGGCAAACCCCCGGATGCAATCAGGGAGCGCTTGAAGCGCGCGGGCTTTCGCTGGGCCCCGTCCACCGGAGCGTGGCAGCGCATGTCGAGCGAGCGAGCTCGTTACGAGGCCAGGCTGATCGCCCGCGAGTATGCGGACGCAGGTCAGTAGCCGAGTTTCGAAAACTCCGCGGAGATTTCCTCCGCCGTGAGGCCGTGCTGTTTCTGCACCGCTGCAATCCTCGATTTATGAGATTCGATCGACTGATCGATCTGCGCGATCTCGTCGAGGCGTGCGGTGCTGTCCTCAGCAAGTGCAGCTCGTGTCGCACGAAGCTCGCGCACCTTCGCCCGCGCCTCGATCACGGTACTGTCTGCGCTCGCGAGCAGTAGCGCTTGCCTGCGTCGCCGCAGCGACAGCAGAGCGCCCACGCCGAGCAGGCCGAGGACTGCCCAGATCAACGCCCGAGCGCGCTTGCGTATCGACAGCCAAAGCATGCCCCCATGGTACACGGGCGCTATGTCAAAAATTCTGATCGTTTTGCTGAGTCTCGCGTGCGCCACAGCTCGAGCTGATGTTGAGCACGGCGAAGATCCGCCTGTAGGCGCTACGCAAGTGCCTATGCGCCGAGAGGGTATCGACGGGATATGGTTTCGTGCCGACGTCGCGCAACGAGTGCTGCGCGATCTGCAAACGGCAAAACTCACGATCGATCTGCAGACGCTGTACGAGCGTAAGATCGAATTACTAGACGAGGAGATTGCGGCGTCTCAGCGATTACTCGCGCTCGCCGAACAGGGCGAAATGCGCGCGTCGGACGCGCTTGACCGCGCAGTGTTCGCGAGACTCGAGGTCGAGAAACAGCGCGACGCCTGGCACAGGTCGCCCGCCCTATGGTTCGGCGTCGGTGCTGCCCTAAGCGCATTAGCCGTAGCAGCCGGAGCTTACGCTTTGTCGCAGTGACACGGTAACTCACCGGGCGAGGCTGTAATAAGTCTGGTCAAACAGAGTAAGGTTCGTGGGAACTGCGTTCAGTAGCCTAAGCTGCTGATATCGTTGGGCTTTTCGTTCCTTATTGAACCAAGTTCAATAGCGAAAAGCGCGGGCACCCGGCTAGTGCATTTCTCGTTTTGCTTTTTTTTCCTAAGGTTCAGTTCGGGACTCGTTTGAAGTTCACTTCGTGAGCTTCTAGGGAAACCGGAACTAAGGACCTTAGGATCTTGATCAGACTCGATCTGGCTCAGTCTTTAAGCGGGAATAAATCCCCGCTTAAAGAAGTTTTTTTTGAGCAGAGAGCTCGCTTGCGCTCGCGCTCAAAAAAAACCACGGAGAAACCTTCGGTTTCCGGATCAGGAGAAAGCAGAAAAGAGAAATGCGCTAGCGGGTTTGTGGTGTGCTTAAAGAGCTCGCATTTTTCGACGCGCGAACGCGCGACGTGCACCGCCGAAATCGGTGCACTCCTGTAACCCCGCCATTCGCACGCACTCTCACGTCCCCGCTGGGCGCGTAATTGCGCCAATGTCAGCGTTTCACGTGGTGCGGTACGGTGGTACTTGTGTCGGGTCACAATTTAGGAGGCCTTGCTAGGGGCTGCGATAGCTCTCGTTGGCGCACGAGTAACGGCTGTGCACGACGTAGTGATCCACGGGGGGGAGCCACCCCTCGCCCGCGTGCCTAGTTCCATTTTCGTGGAATTCATAGGATCAGTATCCAGATCGTGCCCAGTGGTCCTCGGTGTCCTCGGAGATCACCGATTCAGGCGGCCGGAGCCTACCCTCGCGATTTCGCGAGTGCAAACAAAGTCGCTTGACTCCAGTCTGCGATAAGTGCACGTTTGCCTCGTTCGACACTTGCTTCCCTGCGGAGTCGCGCACCCCCCTGCCCCGATCCAGTGCTGTTCGCTGGATCGGGGTTTCCCTTAATTGGGATGGTGTCGATCGATAGGGGGAACGCGTGGGCTCATGTCCGCGACGCGCCGGAATGGCTTCTGCAGTGCCTGGCTCGGCACTTGGCTGTGCCGATCAACCCGACTGTCGCGCAGGGCGTGCGGTTTTCGCGGACGTTTTTGCATGCGGATCAATGGTGGGGCTCCATGGTCTGGGCTGACCGCTTGCCGGCTGGTCTGGCGGCTCGCGCGCAGGCGATTGCGCGTCACTACGGGCTCGCGTGCGACCTGCGGGACACACGAGCTCGCCCGCCGCAGGGCTATCCGTGGCACTCGCTCTCCGGCGTCGCCTGGAGGCCGTACCAGGAGCGCGCGCACGCTGCCGCGGTCGAGCACGGATCGGGTGTGATCGTGGCCCCACCGCGCGCCGGCAAAACGCTACTGCAAGCGCGCTTGCTCGACGTGCTTGCACTACCCGCAATCGTGCTTGCCCCCACGGTCGCTATCGTGGCGCAGACCTATCGACGCTTCGCTGAGATCTGGGGCGCCGATCTAGTGTCGCGGCTCGACGGGGACGCTGCAGATAGTGAGCGTGATCCGTCGCGCCCGATCGTCGTCGCGACGATCCCGAGCGCGCTCGCGCTGCCGCTCGAGTGGTGGCACACGAGGCAGGTGCTGATTTTCGACGAGGTGCACCATTCCGCGGCCGATACTTGGCACTCGATAAATCAGAGAGCTGAGCATATTTACCATCGCTACGGCTATACAGGCACGCATTACCGATCGGGCGAGGACGCGCTTGCTATGCACGCCGTGCTCGGCGAGGTGATCGCGGATATTCCGCTCGTCGAATTGATTAGCGGGGGTTTTCTTGCCGTGCCTCGTGTGATCTGGATGAGGCACAGCAAAGGTAAGATCAAGCTGCCATCCGGCAACAACTTCCCAGCGATTTATAAAGCGGGTATTGCTGAGTACGAGCCACGCAATGCGGCCGTCGTGAATATCGCGAGCGCGCTGCGTGACCATGGCGAGCCTACGATCGTGCTAACGAGGCGTCGCGCGCACGCGGATCTACTAGGGCGTGAGATCGCGGATTCAATCGTCGTGAAGGGCGGTGAGGGCCCTCAGACAGCGAACGCGATCCGTGATTTTCTAGCCGGACGTTACTCTGTCTTGATCGGCACGACAGTAATAGGCGAAGGTGTGGACCTTCCAAGGGCGAGTGCGCTTGTCTATGCCGCGGGCGGCAACGGTGGCGTGCAGATGATGCAGTCTTATTTTCGACCACTGACGGGGCACAGTGGTAAGCCTATTGGGCGGATTTACGATCTCTGGGATTCCCATGCGGAAATGCTGCGTGGGCAGAGTGAGGATCGTCTGCGCTTTGCAAGAGAGCAATTGGGTGCGAGGTATGTTTACGCAACGTGATTAGTGGGGGAGATGATGGGGGACACAGCGCAAGTGGTAGAGCCCGCGGCGTGGGCTATTGTCACGGATTATTACGATTTCAGGCTTGAGTACGCTCGAATAGCACGGCCTGCACGTGCAAAAAAACGGGCATTAGAATACGGCGCTCGCTATTTAGCGTGGGCGGAGGCGGAGCACGTAGATCCTCGTTTGTTTATGCGCTATGTTTTCGAGATATTTGCGCACGCTCGCTCAGGCGCCGCACCAGGACTCGCGGGAATGCGCGCGAAAAAGTTGTTACCTGCTTGGCGCGAGAAATACGAGGGTCGTGCTCTCGAGCAGGAGACGTTTCGTAAACAGGTCCGTGTCGTACGATCTAAGCTAGAGCGCGATGTTACGAGGCTTCGCGCAAAGCCAACGAAAGCACAGGAAGCCGCCCGCGCAGATTACGCAGGTTCTCACCGCTATTCGTTGTGCATGCTCGATCCGACCACCGGAGGATATGATCCGCGCTCGCGCTTATGTCCCGCCTGCCCCAATAAATACGGGTGCCTGCTCGGCACAAATCGTCGGCATGGATTCGACGTAGGCGCGCTGCGTGTTGGGCTTTTTTCGAGGCTGCCCGCTGAGGTGCTGGCCGTGGTCAAAAAGTAAGGTCTGTCCGTGCACGACTTTGGAGTAGGATTTCAGCGCTCAGTGCTGCGACTCATGCTGTCCGATGAGATCTTCGCGCAACAGACTTTGCGCTACATAGATGAGAGTTTCTTCTCAGTCGAGGCGCTAGGTTGGAGTTTTAAGTGCTTCGCTGGCTATTGGAAGGCGCACCTCGCCGCGCCTCCAGGCATGGTACTGCGTGAGGAGCTACGTCGCTTGGCCGCGGAAAAGCGGGTGCTTTACGAGGTCGAGGTCGAATGGCTCCTGTACCCGGGCGGTGTTCCTGAGGCCGACTACGTGAAAGAACGGCTAACGGAATTCGCGCGCGTGAATCTGTTTGCGCAGGCGCACCGCTCGAGTGCTGAGCTCTTTACGCGAGGGCAGTACATGCAGAGTTACGACGTGATGTCGACGGCTCTTGATAAGATCCGCGACATCACATTCGAGCGGCCTAAGCGACAATGGTATTTCGAGGAGCTAGCCGAGCGGCAGCTTGCTCGTTTTCAGGAGCGCAACGATCTAACGAGAATGCCGTGGTCGACGGGAATAGAGCAGCTTGACCGCGCGACAAATGGCGGCGTGCAAGAGGGCGAGCTCTGGGCTGTGCTGGCGTACGCGAAGCGCGGAAAGACGACGTTTCTCGTGAATCAGGGCGGGCGCTCGTGCCGACTTGAGCGACAGCCTACGCTGCACATACAGCTCGAGGGACACGGTAAGCAGATCGCGGCGAAATATGATTCGTGGTTTTCACGCGAGCAATACAACTTGGTCAAGTTAGGGGAAATAAGGCCAGACACGTACAATGACATGGTGGCCGAATTCATGAGACTGCGATCGCTGCTCGTGATCCGGACCTTGAATGACTGGCGCGTGACGATGGATCACGTGCTCGCTGAATATCGCGAATTGAAGGCCCGCGGATTCAAGCCTCGTAGGTTGATCGTGGATTATGTCGATTTGCTGCGAAGTAGAGATACCCGTGTCGAGGGGGAGACACAGCACCAAGTCGAAGCGAGCCGAGATTTGAAGCGCTTCGTGAACGAGGAGGAAATTCAAGGATGGACAGCCTGGCAAGCACAGCGCGGGCGGCCTGGTGATAATCTGAAAGAGCACGTGCTGACATCAGCAAGCGTCGCAGACGCATTTGCGAAAGTTCGGATCGTGGATTCTTACGGATCGATCAACGCAACAGATTCAGAATGGGAACGAGGGGAAATGCGGGTATTTTGGGAAAATCACCGCGACGCAGCCGTCAATAAACTTTACGGGTGTCGCAATGATCTATCAACCATGCGCATGCTGGACTGGGCCGAAGAAATGGCGCCGCGGGCGGAGTCGTGAATATCGATCGAGCACTGCGCGCCTTTGACGCGCGGGCTTTTGTTGCGCGGCACGGCGGCTATAAAGAGAGTCCGTCGCCGTCGTCGAGTGAGTACCTACTGCCGTGTCCTTACTGCTCGTCGGATCGTTTGCGCTGGAATCATCCGACGAAACAGCTCTGGATCTGTTGGGGCTGCCGTCGCACTGGATCGACGCTCGATCTCGTGCAGGCGCTAGAGAAACTCGATCTGCTCGAGGCGATGCGCTACGTCGAGAAACTCTACGTGGGCGGGGACGCGTCGCTAGAGCTCACGCCGCTTGTCGTCGCACGTCCGGTGCGCTCGATCGGCGATCTGCCTGCGATGCCCTGGCCTACTGGCGTAGACGTGCTCGCGGACGTGGACGCGCACCGCTTCGCGTGGCGGTACCTTGCCAAGCGCGGCGTGTCTGCCGCTACTGCGCTCTCGTATCGCGTGGGAATCGGGCGGTTCGGGAGGCTGGAAAAGTACCTCGTTTTTCCGTGTTATCAGGACGGGCGCCTCGTGTATTGGCAGGCGCGCGCGACATGGGATCCGCCTGCCCAGCTGTATCCGGCGCAGCGGAAAGAATGGATTAAGGAAAATCACTTTCGAAAGACGCTGAATCCGGTCAGTGTCGGCGAGAATGCGACGGCTGCCGACGTGCTGTTTAATTACGATCGCGCCTGCCAGTCGCAACACGTCGTGATTAATGAGGGCCCGTTCGACGCTATGCAGGTGGGGCCGCACGCGGTAGCGCTGCTCGGCAAATCGGCGAGCGACGGCAAGATCAATTTGCTGAGACGCATGCGCGCAGCTCGCTATACGGTCTATCTAGATCGCGGCGAAGCCGAAGCAAAAGCAGCAATGAAGCTTGCGGGGGAGCTGAGCACGTATGCGCCAACATTCATCGCGACGCCTCCGGAAGGCTACGATCCAGGCGCTTTGACGTTCGAACAGAACAACTACGTGATCGAGCGCGCTGTACGCTACGACGCTGCTCGCGCGCGCTTGCTTGGAGTCGGTCTGTAGATCTCTTGCGCAATCGCGCGCGTTGCCCTATAGCTCGGAGTGATAACCGTTCGATCAAGGGGTGACGATGGGATTATTACCAGGAGTGCCTGCGGTAGATCCGCAATGGCTTCCAGAATGCCACGCGTTAGGCGAAGCGCCTGAGGGCTATTCTGCACGGAGCACCGCGTGTCCTAATTGCCGCGATAAGTTCTCGTGTTTACCCGCTTCGATCGAAAAGGGCCTAGGCCCTTCTCACGGGCTAGAGGTCGATCAGGAAGTGCTCGCGCTTTCGCGAGGCCTGATCAATTACAGCACGGGGATTAATCGAATGCTGCGCAGGCATGCTCTGGGCGATGCTCCGATCCCGCTCGCGTTGCGGCACACGACGCCTATTGAGCCGAAGGCGAAAAAGCGAGTGCGCCGCGAGTGGAAAGCGCAGGCTGGCACGATCGCGCCTGAGTATATGCTCGCCCAGCTGCAGGGCCCCCACGGCTATAAAGATCGCGGCGTCCGCATAGGCCAGTCGATTCCGCTGCGTATCGGAATGCAGCTTGTGCGCCGCAAATTGAATGGCAGCGAAAGTATTGTGGTACTACGCGAGGACGGTTTCGAGGTTGAAGGTACGAAATATCCCTCGCTGAGCACTGCAGCGATTGCGCTAGAAAAACGCAGCGTGTCTGGTAATGAGTTTTTCCACCTTTCGCACAAGCGAACGGAGGTACGAAACGAACTAGGAGAGGTGATCTTACGTGGAGGCAGCGAAACTACCGACTGAGGGCGCTTGTGTAATTCCGACCGTTACCGGCAAGCTGTTGACTTTCTCGTATACGATCGTCACGACGGCAGAGCAGCTCGAGGGCGTTCGTCGCTTGAAGCACGCGCCGCTGGTTGCGTTCGATACGGAGACAAGCGGGCTTAAGGTCTCGTTGGGAGCTCGAGCGATAGGCTATTGCTTGGCCGCGCTAACCGCTCCGGACGTGATCACCGCTTATTACATTCCAGTGCGGCACACGAATGACGAGAGTTTGCCGCAATTGCCGATCGAAGTGGTCGTGCCTGTGGTGCAGGAAGTGCTTGACGGCATTTCGCCTACGGACAGGGCAGTGCTGCATCATGCGAAATTCGATCTCGCTATGGCGCGGGCAGACGGGATTTTCATACGCCGGAAAATCCGAGACACTGTGATTCTCGCGACGGCCGACAATGAGAATGAGACAGGCTTCGGACTGAAACGACTAGCTTCGAAATACAGCTGCGTAGATGCTGAGGCTGAGGAAAAGCAGCTCGACGCGTGGATGAAAAAAGACGCGCGCATTTTGAAGTTCTCCTACAAGAAGCGCTCGAAAAATAAGCCCGACGAGCCTACCTATCTCGAGCGTTTTGGTTACGCGCGCACCCCCATTACATTGTGCGGTTTCTACGGCGCAAAGGACGTGTTTTACACGCTGCACCTGTACACAGACAAATACGCAAAGGTCGAGTATGAATATCCCGCCGTCGTCGAACGCGAGCACGGCGTCATGCACATACTGCATGAAATGGAGTGGACGGGATTACCCGCAGACCGACAGGAGATCTTGCGAGCGCACGCCGCGTGTGTCGAGGATTTAGCGTATTGGGTAGGCGAGTCCACACGTCTCGCTAATATCATGCTCGATGAAACGGTCCCGCCGCAGGCTCCGATCGAGACGATCGAGCTGTCGCCTGAGTTCCTAAAAGAGCTATTTTACCAGCGCTTCGGGCTTGAGCCGCCAAAGCAAACCAAAACAGGCGCAGACAGTACAGATCGGGAAGCCCGGCAATTGCTCGCGCACAGGTACCCGGAATTTGCACCACTGATTAAGGCAGTCGATCGAGCGGCCCGTGTCGAAAAGCTCGTGTCGACGTACACCGATGCGTTCTTGCGTCACTGGTCTGAAACGACCGAGCGCATCCACCCTAGTTATAATCAGGTCGAGCGCCGCGACGAGGGAGGCGTACCTGTAACAGGCCGCCTTTCCTCAGGTGATCCGAACATTCAGAACTGCGCGAAAAAGCCGGTGCACTTGCGCCGTTGTTCTTGCGCAGCTTGTGTCGCCGAAAAGCTAGGTAAGCAGGCGAAGGACCTCGACGAGGCTGAAAAGCTTTTGATCGGTCCCGCGGACACGATCTCGGTTCGTCGCTATTTTACGGTGCCGAAGGGATTTGTGCGGCTGCTATTCGATTTCTCGCAGATCGAACTGAGGGTGCTCGCTTGGTTTTCACGCGATCCGCGGCTACTCGAGTGCTACGCGAATGATCTCGACGTGCACGCGATTACCGCGGCCGAGGTGACGAACGATGATCGGGAGATCGCGAAACAGGTCAATTTCGGAAACAACTACGGCATGACTGAGGTGGGGCTCGCGAAAAGAATTAGCGGTTATTACGCTGATCCTGAGGGCACGCGCGTGCTTGCACGGCAGATCTTGCGCCGCTACTTCATTGTCTACGCAGGCGTCCCACGCTTTCGTTTGGAATTCGCGCGTGACATGCGTGCACACGGCAATATGTTCGTGAATCCGTTCGGACGTCCGCGCCGTTTGCCAGAAATCGGAGCATTTGAACAGTGGAAGCGTGAGCGAGCCGAGCGCAGGATGATGTCGTCGATTATCTCAGGCACAGCCGCTGATCTGCTGAAAGAGTGCATGCTGCGCTGCGATGCGTTGCTGCGTGCGCGGTCGCCGGAGTCGAAAATGGTGCAGTCTATTCACGACGAGCTTGTGTTCGATCTGCGTGCCACAGCCGGCTGGGCAAGCCTCGCGGTCGACATTAAGCGGACGATGGAGGATTGGCCTATGTTTTCGGATCGCGGTGTTCCGATCCGCGTAGCTTGCAAACTCGCGACCGTAGATTGGGAGCATTTGCGCGAATTGAAAATCACGCCTGATGGAGGCTTGCAATTGGGTGAGTGAGTCGCTAGTGTCGCTCTCTCGTTTTCGAGGGGAGCGATAAAGAGATGGGGCCTTACTACTCGGCGGCAGAGCTCGTGCGCGTCTTGCGCGCAACGATGCCGATTCAAGTCACGTTGCCTGACCCGATTACAGGCGAACCTTTTCAGCTTGATCGCGACGACGTATTAGCGTCGCTTGTCGTGGATACGCCGCACTTGCATCAGGAGGCGCAGCTCGTTGCAGCTCAGTATGCGACGTTTTCACGAGCTCGCCGCGGCGCTGAGCTCGCTGCCGAGCGCGCAGACTTCGCCTACGCGAAATGGAAAAGTGGACAGAGCGCGCAATTGCGTGCGGGCAGTAAGGGCACGAAATTCACAGTCGCCGAGGTCGAGGATCATTATCGCGGACTGCCTGATTATCAGGCGATGTCTACGGAAGGTGCTCGGTTGCGTGCTATCGCTGGCGTGATGGAGGACGTACAAAAGGCGTTCGCCATTAAGGCCAACGTGATCCGCGATCAGTACCAAGCGCTCGCGCGTTCGCAGGCTAACTTCGCGGTCGAAGATCGCGTACCGGAAACATTCCAGATGCCACGCGGTGCGCCTCCCGTGGTTTCGCAGCCCCCTAAACCGTACATGCCGAAGGGATAACGAACGTGAGATTTCAGCAACACCCACAATACCCGGGCTACCTGTTCGATACACAGACGAATCAATGGATCTCTGAGGCGCAGGCTCAAGAATTGGCTCGCCCTCCCGCGCCCGCGCCGTATCAGGCCCCGTACGGCGCACCGCCTGCACCTGCGTCGTACCAGCCTCCCGCTTACGGAGCTCAGCCTCCCGCGCCTGCCTATGCCCCCGCGCAGCAGCCGCGACAAGAGCCGCCGAAAGCGTTACCCGCTTTCGAGGAGCCTCCGAAAATGAGGCACAATTTCTTTCAGTCGGACAGCAGAGAAGATGTGATCTGGGTAGACATGGGGAAGCTCGATCGCCATGTCGGATCGCAGAACGTGCTTTATCTGCGTTTTCTGCCCGTCCTCGATAAACGGGATCACTTCGTGCTCGGCGCGAAGCACAAGATCATGCTTAAGCACGTCCCTGCACTGCAAGCGCAGAATCCGAAAAGACAGATGCTGTTCGTAGACTGCTACGATTCGGTGGGCGGTCCCGGGGATTGTCCGATTTGCGCGATTCGTAAATCGCTCGGCGAGGATGGCGAGGCCTTGAAGCGCTACCGTAGCGTCTGCGGTGCTACGAAAAAGATCTACGCCCTCGTGCTCGATCTAGGGAATCCTGCTCGACATTACGTGCCTGTTCTGCAGCCGGACGGACGCCCGCAATACGACGCCAACGGACAGCCCGTTCTGAAAATTCAGCCTGGCGTGATCAGCATGAACAATACCGCGTACCGTAAGGTCGCTCAGCTGATGGACGATCCACGTGCGCATAACGTCGATCCTACGCACGTGGATCGCGGTTACGTCGTCAAGCTAGTGCGTACGAAAATGGGAGCGGGCGACCTCGAGGTCGAGTACGCAGCTTATATTGAGGATGTTTTGCCGCTTCGCGGCAGCACTTACGAGAGTGCGCTTTACCACCTGTTCCCGCTCTATGATCAGTTGATCCATTTCAAGCCTGCGGAGGAAATGCACGCGCTAGCGGACGTTCTGCGCGCGGTGCTTGTGCAGTCCCGCGGGGCTGGCGACTGGATGCAAAACAACCCGGGCCCGGGGACTGAGTACAATCCGCGCTACCAGCAGACGCGACCGATGCAGGGTGCGGCGGCGCCTTACGGTCAGGCCGCGCCCCCTCCGCCTGTAGCTTACGGACAGGTTGCCCCGCACGCTGCCGCGTACACACCGCAGCCCGCGCAGCACGGGCAGCCTCCCTCCTACGGGCAGCCGCCGCAGGCGCCACCGCAGCAACCACCTCAGGCGTGGCAGCCGCCGCAGGCGCCACCGCAGCAACCACCTCAGGCGTGGCAGCCGCCGCAGGCGCCACCGCAGCAACCACCTCAGGCGTGGCAGCCGCCGCGTACCGCTCCCAATTTGCCCCCTGTAGGGCCGCCCGGAGCTCCGGCATTTCCGCAGCAAGTAGCCCCGGGCTTACCTCCTGGCCTAGGAGCTGTGCCTCAGCCTAACGGCCCGATGACACCTGATCAGCTTGAGCAGCTTGTGGGTAGAGATTCCATTCCGTTCTGAGGTGTTAACGTGAAGGGACGAAAGAAGCCGAAAGCTGCCGCTGTGGCAGCCGAGGCTGAGTTAGCCGATCCTGCACCTAAGCGCAGAAAGAAAGCGTCGAAGGTAGTAGGGGGAAGCTACGCGGTAGACTCTTATTTAGCGCGGCTAATGTCTCTGAAAAGTAGATCGAGGTCTGCTGACAGCGATATCGCATTCGTACTCGCGGCCGACGAGGACGCGGGTTTGCAGCCCGTAAAAGAGCGCGTAAGTACCGGATTACTAGAGCTCGACAAATTCATCGGCGGAGGGTACCCGGTAGGTCGAATTGTAGAGCTCGCCGCGTGGGAGAATATCGGCAAAGCGCTCAGCCTGGATACGCCTGTGCTCACGCCGGCTGGTTTTGTTCCCATGCGGGATGTTAAAGAGGGCAGTTCTGTGCTGGGGCAGAATGGGCTCCCGACGAAGGTGCTAGGCGTGTATCCGCAAGGGCTGCAGCCTATTTACAGGCTTACGTTTTCAGACGGGGCGCAGACACACAGCACCGCCGATCATCTGTGGACAGTGCGTAATTATTACGACGGTACCGTTAGCACGAGACCGCTACGTGAATTGCAGCACACTAAGGTTTCGATTCCTATTATGCAGTCCGCGGCATCTTCGACAAACGAGCTGAAGTGGACAGATTCTCTTTTTCCTTCCCGTGTACTAACTTCGATTGAACCTGCAGGGGAGGCCGAGTGTCAGTGTATTCGTGTCGAAGCGGCTGACGGCTTGTTCGTAATCGAAGACTTTATCGTTACTCACAATTCGACCCTTATTGATCAGTCCATTGCTATGGCGCAGCAGTCTGGCGCGATCGTGGCGTTGATCGATAGCGAGAAAGCGCGCGACCGCGAATACACGAGGCGCCTCGGTGTAAATCTCGACGAATTGATTATCGCTTCGATCGACACACTGGAACAGGGTTTCGAGGCGGCTGACAGTATGCTTGCGGTGCAGGAAGCGATCATGCTCGAGGGTGAAGCACGGGCGCGACCCTTCATGTTGTTTTGGGATTCGCTCGGCGGCACTCCCACGAAGGCAGAGCTCGAAGGTGCAGCGGATGATCGGCACGTCGCAACGCAAGCGATCATGATTAAGCAGAATTTCAGGCGCTTGTGTATGCGACTTAACGAGCTCCGCGGCTGCCTCGTGTTCGCGAATCAATTCTACGAGAAAATAGGAGGTATGGGAGGCCTCGCTACTTCCGGAGGATCAGGCGTTCGCTATTTTACGTCACTACGCCTGTGGATGACAAAAGGGAATTATCTCAAGTCGGGCACAACGGACGTAGGCCAGATCGTCAACGTCAAGATGCGAAAGACGCGCCTTGGCAGCCCGAAGCCTCCGATCGAGCTCGGGCTGATCTTCGGTAGTGGCTTCGACAACGCGTGGACGCTGTTTGAATGGGGCAAGGTAAATGGCGTCGGGGAGAAACACCGCTGGATCGAGCAGCGCGGATCCTGGTGTTATCTGACGATGCCGGATACAGGCGAGGTGCAGCAGTGGCAAGGCACCTATTTAGGATTCAGCGCATTACTGCGCGAGCAACCGAAGCTTTACGAGTTGCTTGCTACGCTGTTCTTGCAGGAAAGTGAGCAGTCGTGAATTTCAGCTACGTGGTGTTTACAGATCTGCACGTCGAGGCGCGCACGCTAGATCGTTGCCTTGAAGTGCTGCAGCGTGTTCGCCGACTCGCGTTGAAAACGAGATCTAAGGTTGTGTGCCTGGGTGATTTCTGGGAACGGCGCGGTACTCTGCAGGTGCGCCAGCTGCACGCGGTGCAGCGCGAATTCGAGCAGTGGCAAAAGGATAACCTCGACCTGATCCTGATTCCGGGCAACCACGATCAGGTGACTGTCGACGGCACCGTGCACGGTGTCGACGTGTTTTCAGCGTTTCCTAATATCCAAGTCGCCACCGAGCCGATGGTGCGTTTCGAAGAACGCACGGTGTTCTTGCCGTGGCGTGAGAGTCCGCAGGCGCAGGCTGAATTGTTCTGGGCGCTTGCGGGAGATGAGAAGTGGACGATCTTTGCGCATGCTGAGGTGCAGGGCGCGGTTACGAATCAGGCTCACGTCGCGGCCGGCAGAGTGACGCTCGTTGATATCGAGGCCTGCGCTCGCGCTTGCTACGTGGGGCATTATCATAAGCGCCAGCAGCTAGGCGCTTGCACCTGGTACGTAGGTTCGCCGTTTGAAATGAATTTTGGCGAGCGGGACACGCCTCACGGTGTTGCGATCGTCACGTCGCACGATATCAAGCCGTATTTCGTGGATTTCGACGACATGCCGAAACACGTACGGATGGATCTGCACGAGATCCCCGTGCGTGCGGCAAGCGTGCGTGCACAGGATGTTGTCGAGGTGCTGTGGCCAGCAGAGACGCCTCAGGGCGTACTCGAGTCGTCGCTAGCACTTCTGCCCGCGCGCGACGTGCGCCCTCGTCCTGTGCGCGCGGAAAGCCAATCGAGCTCCGCTACGGCGATGGCGCTTGAAGCGGCGCTGCCTGTCTACGTGTCGCTTGCTGATCCGTTGCCCGCGATGCCGGCAGAACAACTTGTCGAGCTCGGGCACGCACTACTGCACGATGTTTCTCAGGTCCGGAATCTCGCACCGATCGGGCAGACGGTTCAATTTGTGAGAGCTACCGCGCGTGACTTCTGTGCGTTGCGCGGGGAGGTTTCCATTGACCTTGCGGAGCAAGGGCTACTGCTATTGCGCGGAGATCAAGGCGTTGGAAAAACAGCGCTGCTCGACGCGATCACGTGGTGTTTCTACGGCGCAACAACCCCGCGTAAAGTAGGGGCTGATGCGCCGTCATTATCTGGCGACGACGTGATCCACGATGACGCCTCGAGTACGAGCGTGCATGTTTTTCTGCTCGTAGACGATCAGCCCTTTTCAGTGGAGCGCGTGAAAAAGCGAGGTAAGGGCGCGAAGGTAACGATCGAGGGAGCGGCCGACGCGGACGGTGTGCGTGATCAGCAGGAACGGATTGACCGAGTAATAGGGCTCGATTTCACGCTATGGCGCGCGTGCGTGTCGCTCGGTCAGGGTGCAGTCGGGAATTTCTTGATCGCAGCAGACAAGCGGAGAAAAGAAATTCTGTCGACTGCGTACGGGCTTGACGCGTGTGAGCCCGCGGCGAAATTGACAAGGGAACGTCTCGCACGTGTTTTGACGCGGCTCGACACAACGAAGCATCAGGTTTCTACCTGTAATGGGAGCCTTAGCGAAATTCAGACGCAGGACTACACCGCAGCCGCGCAGCGCTGGGATAGTGAGCAAGCGTCGCAATGGGATGCTCTCGTTGTAGAGTACGCGCATCATCAGAATGTGATTACGCAGTGTAAACAGGGGCTCGAGGGCGAGGAGAGCTGGCAGCTCTCGCGGGGTCAGCACGAGGCGCACCGGACCTTACTGTCTGATCAGCTCGTGCGGTTTCCCGCAGCGGAGCGCATCGCGCAGCTGCAGCAGCAGCTGGCAGGGCACCGCGCCGAAAAGACGGCGCTCGAGAATGCAGGCCTCGAAAAACGCCGACATTTGCAGAAGGCGATGGAATCGCGGCAGGCGGGGCAAGGCGTTGCGTGCCCTACGTGCAAACGCTTGTTCGACGCGCCGGCAGCGGAGGAGCACTTAGAGCTGCTCGAAAGAGAGATCAACGGTCTGAGTGATCAGCTCCGATCTTACGATATACGCATGAGCGACGCCGTTGTAGCCCTGGGCGCGCTCACGGCGGAGCACGACGCGCAAAGGCAGGGCGTGCGTGCGCAGCTCGACGACGTACAGCGCGCGCTCGCGCAGATCGCGCAAGCGTTGACCACGTTCGCACAGCTGCGTTCAAATTTGGCGAATGCTGAGCAGCAGACCGCGCGAATTACGGCCAGTTTCGCGCAAATGAAGGGCGCGATTAATCCGTGGTTGGTGAAGCAAAGCGAGCAGAAAGAACGCGAGCGCGCGTTAACGCTTGAGCTTCAACGGCTAACAGACGAAAGGCAGGCGCTAGAGCTTGAGGAGAGCGCGCTTTCTTTCTGGGTGCGCGCGTTCAGCGCAAAGGGACTGCCCGTCCTCGTGCTGCGCTCGGCGATCTCGGATCTTGAAATGCACGTAAATCGCTTTCTCGGTGAGCTGACACAGGGCTCGATTTACGTAGCGCTCGAGATGGGTGACGACGATCTGCGCGTGCTGTTCCGGCAGTTTGATCCGTTCACGCGACAGATCAGAGAACGACGTTACGAGCAATTGTCAGGCGGCGAGCGTCGCTGCGCGGAGCTCTCGTTTTCGCCATTCGGAATCGCAGCCCTTATTTTCTCGCGGCTAGGCTCGCGCCTGAAGTTGCTTTTGATCGATGAGCTCACTACGCATTTGGGCGCGCAGCAGAAAGCGCTAGCTGTGAATCTGCTGCGCACGCTGCAGCGTGATACCGTGATTGTGGTGGATCACGATCTGAGCGTTCAGGGTGAATTTGATCACGTGATCGAAATGCGCTCGACGCCGCAAGGTTCGGTGCTGGTGAGGGTATGAAAGCGCTGCGTGTCATAGGCATCGATCCGGGGTTTGCCAATTTCGGGTGGGCTGTCGTGGACCTATTTGACGTGCAGCCTCGCGCGGTGTTGGCTGGTCTGATCAGCACAGAGAAAGCCGACAAAAAACAGAACACGTACGCAGCGCATGACAACGTGCGAAGGGCGCGAGAAATAGCAGCGTTGCTCCGCGAATTGATCGAGGCCTTTACGCCGCTTGCTTTGTGTCTCGAGGCTATGAGCTTTCCGCGGAGCTCGAGCGTGGCTGCGAAAATGGCGATGTCGTGGGGAGTAATTGCCGCACAAGCCGAGCGCTTTTCGTTGCCGATCGTTTCGATTTCTCCGCAGGCTATCAAGCTCGCAGTGGCCTCGAATAAGAGTGCCTCGAAAGAAGACGTCGCCCGCGGTGTAGCTGCTCGCATGTCCGGCATTGATGTGGAGGTCGCGCGGGTACCTCGGGGGAAGCGCGAGCATTGCTACGACGCCGCTGCGAGCGTGCTTGCGGCACGGGACTCAGACGTACTCCGCACTTTGCTACAGACGTGTCGTCGTGACTAAGCCGAAGCCGTTAAAGCGTGCGCGGGCTATGCGTGTCGCTGAAGCGACTGTGATCGAGTCGGGTGTACCGCTGCAGTTAGAGGTGCGGCCTGATGCTCCGATTACAGGCCCACGCCTTCGCGAAATGGCGACGATTGATTTCGTCACGGATCCAGAGCAACGCAGCGTGTTGGAGCATTACTCCAGGCTGGATCGCCCGTGGCGTAAGCACGTGTCAACGACCACGTTTTACAATTGGGCGAATGACGGTAAGTGGCAGGATCGGCGCGCGCAGTGGTGGAGCCAGATCGAGGCTCGGATTCTGGCGAAGCGTGCCGAGCAAATCGCGAATCAACGTGTTTCTGAGATTGAGGCGATGGAAAGCGCCCGCGATAATATGGCGCGCTACCTATTCCCGCTGACCTCGCGAGGCGGCGCGATCAAGCTGCATCCGGAGTTTCTCGAGGATAACGAGCCTAATCCTTTGGCAGGGCTTCCTATGTACGGTTTGCGCATGCCGTCGCTGGATCGGTTTGTTGCCGCTTTTATCGCGCTAGATAAGCAAATCATGTTGAAGCGAGGAGAGGCGATCGAGCGCTCTGCTGGCGCGAATGAACGCCTTCCTGACGTAGACGCGCACGAGAGCGGTGGCGTTAGCGCAATGAGCTCAGAGGATCTGCGCGCTATGGCGCGTGTTCTCGTGCGCCGTCGGCAGCCCGAACTAAACGATCAACCGGAGATCGTGATTAATGCGGAGCGCCGATCGGGAGATGACGAGTGAAACCGAGATATGCGGGAGCTTGGCATAATTTATCGAGCGATGGTTTCCGTGCACTTATCTCTGGGCTAAACAAGGCTGCTATGGAAGGCTACGCGCCGATCCATTTTTCAGCGACAACGGAGGGCTTCGCTGTTGTTTTAGAACAGCGGCGAGCACAACAACCGGAGGAGCCGGGGGCAGCTGACTCGCGCAGTTATCCTCGGTTCTTCGAAGATGAGGACTGAATGCCGAAAACACTATTGATCTGTCTTGTGCTACTTGCCAGTGTGTCTCCCGCTCGAGCTTTACCGCCCGCGTCGAGATTGCAGGCGGCACTATTGCTAGCTCGCACTTGCGTAAAAGAAGCGGGCTGGAAAATCACAGACGACTGTGCAGCGATTCATGCCGTGGTGCAAAAGCGAGCCGATATGGAAAGCCACACCTACTACGAACAAATGCTTGAGCGTTACAGCAAGATTGCCGCGAATCGTGCGTGGCTTGAGGAGCTGGACGCACAGGGTAATAAGCCGTCGTCGTGGCCCAATACTGTGGATTGGGAAAAGCACCGCGGTAAGTGGCTATCCATGCTTGCGCATGCGACAGAGATCGTCGACGGGCGCGTGCGCGCGGCATGCGATCCTGACCATTGGGGAGACTCCCGCGGGGATCACGAGCGCGCTGTGCGTGCAGGCTGGACGCAAATCCCGTGCGGGCAGGCTATGAATGAGTTCTGGCAGGTGAAGGGGCACTGATGACTGAGTGGACACGTGCGTATTTTCAGCGACGCCGTTACGTGATTGAAGGTGCTGGCTTAGACGCAGCGAAATCGATCACGGTGATCGTCGAGGTGGACGGCAAACAGATTGCCCGCGTGTGCGCGCGTGAGCCTGGTTTGATTTCGGTCGTGAGCAAGCCGCAAGATCAGGGCATTGAGATGGATGTGGTGGAGCTGAAAGCGTTTCGCTACCCGGATCAAGTTTCAGAGGCTGAGGTCTGCGCGGTCGAGGAGTGGCAGTATCAGGTGCTCGGGTTGTGAATAGCATCGTGCACCCGCTGTCGTGTTTCGATCCTGCCCGCGGGCTCACGCAGCTTGCGGACAAGAGCGTGAATCACGTGATCACTGATCCGCCTTACGAGGAGTTCGTGCACGCTCCGGGGAACAGGCGATCTTACAATGGAGGCGTAATCGTTAAGCCGGCTATGCCGTTTGCGGCAATTACGGAGGCTGAGCGGTTTGCGTGCGCGCATGAGTTTGTGCGACTGAGCCGTGGGTGGATCCTCGTGTTTAGCGCTCTCGAGGGAGTTGCCGCCTGGCAAAAGTTGCTACTGGCTGCGGGAGCTCGGCGCCGAACTACGATGGTTTGGGTAAAGCCGAACGTAGCGCCTAAATTTTCAGGGGACGGGCCCGCGGCAGCAGCAGAGGCGATCGTCGCCGTATGGGCAGGGCAAGAGCGCAGTATCTGGAACTGCCGCGGCATGGCTGGCGTCTACCGAGACGCGGCCGAGCGTCGCTATCGGCGGCACTCCACGCAGAAGCCCGCGTCTCTGATGCGCCAGCTGATCGCTGACTTCACGCAACCCGGGGAACTGATCCTTGATCCCTTTGCGGGAGGCGGTTCGACGTTATTAGCTGCGGCAGAGCTCGGACGTGCAGGCCTTGGTTACGAGATTGATCCTGAGGTGGCAGCACTTGCGCAATTGACGATTGACCACGCGCGTCCGCACAGCGTGTTGCCTCGCGCCTCGAAAACACCATTCGTGACCAAGCCGCGCTCCGGGTGCCTGCGTGAGTAAGGGCAGATCTATTTTCTGGGATTCGCTGGGTGTGCCTGCGTTGCTGCAGCAGCTTGCGCCCTGCATGTCGAGAGTGCCGATTTACGTGAGTGTGGAACTTGAGACCCTCACTGTTGATCTTTCGGTGTGCGCGCACGGACACGTGCACGTGGCAATTGGAGCGCGTGCGCCTTATCTGGCTGTCGTCGTTGGCCTTGTTAGAGCGGTAGCGTTTGCGCGACTGGTCGAAAACTGCGCGGATGTCGACGAGGCCGATACGTTGGCGGAGGTCGTTCGCATGCTCGACTCACAGCCCGCGTTACTTTCAGATCTCCCCCCTGGGCTGCGGGAGGCTTTGTTTGCGCTACCTACGAATTCGCAGTTGCACTAGCGCGCAAAAGACACGCGTAGCTTGATTTTCATTAGGGCCGCAGTTAACGTGATAGGAATACACGGCGCGCTGAATTATCGAGCTTCGCGCTAGCGCAACCTTCCGGACGGGGGATCGTCCCTGAGTTGCGGATAAGGGGACGAAAAAATGGCTGAGTGGAATTCAACGGATGATGCTGCGGTGCGCGAAGGGCTCGCGGCCGGACAGTCTTATGAGCAGATCGCAAGCACTCTTGGTCGCACGCCGACCGCAGTGCAGGTGCGTATGTTTGCGCTGGGCCTTGCGGCGCAGCAAAAGCTACCCGCTGTTTCGGACGATGGGGCCGCGGCGCCGAAGCGTCGGGGCAGGCCTCCGAAGGCGGCTGCGTCTGCAGCGTCCGCTGCGCCTGCGGCTGTCGCGCCGAAGCGTCGCGGACGTCCGCCGAAGGCTGCCGCAGCTTCTAACGGCAACGGGCACAGCAACGGCAACGGGCATCATTCCGAGCTTGCGGCTGCCGCACCGAAGCGTCGCGGACGTCCGCCGAAGTTGCGAACAGCCGAGGCTCCCGCGAAAATCGAGGCGTCTCCCGCGTCCCCGGCTAAGGCTGCCGCACCTAAGGTGCGTGTCGAAAAGCCCGCGAAGGCGTCGATTGCGACGTCGATCGCGGTCCCCGGATTCATGATGGCCCTTGGCGGGCACAGGCTGCGTGCCGAAGGTGCCGCTGTCGAGTTGATCGAAGGTGGTGGGCTTCGTCTGAAATTTGAGGGGGGCTTCGTCGACTTCCACGGCAGCCCGTCTGCGTGATTTCGGAGGCCACGCTAGCAGCGGCACTTGAATTCGGAGAAGCGTTCGATCGATTTGCGATCCTTGTCTACGAGGAAGCTCGTGCGCGCGGATGGTACGATCAGCCGCTTACGTTCGGAGATCAGGTGGCGCTGTTGCATTCCGAGTGTAGCGAAGCGCTCGAGGCGTATCGCGAGCTCGGATTTGCAGATCGGTTGTCGTCTGATCGCGGTCCTGAGGGGGTGCGCTCTGAATTGGCGGACGTCCTGCTACGCGTAGCAAGCACAGCCGTTTCGCGAGGTTTGATCCTTGCTCCTGTGCTCGCTGAGAAGATCGCGTTTAATGCGACGCGATCGTATCGGCACGGCGGGAAGCGGCTAGGCTGAGGAATGCTTGCGCGCCGTACGCGGCGCCTGGTACACACCGCGCGTTTGGCCGTGTGTGCTCGGTGCCGCGCGCAGTTACGTTACGGAGTGATAAATGCTAGACGAGGAACGGGTCGCACGGGTGATCAAGGAAGCTGGAAAATTGGGCACGACGCTAAGTCGTGTTCGATTGGAGGTGGGCCCATTTGCGGACAACGAAATCGATCTCGCGCTTCGCCGGCTGAAAAAATCAGGGCGTGTTTCGTTCGATAGGGTGTCGCGCCGTTGGCGTTGCGTTGGATAAAGCCCGGTTGGCCTGCTATGTTTATCCCCCATGGGCCAGCTGATCGAATATCGCTATATAGCCGAGGTAGACGGCTACGTAGCAGCGGCACCTTTCGCGACGCTTTCTGCGGCGAAAGCATGCTTGCGATCGTTTGCTGCCAATGCAGAGTCGCTCGAGGTGCGCTGCTACTGGACGAGCGAAATTGTTTGGAGCCTGCGCGTCGACACTCCCGCGTGCGCAGATCGTGTTGTTTGACTGCACGCAGCGATAAGGGTAATAAGGCGCATGCAAAGTGTGGAGCAGCAAGACGATGTTGCCGCGCAGGCAGCTGAGAAGCAGAGACGCATAGCGATCGCTCGGAACATATCCCCGTGCTGCCGGAGCAAGGTGATCCCGCCTAAGAGTCGGGACGGTCGAGGTCCCTACTTCTGCACGAGCTGCCAGGCTGTCGCGTTCTGGAAATGAGTTTCTGTACTGGCGTAGTCCCGGGCTAGACTGCCCAGCGTAGACATAGCGGTAAATCAGCGGTCCCGCCGCTGGTAAGCTTTATTGCTTGCTGCCGTGTCCGCGCTCCTCGCATGTCCTCGAACTTGCGAGGAGCCCTTACGTGTTACGTTCGCGGTGTGGTGCACCGTGAAATAGGCAAGCTGATCTTGTATCGTTGCGACTGCTGCGGTGCTTCTATCTGCCTTGAGGTCGACGTGCCGCTGCGATTGCCGTGGCGTGCGTTCTCGCTACCCGGGTGGATTGGGCACTTTGAAGTTTGCTCTGACATTTGCGCGGTTAGATTTCGCAGAGGGGATTGCTCGCCGTGAGTGCTCGGGATGAGGCTTATTTCACAGAGCTGTACGAGTCGCTGGACGAGAAGGATCGAGCTCAGTTATTCGAAGCTTTGCTGCGTACGGATTTAGCCCTGTTTTCAAAAGAGGTGCTTAATCTCGAGATCGGCCCGCATATTGTGGCGTGGTCCGACCTCGTTTCAGCGCAGAACAGGATCGGACTGAACGCAGCTCGGGACCACGGAAAATCCGCGTTCTTTTCGTACGCGTATCCAATCTGGCGTGCATGGCGTGAGCCAGGCTGCGAGGTCTACGTCTTTTCGAACACGCTCGAGCAGGCGCAGGAATTCCTAGACATTATTCTTTACGGGCGCAACAACCTGAAAGGAATGGTCGATATTCCGCTCGTTGCGAAAATGGTACCTGAGCGCGTCGGCTTTCACCGCAGTGATCCCCGTTTGCGTCTGAATAGGAGCGACGCTCGATTTACCAACGGCTCGCGTATCCGAGTGGCCGGCTACGGTAAAGCCATGCGCGGACGGCATCCTAAGTACGTCGTGCTCGACGATCCGATTAACGACGAGGATATGTGGAGCGAGACGGTACGGCGAAAGAATATCGAATATTTTAAGAGCGCCATAACTAACATGGTGCCGCCTGACGGGCAGCTGGTCGTGGTAGGTACGCCGTTTAGCTCGAATGATCTTTACGGGTACCTGCGTAAGAATCGCTCTTACGTGTTCGCGAAATTTCCAGGCATCGTTCGATCTTCTGATGGTACTGAGCGCGCGCTGTTCCCTTATCGCTGGACGCTCCCGCAGCTGAAAGCAAGGCGTGCTGAAATCGGGAGCGTTTCCTTTGCTCGCGAGATTATGTGCGAACCGATCTCTGATGACGTCTCGATCTTTCCTGAGCATCTGTTTCCGCCGTGCTTTGACGATACTTTGCGCTTGCGCATGTCGAAGGCGGAGATTCAGGCGCACGGCCTTACTGTTTATTTCGGCGTGGATATCGCACGCAGTGCGAGCGTAGGCGCCGACTACTTTGTGATCTTCGTGATCGGGCGCGATCGTAAGGGTAATCAATACGTGCTCGATATTCGGCGTAGCAAAGGGCTTCCGTTCCGCGCGCAGTTGCATGAGATCGAGCTCGCTGCGCAGCTTTACGATCCGGCGCTGATTTTGATCGAGTCGAACGCTATGCAGCAGCTCTACAGTTCGGAGCTGCGTCGTGAAACGGATTTACCGATCAAGGAATTCGTGACGCTTGCGACGAACAAATACCCGCTTGATCGAGGCGTGCCTGGTCAGCGGCTACTGCTCGAGAATCGTAAGCTCGTGATCCCTAGGGGCGACGAGTACAGCATCGTGCAGACCGATATATGGATTCAGGAGTCGCGACAATTCGGTTATATCGACGGTAAATTGCAGGGCGTTGGATCGCATGATGACACCGTTATGGCGTGGTGGATCGCGACCGAGGCGTCCCGTCTGGGTGGGTTCGGTTTTGCGTTCGATGATGCGGACGCGGACGATGATGACGAGGTGTTGGGCGAAAATTGGGAGTCTGTGCTGCTAGGCGATAGCGAGGTTGTTGAGGACGCTCCATTATTCTGACTATTTGTCAGCGTTGACCGCTATGCAGGATCGCGATACCTTTTCCCGCGTTGGGGATCTCGCGCTGAGTGCGCGGCTCACTGAAACCAAGGGGAGAAAAATCAGATGCCACGAACTACGTTTGCGCAGAGTCTCATTCCCACCGCGAAAGCGGATGTGCCGACGACCGATCATTACAAGGTCGCGCAGGGCTACATGCAGCACGCCTGCGAAATCTTCGCAGGGACCATCACGGGTGCGGGCGGCGTCGGAGGTACGCTGGATCTGCCCTTCGATCCCGGCTACGTCGAAATCGTCAACCCGGCAGGCACTCCGCGCAAGCGGCAGCTGTTCGTGGGTACCGCGGTGCAAGTGGATGCCACGGGCGCGGCAGCCACGGGATTGAGCATCGCGAACGACGCAGCTGGAAAGCCACGCCGTGTCACGCTTGCCGTCGCCGTTGCAGCGAACACCGAAGTGGTGCAGGTGATCGCGTATGGCTTCCGTGACGTGAACGGATCGAAGTAAGCGCTGTTGGCGTGATGCTGCGCGATCGGCGTCCCCCAATCGCGCAGCATAGGGCGCCGCGCTTAGCAGCGTGGCACGCTACCCGGTAGGGTGGGGGCTGGGCGGCACTTTCTGGAGGTTGCGTGATTAAAGAGCCGCTACGCAGTCTAAGCGAGCCCGGTTTCGGTAGCGCTCTGAGCTCGCACAAGATGCGAGCTCGCGCTGGAATGGGCCTCGGTGAGATGCAGTCGGAGATCGGACCTTCGCGTCTTTTCGAGACTGAGATCGAAGATTTCTCGTCACCGCAACCGCGGCACGTTGTCACGGTTGCGGACATCACGCGCGGGCTCGGCCTTGACGCGACCGTGAGCGATCGAGTGCAGCGCTTGGTCGCAGGCAGTAACGTGCAGTACGCGCCACGTGCAGGTCAGCAAAGGCTCGCGCTCGGGCGAGGACATTTGATCGAATCGCTGCGCGTGATGGTGCCTGATCCTGACGTGCGCGGCGAAATCACGCGCAGAGCTCTCGCGTTCTGGCGGAAAAATCAGAGCACTGACGTAAAGCGCGCGCCTGCGCTACGTACGGTGATCAAGGCAGAGCAGTTCTACGCGCCTGCACAGAAGCGCCTGGTGATCATGGTAACGCGCAAGCGAGACGCCGGATAATGCTCCTGGTAATTCCGTTGACTGCACAAGACGTGACGCACTTCGACGTGCTGTCTTTTGCGGAGCCCTTGCGTAAAGCTGCTGTGCCCGGGCAGGAAATGCCTGGTCATAAATACCTTACGCGTAAAGCAGACGGTAAGGGTGGTTGGAATTACGTCTACGCAGCGCCGCAGGGCGCTCCTCGACGACTAGGCGTAGGTACCGCCGTTGCGATGCGGACGGGTGCCGCGGGCATGGTGCACAAGATCGAGCACTCCGGAAAGGCGAGCACCTTTCACGTCAAGTCGCGCGGCCAGCGGCACGAGTTTCGTTTCGACGGTAAGAAATGGGTAGGTCGTAAAGCTGGCGGTAAGTGGAGCAAGCTTGCCCGCATGCCGTTGCACGTGCCTGCGCGCAGTAAGGCGAAAAAGCTCACGCCTAAGCAGAAACTTGAGCAGCAGAAAAAGCAGCACACAGAGAAGCTCCTCGCGCATCAGAAGGCCTTCAAGAAAAAGCTCAAGCTTACGGTTCGCGCACACAGTAAGAGACTCGAGCAGCAGAAGCGAATCTCTGCGGGCGCGTTGCTTTCGCATCAGAAAGCGTTCGCGAAAAAACTGCAGGCACATAAGCGCACCGCGTCGGGACGGCTCGCAGAGTCGAAGAAACGTAATGCGAAACAAATGCAGGCGCACGCGATCGCGCAACAGCATTTGATCGCAGCCCATAAACAGACTCAGGTTCAGCTTAAGGCGTTGCACGGTCAGCTCGCGCAACAGCACGCGCAGCATCAGGCCTCGACGCAAGCGCTCGTGCGCGAGCACAAGATCGCGCGCAGTGCACTCGTGCAGGCGAAACGCTCAGGCGATCAGAGAGCAGCGAAAGCGGCACGCTCGCAATTGCGAGAGCACGCAGCAGCGCAAGCGAATGGACACGCAGCACTGACCGCGGAGCATGCGAAATCGACGCGCAGGGAGGGCAAGCTACAGGCGCAGCTCGCGCAGCAAGGCGCGCAGCTCGCGCAGCACGCGAAGCTGTTGGCCTCGTTGCAGGGCGCGAAGGGCGCGAAGCCTCGAGGTGCGAAGGCAAAGCGTGCTGCGGCGCAAGCGGCAGCGCTCGCGGCTGTGGATCAGCGCAAGCGCGAGACACCTCCGACGCGTGCCGCGGGCGTGCCTCCGCCGTTGCCGAAACAGGCCGACGCCGCCAAGCCTCCGCCCCTTCCGGGCAAGGCTGGCGGTACGCCACCCCCTTTGCCCGTGCGCGATCCAGCGAGCGCTACAGGGCCCGTCGTGGCGACGCACGGGCAGCACACGGTACAGCGTGGATCGGACGGGCTCTGGCAAGTGCGCCGCGCAGGCAGCGTGATCGCAGAGACCGGCAGCCGGCAGGCAGCCGAGAGGCACGCCGCTCACAGACACAGCGTCGAGAGTTAAGCGAGCGCTCCTACGTTAGCGGTCGAAAAGCGTTGCCGCTGTTATCGTCTCGTGCGATAACTAGATTGAAGGGTAGGTGTTTCATGGGAAAGAATTCAGAGCTCGAGAGCAAGGTGGCCGTAGCAATCCGCGAGGCAAATGACGCGCCCTACATTGCTGCTCGCGCGTCCGGCTGCGGTCGTGCTTACGTATGCGTGTCGGGTGACCGCGCTCTGATCAAAGCGGTCAAAAAGGTGTGTGAGCAGTCTGGCCTGATCTTCAACGCGCAAGGCTACGGCGTGGGCAAGAACGCGATTTACATGGGCTACGACAATGCGGACGGCCGAGCTCTCGGACGAGCGCGCGTGTTCGCTGAGGTGCTGAATCGGCACGGAATCGCAGCGTACGATGATGCCGCAAGCGACTAGCTTTTGATCTTGCATAGCTTATCGGAACATGCGATAACTAAATCGAAGGGAAGGTGAGTCGTGGCAAGGAACGTAAAAGCGAAGGCGCGACCGAAGGCGCTGTCACTCGAGGAAGCGGCTGACCGGAAGATCGAGGATTTTCGGGCGTTCGTCTCAGTGCTCCAAAGTGAAGGCGTGTGTGTTGTCGATAACGGCGTGGCGCGGGACGTGGGGCCTATCGCGCTGCAGTTTGCGAAGCTGGCGCAGTGCTTGGTTGACGAGCTCGTGAGTGAACGCAACGTGATCGAGCGCTTGCGCGGCGAGATCAGCGAGCTCGAAGATCAGGTGGAAAAACTCGAGTGTGTGAACGAGGAATTCAGTGACGACATCTTGAAAGTGCGAGCTCTCGCTGAGCGCGTACTCGGGCGCGAAAGTCTGGACGAAGACTTGAATCGGTTTGACTTGCGGCGAGCGGTCGAAGATCTGGCGCGCTCGGTCTCCTGACCGCGGGCGTTTCCGCTTGCGCGAGTTATCGCGTCGTGAGATAACTAGATTGAAGGGAAGGTGCTTTGTGGGAAACAAGGAAGTCAAAAAAGGCGCGATCGTTCGGTACGTCGGTGTGCAGTGTCCGAGCTGGGCTGGTCTCGAGGGCGAAGTGGTTTGGGCGGACGATGTTCGCGTCGAAGTGAAGGTGCTTGGCGGGAGTATTCTTGGATGCTGGGCGCACGAGTTGAAGGTGCTGCGCGGGTACTCGAAAAGCTTTCTGAAATCCGCGTGCCGGCGCGTTGCCGCTGAGTACGCACTGAGCAGTTCGTACAAGCGCGTGTGAATAAAAAGGGAAGGGTACCGTGATGGAAAACTGCAATAGCTCAGGTTCGAAATACGATCGCGACTTGTCGATCGTGGCCATCGCAAAGCGTGTGCGCGCGGAGATCAAGGCCTCGATCAAGTCGGGCGCGATGCCGGACTGCAAAATCTCGGTGCGCGTACGAAAATATAGCGGAGGGCGCAGTCTCGACGTGGAGGTCACTGCGGCGCCTGAGGGTTTCGTGATTTGCAGCCCTGAACGCGTGCTGTACGAACGGGATTACCCGCACTCGACCTCGCACCCGGGAGGCCGCTACACCGACGCAGCGCGGGCTTTGCTGGACGCGCTAGAGGGCATTCGAGACGCTTACAACTATGACCGATCGGACAGGATGACCGACTATTTCGACGTGAACTTTTACGGTTCGGTCTCGTTTGATTGGGAGCTTGAGCGCGACGATAAGGCGCGCACCTTGGCCTCGTTCGAAGCGCCTGTAGCAGCACCTCCGGTGCGACTGCTGCACGCGCCTAGGCAAGCCGCGGTGCTCCGCCTAGTGCCCGCGCAAGCGCCCGATCCGGAGGTCGAAGCAATAGATCGTTTGCTCGCGTTTATCGAGCGTTGATCTGCAGCTTGACGGTTATCGTACGCCGTAGTAAAGCCGCGCGCAGGGGTGAGCGTGGGCGATTGGATCGAGGACACGAGGGCAGGCACGACGATCGCGTACGCGCATCGCGTGAAATTCGGGCAGTGCGAGCTGTGCGTGCACCGGCATATTGATTTTGCCGCTACGCAGTGGCTGTTGAGCTGCCCCCGACTAGGGATCTCGCGCGTGCCGTTAGAGCACAAGGGAATCGAGGACGCGAAGGCCGAGGCCACGCGGTACGTGCTCGATTTTCTACGCGAGCACACGGCAGCACTTCGCACCGTGCCGCTAGCGCGCAGGATGCCGCGGTGTCGCAAATGATCGCGCTCAGTGAGCACGCAGCCGGCTACGATCTGATCTACGCCGATCCGCCCTGGCCTATGTACGGCTCGGCGACAAAGGATGGAGCTGCGGGTAAGCACTACGATCTGATGTCGATCGACGAGATTTGCGACATGCCGATCCGCGCGCTGTTTCGAGGGCGCGAAGGTGCGTTGTTTCTGTGGTGCACGTGTCCTCGTGCGGACCTCGCATTTCGCGCGATCGCATCGTGGGGCTTGCACTATCGAGGTGTCGCGTTCGTGTGGGTGAAAACGAATAAATCAGGCGCGATAATCAACGGGCAAGGCGTGCCTCCGACGTGCACCAAGCCCACGACTGAATTATGCCTGCTGGCGACGCTGAGGCCTCGCGGGCGACCTTTTCCGTTGCTGGACTGTGCAATGGGGCAGGTCGTGCTGCACGGTCGCGGAAGGCACTCGGAGAAGCCTCCGGTGATTCGCGACAAGATCGTGAGTCTGTACGGCGACAGGCCGCGAATTGAATTGTTTGCGCGTGCGCGTGTCAGCGGCTGGGACGCGTGGGGAATGGAGACTAGCTAAAATGGAAACTGACGAGGATGCAACGGGTCTATTTACCGGAGTCGTGACGCTAGCAGTGGCGTTAATGCTGCTCGATACGGAGTGGCAGGACGCACACGAGGGCGTGCTGAATGCGGACAACGATAGCGAGTGCACGGCGAAGCTCGATCACGAGCGCTGGCACCGTAGACATAATGCCGTGCTGTTCCTGCTAACGGGAGCGAGCGCTAAATTAGCCGACGAAAAGACGTTCGTAGCAGACACGGCAAAGATCGCGCTCGCGGCTATCTCGGAGCGCGTGGATTCGGCAACGCACTGAAAGGCGCGCGGTGTACGAACTGCCCGAGGACGAAATCACCATGCTCCGCGCTATCGCAGACAAGATCCGCGAGGAGAGCGGCATAGTAAGCTACGGCTTTTTTCCAGGCGGAGATCCGCGCGACTTTTTCCCTGATCCAGAGAGCTGCGCACCGGAACAAATGGAGGCGCATAAGCGAGCGTGCGAGCTCTACGAGCAAGATGCGATTCAGCACGTATCCGGACAGCATCATTTCCCACTACATGATGGCGAAGGCCGGCTGATCGGATACTCGACTTCGCTCGCGTTCGGAATAGGTACGTACACGTTGCAGGATGAAAGCGCAGCGCGTCTCGCACGCGATCTCGACGAGTGGTTAGACGCAGCCCGCACGCTGAGTGATCGCTACAAATGACACGCTACGATGCGCTAATTGTTTTTTCGTTAGCGCTGCTGCTGTGCTGGTTGGTGTGGACGTGGGCGCATTTCGATAACGGGCGATGATTGCTTGTCCTCGCTGCGATAAGGCTCTCGAGTGGAGCGCATAAACCAAGACTCGGAAATCCCGCGCAGTCGATCAATGCACACTTATAATACCGTGCGATAAGGCGCCAGCGTAGAGGTATAAAATGGACGAAACCGAGCGCGGAATAGTAAGAGCCCTACACGCAGCATTCGGAAAGTTGGCGGATGTCGAGGAGCCTGGTACGGTGGAGCGGCTACGAAAAGAGAATGCCGCTATGCGTAAAACGCTACTCGAGCTTGCTGGCATTCTAACGAATCACATACACGTAAGGGACGAGCCCGACGCGTTGACCGATGTCCTAGTCGACGCGTTAGAAAGGTATAAGCCGTGAGTTTCTCAGTGGGAGATATCGTCGACTTCGAATATGCAGGTGAGCAGCATACAGGCGAGATCGTCAGGATCACAGGTAGCCTGTTGCACGTGCAGTTCCCGCGAGTGAGTGTGCAGCCGGAAGCGATTACGGCGCGCATTCTGGTCGTAGGACGAAAAGAAAAGGAAGTGGCGTCGCACGTAGGAGAAGTGGCGCCTGTACAAGAACGCATGTTGCAACTCTTGAAAGACGCGATGCCGCAACCCGCGAGTAAAGGGAGCGAATGACACCTGACGATAACAAGGTAACGGCGGCACAGCACCCCTCAGTGCAGAGCTTGCTACAGCTTTTCGAGGAAACACTGTTTGGAGTATTCGCACGCGTAATCGCCGCACAGCTGCCGGCAAATGCAGAGGCAACAACGATGGTGCGCAAGCTACTTGAGTCACAGGACTGTGCGCTACGTTCGCAGCGCCTGGATCGCAGCGCCGTGCAGCACGGCCTACGTGCAGCAAGCGAGCACAGCTCAGTGCAAACCATCTTGAGCTTTTTCGAGTACAGCCCTGAATCTCCGAACGTAACTCGCGACTTTTTCGAGTTTGCGCAAATGCTCGCGCAATACCTGACCGTGAACGCTGAGTCAGTGGTTGCAGTGCGCAGACTGCTCGAGGCCCGGGACTGCGCACTACGCGCACTGAGGGTGACGTGATGTCGACTGAGGACGAAGCGCCAGAGCACGCGTGGGCGTACAACATTCGCGCGGATAATATGGTCACTGCAGCCGCGCAGCTCGTGCAGGCCTACCGCAGGCTTAATCCGGGCGTAGGAACGACAATCGAATTCACGGATGGTTCACGCCTCGTGATCCGAGCTCCGGGCAAGCGGAAAGGCTAGCGCTAATGCGCGACGTAAAACACGCGAGCAATTCAGCGATCGCAATCACGGGTAACGGTGATGATGTGACCGCCAGTCGCGTCTATGCCGTGACGTGGCGCGGCCCGGATAACAAGTGCTGCGGCTTCGTACTTGAGTTTCACGAAGGCGAAATGCCGAACGGCAGCGTCAATGGAATCACTGAGGACGTACTGCTCGCTATCCTGATCGATCGGCTACGCATGGTTGAGGTGCTGCATAAACAGGATGCGCTCCACTACCTTGTGCTCGCACGTAACGTAATGCGCGGAATTACTGCAGCGGAGCCTTCCGATCCTGTTTCGCTCGCTGACACGTTACGTCTGCAGGTGACGCGCTTGGTGGTCGAGGCACAGGATAAAGAGATCGTCAGGCTGCAAACGGTGCTCGCGCAGAGGGACCGCGAATTTATCCGACTGCACGCCACGGTCGACGCGCTCACAGAGCAAGTGCACCTGCGCGATAGGGACATCGCTGGACTCGAGAATCGCATGAGAGCTACGAAATGAAAGTGCCTGACAGAGACCTGTGCCCGACGTGCAGCGCACCGCTTGCGGCAGTAGGCGCAATGCGCGTTGCCGGCGAGAGTGCGCCTGAAGCGGGGGACGCTACGTTCTGTGTAGCGTGCGGGGAAATGCTCGAATTTGATCAAGACTTGCGTCTCGTTTCGTTGCAGCCGAAATTCTCAGGCTTAGCCAAGGAAGTGCAGAACTTCCTGCTAGAGATTCAGCGCGAGATCCGAAAGTTGCCGTAGTGTTACTCTTGCAGCTGTGGAACACGCAGCCGCAGACGCGGGGCAGTTATTCCGGCAGCACTCGCACTACGTTGCGGCCTTACTGTTGCGTTCAGGCGTGCACCCGTCCGCGGTCGACGACGGCGTGCAGTCCGTGTTTATTGTGGCGAATCACTACGGCGGATATCGCCCAGGCGCTGCAGCACCGCGCACGTGGCTTGGCGCTATCGCAATTCGAATCGCGGCGAATATGCGGCGAGCAAGACAGCGTAAGATATTCAGCGAAATGAGCTACGCACGCTACCGTGTCGCCAGCACGCCATCACAGGACGCGCAGCTAGGACAAGAGCAAGCCGTAGCGCGCCTACGTGCGGAGCTCGACGCGATACCCGCACACTACCGAGACGCGCTGCTGTCGTTTGCCATGGGCTACACGTGCGAGGATATCGCGGCAGAGCTCGATATCCCGGTAGGCACCGTGTACTCGAGGCTCCACACTGCGCGTAAACTACTGCGTGCTGCCTATGACGACTGAGGGGGAATCATGAGCCGTCCGGAACGAGAGCGAGCACTGCGCGCGATTCGACTGTCGACGAATGAATTCGAACGGCGCCGAGCTCGAAACGCTGCCCGTAATCGCGTGCTGTTCGAACACCCTCAACTTCGTGAGCGCGAGCGTGAACGCATTCAACGTGTGCGCCGCCTGGTGTGGGCCTTCGCTGCGTTCGTGTTTCTCGTGTGCGTGATCGTGCTGCTCGAGAGCTGTACACCGGAGCGCGATATTCAGGACACAGCAGCGATCATTTCGGCGCGTAACGCGTGGCTTGCCGTAGGCCTCCCGATGCCAAGGTCGAGCTGCATTGACGATTTGCGCGTTGTGCGTGAGCTCAACTCCATGGCATTTGCAGAGACGTGTGCTGCTGCGCTGAGGCACGACGATCCGCTGCGTGCAACGAGCTGCATAACTTCGGTTTTCAGCCACGCACCGTGGCAAGCGGTCGTTTACACGGCGCACCTCGCGCCAGACAATACGCACGTGCTTTCGTCGATCCGGCACGAGACTTTGCACGTGCTATTAATGTGCACGGGGCTGGCCGCAGACGGCGACGTGCTGCACGCGAACGCTTTTGTGTGGGAGATGTCCGGAGGGCGCGATAGCGCGGAGGCACGAGCGTGGAATCTCTGACAGTGCACGACTGGCTTTTGTACGCGTTGCTTGCCCTCGCGCTGTTCCTTGCAGGCGCCCTAGGCTCGCGGGCGAGTGCTGCCCTGTTCAAGGTCGCGCTGCGCCTCTATGAGGCGTACACGCAGCGCAGGCGCGGCCCGTAAAGATTGCGTAGCGAATGCGTAGGCGCTTGCCCTGCTACGCAATCACGCAGCTTGACAAGCTTACCCTTGCGCGCGATAACCGCCGAAATTGCGGGGTGCGTATGGCGGATGAAATTGTAGAGATCTTGGTGCGCGTGGCGAATCCTGATGCGCTCGACGCGACGCTAACCATGCTGCCTGTATGTATGGCGCGCGTCGTGGGTTGCGGGACGCCTGAGGGGCCCGAGCGTCGCGACGGCTGCTATGTCGTGCGCGTATTCCACGGAGCGAAATTCGCAGAGCACGCGATCCGCTCACAGGGCTACGCGGAGATCGTGTCTGTGGGAGTGATGCCGTAAGCCATAGCGAAAGGGTACTCGAGTAATGCACGAAGTAACGTCACATAAAAGCAACGCCTGCAACGAGGCGATCACGATCATTGCGGACGCGCGCGATGAGCAGTACGGCAACGCGAGCCACGTCTACAAGGTTCGGTTTCAGCCTAAGCACGGCGACCCTCAGGGCTGCGACATCGAGTTCCAGCGAGGCCCGATCAAGGAAGTCGGCGTCAACGGCGTTACGAACGAAGCGCTTTTAGCGATCCTTATTGATCGCATGGATGGATTTCAGTCCGGAGCGTTTGCTTGCGAGGATAACCGCGAAGTGCTCGCGTGCTTGCTTAATGCAATGCGCTGGCTGCAGGAACGAACGAGGGCGCGCGTGGCACGCGGTGTGGAAGGCACGAACGTTATATGACGCGCACGCTTAGCGATGAGGACGTGCAGTGTAGAAAGGTGACAGAATGAGTAACGATGATGTAAAGCAAAGCGTTGAGGATTTGTACAAGGTGAATGGTTGTGCGTCCGATAACCCCGTCGTACGGAAGCTTTTGAGCTTCTTTAAGTACGAGCACTTGCCGAAGAACCTGCAGGAAGTGAGTAGGCCTTACTGCGAGCTCGCGTACGAGATGGCGGATACAATGCCTGCCAACGCTGAGGCGACGGTAGCGTTGCGCAAGCTGCTGGAGTCGAAGGACTGCGCGGTACGCAGCGTTTTGAGTCCCTAGTGAGGTGATCGAATGAAAACGCGCGTGCAGTGTAAAGCGTGCCCGTGGAAAACGAGCACTGTTCCCGAGCGCGATATCCCGGGTAACTATTGCGCAACGAAACACGCTGCGCTCGTGCGCACGATCGCGACGCCAGAGAATCGCGGTTATAACAGCGACGGCGCCTTACGCTTAATGGCGTGCCACGAAACAGAGGCGGGTGCCGAGCAAGTGTGCGTCGGTTGGTTCGTAAATCAGGCAGGCCCGGGCAACAATATAGCGCTGCGCTTTGCTGCTCTCGGTGGGCGCTTCGGTAAAATGGTGACAGTAGGAGAGCAGCACAAGACGTTCGCGGCCACATTGGGGGAAAAGATGCCGGAAAAGCTGACCAAGAAACAGGTGCTCGAGATCTACGCTGCAAAGGGGACGCTGCAGGAGATCGGGCAGAAATACGATCTGTCTCCCGCGCACGTAGGTTGCATTAAGCGTGGCGTGAGCCACGGTGCCGTCACGGGGCACAAGCTACCTGCGTCCACGCGCAAGGTGCTGTCTGCGGAGCTAATCACGCAAATCAAACAACACGAAGGCACCGTGAAGGCCGCGGCGAAAGAGCTCGGCGTTGCAGAGAGTACGATCAAGAAATACCGCAACTCACCGCGGAGCAACCCTGGCCAATTCAAGAGTAAGCAGCTCGACGCGCTATGAGGGGACACATGAAAGCTCCTGGTGTCCCTGAATCAAGAAAGCGCTCGTTGGCGATAATCGGACAGCAGCTGACGCACGAATACTTACGCGCCGATCTTGCGATGGATGCGGTGCTCGCGCAGGCCGAGCCCTCGTGTACAAAAGGCTGCGCGCACTGTTGCAAGATGCTGATTCTGATCAGCGCGGAGGAAGCTCTCGCCATCGCAGCGGCCTATCCGCACAAGCTACGCGCGAAGCGAAAGCAGCTGCTAGCTCAAGTCGAAAAGCTCAAGCCGCATTACGCGAAGACGTTCGGCGATAATCCTGACACGGAATTGGCGAGCACCGAAGACCTCGACGACTACACGAAAAAGAACGACGCACTGTGCACGTTGTGGTGGGAGGAAAACGAAGCCTGCGTGTTCTTGCGGCCGGACAATACGTGCAGCGTGTACGCGGTGCGTCCCGTCGCATGCCGCACGTATTTCGTGACCTCCGATCCCGCGCTTTGCGGAGCTCCATCAGGCACCAAAGTAGACGTGCTCGATCTCGGTGTGGGGCACGCGTTGCGAGGGCGCATTATGTCTCACGCTGACGTCGTTTCATTTGCGTACGCGCCTGTGCAGTTACTGTCAGCGCTCGCGATACTAGATAACGAGTAGGAGCTCCGCCGTATGGACAGCGTACAAGCGACTAAAAAGTATTTCGTCGCGATCTGGATCGTCCTAATCGTCGCGATAATCGGTGCTGTGGCGGGCTTGACGTATAAGCATCGCGAATGCGCGCGTACGAAATGCCCGCTAGGCCTGCGTCCGGAATTTGTTGTGACTCAGTACGAACAGGTGTGCGTCTGCGCGCCGATCGGATGGGAGTAATACCGTGGGAATGATCAAGCAAGGTCACGTGACTCTGATTATTCACAGTCCGAGCACCGTAAAGGTTGACGTGTTCGGATCAGTGAAAGAATTAATGCAGCACTACATTTCGCAGACGTCGCTTGAGGGAGTGTGGGGTTCGAGCATGCAGCGTAATGCGCTGCTGGAAACGAAACTCTTGCTCGATCGGATTCTCGCGCAAGTCGAGGCCGAGCTAGCGGAGGAGCAGGGAGACGAGCCGTGAAAGATCCGACCTACGCGCCCGTGTACTGCGCGCTTTATCCGGAGCTCGCTGTGATCGCGCGTTCCTATGGTTACGCGTTAGCGATACACGGGACACTCGGGCGCGACATGGATCTGATTTGTGTCCCCTGGGCTGAGCGTGTTGCCGATCCGTCTCTTGTCGTCGCCGCTATCACGCGCACGTTCGCGATTATTGTCGTGGGTGCTTCTGAGAAAAAGAATCACGGGCGCGTTGCGTGGACGCTTTCAGTGGGGCACGGCGATTGCGCTATCGATCTGTCATTTATGCCGAGCGAAGGGAATCAGAGCGTATGATTTATCGAGTGTGGGATGAGCTAAATGCGGACGAGTCGGACGCGAAAGAGTTTTTTGTTGAGGAGCCCTACGACGCGGCGATCGCGTACGCAAAACAGGATACTGAGGGCCTGCGCGAGGAGTTGTATTGCGCTGACCACGGAAGGGAGATCGCCACAGGGCAAGGGCAAGGACAGCCGATATCAGTGCGTGCTGCTAGCGGCGAGCTTTATCGTTTCAGGGTAGGAATTACTTCGTTCGAACCTATATGGGACGCGGAGTCGATACCGTGAACGCGGCCTACCTTCGCGAGCGAGCTCCGGACTGGGAATGGTGCGCGGTGCGAAATGGTTTCGGCTGGCATTACCAAGGTACACGCGGAAGTGTCGAAGTAGTCGTGCGTCCGGTCGCCGCGCTAATCAGCGAGGATGATTTCGAGACACGCTGGGTGATCAACGAGGGTTTCGCGTGCATGCCTTTGGCATCGTGGCTGCTCGAGCACGGGCGTACAGATCAGCCGCGTAAGGTACCCGCGTCATTCCAGAACACACGATCGAAAGAGGACAAGCGCGCGTGCAAGAAACTGCCCTCGTCGCTTATTCGCAGGATCCGAGTGCACTCAGGTTCGGCACGCGCTGCGGGGCGTGAGCTCGGTGTGTCGCCTCGCGTGGTGCGAAAATATTGGTTATCAAAAGAGGCGTAATGGCTCACTTCATCTGCAAAAAATGTCGCAACTCTATTTACTACTCCATCGTCGATCCTGACTATCGCTTGTCTCGGATGGAGCAGACGCACGCTGTTAACTGTCTGGGTGAACCGCTGCCGAGCGAAACGCTCGTTGTGCCGCGCGTGCCTAGGCTCGTAGTGATCGAGAGTCCCTACGCGAGCGGTGCGACAGAGAATAAAGCTGTAGACGTCGCAGCGAATAGGGAATATCTGCAGCGCTGTATTCGAGACAGCATCCTGCGTGGCGAGGCCCCTTTCGCGTCGCACCAGATGTACACAGAGGCGCTCGACGATCTCGATCCGGGCGAGCGTGCACAGGGTATGAATGCGGGCTTTGCCTGGGCTCGTGCGGCCTCTGCGGCACACGTTGTTTACAGGGATCGAGGTGTTTCTCCTGGTATGCAAATGGCCATAAAGGCTGCGCTGAGCGAAGGGCGCGAAGTCGAGTACCGGCATCTGCACGAGGAGCTTTACGAGCGCTGCCTTCATATCTCGCTCTCGAGCGCGTGTGCGGTAGGGCGCTTCCACTGCCGCGGCTGCCATATGGAATGGACAGGATTTGCGACGGTGCCTAGCGATTACGATACGTGGGCTGATTACATGATTTCTTACTCGTCGCGCATACTGGCGCCGAAACTGCTGAGTGATTTTTACCGCCTCGTCTCGCAAGGGCTGCCCGATCACGAAGCGGCTCATATCGCGCTCGACGAGCTCTGAACGCAAAAACGCCTCTGCAATTAACACAGACCGCACGGGGATAATCGGCCCGTACTGATCGACTAGACAGCGCAGCCTCCCTTCGTGTACGGATCAACGCGTGGCGCTGATCTTCGCACTGCTGATTTGCTTTCTCGTTTTCGCGGGAGCTTTGCCGCCACCTTCGAAAATAGACCGAGCTACGCCGCAGCACTGCGAGATCAGCCCACAGCCGCGCCACGTCACTTGCCACTTGCGCCCGCGCGCTGAAACGCGGTTTGCCGCATCCATACACACCAGGCAATATAAGCGCTGTGCCATTAGGGCAAAACCTACTCCGGGTTTATGCGCGCGGGTTGCGCCCGCCCCTCAGGTGTTCTCGGTGTGCTGTTTTAATTGCCGGGCAGTTGAGGTTACATAACAGCTTCCCCCGGGCCTGACATTCAAACCGCACGCGTGTCAGGCCTTTTGCTACGCTCTCGCCCATGCAGAAGGCAGCCAAGGGCGAAACCGTAGAGGGGCACAAGTATCTCGAGCGCCATCCTGATGGTAAGGGCGGCTGGCTCTATCGCTATTTAGCGGGGCATGAGATCGACATTACGCCGCACGAAAAGCTCGGAATGCGCGGCACGCTCAAATGGAAAGTATTTGATTCCGACGACACGCACGCGAGCGTCGGCTTTCACGCGACGGTGCCTGGCTACGGGCACAAGATTTCGCACGACGCGCTTGCTATGTACAAGGATGATTTAGAAGGCCGCGTAGTCAGCGATAAGAAAAGCGGAGATCCGGATATCGACGCCGTGACCGGAGGTACTGCCGAGTTTCTTGGTAAGGGCGACGACGGTCTTGTTTTCAAGTCAGGGGACAACGTTGTCAAAGTCAGCACGGTTGTCCCCTATCAGCCGTCAAACCCCTGGTACAAGACAGCGCAGAAAGCTGTCGAGGTCGCACGCGAGCAGCACGAGACACAGCAAGCTCTCCGCGATGCCGGAGTGCCCGGGCTACTGCCTGAGCGCTTCGTGGAGCACGACGGGCGCGGCTACACGATCAAGCGCTATCTCGGCATTCCCGACAAGCTCACGCTAGAGCAGCTCGACGCGGCCCACGATACGGTGCTCGCGATGCACAAAGCCGGCTACGTGCTCGGCGACACGCCGCAGATCGGTGTCGATGACGACGGTAAGGCCTTCATGTTCGACGTAGGCAAGGCGGGCAAGGCGGAGCCCTACGACGGCTACCGGCATCTGTCTCCGCAGCAGAGTGATCTCGACGGACTTGAGAGTCTGTACGCACGCAATGGACAGCGTTACACGCCTCGCGGCGCGAATCTCGAATATGAGTGGGAAGCGCAGCTACGACACGTGTTGAAGTTCCCGCCGAAGCAAGACGCGCAACGGGACAAATTCGCACTCGAGTTGATCGATATGTCGCACGCGCTCCGCAAGGATGCCGACGCCTTCGGTAAGCTGGTCATTGATCAGGATCTGGCCGAAGCGCTGAAAAAGTTGGAGCGCCCGGAACAGGTCGACGTCGCAAAGTTACTCGAGGACGCGCCTGCCGCCGTCCACGCGGAGCTCCCGCAGGCTGCGGCACGTGCCGTGAAGGCTGGCGCGAGAGCGGGCACCCTGAGCCTGCTAGGGGCGGGCGCTGAGGGCATCGTGTTCACGGATGGAGCCTCCGCGTACAAGGTCGGTCGCCGCGGCGTGAGCTCGCGCAAGAATGAAGCGCACGCTCTCGAGGTGCTGAGCAAGGATCCGCGCACGAAAGACCTCGTGCCCTCGTTCGAAAAATACGACGCGGACACTGACACGCTCGTGCGCGCTGAGGTCGAGGGCAGACCCGGGGGGTGGGGTTCGAAAGGCTTGTGGGAGGCGCACCAGACGATTGCGAAGGTGCTGCGCGAGCACGAATTCACAGCGCCTGAATTCAAGGAAAACTCATTCGTGATCGAGGGCGATAAACCGAAGATGATCGATATCGGCTACGTGCAGCCGATCGGTAAGCGTGCAGCAGCAGAGCTCAACACCAAGATCAAAGGGCTACGCGCAATTGATTTTCAGATTGAGCCGCACCTCGCGCTCGACTTGAGCCTCGATTTATTCGCGACTTTCGATGAAGGCGCGATGTCGCTCGATCAGCTGCGCGAGCATGTTGCGAAAGTGCGCGAGCTCGCGCCTACGCGGCAATTCTCCGACCTCCAATTCGAAGATAGACTCAAGCAGCGCGAGAGAACTGACATCTCGCCGTTGCACATAGACGCCGTGAAGTCGATACTGAAAGAATATGCGCCTGAATTTCATACGATCGGCTTGCGCATTGTTGACGACGCAGATCCACCTGAGGTCGGTTCTATTTTAGCAGAGTCCCGCCGCTGGGAGGATGGTGAACCTACGGATGATGTTCTCGACGGGACTAGCGCAATTGATCTAGGTAGCCGAGACGGTAGCGACGTCTCGCGGGCATTAGATCACGCAAAAGCCTATCAAGGAAAGTACGCCCTCCTGCTGGGCTCGCAATCATCCGAGGAGGGAGAAGATACTGACCGTTTTGGGCGTCCGATCGAGCGCGTAATGCGCAAGCCAGAAGTGCTCGCCAGATTCAAACTGAAAAAGAGCGAAGGCAGCGAGCGCCCGGGACACAAATACATTCGCCGTGAGCCCGATGGTAAGGGCGGGCATAACTACTTCTACGAGGACAGTAAGGGCGTGCGCACGCCGGCAGCGCAGAACACTTACGCGGTATCTCCTGATCTCGGCATGTCGCCTGCGCATAAAAAGAAAATCGCAGCGCTCGCCGCGTCCATGAAAGGCATTTCCCACACGGATGATGCTTTCGCCGATCATTCCGACGAGTCACACGTGCGTAACGCTTGGCGAAATGAATGGATGACGAAAACCACGCCACAACTCGCGTTGATCGGCAAGATCGCTCGAGGTCGCGCAAGCGCAGACGAAAAGCGTACGTTTGCAGAAGCGGTTACGCGTGCGTCCCGTATCTCGAAAAAGGAAATCGACGACTGCGAAGCGATGGCGATCAGGCAGTACGCAGCGACGCAGGCGCTATTCGCTGCCAAGGGCGAGCGCACAGTGCGCATTCATCGCGGCATTGCGCACGACCAGGGTAAGGCCCTTGTCGAGCAAGCGAAGCAAGCGCAGGGCGGCACCGTTCCCGTTGCAGTGCGCAGCTTGTCGAGCTGGACCAGCGACCACGAAAGCGCGCACGACTTCGGCACGCAGTACGCAACGCGCGGCGCCGTGGTCACGCTCGACGTGCCTGTTGAAGCCGTCTTGTTTCACGCGGAGCACGAGGCTGATCTAGGTGCGTACGAGGGCGAAGAAGAAACGCTCGTGATGGCACGCGATGATTTGCAGGTCCCCGCAGCAGCGATTCAGGAAGCACAAGGGGAGCTCGGCGATCCGGATCCGGATGCTTTCAAGCGCCATCGTATTTCGTTGCCGCACGAGACAGAGAAGGTCGAGGCCGAACGCGAAGCGCGGCGAGAGGCTGAAAAGAAATCCGCGAAGGCTGCAGAGAAGCAAAAGCAAGCGGAGTGGGAAGCGGGCGCTCCAGCACGCGAGGCAGCCGCGCAGGCCGAACGCGAAGCGGCGCAAGCGAAGCGCGCAGCGCAGGACAAGGTTGCCGCAGAGCAGCAACAGAAACTCGAGGTCGAGCAGTATCACGCGAGCAAGCTGCCGAAGGCCGAGCGCGAAAAGATGGCAAAGGAACTGCTCGCTAAGCCCGGAGTGATTTCCTCGATCGGGCAGCTTGATCGACACTGGCGAATGTGGCTGGGCGTGGACATGAAGGGCAACGCGACGCGCGACGATGGCGATGCGCCTGCGGTGCACCCTGACACTTACGCAGCCGTCAAAGCCCGCGCAGAGGGTACGGAGAAAAGTATGCATATCATTCCGTGGGGCGAAGCGATCCGTAAAGCGCGCGAGGGCAGCGAAGGCGAGCGTCCGGGGCACAAGTACGTGCGCCGCACGCCAGACGGTAAGGGAGGCTGGCGCTACGGCTATGATCTGCCCGGGCACCCGAGCGACAGACCTCCACGCAAACCCGCGGGCGAGGTGCGTCTCACGCGTCCGCAGCTGGACGATCTGCTCGAGCACGGCACCTATTCGATTATCAGCGCAGGTCGCAACGGAAACGACGCGCGCGAAAAGGACATGTCTGAGGATCACGCGGAATTCAAAGCGCGACACGAACGCCTGCGAGGCGAGCTGAAAAAGCGCAAGCTCCGCTATACCGAGGTCGAGGGGCATTATGGTTCGCGTGAGGCGAGCTTTATCGTGCATCACGAGAGCGCGAAGCCGCAGAAAAGTAATGCCTTCATGGTGCACCACGATTCGCCTAGCGAGTTTGGTGTTATGCGCGCGCTCGGAAAGCAGTTTAATCAAGACTCAGTAATTCATTCGCACCGCGGAGCGCATGAGATGCATTTCACGACGGGCGGACACGCGGGCGAGCACCATAAAGGCAAGGGCTACGAATATAAGCCCGCAGCTGAGGATTTCTATACGCGCGTCGAGACACCCGGCAGACCGTCGAAATTCGCGCTCGATTTCGATTGGGATAAGCGCCACGCGTTTCAGGATGCTGTATTGAAGGCGCTGCTCGTGTTGCGTAAAGCGGCAAAGGGCGAGGAGCAAGCGGGGCACCTTTACGCGGAGCGTCACCCTGATGGTAAGGGAGGCTGGCACTACGTGTACGGTATGCAGAATAGGCCGATCGGTACGTTCACAGCGCCTAAAGGATTTTCCTCGATTGGAAAGCATCCTGCTTTTCGGCACGGCACCGTGACCTACGACGCGCCTCTATCAAAAGAGGATCAACGCTCCTACGAGCTGCAGCCTATTGCTTCGCCTGAGGGCAGAAAGCAAGCAGTGTCGCACGCGATCAATGCGCTGGCTGAATATCGAGAGGAGTACGCAGAGCTCGCGAGCGAGCCCGGGGGGCGGCGCATGATTGAACCTGCGATCAGGCAGGCTTTCGCGCGTTTCGGCGCGCATATTGAGGACAGCGACGATGCGATTACAGAAGTGATCGACAGCTTGAAAGCTCCGCTCGAGAAGTCGCGCAAGCTGCACAGGCGTCGGGATTTCCGCGGGCTAAAGGTGAGCGTCGAAAACCAGGCAGGATCTTACCGGCACTGGTACGACGCACACGCGAAGCGCGCAGGCAAAACAAAGATGGTGCACGACTACGGCTATGTGCGGCGCACGCAAGGCACGGATGGCGATCACGTGGACGTCTACGTCGGGCCCGACAAGATGGCGCCTTACGTGTTCGTGATCGATCAGCTCAAGTCGCCCGACTTCGTGCACGTAGACGAACAGAAGTGCATGCTCGGGTTTTCGAATCTCGGTGCCGCGGTGCAGGCTTACCAAGCGCACTACGACGATCCTCGATTCTTGGGGCAAGTGCGCGCGGTCGCGTTCGAAGATTTCGCCGCGTTCGTGACCGACCCGAGCAACCACGGAGCTCTCGTGAAATCCTACGTCGTGCAGCGCTACAGCCCTTCGCAGGAGTCCCCCGATTTCGAGGGCATCTACGGGACCGTGCAGACCGAAAAGGAAGTGAAGGCCTCCAGGCGCCGAAGGAAGGCCCTCGCACGCCGGAACAGTGGTAAATACGCTTTCCATGGGGCGGCGCCGCAGAAGCCTTCGATACGCTTCAACGTGCGAGAATGGGCTACGATCCGGGACGCTGTGGAAACGGGGAAGCGATGACTGATGCGATCTCAGCACTTCGAAAGCACGCAATCGGCTTGAGCCTTGTGAGAGCTCAGCCTGAGCTCGATCCCCTAGCGCTACTCGAGAAAGCGGCGAAGGGCGTAGAGGTCGAGGGGCACAAATATCTGCTGCGCTCGCCAGATGGTAAAGGCGGATGGAAATACAGCTACAAGCCTCCCGCCGATCACAAGAAACAAGTGGGCGCCTTTGATCCGAGCGTGCTCAAGCAAGCGATCGAGCAAGCCGCGACCGAGGGGCACAGCGCGCCTTTTCTGCTGCCGCATAACGGTAAGGTGTACCTGGCCACGGCGGGCGGGAGCTGGCACTCGAAAGAGATTAAGGTTTTCGGGCACCTATTGGAGGGAGACGGCGCGACTTCCGACAACGTTGATTTCGACATGCCGCGCAGTCTCGGCAATTACCCTTCGTATGTGCGCACGCGGCGCTTGCCTGGCGGCTATTCCGAAGCGCGAATCGATGAGCACAAGCCGGCTACGCCGCTATTTACGGCGCCTTTACCAGCTGCGCGCAAGAAAAAGAATCTCGAGCCCGTATGGCACGAGGGGCGGTGGAAACACGTAGATCCTTATCAAGTGCCGAAATACGAGCGGGAGACCGCGGAATTCAAATACGAGAAATCTCTAGCCAAGGGCGAGGAGCGCCCGGGGCACAAATACCTTACGCGCAAGCCAGACGGTAAGGGCGGCTGGGATTATGAATATCCCGCAGAGGGTAGCGCGGAGCATGCGGCCTCTAAAAAAGAGGGCGAGCTGCCGCCACCGGAAATAGACAAGCTGCTCTCTGATATCGAGAAAGGACCGAAGACGTTCGGCGAAAAAGGGACCGTTAGCGTGATACGCGAAACGCACCCGAAGACATTTCGCCCGACTGCTAAGGCGACGATCAAGTTCCACAGCACCTACGCGAACAAGGGCGAGAAAGATGCTCTGTGGGGTGCTGTGAAAGAGATGCGAAAAAAGATCCTTACTGAGCGGCACAGCGTCTACAAAGCGTCGCCGATCACAACCGAAAATTGGGGGAGCACGATCGGTATTATGGGCATCTACTGCACGTTCGACGTCGTGCCGCGTGGCTACATAAAAGACAGCTCCTACGACAAGAATGCAGACGGCGTAAAGCCTGACACGAAGCCCGATGCGTGGCGTCCGGCAAAAGTCGAGAAATCGGCACCTGTGCTGTTTATTAAAGCAGCGAAGGCTGATGCTGTACGCGGCGGGGAGCAGGCAGGGCATCAGTACACGGAGCGCAAGCCTGACGGTAAGGGCGGTTGGAGTTACGTCTACGCAAAGATCAAGGGCGCGCTCGCTGCGCGTAAAGCCAAGCGCAAAGCGAAACGTAAGATCGAGCATTTCTGGAACAAGCAAACCGTGTCCCGTTTGCGCGCGAGTCCTAGCACCGTGCGTAGGGTTGCCCTCAAGACGACTTCGCTCGCGTATAAATCAGCCGACGCGATCGATGCACTCTTGCCTTTGATCAAGGCCTCCAAGGGCGACGAGGCAACCAGCCACAAGTATCTCAAGCGCGAGCCGAACGGGCACGGCGGCTGGCGCTACGACTACGCAGACGCGCATGCGAAGCGTAAGGCGCCACTTGCACAGCGCGCTGTGGTGGCAGCGTCGCGCGAGCACGAGCGCGCGAGCGCAGAGCGTGTCGCCAGCCAATACGCGCACACTCCGGGTTCGACGCGGCACGCTGAGGCCAAGGCGCATGCGAAGGTCACACGCGAGCGTTTAGATGCTGCTCTCGAGCGGGCAGGTATGTCTGAGGGTGCGTTCTCAGGCATGCGCGCAGGCCTCGCCGAGTCGCAAAAATGGGGAATGCTGGCTCTCAAGAGTGGCGATGCGCTAGACAATCTCGGCGAGCTCAGCAAGGCCGCGAAGGGCGACGAGGTTGCAGGGCACAAATACCTGACTCGCAAGCCCGATGGTCGCGGGGGCTGGCACTACGTCTATTCACACGTCGTCGCGGGCGATACGCCACACGAGCACGCGCGCGAGGCTGCCTCCCACAGTCAGCAGCTCTCCGAAGCGCGTAAGGATCTCGACGTCGCTTCAAAGGCGCGGCGCGAGTCTTGGGAGAACAGCCACCCCTACGTGTTTTCACGCAAAGCGGCGCCTGGTCTGAACGAGGCGATGGAATCTGCATTCGAAAAGGTCGCGAAGCACCGCGACGCTATGCGCGCAGCTGAAAAGGTCGCGGGCATCAAGCCTGAGAAGCTGCGCACGGTCGACGTGCACTTGGCGATCCGCGATAAAGACGGTAAGGAAATCCGCGATCCTGAGGTCACGTCCATGCCGGCGATCGGCGATTACGGAATCACGCGCGGGCAGTACGGCATTTACCACGTCACGCATATTCCGAGCGGATACTCCATCAACGCGGGCGGAGCACTCACGAGCAAAGCGGAGGCCGAGCACTTTGTGCGCGAGATGTCGCACGTGGCACCAAAGGATGTCGAATTTGGCGGAGCTTCTCTGCTGGCTGAAAGCTATGCGCACGGCGTAGCAAAGCAGCTGGCGGCAGCTGAGAAAAAGAAATCACTCGATCCGCTCGACGAGCTTGAAGCTTTCGCGAAGGGCAAGATGCAGCACCCGTTTAGCGAAAAGCAGCGCCGTTGGGCTTTCGCTGCAGAAGCTGAGGGCAAGCTGCCAGAAGGTAAGGCGCTCGAGTGGTCGCACCGCGCAAAGGGGCGTAAGGCCCGAGCTCGCGCGAAGGCGAAAAAGGGGCTGAAAAAGAGCTGCTCTGGCTGCGATCCCGTTGTGCCTTGCGCGAGCTGCGCCACTGACACTACGCGGAAGTCGAAAGCACTTCGTGTTTCGCACGATGCAGCTATGAGCGCTGCGAAGCGCCTCGGTGTGGAGTGGGAGCATGCGCGCTGGACAGCGACCGATCTACAGGCAGGAATGCAGGTCGAGCTCGAGCACACAAAGGATCTCGAGAAAGCCGCGGATATCGCCCTCGATCACCTGTGCGAGCGTCCGGACTACTACAAGAAACTGCGCAGTGTAGAAGCCGGTGCGAAGGAATCGCAGACGACGTTTTGCGTGCGCCGTCGTGCGATGAAAAAGGCATTTGTACCGGGGCAAGAACGCGCCGGCCACAAGTACATGCGGCGCAAGCCAGATGGTAAGGGCGGCTGGCAGTATTTCTACACGAACGCGCCACCACGCACGGCGCGATCTGCGCAAGGCCAAGCCGTCAAGCGTAAGCCGCTCTCGAGGAGCGCCACGCCGCAGAAGCCGAACGAGAAAGCCGCACGCGTCGGCATTCCGGGCGATGCTGTGCTGCCCCCGCCTGGTGTGCCGAAGCTGCCTAACCTCACGCACGAGGAGCGTGCGATCGAGACGCGTTTCGCGGACGCATTCGAGCGCGACCCGAACGGTACAGCTCAGGCTTTCGGCGAGATCGCGAAAAAGAACAATTACGTGTTCGAAACAGATGGCGCGAAGGCATTGCTCGCCGACTGGAAGCGCGACGACTTGCCTCCGGATAAGCCAGGCGAGCCGATGAATCTCGAGCGTGCCAAGGCGCGGAGCTTGTACAACACTGCGCTGCATCAGACTGCGAACGCGATCGCGAAGCGTGCCTTTATCACGCGCCTTGACGAGATCGCGAAAATGGCACCGGGAGACCGTAAGATCTTGGTCACGAGCGGCGGCTGTGCGGCGGGCAAAGGCGTAGGCCTTGCCGCGCGTCCTGATCTGCCGAAGTCAGTAGCTGCTACCTGGGACGCGGCAGGCGAGCAGAACGCAACGGAGAACGAGTGGTTGATTTCTGAGTGCGCGAAACGTGGGATAAAGCCCACGTTCATGTTTGTGCACTCGGATCCAAAGCGCGCTTGGCCAGGCGCTGTCGCACGTGCGGTGGGCGCGGGGCGTATGGTCGACGCACGCGTATTCGCCGACAGCTACGCAGAGGGCGCGAAAAACTTCTCGAAATTCCACGAAGCGCACAAGGATCACGCGGATTTCGTATTCGCTGAGGTGACATTTCCAGGGGGCAAACCGAACGTAGCGTTGGGCGACAGCATGCCAGACAGTGCGCGCGCAATAAATGCAGACTCGATTTATCGAGACTCCATGAGTTACATTGAAGATCAGCACCGTGCAGGCAAAATCGCCTCGCACATTTATCAGGGCGCGACCGCAGGAAAGCGCATTTGGGGGGACACGTGAGCCTACCGCCGAAGGATCCACGCGAGACGGCACGCCTCGCCGATATGCTGCGCGGAGGCCTCGCACAAGGGCTCGCGCAGCCTAAGAAATATTCGGACATCCGACGCTCGAGGGAGCGCGGATTTCGAGCTCGCTTTCCTCGACAGCAAGCGCAGCAGCAGCCGACACAAAAGGCGCACGTGATCCCGCTCGATTTGCTCAAGTCGGAAAAGGGCGAGGAGCGGCCCGGGCATAAATACATTCGTCGCACGCCAGATGGTAAGGGCGGCTGGAACTACGACTACGGACACACGGGCACAAAGCCGGTGCAGCGTCGCGAGGCGCCCAGCAGTTTCCCGATCGTGAGCCCGGCCGAAGTGGTGCACGTATTTTCAGACGCGGAGCGCGCAACGCACGCAACCAAGCGCGATCGCGCTTGGCTCGAATCCGCGACTTCGATCGGGCTTCCTGCGGAAACGAAAACCGCGCACACAATCGAGGTCGGTCGTATTCGCCCGGTGCGCTTCAAGGATTACACGCCTGAGCGTAAAGCGCTCCACGCGGCGATCGTGGATTCATTTACCAAGCACGTGAAGCCCGTGCCGCTCGATCGCACGCCCACGGCGATCGTCACCATGGGAGGCTCCGGCGTCGGCAAGGGCTCGATCCTCGCCACGCTAGTGGGCGACCACAATGATTTCGTCGTGTCCGATCCAGACGCGTGTAAGGAAAAGCTACCTGAGTATCAGCGAGCTCTCGCGTACGGACTCACAGCGGACGGATCGACGGTGACGGCGAAAGATGCCGCGGCCATGGCACACGAGGAGTCCAGCGACCTCGGCGAAAAGGTCCGAGCTCGCGCTGTGGCAGAGCGCAAGAATTTGATTCTCGACGGCACGGGGAAAAACACGGAGAAATTCATTGGGCGAATCGAGGCACTGAAAGCCGCGGGCTACCACGTGCACCTCGTGATGCCACACATTCCGCTCGCTGAGGCTGTCTCCCGCGTGGGCTCCCGAGCGCGGAATACCGGGCGTTACGTGCCTGACAATTTCGTGCGGGAAGCGCACCACGTCATTCCTGGGAATTTCGAGCAGATAGCGCGTAGAGCTCATGAATTCTCGCTATTTGACAACGCAGGCCCGAAACCGCGCCTAGTGTGGGCGGGCGGAGAAAATCAGCCCGACGTTGTTATTGATCCGAACTATGTGCGAAAATTCAAACAGACGGGATTACGCCGACATTTGATCGCGCGCGCCCGTGGTTGGATGAAGTCTATGCGAGCTGTAAAGCTCGTGCTCCGGAGGGTGTGATGGAGGATCAGAAACCAAGAAAGGCCTCGTTCAGTCGCGAGGATATGCTTGAACGCTTGAAAAACTACGTGCGCGACGACAGCGACGACAGGGCGGATTCAAGTCTCGAGGATAGCGAGGATGTTGTCCGATTCCGTGCGTGCGTTGCACGCGAGTCCGCGGCGAAGTAGGTCAACGCTCGCGCTCGCGTAGGCGCTAGGGTACTCTCGGCGAGAATCCGAGGGGAGACCTATGCTAGACGCGATCGATCTTTTGCTGAAAGCCGTGCCGCCGTTCGCCAAGAAAAAGGCGGGCGCTGACGAGGAGAATGATCAGGACGGGGACGGTGTGCCCGACGATCAGGATCCGAACAGCGGAGCTCCGGACGCGTCTGACACGGCACCCGACGACGGGCAGGGCGACGATCAGGGCGAGGAGCCCGATGGCGACGAGGGCGAGCCCGGGCCTGGTGATGGTGACGGTGACGAGCTCGACGACGGCGCGGGCGAGGAAGGCGACGACGAGGGCTTCGACGACGAGGGCGATGGGGAGGATCTGCCGGAGGGCGACGACGGCGCGGACGCAGGTGGCGACGCGAGCGAAGACCCTCAGGCACTCGTGCAGCAAATCGCCGATGCAGAGCGCGACTACTACGCCGCGAAGGGATTTCACGGCGCGCAGCACCATAACTCCATGGCGCTGCTCGACACGTACCACAAGCTTGTGCGCAAGCTCGTGCGTGCGGTGCAGGGCGGGCAAGGGCTCGAGGCTGGCGGCGGTGGTCCCGGCGACGAGCAGCCCGATCAGGACGCGCCCGATCAGGACGGGGACGGTGTGCCTGACGATCAGGATGCTGATCAGGACGGGGACGGCGTGCCCGACGATCAGGACGTGGATGCCGACGACGACGGCGTACCTGACGATCAGGATGCAGACGGCGGTACAGGAAAGCCCGCGCAGCAGTTCGGCGCGAAGCCAAAGGCTAAGCCGTTCGGTGGCGATCAGGCCAAGCCGAAAAAGAAGCCTCCCGCGTTCGGCGGAAAGAAGCCGTTCGGAAAATCCTCCATGTTTAAGGCGGAGGGATCGAGCTGGAATTCGGAGCGACCTGGGCACAAGTACATTACGCGCAAGCCAGACGGTAAGGGAGGCTGGCAATACGCGTATATCGAGGGCTCTGCGCCTCCCGCGCCCGTTGCGGTCGACGAGAAAATCCACCGTCTGCTGCGCGCTAAGAAAGCAGACGCAGAGATTGCGGATATGGAAGCGTCGAATAAGCGCGCAAAAAACAAGAAAGTGCTACACAAACGCGCAGCAGAAGCGCATTTGATCGTCGCAGAGGATCACAGGAAGTACGGCTTTCATTCTGAAGCGGAGAAGCACGAGGCCGCAGCCAAGGAACACCTGGACACGTACGAACCGCAAGCGGAAGCGCGCGAGTATGCAGAGCGCCTCGATCGCGAGTACGCAGCTGAGCAAGAAAAGCAGAATCCGTTCAGGGTCAAGAAAAGCGCGCGTGCTCTTGGGAAATCACTTTTCCACGCGTTGCAGCGCAACGTGCTGCGCAAGGGACTCGACGGCTTTGCAGACGACGGTACCGACGTCGCGATTCCGGAGCGGTTTCTCATGCCGTATCTCGTGAGCTTTATCGAGACGAGCTACGGCGTGGTGTCGCAAGAATCGCCGCAGCAAATGTACAACGAGCAAGCAATGGCTCAAGCCATTATGGGGCAGCTCGTGCAGTCGCTGGGCACGAGTAAGAATTTGCGAGCAGCCGCGTCGCGCTACAAGGTCACGCAGGACGCGGTAGCCAAGATCTTGCGCGAGCGACAAATCATCGGTGTGACCGAAGCGCTGGCGGCGAAAAGCACGCTACCCACCGACGAGGACAGCCACACGGCGACAGGATCGGCGGGCATCGGCGGTGCGGTGTTTCAGCTCAGTCAGGGAAACGATTGGTTCAAAGCGCTCGACGCAAACCAGCACGCGCACAGTTCCTCGACGCGGCTCTCTGTCGCCCCCTCGCATCTCAAGTTGGTGCGATTCGCAGACGATCGGCAGGTGCCGACTTTCGGGCGCGCCGCAAACGTGGCGCTCGACTACAGCGAGCGCGACCGTGTAGCAAAAGCTTCGATCGCGGGCGACTGCGTGATCCACGGTTACCGTGCGGTGCAGCAAACGGATATGCTCACGCACGCATTCGGGGCATGTTCCTGCCCTCACGGCTAAGGCAGGCAAATGGGGATCATTGACGATATCCGGCGACGGTCTGTTAACGCGCTCAGCGCGTGGGCAAATGGGAGCAACGAGGATATCTCCGCCGATGAAATGGTGAAGGCGCTGCAGGCGCGTGGGCTCGCGGAGCCTACGCAAGAAAAGCCTAAGGCGATGTTCTTCGATCCCTACGCGATCAACGATTGGGGAGGGTGGCGCCAGCGTCCGTCCATGCTGACCTACGAGGCTTTGCGGCACATGTCCATGACGTGCGCCCCCCTCGCTGCGATCATTCAGCTGCGCACGAATCAAATGGCGCAGTTCGCTCGCCCGCAACAAGGGAAGTATGACAAGGGCTATCGCGTGATCTTGCGAGATCGGCGTGATCGAAATCGGAGCATGACTCCGGTCGAGCGTAAACGCGCGATGGAAATTGAGCGCATGCTCGAGACTACCGGCGTGCTGCAGACCGGCGAGCGAGCTCGAGACCGGGATAGCTTCCGCTCGTTCTTGAAAAAGGGGCTGCGCGACACCCTGACCTACGATCAGTGGGCCTTTGAAAAGCTCTCCGATCGAGAAGGGCGCGTGTCGCGTTTCATTGCGTTACCAAGCGAAACGATCCGTCCCGCGGTGCTCGACGTTGAGCATGCAGGCATGGCGGAAATGCGGCAGCGCGTGAGCTACGTCCAGGTCTACGAAAACACGGTGATCGCTGAGTTCGCATACGATGAGCTCGCGTGGTGCATCATGAATCCCCGCTCTGACCTGCGTACGAACGGGTTTGGGTTTTCGCCGATCGAGCAGATCATTCGCCTCGTGACTGCGTGGCTTTTCGGATTCCAGTATAACCAGGCCTTTTTCCAGCAAGGCAGCGCGGTAAAGGGGCTGCTTAATATCAAGGGTACGATCCCGGATAAGCAAATGCGTGCCTTCCGGCGCCAGTGGTATTCGATGATCTCCGGCGTCGAGAATGCGTGGCGTACGCCGATCCTAAACAGCGAAGACATTCAATGGGTGTCGATGCACTCCAACAACCGAGAAATGGAATTCTCGGCGTGGATGGATTGGGTGACTAAGCTGATCTGCGCGGTGTACGGCGTCGATCCGCTCGAGATCAATTTCCAGTTCGGCAACACTGGGCAGTCGAGTTCGCTCAACACGGGCGATCAAGAATCGAAACTCGCGGAGTCGAAAGACAAGGGCCTGCGTCCGCTATCCGATCACTTTACGGACGTGATCAACAGCCACCTGATTTGGGATCTCGCGCCCGACTTCGAATTCATTTTCGGCGGTATGTTCGGCTCGGGTGAGGAAGCGGATCGCGAAGCGTTGTCGAAGGACGGCTCTACCTACAAGACGGTCAACGAGATCCGAGCTCAAGAGGACATGAAGCCACTGCCCGGCGAACAGGGTAAGGCGATTCTGAATTCCACCTGGATCCAGTGGGCGCTTCAAAAGGACGCAGCCGCGCAGCAACAGCAGCAAGGCGGGGAGCCTGGGCAAGGGGAGCCCGGGCAGCCCCCGGGCGCAGGCGCGGCGGGGCCAGCGCAGCCCGACGAGGAGCCCGACGATAACTTGCTCCACCAGGACGGGCAGACGCCGCCGTGGGCCGCACAGGGCGACGACGACGAGGGCGACGACAAGCTGATTTCGCAGCAAGCGCGGAAATCGGCGAGGGCGATCGCGCAGTTTGCGACGAACGAGCTACGTAAGGCGCGCGTGACTCGAGTAGTGCGTGGCGCTGAGCAGACGATCGAGATCACGGAGGATTGAAAAATGGGCGTCCGGCATAGCGTAGAAATGACTCTCGACGTGGGCCTCGGCGCGACCCTCACGCCTGCTTTGTTTGCGGGCAGTGTGTCGCAGGCACTTGATTCGCTCGCACGCGCGGAGTCGGGGACGTACTCCCTGAACGCGGGCGAGCAGAACGTGGTGGTCGACTTTGGCGACGTCGCGCAAGCGCGCCTGATCTGGATCGACGCGGACGGGGCGCTCGAGGTCACGTTGGGCGGGACGGTTGGCACCGTGGCCACGCTGCTCGGTGTGGGGGGCACGTTCCCCACTGCGTTTACGGGCGGACAGGCGTTCAGTTTCAAGGTTGACGGCGTGACGGTTTCGGGCACGTTCTTGTCGGGCGATCAGTCTGCCGCGCAGTGCGCGCAGCGGCTCAATTCTGCCGCGGTGCTGGCGGGGCTGGCCTTCCTACCGTTCACGGTCGACGGTGGGCAGATCCGAGTGAGCGGCGCGAACGCCTCGCTATCCGGCAAGGTCGAGGTGCTGACCATCAATGCGGTGCTTGGTTTCGCTGCGTTGACGAGTGACCTCGGGACCGATCCGCTGATCGGCTCGGCGCCGATCCAGCTGCGCAAGCCGATCGACGCCGCGGCGTCGAGTGCGGATGGCGTGTACGTGTACGCGTTGCTTACGGCGGTCACGAGCTCGATCACGCTGAGCAGTCTCGAGACTGCGAAGGTGACGACGGTGCGCGTGGCCATCGCGGGCGACGTTTTGACGTGAGTTGTGGCGGTGCTTTCGCGTTGCCTTGCTCGCACTGAGCGCTTATCGTACAGAGCGAAAACTATGAAGCACACAAAACGAGATCGCGATAAAGAAGAAGCGCTACACGATAACGTGCTGGACGCGATCGATAAAGTTCGCAAAGCGTCAATTCATTCGCACGAGGATGCGTCTGTATTTTACAGAGAGCTTGCTGATCAGAGTAGAGGCTTGGCGAGCAGACCTCCCTATTCTCCGCCGGTACAACTCGCGCGTGAAATTGCGGAGGAGTTGCTGCACCCTCTTATGTCAAAGCTAAGTGAGGAGTTTTTCCACGATCTGCAAGAGGTATTCGAACACTATGAGGGGTGCGCAAACGTGTTTGCAACGATCGCTCTAATGGAAGCGGATGCTTCCATGTTAACTGCGCGCATACGGGCGGCGCTGAAAAAATCCAAGGGCATGCTTTCCGATAAAGAGCACGACGCTATTGTGCGGGCTGCGATCTTGGAGGTTTTCCACGAAAAGGCCGAGATCGATGACGAGGATTTGAACCTCGACGCATATGATCACGAATACCCCCCTTTGGAACAGTAAGAGGTGCTCTGTGGAAAGTGCGATCGTTATCTGGTCCATGGTTTATGTGCGCAGCATTAAAGAGCACAGCGATCCTGTGCTTGCGGCGGAGGAAGCAACGGCAGTCGTAACGGCGCTGCGTAATACGTTGCCTACGATTATCGAAAAGCACGGCACGAATAGTAACGTAGCGATTCACGCGACAGCTGCGTTCGATATCGAGCCCGGCGACGTGTGGTGGGATCCGTCGTGAGTGATCAGAACCTTCTCGATATCTGGACGGTCTATGATCATCCAGGCGACTACCCGGAGCATTACGTGACGAGGCGTTGGGAATTGACTGCGCCGAAAGAGTGCTACCTATTCGAAACGCTAGAAGCGTTGCGCGCTTTCCTTTCGCAGAAGGGGCTCTCTCGTTTGGAGCGTTGCGAGCAAGACGATCCGAAGATCATCGAAACGTGGATCTAGACAATGGACAGACCTGGATACGTTAAGTGCATTGCTGCTACGCACGCCGACAGGATAGGCAGATCTTTGTGCGGGCGCCGCATAGGCAGTAATGTCGACGGCGAGCTACGGGCTACTGAGTTTGTTTTCGTCGACACAGATCACTGGTTTTACAACAGTGTGCAGAAAGGAAGGTTGCTCGGTTGTCCGCAGTGCCTCGAGCGCGTGATCGCCCGGATTGCTGCGGACGCGGGCGCTCGTAAATGACGCAGCCCGTTGATCCGCGCAGTCTGCAACGCTCGGTGCAATGGCTGCACGCTCGGTTTGGCGTGTGGCCCGTTCGCGTTGCGGTGCCAGGCGTGCTGAGGCCTTACCGTGTGTGCGTGATGACTTTCGCATCCGATCTGCTGTTTTCAGAAACTGCGAAATCGTCGCCTGCTCGCGAGGTCGAGATCGGAGGTTCGGACTCCGCGAAGTGGCGCTATCAACTCGAGGGTGAGCTCCTGTCTAGCGCGTTTCAGCCGCTGCAGGCAGGCGAGCGCTGCAACGATACCGTGACCGAGAAAAACTGCGTGCCAGGGCTGATCGTGCTTTACGAGGCGTCGCAGCTCACGTCGAGCTTTCCTGCGGCCGTGGCCATTGTGCCACGGCTTGGCTGCGTGACACTGACAGGGCTGTCTCCGGAGTGTCGGACGCACGTAGGCCGAGTGCCCGCAGCGGCCATCGCCAGACTGCGTAAGGCTCCCACGGAGCTCCATCGCAGCGGCTGGGCGCTACCCGGTGTTTTCGACGAGCTCCCGCTAGGCCTGGTCTACTACGACCTTGCGCCGCTCTCTGCGGGCTGGCGCTACTGTACGCGGGCGACTGAGGGCAAGGCCGAGTCTTACGCGCAAGCGCAGGGCGCGGTCGAGCGCTCGTGCGAGATCGAGCTTTAGGGTTGACCGCTGTTATCCAAGCGTGCGATAAATGAAGCATGGACGAAATTAAACAAGGCACCGCGTTGCTGATTGCTGGAGCTCGCTGGAAGGTGCTCGCAGTTGGTTGCAAGGAAGGTGACGCCGTTTACGTGCATCTTGCTTCCGAGGAAAAGTTTGTTGTGCAGAGGAACGGAAAGCGCCCGGTGCAGGCTTGTGGTTGGCTGCGTAACGGCGTGCTGAGTAGTGAGCTGTGATTATCTCGCGCTACCATTTGCCGACTCGGGGCACTCCCGAAGTTGTGCAAATCACAGCCGCGGATTTGCACGCGCTACTACTCGAGGCAGTTTGCGCGCTTGAGCGAGTGCGCCCTCAAATACGAGGCGCCCTTCCCCTGCAGGACGCAGAAGCCGCCATCAAAGCACTTCGATCGGCCCTCGCCGAGCTGCGTGGAATAACGGAGGTACTCCCTTGACAGTTATCACAAAGCGCGATAACTTCAAGGGTGAAGGGTAGGTGATCGTGGAAAAGATGCGTTACGGAAACATGGATCTCGTGCAGACCTCGGGTGCAAACAACAGCGTGTACCTGATCCCTGCGGACGGGCCAGCGCCTGAGGTGTTCGTGTGGGGCACCGTTGGCGCGGGCTGCCCAGAGCCCGCCTGGCACCACCGCTGGCTGTGCGTGTGCCGCGTGTCGGCCACCGCAGTGCCTGACGAGGTTGAGGCCGTGCTGCGGGCGCACGAGGCTGAATTGGTGGAGCTCGCGGGCTTCTATCGCGGCGCCAAGTGGAATGGAAATAATCACGTGGGTTCGTGGGGCGGCGAGGCCGATCGCGACCGCATGGATCGGCTGTGCGAGAAAATCGGAGAGGCCGTAGGAAGCGCGCGAACCTACTGGGAGGCCTCCGACTGGTTCGCGCCGGTCACTCTGTACGATGTCGTGACCTCGGATCTTGAGCTCGGCGAGCTCGTTGCTAACGAGGTCGCGAACGCGAACGCTGATGCGGCCCTCGACGCAGACGACGTGCGCAAGTGGCTGCTCGGCGCCGCAGCAAAGTGGCTCGAGAAACACGACGACGATGCAGACGACGACGAGCGCGACGCGAAGCTGCGGGAACGACTGCAAAATCTCTTGCAGGACGACGACGGCTGATTCGAGGCTTGCTGTTTATCGCAGCGTGCGATAAACTCTGGAGTGAAGGGAAGGTGTTCGATGGAAAATGAGCGGGAAATGGATCGTGAGTGGCGGCGGGTAGGCGATGCGCAGAGCTGGCGGTTTGCGCCGGAACGTCGTGAGGCCGTGGCAACCATGGGCGTTGATAAAATGGGCTGGCTGACTGATCTCGAGCACGCGCACGAGGGCAAAACCAGCGAGGCACGTGCGTTGCTGTGTCACTTCGTGGTGATGATTGTGACTGCGAACGGTGACCGCGTGTTCGGCGCGACCGTGCATCACGGGGGCTGGCGGACCTACGGGGAAGCGCGGCAGTATGCAGCAAGCGCAGGCCCGGTGGATTTCAGCCCGGGGCATAGCTTGGCCTTGCCCCTCGAGGTGGAGCCGTACTGGTACGTGCGCGGTGTTGGCGTGGCTTCGCAGGTGCGGGAGGTGGCATCGTGAGTGTTCGGATCATGCCGGTGCAAGAGTTGGCGGCTATCGCCTATCTAACAGGTGCCGAAATACGAGACCTGTACCTCGCGCACGTTGCGAACGTGTATGAGTTTAACAGGGAGTACGCAGGGCGGCATACTGCCGCGCTTGTATCACGCGCCGAAATAGCTAGCGCTGTAAAGCCTTTGCGCGCTCACGCACTTACCGTCGAATTCATCGACGACACACTGTCGGCTATCTCGTTGCTTAGCCACAACGCGGACGAAGCACTTGCTGCCGAAGCACTCACACGGATCGAGGCGTGCGGTTTTCGTACATACCGCTGTATTGCTCTGCACGGCTACGACGGCTTTCGCAAGCAGCGCCAGCAATTCGAGTGTGAGTCGTGAGCGCGCCCGTCACATTCCACGGCGTGCTCGCTGGCGCGTACGCGGACAGCTCGCTTGCAGGCACGCTCTTGACGCACGCGTCTCAGGATGGCGGGAAAACCGCACTGTGCGGGCGCGTGAAGGCGGGTAACCTGTGCGACGTGCACGAAGACGAGCTCACTTGTCCCGTGTGCACCAAGCGCCTGCAGGCGTGGCATTTCACTCCGGAGGCGATTGCGCGATGCCCGAAGCTGTGAGCACTGAGCGAGAGCTCCGCGTAGAGGCCGCGGCCGAGTGCGTACGCGCGGCACGCGAGCGCCACGGGCTGAGCTCAGCCGAGTACCGGGCCGCACTCGAGGCGTGGGAGCGGGTGATTCTCCTCGTGCCTTTGAAAGCGCTTGCAGGTTATCGCAGGACGCGATAAGCTCTGGAGTGAAGGGAAGGTGTTCGATGGAAAAGAAAGACAGCAGGCTGCAATGTCCACATTGCAAGGTTCGAACTTGGAGTAAGAACTGGGCTGCGTTCATGCGAGATCATGATCGCCCGGACGGGAGGGCGTGTCTCCGAGCAAAGGCCAAAGGCGGTGCGGGTGGTGGAAGCGGAATGGAAGGTAGCCGTGCACAGAACTGAGGACGTTCTAAAGGCTCTGGAATTTGCCGCGATGGCGCACCGCGGGCAGGTGCGCGACGGCGCTGAGGGCGTGCCGTTCCTACAGCACCCGTGCGACGTAGTTTCGATCCTGCGCGGGAGTTTCGCGCCACGCATGCTCGGCAACGAGGTCTACGTCGTCGCGTTTCTGCACGACGTGATCGAGGACACTCCCTACGGCTATCGAGAAATCGCACGCGAGTTTAGCGAGGACATCGCGCGCGACGTCCAGCTGCTCACTACCGATCCGCACGTGAAGGGCACCGCGAAAACCGATCACCAGATCGGCGTGATGTTGCGCGCAGAGACCTCGGATCTCGTGCGCTGCGTAAAGCTCGCGGACAAGATCGCGAATCTCCGCGATCTGAAACGTTACGCTCCCGATTGGCCGGAGGATCGGATCGCTCGATTCAAGGCGCGCAGTTTGTTGGTCGGCAGCGCAGCACTCGAGCGAGCTCGCAATCGATCCAATGTCGAGGGCCTTTACGCGAGCTTGATCGAGGCACACGCCGCGTTCAGTGATAGATAGACGGGATGCAAGGCTTTAAAGAATTTCGAGATAAAGAGCCGTGGCAGCTTCTACCGTGGGAACAGGTTCGCGACGTCGTGCGTGTACTGTGGTACGGGGCCAACAAATACGAGCCTTGGAATTGGCAGAAAGTGCCGAACGCGCGCGAGCAGTATTTCGGCGCAGTAGAGAGGCACCTCGTTGCGTGGCGTAGGGGCGAGCTCCTAGATCCGGAGACCGGACTGCCGCACCTCGCACACGCGACCTGCAACGTGCTGTTTATCGCGTGGTTCGACTGGCGCGACGGGCTACGAGCCGAACCTGTTACGCAGGCGCCGAAAAGCGTGATGCCTCCCGAGCTCCCTGACGACGATTGGGAGCGCGTCCCTGGGCGTGTGGCGGTCAGGCACCGCTCGGGCCGAGTGCTGGTAGCAGGTGACCCGGGATTCGACGTGGCAGCCTCTCACGCGCGCGGCTGGATCGACAACTCGCACGTCCCGGGCTGAGGTAGGCTGCGCGGCATGCTGATTCACGGGGACATGCGAGAGCAGCTGCCGCTACTCGACGAAAACAGTTTCGATGCTGTTGTGACCGATCCGCCTTACGACCTGACGTCGGGGAATCTCAATTCGCCCGCAGGTCGTGCGCGTATCGGCACGGGCGGCTTTATGGGCGCGAAATGGGATAGCACGGGCATTGCGTTTGACGTGGACACGTGGCGCGCGGTGTTACGTGTTGCCAAGCCAGGCGCTCATTTGCTCGCGTTCGGCGGCACGCGCACGCACCACAAAATGATGACCTCGATCGAAGCTGCTGGATGGGAGATCCGAGATTGCTTGATGTGGATTTACGGGTCTGGATTCCCGAAATCAGTAGAGGCCTTGAAACCCGCATATGAGCCGATTGTTTTGGCGCGAAAGCCGGCGCGCGGGACACGCAAGAATAACAAGGCGCGGTACGGTACGGGCGGACTGAATATAGAAACTGCGCGCGTGCCTGTAGAAGACAGCACGCGATGTCGCTGGCCTACGAACGTGCTGCACGATGGTAGTCTTGAAGTGCTCGCTGCGTTCCCTGATGCTCCTGGGCAGTTAGCGAATCGATCAGACAACGGGCGTAAAACTAAAAACACGTTTGGTACCTTTGCGAAAAACGCACCCTGCGTCGCGCGAAAAGACGTAGGAAGCGCAGCTCGATTTTTTTATTGTGCTCGCGCGAGTAGCTCTGATCGCGGCGCCGGCAATAGCCACCCTACCGTCAAGCCTACGGCACTAATGCGCTACCTAGTGCGCCTCGTGACGCCGCAGGGAGGCATTGTGCTTGATCCGTTCGCAGGTAGTGGCAGCACAGGAAAAGCAGCAGCGCTCGAGGGCTATTACTTCGTCGGCATTGAGCAGCAGGCAGAATTTGCCGAAATAGCAGAGCGCAGAATTGCGAGTGCCCGGTGATCCGCGTAACAGCTCCCGCAAACCTCATGCCGATCGAGATCGCGCAAGCCATTATCCCGGGGCAGCTACTGAAAGCAGAGTACGAGCGCGACTCGAAAACGTGGCACTCGCACCGCGTTATGCGCGACCTGCACCTGCACGCGATCAGTGCGTACGCGGCGATTTACGCGCGCATGATTGCCGCGATTCGTACGTGGGTTGAGCAGCACATTACCCACGGGCCGCTCGAGAAAGCAGAGCGCCCATTTTCAGTCGGTGACTTCGTGCTCGTCTCGCCCGCGCAGATGAAAGAGATCAAGAAAATTATCGGCGACTATCACGAGGCCTTCATCGCGGGAATGATCGATCCGCGCTTGCTCCACCACGGAGAGCTCGCGCGACTGATCGATCTCGGAATCCTGCCTGAGGATCTGGCCTACGTGCTGCAGCCGAAACCCGGAGAGCTTCCGCCAACAGCTCAGCGCATGATCACGACGGCGTATCAATACGGTAAGGCTCAGGCTGCCGCGCCTATGGGGGAGCAAGAAAAGCAGCATGCGCTCAGTCTGCAGACCTTTGCATGGACAGGGCGCGATCTGCCGCTCACGCAGGCCGAGCGCGAGGCGCTTTCCTTCAACGAGGAGCATGCAGCAGAATACGTGCGCGGGCTGAGTCAACGCATGCAGGCGGATCTCACGAGCACGATCACAGACACGGTGTCGTCGCTCACGCACGAGGACGTGACCGACGCTGTTGATCGCTCGCTACGGCAGCGCACCGCGTGGCGTACGATCATTTCAGAGCTCGGCGACGCCTCCGGCGATTGGAGTCGTGATCTAGGTCGAATCGCAGCTACGGAAAAACAACGCGCCATGCAGGAAGGTCAGGCGCGAGAAATGGTAAAAAGGCATGGTGATCCGGAAACTATTTCGGTCGCGAAGATTCCGTCACCAACCGCGTGCGACCACTGCGTTCGACTACATCTTACGGCGGGGCAAGGCTCGCCCCCTCGCATTTTCAAGCTTGCAGAGCTCATTGGCAACGGATCAAACGTTGGCAAAAAAGCGCGCGACTGGCTAGCAACAGTGCAGCCCGTGCATCCTTGGTGCGCGTGCGCATTAGTGCGCGTGCCTGAGGGGTGGGGCTTCGACGAATTCGGAAATCTCGTACCCGAAAGCCTCACGCGATCAGAGCTGCTCGATCGGAATTTGCGTAAAGCGCAAACCTGGTACGAAAAGCCAGCGAGCATGAGCGCGAGCGTACCGGAGGATGGAGTGGCTATCCGCGTCGCGGATCCGGCAACTCGAGAGATCGTAGACGCTGTGGTTGCTGCAACGCCTGCAGCCGTATTTCGGCGAGGTCGAGGCGTCACGCTGATCACGACAGACACCGATCGCGAAACGACGCCGCTCAAGTCGAACGATCTCGCGTATTGGAGCGGGAACGAAATACGACTCATGCAGACCTTACCGTTGAAAAAGGTGCGGCGCGTGCTCGAGCACGAGATCGGGCACTCCCTGAACGTGTGGCTGTGGGAGAAATTCGATCGAGACATCGATCGCGTGCATGCTTGGCACCGGGAACTATGGGAGCTCAGCCGCGCCGAAGGCTACGTATCGAATTACGCGAGGCGCGAGCCGATCGAAAACGCGGCCGAGTGCTCGCGCCTGTACCTGTACGCGCGACCGTTCTTGCGCGCCAATTTTCCGCGCACGTTCGGATTTGTGCATCGCTCGTATGCAGACGCGTTGCGAGATTGATCGGGAGACCGCCAGTGACCTCGAATTACAGCCGCATGGGCCGCTCGGAATTGATCGAACACCTAGAACGAGGGCGCAAGCTGCTCGCGGCAGCACGTCCGGCGCACTGGGTGGTCACGGCAGACCTGGTTGCGGCGCACCAGTGGCAGCGCGAGGTTACGGCGCTGCTCGCGCCGGTTAGCCCTCCGCCTGCACCTCCGGAGGCCGCTTAGCGGCGACTGCGGCCCTTCGCGCACGCAGGATAAGAGGCGTCAACGAGGTTGCTCGTTATCCCGTCGCGTGATAAGCTAGGCGAAAGGCAGGGCACCGTGGACGAAAGAATCGCCAGATTTCGATTGAGGGACATCTCGCCGCACACGTTCGCGAACGAGACGTGCTCGGCACTACTCGCGCAAGCTGAGGCGCTGATCAAGGATTTGCACCCGTACGCGCGCGTGACGAAACACGCAGCAGCGCAGGTGCGCGAGACGCGTCTCTGGCAGCGCGTATTTACCTGGGTGGAGTACGCGCAGACCGGGCACAAGGAAACGCCTGCGCTACTGCGCGACGCGCCTCCCGCATGGGACGATCGTATGATCGCCGTGATCCGCGCAGTCGAGGCGCGCAAATCGCTGGACGATGGCGAGTGCGTTTCGACTGCACAGCTCGCGCTGCTCGCAGGCATTTCACATATTCAGATCGGCAATTTCGTGCGCGCGAAAAAGCTCTTGAGCTCGAGCCAGGATTCGAGCGGCTACCTGTTCGCGCCGGATGCCGCGCGGGCTTTCTTGATTGACCGCGAAGTGCCCGGGCTCGCCGCTACGCAGCGGCGCAAAAGGGTGGCCTCCTGATCCGTGGTAGTCTGGCGCCGCAATGGCTGCTGACGTGCGTGATCCATTTTGCTGCCCTTACTGCGGTGAGCTGATTTTTCGAAGTGCTGCAGCGGGCGAGCGATTAAAGGCGCCCACCTCCATGCTCGTGTTGCACAAATCGGGGGAGGTCGAGATTAACTGCAGACGTTGTAAACACGGCGTGCTGCTGCCGCTCACGCTCGCGTCAGGCGCGTTCGTGTTGCGCAAAGCGGAACCTCGCTACGTCGTAGGGTTGACAAGCACGGAGGCTGTGCGGCAAGAATGAGCCCTCAGGGGCCTGATTCGTTTAGAGGCGCTGTCACCTAACGGTGGCGGCGCCTTTTCCGTTTTGGGCCCCTACCAGAGGGGTTCAGTGCAGCACTTTTCATTCGATCTGGATGCAGAGTTTTTCGAGAAAGCCGGCGAGGGCGATCGGGATCGACGCATCGCGGGGATCGTGTCGACAGACAACCTCGACAGGCAGTCTGAGGTATTGCTGCAGGAAGGCCTAGATTTCGGGCCTTTTCTCAAGTCTGGCTGGTTTAACGACAACCACAGCGCGGACACGGACGCGGTGCTCGGGTATCCGGCAAAGGTCGAGCTCCGCGAGCTCTCGGGCGGGCACCGTGGGTGGTATGTCGAGGGCTATCTCCTGAAAGGGACGGCTCGCGCGGATCGAATTTGGGATCTCGCTCGCTCTCTGCAAAAGAGCGATCGACGCCTTGGCTTCTCGGTCGAAGGTACCGTCGTCGAGCGCGACCCGAGCAATCCCAAGATCGTGCGTAAGGCCGTCGTGCGCGAGGTGGCGATCACACGCTGCCCCGTGAACGAGGCGACGGCATTACAGGTGCTTGCGAAGTCGCTCTCTGCAGGCAGCGCGGTAACGGATCCAGGCGTTGCCCCGGGCGAGGGCTTCCCTTTGCGCCGGCAGTCGCTCGAGGGCGGGGAGCCGCTGCGAAAGAAGAAGCGCAGACGCATGCGTAAGGCCGAAGCGGTCGCGCTGCTTAAGAGTTTGCAGCCTGCGTTAAGCGCAGAGGCTGCGGTGAAAATCGTGGAGTTTGCGATGCGAAATCATCGCGCGGAGGACTAGGGAAAATGGCCGATAGAGTCGACACAATTCAGCTTGAAAAGAGCCTCGCCGATCTGATCAAAGTCGCGGACGCAACGAAGCTTGCGAAGGGCGACGGCGTGCAGATCGCAAACTCCGGCACTATGTCCGATGGCAAGCCCTCCGGTGGCGGGCAAGGTTCGATGAGCGACGCGGGCGGGCTCGACGCGCTCATGATCGCGAAAATGACCGCGGCAGGAATCGACGCGGGCACGATCGCGAACTTCGCCGCCTTCATGGCGGACGACGACGACGAAGACGAGGACGACGGTGACGAGGACGACGAGGGCAAGGTCCCTCAGCCCCCGTTCACGTCGAAATCTTCGGCACAGGGTGATCTGATCAAGGGCATTGCCTCGGATCCCACGGTCGCAGAAGCGATTGACGTTTCTCCCTTCCTCGACGCGCTCGTCGCGCGCACGACCGATGCGCTCGGCTCGCTCGAGAAAAGCCTGGGCGCACACCGCGGCGAGCAGGCGAAGGTCAATCGCGCGATGGCCGCTGCGATTTACCAGAGCGGGCAGCTGCTCAAGTCTCAGGCCGGCGTGATCGACGAGCTCCGCAGCCGTCTCGGAATCGTCGAGCGCGCTCCGGTGGCACAGCCGAAGGGCCGCACGCAGCTCTCGGGCGCGAAGGCCCTCAGTAAGGGCATGCCCAACGAGGCAGGCGAGGCAGGTCAGCTGCGTAAGAGCGAACTGCTCTCGACGCTCAGCTACATGAATCTCGAAAAGGGAATTCGCGACATCAACGGCGTGCGCACGTCGGAAATCATCGGTCGCTTCGAAGCGGGCGACGTGATCGACGATGGCGTCATTCACGCAGCGCGCAGCTTCCTTGCGCAGAATCCCAACGAGGCAGACGCCGCACGCCGCTACGCCTGATCGCACCTTCCAATTTCCAGTCGCGCACGCGACCGAACAAAGATTAATTACCAGGGAGATTTGACATGTTGGCACCTATGGTTTCCGCGCGCGACTACAACGGATTCGGCGCGTCCAGTCCTGACGAGATCGCAGAGCTCAGAAAAGCGCTCTACGCCGGCAACGCGGTAACGGATCCGGGCGTCGCTCCCGGTGAAGGCTTTCCGCTGCGTCCGCAGAGTCTTGAGTCGACGCTCAAGAATCTCACTTTCGAGATGGACGAGATCAAGCTGTTCAAGACGATTCCGAAGGTGCAGGCCACCAACACGGTCGAGGAATTCAACCGACTGCTGAGCTACGGCAAAGCGGGCACGCGTCGATTCAACCTCGGGTGGATGCCTGAGGGTGATCTGCCCGAAGAAGAAGATTCGACTTACCAGCGCGTTCCCGTGCTCGTGAAGTTCCTTGGCATCACGGGCCGCGTGACGCATGTGGCCAACGTGATCCGGGCCGCTCACGGCAACGTGATCGCCATGGAAACGATGAACAAGACGATGGAGCTTCTCAAGATGCTTGAGAACGCCCTCTTTTTCGGCGACAGCTCCATGATTCCCGAGCAGATCGACGGGCTCGAGAAACTCATTCTCGACGGCGCTCCGCAGAACGTGATCGATCTTCGCGGCGCTTCGCTGACCGAAGAAAATCTGAACGATGTGCTGCTGCTGATCCGCGACAACTTCGGTGTCGCGACCGATGGCTATTTCGCCACGGGTGCATTCAGCGACCTTGCGAAGCAGGTCTACGACCGGCAGCGGTTCGCCTATGCGCCTGCACCCGGCGTGCTCGGCGCCACGGTGACGGCGTTTCAAGGTCAGAATGGCCGGATCAACCTGCACGACCACGTGTTCATTCAGGCTGGTCAGCTGGGCCTCGACGCAGGTCTCGGCCGCACCGATCGTCGCCCGCTCGCGCCCACCATCACGGTGGCACCGGCAGCGGGTGCGAACGCGGCCTCGAAGTTCGTCGCGGGCGACGCGGGCACGTACATCTACAAGGTCGTCGCGATCAATCGCTACGGCATGTCGGTCCCTGTCACGAGCGCAGCGGTCGCGGTGGTCGCTGGCGATGCCGTGACCTTCACGATTCAGGACGGCGGGCAGGCGCCCACGGCCTACGAGATCTATCGCTCGGACAAGAACGGCGCAGCAGCCACCGCGAAGATGGCGACGCGCGTTGCGCGCACGGGCGCAACGCAAGTTGTGACCGATTTGAACGGCGACATTCCGGGCACGACCAAGGGTTTCGTCGTCATGCAGAATCAGCAGAGCTTTTCGTGGTCTCAGCTACTTCCGATGACCCGTATCCCTCTTGCTACCATCGACACCTCCATTCGCTGGGCGCAGGTGCTGTACGGCGCAATCAAGATGTACGCGCCCGCGAAAAACGTGGTGCTCAAGAACATCGGCCGCGCTGCGGGCTCGCTGTAAGTCTCAGCGTGTTACGTGGCACATTATCGCTTCACGGGTGATACAAGGGCAAATTTGTTACCCGTGTGAGCGATAAATGTGCATCGCCTAGATCTGCACTGGGCTAGAGTGGGCGGGCGGCGGCGAGCTCCCGCCCTTTTCGCATAGGGGACAGAGACATGAAAATTCAGAATCAAGCTCTGGCTGGCGTGGCACTGGCGCTGCGATTCCATCCTGGTCAGATCGCGACAGGCGACTCGTTTGGTACGTTCGACATGCCGGACGAGGACGCGCAATTTCTACTCGGCACGTCGGGCTGGCGTCTGTTCGATCCAGCTCGGCAAGCGCAAGCGGACGCGGTGACGCGGCAGCACGAGGCCGCGCACGAGGCCTCGCGTGTGCATGAGGCAACGCTGCAGGCGCAGCGCGTTGCACAGATTGCGCAAGAGACTGCAGCTGCAGCGGCAGCCACTGTCGTGGTGGCAGACGAGAAAGCCGCCAAGCTCGCTTACGAGGCCGCGAAAGCTCTCGAGCTCGCGCCCCCTGCGCCCGAAGTACCTTCCCCTGCAGCGAGTCTTGCTGCGGGGGAGCCTAACCTCGAGGCGATGGATCGAGCGGCGCTGATCACTACTGCTGAGGGCTACGGCGTGGGGATTGACCGTCGCTGGAGTGATCAGCGTATTCGGGAGACACTGCACGCCGCACTGTTCGACGAGGAAACGAAAGGCTGAAAACTCATGGCTGCGAATGCAGACGATCTACGGGATTTTTACGCGACTGACCTAGGAGATAGCGTCGCGGTAGCTGCCTCAGTAGCTGCGGCACAGGTCTCACTCGCACCCGGGCGCTATGCTATCCGCTACCGGAGTATCGCGGGTGCGGCGACCATTTGGGTGCGGCAAGGGGCGACGGCAACAGCTGCTGCTCCTAGCACTCCCTACGACGTCGCATTATTCAATGCGGCAAGCGGCTATTTGTTCGCAACGAATGTGCGGGGCTCCGGCGCAAAGCAGGTGCTCTCGTTCATTCTCGACGCAGGCACCGCGCAAATCATAGTCACCCGAATCTCGAGGTGAGCTGTGAGCGGTTCTGCGCATAACGGCGAGGATGACATCGCCTTTTTCGCAGCAGACATCGGGCACACCTACGTGCTGTCGCTGTCGACAGGATTAACCACGCTCCCTGCCGCGCTCGGCGCGCTCGTTCCCGGGCGCTACCTGATCCAGGTAGGCGGGCTGAGTGCGGGGGCCATAGCGTGGGTGCACTTCGACAAATTCCAAGACACGCCTCCCAATATTCCAAGCCCAATAGGAGAGGGACCTCAGCGCATTCCGCTTTTACAGACTGCCGTAATTGCCATCGAAACGCATGCGCTGAAAGGGTACAGCGATCGCCTGAGTGCAATCGTGACCTCCGGCGCGGCAACTCTTTACGCGACGCGTATCTCCCGAGACGCGTAGTATGTAACGAGCGGGGAGGCGGATCGTGCTGACTCGCGGTTACGTAGGATCACAGAGCACAGGTACTAGCGCAGGCACGCGCGTTTTCGGCGAGGAGCCCGCGGGAGCTATCAACGGTGCGAACGTCGTTTTTCTTGCCACGCAGAAATTCACGCCCGGAAGTGAGGCGCTGTTCCTTAATGGGGTGCGGCAGCGATTCGGCGGGAGCAACGATTACACGCGCGCAGAGTCTGTTCCTGCTGCGGGTTTTGATCAGGTGATCTTCACGCTTGCACCGCGTGCTGGCGATGTCGTCTTGTTGGATTACGGGGTTGTTTAGAAGGGGGTTGCTGTGAGCAGGACATTTATCAGGCAAGAGACTCAGGTTCGAAATAGCGACGCGTATGACGATACCGTCACACCGAGCCTCGCTGCGTACGAGACAAATCCGACGAACCTGCAGGAGGATCTGACAAACGTCCGATCGCAGCTGCAAAACATTATCAATCGTAACGGAGCCTCGTTCCCAGCTGGCGATTGGTATTCAGATCTGACCGCGCCCGGCACTTTCGAGGGTGGAATTAAGCGCGGCGTCGATAAGCTTAATCTCGAGCTACACGAGCTCGAGCGTAAGCGTGTGCTCGTCGCCAGCGACAAGTTCCTTACGGACATCGTGGTTGGTGTCGCTGCAATCGGGACACTGACTGCTACGGCAAACTTCGCGGACACTGAGACCGTCACGACGGGATCGAAGACCTATCAGTTTCAGACCGTGCTTACGAACGTAGACGGCAACGTCCTGATCGGCGCGTCGGCAAGCGATTCGCTCGACAACTTGATCGCTGCCATCAATCTCGGCGCGGGCTCCGGCACGCTGTACGCAGCGGCGACCACCGCCAACACCTTCGTGAGTGCAGCCGCAGGCGCGGGCGACACGTTGGTTGCCACTGCACGCACGGCGGGCACGGGCGGCAACTCCATCGCCACCACGGAGACGGGCGCGAACGCTTCGTGGGGAGCTGCCACGCTTGCGGGCGGATCGAACACGGCAAACTTCGTGGTGCTGTCGAGCACGCAGAATCCGAACAACACCACAGTGGCTGTCGGCGCCGTGACGACGCGGGGCACCGTCGCTGCGTTTCACACGGGCACCTTCGGCACGCACGCGCTTGACCTTGTGTCGGGCTCGTCTGCTGTCACGCCGAAAAATATCTGCACCGTTATCGACTCGGTAACGCACGACCCGATTCTGTCCAGCGGGCGCGTGATTTACGGCTTGTTTCAGGTCGAGACGAACACCGACGCGCAGGTGCTCACGGGAGTCACGCCTAATAGGGCGCAGATCTCGTTCGTGCGCCTGAATTCCGCAGGTACTGTGCTGGAAGCGGTGCCGACTGCAGACATCGGCGGGTTCACGATCCATTACTCAGTCGCTGAACGTAAGGCGCTCGAAGATCTGACTGAGCAGGATTTCCTGCGTGGAGCAAATACGGATATCGCAGCGGCAGCTTCGGTCACCAGGCAGGTCGTCTACAACAACCAAGGCACGACGCCGGTCGAAGTCACGACTAACAGCACGCTCGACATCAACAATGCCGGTTCGTTCTGGAAAATCCGGGACCTCGCAAATGCCGATCTATTCACGATCACCGAAGGCAGCACGGGCGGCACGACCACGCTGCAATTCGGCACGGACGTGGACACGTTCGACAACAACGCCATCGTGAACGACTTCGCCACGGGCGCGGCATTTGCGACGGGCGGTGTCGAGATCGACATCGCGAAAACGATCATCGCGAACACCGCGACGATTGAGTCCGTGGGCGCTTCGAATGATCTGCGCCTGTTCGGCTCGCGAGAGTTGTTCCTCGACGACGCGAATCAGACGGGCTCCACCTGGGCGCAAACGAACGGCATCAAGCTGTCGGACACCACGGCAGAATGGGATCTATTCGAGACGACGTTCGGCGGCGAGGTTTCGCTACTCAATGCGATCGTGCAGGCGAAGTCGTCAGATCGTAAGGCCAAGGTCTACGCGGTTCTCACAGCCAACGTTGCAGCAGATACGAACGTCGGTGGCGTGGCGGGCGGCGCGAACCTCGACGCGCAGCTGCCGGACATGTCGCTCGGCAACTTCCTCACGGATTACGACGTGTTCCTCGGCGGAGAGCTGCTGCGTCCCGGAGCTAACTCTGCGGCGAACCACGATTACTACCCGGGCACCTCGCTCGCGAATGGACAGCTCAAGTTTGAGTTTACGCTCAAGAGCACGGGCGCTGTGCCTGACCAGCTCTGCGTCATTCCGTACAAGTGATCTTGAGCCTGCGTTTATAGAGTAGGACTGTTCTATAAACGCAGGCTAAGCGCGGAGACCTTTGCATGAGCATCGAAAAAGCAGAGCTGAAAATCCTAATCGCTACCGATATCGGAGCCTCGATCGAGGACTCGTTAGAAGCTGCGAAAAAGGACATGTATCGGCAGGAGGGCGCTGTCACGTCTTTCGGCCAGGCCGCAAAGGCGTGTGAAATGCTCTGCGAAGTCGTCAATAAGGATCTAGACGAGGGGCGCGTAGCCTCCATGGAATTAGCAGAAGCGATTAAGCTTTGGCTTACGCGTGCAGCTAATGCGCAACGGAATCTCGCGCGCAATGCCGAAAATGTAGGCATGTCTGCTAGCGGAAAAGTCGCAGCGCTCGAGGGAGCTATCGCGCTGATCGCCAAGTACCGACAGGTCGAGCAGCTTAAGATCGCGCAAGCTCGCGTAGCAGTTCCAGAAGCACCGCAGTCGGGTGAAACGGGAGTGCACGCTGCAAGATTTCCGAGCATGTCGATTAAAGAGCGCAGGCTGGCGGAGGAAAGGCTCGAGCAAGTGCCAAAGCCTGCGAGCAATCCGCCTGAGCCTGATCCGCCCGCAGCAGTCACGATCCTACCTCCGGCAAAGCGGAAGGGGCGCCCCCCGAGCAAGGGCAAATAGTGTGGCTGACGTGACTCACGGTGAAGTTGAGCGGTATCGCGTCACGTACCCAACAGGCGTGCAGGAGCGCTCACTGTCCATGTTCGCAGCGCGAGGATTGCTCCTGCGCGGGCTTAGCCTAGCGCTGTTCGTGGACGGGTGGGCCGAGCCATGGCCATGCCGTCTAGACAGCCTAGGCGAGGTGCGAGCGCGCTGCCCGGGGGCAAAGGCGGAGCCTCGTGTCGTGGGAGTTGCGCCGTGAGCCAAGGCTGCACGCACGAGAGGCAAATACAGATTGCGGCTGGCGCAGCTCTGGCAGAGGCAGAGGAGCGCGACGAATGAGCACACGCGACGAACGCGTTGCGAATCTCATGCTCGAGGCGCTTGCGGGCGATCCAAGCGAGGAAGGGCAGCTGCGTCTCACGACCGCGAACGCGCTCAAGATCTACGTTAACAGCGTGGTCCGTTCGATCCTCGCACACCAAGCGGAGCACTCTGCGGGAGGCCTGCAGGCTATTACGGCGCAGAATCTCAGCTCTGGCGCCGCGACTGCAGGGCAGGTCATGCAGGCCAACGGCGCGGGGTTGTGGAATCTCGTGTCAGTGGTCGCAGGTGTCGCTGCGGAGCTGAATCGCGCAGCCGACGCAGTGCTTGCTACGACCGTGGGCACTACGCCGGTCACCAAGCTCACGCTGACCACCACGAGCCTGCCAGCGGGCGATTACGTCCTGTTCTGGTCGTACACGACTATCGGATCAAACAACAATACGCAGGTGTCCTCGCGCGTGCGTAAGGACGGCACCACGGACCTGTTTACGATCACGAGTAAAGCGAGCGTAGCAGGATCTGAATTTGGCAACGCAGGTCATAACGTGCAGCTCGCATTGTCCGGCGTGCACACGTTCGACGTTGATTACTGGCGCGCAGCAGGTGCAGGCAGTGCAGGTATTCGAGACGTACTGCTGACTTTGTGGCTGATCGATAACTGAGGATTCATGCCGACGCCTACCAGCTACGTCTACACGATCAGCACTGAAATCCCGTCAGGGCTGGTGAGCGTTGCGCGTCTGCGCCAAGAGATCGAACTTAGCTCGATCGTCACAATGATCGATTTCGTAGCAGGCGGCATCGTTGCGCCCGGAAATGACACTGTAACGATCTGGTTTAAAGATCCGCTCTCCGCGGGCGAGAAAGTCACATTTGACGGCGGAGCTTCTGCACCCGCGGAGCATCCTCCTATTTCGGGGAGCTTGCTCTACGCGCATTCCGGTTTGGCACTACCTGATGATCCGCAGAACGTGAATGTGACGGGCGGCTCGGTGTCGGTGACGAGCGGTACGATCGATTCCAACGGTAAGATCCTCAGCCCGAACAATGTAGACTTTCTCGGCGACGCCGCGCATCCGCTACGCGTAGATCCCACGGGCAGCACGGTGCAGCCCATTAGCGCGTCGAGCCTCGACGTAGCGCTGAGCACGAGGGCAACAGAGAGCACGCTGTCTGCGCTCAATACGAACGCAGCGGATATCGAGACAATCCTTACGGGGATTCGCGACACAACAGGCGTCAAGAAAATCACCGACCCGTTGCCGGCGGGCACCAACAATATCGGCGATGTCGACGTAGCGAGCAGTGCCTTGCCTGCTGGCGCCGCAACGGAGGCGACGGTAGCGACGCTGGCCACGCAGGCGACGGCTGCGTTGATCAAGGCCAAGACTGACAACCTAGACGTGCTGTTGAGCACGCGGGCGACAGAGAGTACCGTCGCGGCGATCAATACCGCAACGGGCGCGACGGGCGACGCTGACACCGCGCTCACAGTGATCGGCCGGTTGAAGCAACTGCTCACACGGCTACCTGCTGCGCTGATCAGTGGAAGGCTCGATATCAACAACGGTGCGTGGCTCGGATCAACAGCACCGACTATCGGCCAGAAAACAATGGCCAACTCGATCCCGATCGTATTCCCAAGCGATCAGGTGCTTGCAGTTACGACTACTCCATCGGCTGCTGCGCCGTCGCTAGCATTCGGCGACATAGCGCTTGCTGCGATCACTACAGCGGCCCTGTATCGCACTGCCTATACGGAGCAGTCCGCGAACTTCACCGGCTCGATCGCATCGAGCAGTGCGAGCGATGCGGCAGCGGGCACGGGTGCGCGCACAGTCCGCATTTTCTACGTCGATGCGACTGGCGCGACTGCGGGTACCGAAGATGTCACGTTGAACGGTGTTACGTTCGTCAACCTGGTGACCGCCACAAAGTGCTTCATCGAGAAGATCGAAGTGCTCACTGTTGGTTCCACAGGTTCCAACGTCGGCATTCTTACTCTAAAGGCTGGCCTAGCGGGCGCAGGCGCTACAGTGGCCACGATCGGCGCAACCGACAACCGCACTTTCCTCGCGCATCACTACGTAGTGACGGGCAAGACGGCCAACGTCACAGGCGTGTTGATCGGCTCCAACGTCACGAACACGGCAGGTTCTTGTATTGGCTTCCTGCGCGCCAAAGTCATCGGTGCTGCAAACGCAGTCGAAAAGCAGGTCTCAGACGGCATCACGGTTGCTGGCTTGGATAGCTCAGTCTTCAGATCTTACGGTTCGCAGATCCAAGTAGCCGGGCCGGCGCGCATCACGTTGTACGTCACCACGGCCACGGGCTCTGCATTCAACTATCGCGGCAGCTTTGACTCATACGACGCCTGAGGGACACGATGACGCAGCGTTCATATGTTTGGCAAGAATGGCTAGCCGCGAGTGTGCTGCGAAAAGCGAGCGTACAAAGCTCGGAGCTTGGCACGCAGGTAAACTGTTGGTTCGAGGATGGCGGAGAGAAGCACAGCTGCACGATGTGGCGCGGCGTAGTGCCGTACGCGATCGAAGCCACATACTCTCAGGCGCAGAACGATGCCGATCTCGATGCCTATGACGAGATGCTTGCTGCGGACTCGTTCAATAACGCCATAGAACAGCGGAACCGCGAAGGACGCCTTGTCACTCAGCCCGTTACGTTGGATGCAAACCAGTGGCACTACTGGCATTCGATCGGCGATACGGCTGGGGCGTTACGCGCTGGCGGTCAGTTCAAGCTCTCGAAATCAGTAGACGGCGACACTGACACGTCGTGGCAGTACCGCGATCCTGTTTGGATGGCAGGCGGTGAACTAATGTTCCAAGGCGCCACGATAGGGGACCACGTTTCGTTCTGCGTGTACGCGCCTGCCACGCCCGTCACCGCATCGTCAGGTGGAAACACCGGCAACTGCAACGTCTACTATGGCGTGATCGTTCCTGCGGCAGGCAACGGCGCGTACAACGTGGACCTCGACGAAGCTCACCCTGTGCCTGCTCCGGCAGAAGACGGCTACTGGGATTACGCGCTGCCAGCCAACATGCAGTTCGGCGGTACTACTACTGTCAGCACGAGCCCTCCGAACGAATACGGCCAAGGTACGGCCAAGTTCCATCTGATCTCGCAACGGTTCGACCTGACTCGGTTCGTGGCTAAAGAGCTGCTGCTCGGCTCTGGCAAGGCGAAGTACGAGCCGCAGAACATCAACGCCTCGTTGTGCCTGCCTGAGTGGCGCTTTGAATGCGTGCTGCACAACGAAGGCGGCGGACATACGATCGACGTAGTGTGGCGTGTGCTCGTGTCGCGCTACTGGACAACAGTTTAGGAGAGTAAGCCATGAAAGTTGAGAGATTGCTGGTCGCCAGCACGAACACAGTAAGGACATGCGTAAATCCGAGCTGAAACAGATGCTGATAGACGTGCTCGGATTGGTGCTTTTCGGGTTAGGGCTCCCTCTGCTGTTATGGTTTTTAGCGACTCAGGATATATCGCCCGTAATTGACTTTTTCAAATAGAGGTGTGCTGTGAAAGCGCTTGTGCTGGGAAGTGGTGGCGCACGAATCGCGTACCTCGTTGGAGCGGCGCAGCGCTTACTCAATGCTGGGCTGCAATTCGACATCTACGCAGGGAATAGTGCAGGCGCCCTGGTTGCCGCGATTCTCGCTCAGTACGCCACGGGCTACGAGGTCAGCGCTGCCGCAGCCCTCCGCTCGATTCTGGGCATGCGCACCGCTGATGTTTGGCGCTCCTGGTGGCCGCTCGGGCGCGTGAGCGGACTGTGGAAACTAGGGATGGTGGACGCTACGCCTTTTCACGAGCTCGTACACAGGAGGCTCAGAGAAGCGAAACTCCGGAATAGCGGGAAGCTCTTGCGCGTGGGCGCAACGAGCGTGCACACCGGCTACGCGAAGATTTTCACTGAGCAATCGCCGTTCATTATCCCCGCGGTAATCGCGTCCGCGGCAGTGCCCGGGATATTCTGTCCTGTGGAGCTCGACGGCGGATTGTGGTGCGACGGCGCCGTACGAGACGTGGCGCCAATCCGAGCTGCGATCCGAGCGGGCGCGACTGAGATAATCGCTGTGCTCCTGACTCCAGAAAAGCGCGAGTACGCAACACCCGTGACGAATGCGTTCTCTGCTATTGTCCGCGCGGCAGACATCGCGGGGACTGAGATCCTGGAAGGGGACCTCGCGGGAGCTCAGCTGTACACGGAGTTGGCTATGGCGAGACTGACAGAAAAGCGCCCGATCTCGATAACGATTATCCGCCCTAAAACTGAGCTGCTCAGTGAAGGTCAAGATTCGCTCGAGTTTGATCCCGCGCAGGCCTCCCGCATGCAGCAACGCGGTTATCAAGATGCCTTTGTCGCGGTAGGGTAGGCCGCAATGAGCACCACGAATAACGTACGTCTGAACAACCTTGCGCCATCCGCATTGCAAGGCTGGCCGACGTGGATGATCTCACTTGTACGCGCCTTGAAAAAATCAGGGTGGAAATTCAAGGCGTCCGGCGACGGTACAACGAAGGTGTCGAACGGAAATCCTGCTCTAGATCAAGTTGCAGGCGCGGGCACGACTACGAACGCGGGCGCTGCAGCAGCGAGTATCGCTGCCCCTACTCGAGGTCGAGCAACGATCACAGGACTGACTGGGATCGTTGCGGCGGATAAAGGGCGCTTTCTCCTGATCAGCGGGGCCTCTACAGGAGCCAACAATAACCAGCACCAGATCGAAGAAGTGCTGAGCTCTACCTCAGTCCGGATCGACGCACGGCAATTCGCGGTAGCAAGCGACGCAAGCAACGGTGCCCTGACGTGGAGCATTCTCGATCCGACGACGACTGCCGCAGCTACGTCAGCCGCCGTGCTTTGGTGGTGCGGGCAGGGGCCGAGCATTCTTCGTATTCCGTTCACGGTCGCAGCTACGGGCAACTTTATTCGAGGCGAGAATATCACGCAGACCTCGACAGGTGCGGAAGGTGAATTACTAGGGTACACATTTAGCGCAGGCGTCGGCTATTTGAACGTAGCGCCTCGTTTACGCGGCACGGGCTCCGGTGTTTACGGGTGGGATACCGGGAATGCCGTAAGCGGTGCCAATTCCGGCGCTACCCTTACGCAAAACGGAACAGCGCTCGAGTACGTACATGAGCTGGTGTTCGCAAAGCCCACGGCAGCAACCGAAATAGCGCAGCTGCTCATTGGTCATTTTGAAACCGTTGCGGACTCTGCCGAGATGTTCTCTTTCTGCGCAACGCAAGCGGGGTGCACAGCAACGGTGCACCCTGGCGGGGGAGGTACGGGAAACGCATTCGGAGCGCATGCCTGGGTGGCATGGGGGGCGGGTACGGCTCCAGGTTCAGGAGTCCCGATTCAAGCAAATACTGCGGTACGTGGGCACGTGATCTGCGTAGACGCGATCCCTGAGCAGAACTACTCAGCTGATGGATCGTGGGCGCTGATTTACTCGTTCGTTGCGAGCGGCAATCCTGATGGATTTAGCTTGCTCGGTTTGCAGCGCCTGAACGATATCGAGGATGCCGATTTCTCGCCGTACGTTTCGATCAATCACGGTGGAGTGAAAACCTTATACGGTCAGAATCGTACGAGCGCAGGCGCGGTGCCTACGATCACCCTTTCCCAAGGCGGGCTGCAAATGCTGCAGGTAGGCACTACCCGCACTTGCCTAAACGGCTGGCGCAGGCGAGCGCTCACTTCGGAAAGTTTCGAAGAATTCGAGCCGTGCATTCTGCAAGGCATACAGAGTGCCTCTTTTATACAGAACCTGAATACGATCGACGTAACGCGTATCGCGACAAGTCCCGACTCCACGTCTCGTGTGCGCGAACCGATTTGGGTAATCAGTGCCCGCCTTGGCGGTAAGGTATTCAAAGGCACTTTCAAGTGGATCTACTTGTTCGCAGGCGAGCAGGCGACAGACGTATTCGGCACTGACCCGGCATGGGTTCAAACCGGGAACATTATGCCAGGTACGATTATAGGCCCTCACGATGGGACCGCATGGGTTCTAAATCTCTGATTCGGAGCATTGCGCATGGCGACAGTTAATCACGTACGCGTCAATAATTACCCTTTGGGTCTCGTGCAGACCAAGGGATTCGAATGCTTCTGGAAGCTTACGCGCGCGCTCAAGAAAACAGGCTGGAAGTTCAAAGCGTCCAGCAACGGCACAACGAAGGTGTCGAACGGAGATCCCGCAGCGGATCAGTGGGGCGGCGGCGTCACGTCGAACGCGGGCGCTGCAGCGGCGAGTATTGCTGCCCCTACTCGAGGTCGAGCGACGGTCACAGGGCTCACGGGCATTGTCGCCGCAGACAAAGGGCGTTTCCTTTTGATCAGTGGCGCTACGACAAGCGCAAACAACAATCAGCACCAGATCGAAGAAGTGCTGAGCTCTACTTCAGTCCGGATCGACGCGAGGCAGTTTGCGGTCGCCAGCGACGCGAGCAACGGTGCTTTGACGTGGAGCATCCTCGATCCGTTAGGCGACCTTTACTCGACTGTGACTGCCACGCTCGACGCTAGCATCGCCTGGTGGTGCGCGCAGGGACCGAGCGTGCTCAAGATCCCGGTCACGGTCGCAGCGTCTGGCACTTTCCAGGTCGGCGAAAACCTCGTGCAGGCCTCTACAGGGGCCGAGGGAGAATTGCTCGGTTACACGTACTACCGCGACACGGGCTGGCTTGTGGTGGCTCCCAGGCTGCGCGGGACGGGCACGGGCGTGTGGGGCTGGGATACCGGCAACGTAGTGACGGGCGGAGACTCGGCGGCGACCGTGACTCAGAACGGCACGGCGATCGATTACGTCTACGAGGTCGTATTTATCAAGCCTACTGCGAACACGACCATGCAGATCCTGGTCACGCAGGCCGCGACGGTGGGCACGGAGGCAACTGAGCTTTTCAGCTTCAACGCGACGCAATCAGGGTGCACCGCGACAGTGCACCCTGGCGGCGGCGGTACAGGCAACACGTTTGGCGCGCACGCCTGGGTGATGTGGGGAACGAACACGACGGCGGGTAACGGCTCGCTTGTCGCGGCGAATACTTCCACATTCCTGTTTCTCAACAGCCAGTACGTCTGCGTGGATGCGATCCCCGAGCAGAACTACTCGGCGGATGGTTCGTGGAATCTATTCATTCTCACGACGCAGGCGACGACTACTGCGCCGGTTGGCGGGATTCTCTACGGGTTTAATCGCCTTGATAATATCGAGGAAGGGGAGCTGTCCCCTTACGTAACGATCAATCCTGGCGGCACGAAGACACTTTACGGAAACTCGCGCACAACCGCTGGCACGCTGACCACCGTAGCCGGGCAAACCGACATATGCCGTTTGCCGCTGAGTGCCTTAGTCGGAACTACACGTGTGTTTTTCAACGGTTGGCGTGCACGCGGAATAGGCACGCTCGTAAATGGCTCAGTACCAGAGCATTTTACAGATTTTGAGTTGGGCGCACTTGATTCTATTTTTGTAGGCAACAACCCTGCTTTCGAGCTCGCGCGTAGTCAAACGCCGGCAATCCGCATGGCTTCTAGTGCTAGTCCCTACGCAAAAACGCGCGAGCTGATTACGCTGTACTCTGCGCGCGCAGCCGTATCAGGAACGTCGCACGTCGCAAAAGGATCCCTCCGCTGGCTTTACTGGGTAAGCGGAGATCAAGTGACAGATGTCTACGGGACAGATCCCGCGTGGACACAGCTCTCGTCCTACAATCTTGGCGCGATGGTGGTGGGCCCGAGCGACGGTGCCGCCTGGGCCTTGAGTCAGTAAAAAGGAAAGCGCAAAATGCCCACAGTAAATCACGTTCGTCGGACCCTTTACATAGGGAACACTACCGGGTTTCGGGGATTCTGGGAATTCACGAAAACGATGCGCAAAGCGGGCTGGAAGTACAAAGCTTCTAGTGACGGTACTGCAAAAGAGACAACAGGCGATCCTGCGCTAGACAAGTGGGGAGCGACGGGGCAGGCCACGACAAACGCTGGCGCTGCAGCAGCGAGCATTGCGACGCCTACGCGAGGGCGCGCTACCGTTACAGGCCTGACTGGAATAGTTGCAGCAGATAAAGGGCGCTTCCTGGTTATTACGGGAGGTGCCACTGCGGCGAATAATCACTTTCATCAGATCGAAGAAATCATCAGCTCCACGTCAGTTCGAATCGACGCGCGCAATTTCGCAGTCGCAGCTGACGCGAGTAACGGATCTCTCACGTGGAGCATCTACGACCCTCTAGGGGAGCAGTTTTCGGCGTACACGGCGCCCAACGCCATAGGTTGGTGGGTAGGACAGGGGCCTTCTGTACTCAAGATCCCGATCACGGCAGCCAGTACAGGCGCCTTTAAGCGTGGCGAAAACATCGTGCAGGCCAGCACAGGAGCCGAGGGCGAGTTAGTAGGATACACGTATTACAACGCGGTCGGCTGGCTCGTGGTGGCTCCGCGTCTGCGCGGCACTGGAACAGGCGCCCACGGCTGGGATACAGGCAATCTGATCACGGGTTCGAAATCTGGCGCAACCGTGACGCAGGTAGGTACTGCGATCGACTACGTACACGAGATCTGCATAATCAAACCCGCGAATCAAACGCAGATCCAGATCTTTTTCATACAGGTAGATAAGGCAGCGGAGTCAGCTGAGCTGTTTTCTACGCTTGCCACAGCAGCGGGATGTACGGCGACCGTACATCCTGGCGGCGGCGGTACAGGAAATGCGTTCCCCACACACGCCTGGGTTGCCTACGGAACGAATTCAACGCCGGGCACCGCTGTGAATATTATCAACGTTACGGGCAATATTGCGGTAACTGGGCTTATTGTTTGCGTAGATGCGATCCCCGAACAGAACTACTCGGCGGACGGATCTATCGCGCTGAATTTCTCAGCTTACTACAATAACGTCGCCAGCAATCAGCAGTCAGGCGGCCCTCTGTACGGGCTGCAACGTCTGAACGACACCGAAGATGGGGAAATTTCTCTTTACGTGTCTTGCGCGCAATTTGGAACGAAAGCCCTAAACACGCCTAACCGACTCAGTAGCGGTACTGCTCTAAATATAACTACGATGAATATGCTGTCTTTCTACTTCATGGACGCTCTAGCGCCGGGTAGCAATTACGCAGGGCCGTTTGCAGGCTGGCGGGGGCGTTCTCTTTCGGGCGAGGCCTTTACAGAATTTATGGTGCTTGCGGCGAAACTTTCACAGTCCTCTTTTTATCCGCAACGAGATGCAGCGGTATGGGCACAGGTTATGCTCGCTAGCGCAAACCCGCTTATTCGACCTCGTGAGAAAATATGGCTCACTTCCTACGGCAATGCGCGTATGTACAAAGGATCCCTTCGCTGGCTCTATTGGGTAAATGGAGGATTTCTATTCGACGTGTACGGAGGCGATCCCGGCTGGGTGCAAATAGCCTACCCTGGACAGGACACGCCTAATAACTGGGGAGGTGGCGCTATGGTACTCGGGCCTCACGACGGATCGCCTGTCTCGATCCAGCCTGTACTCTAAGCAATGGCAACGCGCTTTTACTTCGGGCAGCTCATTACTACGCCAGCGCTCGCGTTTAGCGCGACGTGGAGCGCTGCAGGTTCGACGCCGCAGCGCGCACGCATGCGCACGGTGAAGCATCAGGCTGCCCTAAGCACAGCGCCTTTCGTCAACACGTCGAGCGAGACGACAGCGTCGATTCTCAATAAGCTCAACGCACAATTCATTGCGCGTCTCGGCGCAGCGCAAACGATCACGGGCACGATCAAAGGCTATGCACTATTCAGCGAAAGCGACACCGCACAAGACTGCCGCGTGCAGTGTGAGATCCGGGTAATAAGCGAGGACGGTACCGTGCGCGGTACGCTGCTCGCGTCGGATGCAGGAGCGCTCTCAAGTGAGTTCGTTACGACTGCCACGAACAGGCGCATACCGCTCTTAGCAGCCACGAACACGCTGACATCCGTGAGTGCGCAGGCGGGCGATTACCTCGTTGTCGAGATCGGACACCGCACGCACGTAGCGAGCGCGACGAGCTACAACGTCACGCTGCGCTGGCACGACGATCCCGCAACGGGTGATCTACCTGAGGACGAAACCAGCACAGATACAACGCTCGCGCCGTGGATCGAGTTTTCACAGAACCTCGTCCTAAATGACAAACTCGACGACTTACAGGCCGATCCGGCTGGCAGCACGAGCACACCGGAAACTGCTGCGGGGCCAATCGATAATGCGCCCAGCACACAGAGTGCAGACGCGTTGCTAGAGTTTGCTACACCAAGCATCAGCTACGATTTGGCAAACCGAGTCGCAGATCAAAGCACAAACCTGCTCGGAGACACGTTCCTTTCACCGCTTACAGTCGGCGATCTGACTTCGACGGCATTTGTCGATAGCCCAGTACAGCAATTCATTTCAGGTGCAACAGCTCTGCCTGCCGCAGCAGCGGGATTCACCGATAACGCCCCCTCCGATCGCAGCGCTGACAGTCTGCTAGAATTCAGTACGCCTGCTATTAGCTACACGCTGGTCGATCCTACAAATCGGGATATCGCAGCAACACTACCGCTGATTCCCGTGCCTATTATCGTCGCGCCAGCGGTCGTGAATTTGCTGCCCTCAGATGGCACGATCACAGTCGGCGAGGTCGTGAGCTTCGACGTATTCGATGCAGCTGGGCTCGTTGCTTGCGTGGTGCTCGCGAAGCTGCCGGAAATCACGCGCTATGAGGTGGTCTACGACGGCGCGGTGTTCGGCTATCAATACGAAGGCTCCACGGTGACGCCTATCACGAACGCGCTGCATTTCGAGTGCGTACGCGTGGACGGCTGGCCGGTCGGCGTGACGTTCAAAACGATCGCGGTTAACACAGGGGCACTCGTAGGGTAAGCTCAGAGCTATGCAATTCCCGATCGACCTCGCCGAAAATGCGGTGCCTTTTGTTGGCTCGAAGGCGCTCGGTACCGTCATTCAGATTTCGGTTACGGATGACGCGATTAACGATGTGCTCGCTGCGGGCTTCGATCGACTGCGCGTAGAGCGCTCCGCAGATGGAGGTCTCACGTACACAGAGGTCACGCTGCCTAGCGAGCGTCCCGCACTCGAGCGCAACGTGTTTTCTTATAAATGGGCGGACGGGCACGGCGCCGAATCGTACCTGTACCGGACGCGCTACTACAACTCGGCCCTTGATACGGTTTCGCAGGCAGGGCCCCCTGTAGAGGGCGCAGGCCTCGCAATCCGCAGCATCCTGACTGTGGACGAATTGAAGGCGCGCTATTTCTTCGGCGTCAACCTTACGAACGACATAGGCGAGACACTAGGCGACGGTGTTTTTCAGCACTACATCATTGCAGCGATCCGCATGCTCGAGCGCTGGATCGACGTGCCGATTTTGCCGACGCGCTACGCAGAGCGTCACGACTATTACCGTCAAGATCAGGCGTCATATTCGTTTTTCCCTCTTGATTACTACCCGGTGATCAGCGTCGAGAAATTCGCGGTGAAATACGAGAACACGCAGAGCTTGGTGGAATACCCAACGAGCTGGCTGCGCGTCGATAACGACGCCGGACACGTGCAGCTTGTGCCCGGTAGCGGCAACCTCAGCGAGGTACTGATCGGGCAGAGCGGCAACCTGTTCCTGAGCACTTACTACCTCGGGCGCACCTTTTTCCCGCAGCTTTACGAGCTGACCTACACGGCGGGATTTGAGGAAGGTAAAGTGCCGCGCGATATCCTCGAGATTATCGGGATGCTCGCGTCGCTCGGGCCGTTCAACATCTTCGGTGACTTGATCGCAGGCGCCGGTATCGCGAACTTCTCGCTGTCCATGGACGGGCTTTCACAAAGTATAGGCACAACGAGCAGCGCCACGAACGCTGGCTATGGCAGCAGAATTTTACAATATGAAAAGCAGATAAAGGCGCAGGTACCTCGCTTGAGAGCCTTCTACAAGCGTACTGGCGCCATGGCCGTCGCCTAATATGACTATCAAAGGCCCGAAGATCGACTCTAACGGTAAGAGCTACACGCCGCGGGAAAGCCCTACGCGCAATGCTTATTCTCCGGTTTCGCTCGCGCTTACGAGCGTAGACGGTGAGGCTCACCTTGATCCGAGCCCTGGTCAAAACCTCAAGAAGACACGCGCGGATTTCCGCGACGAAGAATTCACACGTCTGATCGGGCAGCACGGTAAGTATGTGGTTTGGCGTAAAGCGCTGCTCTGTCCCTGCCAAGCGCAGGCCACAGGACAGACCGATTTCGCGTGCGACACGTGCGACGGATCCGGCTTTTACTACATCGATCCAATTCAGATCCAAGGTGTCGTGCTCATGTCTGACAAGAGCATGAACCTCTACGAAAAAGCGGGATCTTGGATGAGCGGGCAGGCCCAGATCACGGTTGCGCCTCAGCACCGGCTAGGGCATCGCGATTCGATCGAGCTCCGCGATAGCGTGATGGTGTTCGACGAGCTGATCACGAAAAACAATCGGCGAGGGATCCGCGCGAAGCTGCCGGCTGGACACGACTCCTGTCGTTATCGTGTGGCGAATGTGGTGCACGCTATTTTCTCAAATGGCATCGACAAATTCGTACCCGTTATTCAAGGCACGCATTTCGAGCTAACAAAGGATGGTTGGCTGCAGTGGACGGTGATCGGGCAAGCGCTCGTGCCGAATGGCACGGTGCTCAGCATCAGGTACGAATTTCGACCCGTGTATATCGTCGAGACTTTTCCGCACGCTTGGCGTGACGACGTGTCCGGACGAAAGACGACTGCGAATAAATCGATCGCCCTTCCGCTCCACGCGATCATGCGGCTAGACTACTTGATCGACGTGAATAAGCCGCTGCCTAGCACCTGGGAAGTTTGATCGTGACCACGCTGCGCATTGATATTTCAGCGGTCGCCGCTGCAGTAGCGCTCGGCGTGCCTACGCAGAAAGAAGCGGATCAGATCCTGCGCGGCCTCGGCGCAGCCGCTTACGCGGCGTGGGTAAAGCTCGCGCAGAATACGCTACACAGCACGTCGCGCGACTATATCGGGGCACTGCAGCTCGATCATTACCCGAAACGCGAGGAAGTTGTCCTCACGGGGCTACTGCCAAACATGATTGAGAACGGGTGGCCAGGCGGCGACATGCGCGGCTGGATGCTCAAGAGTCCGAAGGCGAAAACTGCAGCGGACGGCAGTCGCTACCTAGCGGTCCCTTTTCGACATGGAACACCCGGTACAGGGGGGCGCAACGTAGGCAACGCTATGCCTCCGGAGATCTACCGTGTAGCCAAGAATCTCGCGCCCACACTTTCCGTAGCGACGACACACTCGGCCGGACGCATGACACGGCACACGTCGTGGGGCGGGAGACTTTCGCCACACCAACGTGGATTGCGTAAGGACACGAAGGAAACGCTAAGCCGTCTGCTGCAGCCGTGGCACAAGACGAGCATTTACACGAGCATGGTTAAGCGCGTCACGCACTACCCGAGCGGTGCAAGCTCGACGACGTACCAGACATTTCGAACGATCTCGTCAAAGCCGCCTGACGATCCGCGCAGCTGGATGCACGGCGGAATTGTGGCGCGCAATCTCGGGCCTAAGGTGCAGGTCGAGTTATCGTCGCTGCTGAGTCGTGCGGTGTGGAAAGCGATCAATACCGATGAGCCGTAAAAATCTGATCCTTACCCGCATAGGGCAAGCGCTATTAAACAGCACGCCGCAGGACTACGTAGGCCTAGCAGAGGCTCACACCAATTCGATTCTGATCGAGCGCATGATTCTGAATTTGCTCAGCGCAGAATTCGAGTTGCTCTCGACAAATCGCGAACGGGCAGAAGCCTACTTTACGCATTTCTTTCATGGCGCGATCGGCAAGGATGAAAGCGATCGCATCCTCGATTACTTGGTTGCGCATCCTCCGCGCGTGACTCTTGGTTATCCCCGCACAGGGGCCGAAATGCCCTGCCTTGCGATCGTGCTCGAGGCCGAGCAGCAATCCGAAACGATGATCGGGGATCTGATCGGCGCCACGACTGAGGACGAGGGCGACGTCGCGAATGTCGCAGAGTATCGAGGCGTGTTTTTCGACTGTACCTATGGCGTGTGGATTTACGCGGAGCACCCGGACGTCTGCGCGCACCTGTATCAGATCGCGAAGATGATTCTTGTCGGTGCGCGACGAGAACTCGTGCAGAATGGTTTTCTGGATGCGTCATTCTCAGGCACAGAGCTCGTACCGAATCCGGAGTTACTGCCTGAAAATATGTTCGTGCGCACCGTGCGCATTAGCGGGAAAACCCTCGTGACAGTTCCTGAATGGGTGCGCGATCCCGCGAACTTCACAACTAGAGTCTTCGTGAACGACGTGGTAGTGGATGGACTGCGCGGGGGCGTAGCTACATTCGATCCTGCGAAGGGGAGCGATTGAGCATGGCGAAAGCAAAACGCGACGATGCGGAGGCTGTCGAGGACAGCTCCGCTGATCAGACCTTCCAGGTGGACGCTGAAACATTGCTGCCCGCGCCTGTTCCTGCGCTCGTGGTAGACGAGCCGAACAGCACCGTGAGAACCTTCTGCAGTGGAAGCCTGCACGATCCGATCGCGAAGGCCTTCATTTCGTGCGAGGAGCGCGTCCACGGGACTCGCAAGCTTACTGATGCGCAGTGGGCGCAGCTCTTTCAGGAATTCAAGTCTGCACCGCGTTGATCCGGAAGGTAACGAAAAATGGCGACTTCGATTTTTTTCAACGGGCGGCGGATCAATATCCCGCAGGCGGTCAGCAAGATCGACGCGAGCGCCCTTGCCTCTACCAGTCCCGCAGCTGTCGGAATCGTGGCGCTGATCGGAACGGCCGAGGGCGGAAAGCCCCTGGACGCTTCTGACACTTACGATCTGACGAGTCCGAATGCCGCACTTCAACGGTACCGCTCGGGGACGCTGCGCACGGCATCGCAGTTCTGTTTTCAGCCGTCCGCCGACGAAGCGGTCCCCGGTGGCGCGCAGAGGATCGTACCGATCAAGGTGAATCCCGCCACGCAGGCAAGCGCGGTGCTGCTCGACGTCAATTCGGCCAACAGCATGAATCTGCTGAGCCGCGACTACGGGCTTTTCAACAACCAGATCAATGTCGCCGTCGCCAACGGCACAAATCAGGGTAAGAAACTCACGGTCGTTTTCGAGGACAAGACCGAGCTTTTCGATGACGTCGGAGGGAGCTCGAGCCTTTCGCTGATCTTCGCTCCGGGTTCGAACGGCTACTCGACAGCGCTCGCTACCTTGAACGCGACGCTGTTCAAGATCGTGTCCACCAAGGCAGTTACGGGGCTCACGACAGAGCGCACGGCGAACATTCCCGCAACGGGGCCCGTGCGTATCAAGTCGAGCAACGCAGGGGACACCACGCAGCGCGTGACGATCTACGGCCTCAGCGGTACGAGCGCGGTACAGGAAACGCTCACCTTGAATGGCACCTCGGACGTCAACGGTTCGCAGTCGTTCAGTAAGGTGCTCGGTACCGAAATGAGCGCGACTGCGCTTGGTACGGTCACGGTCAGCGATCAGGTGCTGCCCACCACGCTATTCACGCTCACCACGGGCCAGACCACGCGCGGTATTTCGAAGCTCACGAATGCCTGGGCTGCTGGCGCGCTGACCACGATCGCGATCGACACGCTTGCTGCGGTCGACGTGGCCGTGTTCGGTAGGAGCTCGACGGGCGCTGCCGTGGGCGAGCGCTTCAATTTCACGAGCGTCGCTTCGCAGGCGGGCGCAACAGCGTTTAGCCAACTTCAGGTCATCGCCCTAGGCGATGTTGCTGCGGCCAGGACAATCACTGTCACGGTGGACGCGGTAAATCACACCCATGCGAGCTACCCGACGATCCGGAAGCTCGCCGATCGACTCAATGCACTGAGTGGCTTTACTGCCTCGGTGCTCACGTCGTCAGGGACCACAGACCTTGTGGCAGACCTCGATTACGTCACGAGTCAAACCGTGATCTCGACGTACAACTTTCTGCGCGGGCTCATGGATGCAGTGGACGCACTCAATTCGCTCAGCGCCTACGTCACGGCTACGCGCGCCACGAACGCACCGCTACCGCCCGCGAACATCGCAGCCACGTTCCTGTCAGGGGGCAGCGAGGGCGAACCAAACATCACGCACTGGCAAGCTGCATTCACTGCGCTCAAAGCTCGGCGCGTAAACATTATTGTGGTCTGCACGGAGAATCCGGCAGTGCATGTCCTACTGCTTGAACACTTGGTGGCTCGCGCGGGCGCGCTTCGAAGCGAAGCAAACGGCTACGTCGGCATCGGTACCGCGGGCGGCGCGGGCGAAACGAAGGCGAATATCAAATCGCAGATCCTTGCGATCTCAAGTCGCCACCTCTGCGCGATCTCGCAAGAGGTGCAGCGCTTCGATCCCGACACGGGGCTTGCGACGTTCTACCCGCCATGGATGGCAGCTGTCATTGCTGCCGGCATGCAGGCGGGCAGTGCGATCGGCGAGCCGCTGACTCACAAGGTCCCGACGATGACAAACATCCGGAACGACTCGTCGTGGACGGTTGCGGACAACGCGTCTGAACTGATCGACGCGGGCCTTATGATGCTCGAGCGCGTAGACGGCGTGGGCATTCGTTGGATCCGCTCGATCACGACGTACCTCGCCGACGACAATTTGGTGTTCGTCGAGATGTCGTCGAACGAGTCGCTTAACACCTGCGCGTACAACCTTCGCAGCTCGCTCGAGAAGTTCGTGGGCAAGCGCGGCCTTTCTGGCGCGGCGGGAAGCCTGCAGGTAAAGGGCGGCGCGGAGCTCGACAACCAAGTGCGCGACGAGACCATTGTCGCGTGGCGCAATATGACGGTCGAGACGATCGGCGACGTCTACCCGGTGAGCGTGGAAGTCGCGCCCGTGAATCCGATCAACTTCGTGCCTATCACGATCCACGTGACGGCTTCAAACGTGTCCGCCTAAACAGCAAAGGGGGCGGGCCGCTGACTGCGCGCACGCTTGAGGGGTTTATCCGATGGCTAGAGGGATGGTTCTCACAGGGGCGCGCGCGCTGTTTAAGCTCGGGCCGACGCCTGTCATGTACGCAACAGGCGTGTCTTACGGTGAGGAGATCGAGCACGCTCCGATAGAGGTGCTCGATCAATTTGAGGTCGCGGAAAATGTGCCCGTGGCCTACCGCGTGACGCTGAGCGCGGAAATGGTCCGGTTGATCATGAGTCCGATCAAGAGACGCGACGGCGTAGTGATCATGCCTTCGCTCGAGAACATCCTCAGTTACGAGGAGCTGACTGGCTCGATCGAGGATCGCGTGACGGGTAAGATCCTCGCGGATATTCAGAACGTGCGTTGCACGAGTCACCGCGTGCAGGTGCAGGCCAAGGGCGTGGTCATGTCGCAGTGCGAATTCGTGGCGATCCGGATCAAGGACGAGTCTAAGGGCTGATCTGTTTCTGCTACTGTGCAGGGGCGCCTCACGAGGGGGCGCCCTTTTGCATTTGTGGGGACGCAATGCCAGCTAGTCCGGATGAACTGCGGAGACAGTGGAGCTCTGCTGCCGACGAAAAAGAAGTGGAGGATTTACCTCCAATAACGACGCTTTCGATCGATGTCGTAGGCTCACGCGGCAAGCGCTACCAAGGATCGTTCGTATTCAAGGTGCCTACGATCGGAGAGCAGATCGACATCGGTAGGCTTAAGTCGGCGTACCTCCCGCAAGGATCGGCAGCTGATCCGAATGCCGCGCTGCTTGTCGAGCAGTGCTGCTTTCTCGAGGTCACGATTCAGAAAAAGAATATGCCTACGTGGTTTCGACCATTTGAGCTTTACGACGCGTCGCCTGTAAGCGCGCTGTATGCGGAGGCGATCAAATACGAGCGTCGATTTCACCGCACAGACAAGAACACTCCTGCAGATCTCGCGGGTGATTCAGACGCCGAAAACAAACGCGGAAGCGATTCAGCGGGTGTCGTGGCTATGGGCGAAGACATTCCAGCTTCCGCCCAACGATCAAAGGTTCTTATCTCTGAATCTGCGAGAGGCGATTGAGCAAGTGCTCGCGGTGGAAGCGCTCGAGGATCTTCGGCGCGGCGGTGAAGCCACACGCTTGCCGCAGGAAGGCCCCGCGCTGACCGGAGATCCGATCTGGGATGCCATGGAGCTCGCCGAGTACGATCCCGCGAATCAGGTAGGATAGGCCCATGGAAACGCGCCACCGAACAGTCGTATCGATCGAAGTCGACGCGGCGGATATCAAGAATGCGGGCGAGGACATTTCACGCGCGTTCGATCCTAAGACGATCGACGCGTTCGAAAAGTCGATCGAGCGAATGACGCGCTCCCTTACGCAGCTCGCCGCGCAGACCGCGAAAGTGCAGAAGCTGGGTGGCGCGGGCGGGCACGGAGGTGGCGGCAGTGGCGGTGGACAGCAAGGCGGGCGCGTAGGTAGCGGTGCACAGCAAGGCGGGCAGGGTGGCGGTTTCTGGCCTACCGCCGTTGGCTCATTTTCCGGCACCGTCGTAGGCAACGCGTTTAGTCGAGGCGTGGGCGCGCTCGGGCAAGCCTCACAGCCGAGCGGACTCGCACAAAGCCTCGCAGGCGCGGTCCCCGTGGCAGGCCCTGCCCTAGGCCCCATGGTGGGCGCGCTGCAGACGCTCTACCAATCGTTTGCGCAGGTGCGCGGGGCGCTGTCGAGATCTTACGGTGCTACGGGGCGCACGGATTCAATGGCGGGCCTTGCTGCCGGCTACGGCGTAGATCCTTCCGAGGCGCCGGGCATGATGGCGGAGCTTGCTGCGCGCAGTGGGCTTAAGGGTGGAGCGCTGGGAGCGGCATTTAAGCCGCAGCTCGAGCTTGAGAAAATACTCGGTGTGCGCGGCGCAGGTTCTGTGGTGGGCGCGCAGATGACAGGCGGTGGGCGCGTAGAAAATCCCGCGCAGCTCATGCTTGAATCCGTTAGCGCGGGTATTACCGCAGGCATTCAAGAAACACGGCTCGATCAGCATCTACAAACCGTTTCGAGCTGGGTGGAGCACGTGCGTAGTCAGGGGATCGACTTTTCAGTCGATTCCGTAAACGAGCTCACGCGCGGTTTCAGCGCCATGAATTTCCGAGGTGAAAACGCGCTGCGGATGGCGCAAACCATCGGGGAAGGTGCCGCGCAGGCTGTCACGGGGCCAGGCGCGGGCGGCATAGGCGCCACGATGGCGATGGAAGCGGCTCGCGTGGTAGCGCGGGAGCAAGGGCTGTCAGAGGACATCTCGAGCCTGATCGAGATCGCGCAAAGCCGGAGTAGCGCCTTCATTCGTTCGATCACGGATCTGATCGTGCGCGGAGGTGGCGGAGACATCAACGCAGTGCGCGGGCTCGCGCAAGTGTTCGCGCCCGGCATCCAACAAGTAGACGTGCAGCGCCTGGTAAGCAGGGAATTCGAGGATACCGGATCCCCTGTGAAAGACGTGCTGGGCGCACTCGAGGGGCGCCGCGCCGGGTTTGGCGCAGTCAGCGGTACGGCGCGACATGAGGCTGGCCTTGCGCTGCGAAGGGCAAAGGGCGGCGGGCAGGTCGCGGGGATCGTGCAAGACCTGCAGAATAAAGAGCTGGACCTGTCCGTGCGCATCGCGCCTGAAACTGCGAAAGGCGTAAAAGCCGCGATGGAAGCGGCGGAAGCAATCATGCGGGCGAAAGGCGGCAAGGGTAAGGCTCGGCAAGCGGTCGCCGAGGGCCTGAACACCGTAGGGGACGCGCTAGGGCTGGAAGCGCTCGGCGATGCCTGGCAGCAAGGCATGGATCAGGGCTTCGGGCAGTCGGCTAAAGATATATTGCGTGCTGTACTGCCGGAGCCTTCGGGGCCTGCACCAGAGGTAAATCCTGACGTGCTGATGCGGGAGGGTATTCGCATTGTGGGACAACGAGAGGCCGAGGGCCTTACTGTCACGGCGGGCGAGCCTACAGCGCTGCCAGGCATGGGGATAAAATACGGAAAGCCCGCTGCAGAAATCGGCAGACCGAGCGCCGCAGTAGGCGATATCGCGATGGGGCGTGCGGCTAAACCCGCGGCGTCGATCGGTGGGATTTCGATGGGGCGCTCAGCTAAGGCGAGCGCAAC
>Ga0315287_10000052_pt1 | contig 104965 bp, 64 predicted proteins | sample YL17G11_0_MG_FD_205037 | JGI IMG/M metagenome (GOLD analysis project Ga0315287, IMG submission 205037) | Sediment microbial communities from Yellowstone Lake, YNP, Wyoming, USA - YL17G11_0 | ecosystem: Environmental > Aquatic > Freshwater > Lake > Sediment | place: USA: Wyoming | collected... | reverse complement strand
TACCGGCGTCGATGAGCTCTTGCTCCTGGTAAAAAGTAATACAGTCGCGACTATTCTCCAGGTTCTGCCAGAATTCATCGACGCTCTTGGCTTTCGGGAAACGTCCGGCCATACCGATTATGGCCACGTCGTTCACATAATCAGGTTTGTCTGCTAGCGGTCGATCGATCATGGGGCTCTCCTCGAAGTTATTTTTTAATATTGTTCCCTGAGGCATTCCTGGCCAACCGGAAACCGAAATAATGGAAACGGTGACAGGGCAGGGCCCGCTCGCGCGCCACGGTTCTCAGGTCTTCCAGGTTGGAAAAGGCGCTACCCCCCCGGGCCACCCGGCGGATGTTCGCATTTTCCCCGGCTGGCGCCTTTACCGGGACATCCAGGTGGGCGTCGAAATCGAATCCATCCCAGCACCATTCCTGCACATTGCCGCTCATATCATAGATGCCGAGGGCATTGGGTTTTTTTTGCCCCACGGCCTGGACCTGGAAACCGGCATTGAGGTAATACCAGCCCACCTCATCCACCTGGCTTGAGCCGCTGTATTCCAGGTCTTCATGGGCTTCCCCGCCGCGGGCCGCATACTCCCATTCGGCCTCGCTGGGCAGGCGAAAGCCGCTGGCGGACATATCCCGGGTGATTTTATTTCCGTTAATGCGATAGCAGGGCGTTAAGCCCTCCTGTTGGCTGAGCCGGTTGCAGTACTCCACGGCCTCGGTCCAGGCGACGCACTCCACCGGCGACTGCCCCCCCGGGAAAAAGGACGGGTTATATCCCATCACGCTTATCCATTCGGCCTGGGTAACCTCGGTCCGGCCGATGTAAAAACTGTCCAGGTTGACCCGGCATTGGGGCGATTCGCCATTATTGCCTCTCGGGCTGCCCATGGAAAACGTACCGCCATCCACGCGGATCATGCCGGCCGGCAAGGGACCGCTGCCCTTTCTGACCACCCGCAATCCCATATCGAAACGGCTGTAAGCGGGCGGGAGATGATAGCGGTTGCTCGGCCGCAGCCACTCTTCGGTACCGCCGAAACCGCCGCCGCGGTAGGTGCGCTCTGTTTGCCCGGGAGCGGCCAAAGGTCCGGCCGGGTTTTTTGCCGGGCTGTCCCGGTAATAGGTTGGGCTATACCAATCCCAGCACCACTCCCAGACATTGCCGCTCATATCGTGGATACCGAGTTCGTTGGCTGTCATTTTCCCCACCGCTTGGGACACGTACCGGCTATTGGCTTCGTACCAGGCCACATCCCCGGCCTGATAGCCGCCGCTGTACCGGTAATCCCGGGACTTTGCGCCGCCCCGGGCCGCATACTCCCATTCGGCCTCGCTGGGCAGGCGGAAACCGTCTGCCGATAGATCGCATTCAATCTCAGCGCCGCTGCCGCGGTAACAGGGAGTCAAGCCCTCCTTTTCGCTGCGTTTATTGCAGTAGGTTACGGCATCGGCCCAACTGACCTGTTCGACGGGCCGATCATCACCCTTAAACAGGGAGGGGTTATGGCCCATGACCGCCATCCATTCGGCCTGGGTCACCTCGCATCGGCCGATGAAAAAAGGGTCCAGGGTGACGGTGTGAACCGGTGCTGTATCGGCCTTTCCCCCAGCGGGACTACCCATCAGAAAAGAACCGCCCCTGACCAGGATCATTTCCGGGGCAGCGGCTTTCAAGACCGGGGAGAAGGCCGAAATACCCAGTATCAGTAAGTATAACCCGGCCAGGGTATTCTTTCTTCTCATGTTTCTGCCATCATTCATTTAAAACCGCCACAGGTAGCTGATCTTGGCAAAGAAGCTACGCTTGATATCGAGCATGTCCCCCTGGCGATAGAGCCACTGGTTATCCAGCCAATCCCGTTGTTCGTAAAGACCGCCATAACCGATATGCAGCACTGTTCCCGGTATCAGGGTAAAGGAGCCGAGGAAGTCTGTCAAAACCCGTTTGAGATAGCTGTTGTATTGGACCACGGCCCGCAGGAAGAAGTATTTATTGAACTGGTAGGTGGTCCGGGAATAGAGGAGATTAATATCGTAAATCTTCTGCCCGGCCCGGGTCAAGTCGGCATAAGTAAAGAAAAAGTACTGGTTGATCTTCCGGTTGGGTTGCAGGGTGGTATACAAGACCAGGTAATTCCCCCGGCCTTTAAAAGCCGGTATGGCCGGGTAGTAGATGCGGTCGCCGTAACTGTACCCACCGCCGATCTTGAACCATTTGGACAGCCTGAGACCGAAATTGAGGCGGAACTCTTGTAAATTAAATTCCTCCCCCTGCCAGTATTCCCGGTTATAATTGTAATTTAAGATGAGCAACCCCTCGCTGGTGGTGACGAAATAGAGGTAACCGCCGAAATAGAGATCGTCTTTACCGCTGAAGAGGTCGTGGGTATACCGGAAGGTGGTTGACGGAATAACCATCTTCAACCAGGGGGTCTTTTGGGCGTCAGGGTAAAAATTGCATGCCAGGTCCAGGATGGCGTTGTTGATGCCCAACCGCTGGATATAAGCGGTATCCATCTGGAACTGGGTGCCGATGTGCTCGAAAACCGCGGTCAAGCCGAAGGGTTTGGTGTTAAAGGCGTATTCCAGGTTGGCATTGCTGCTCTTTTTAGCGGCGCTTTGATTCCCGTCCGCAGCGGCGGAAAAGCTATGCAGGAAAGAGGCATTGAGGCGCTGGTTCTTCCCCAGCCAATAGCCGAAATCGGCGCCGGCTACCCGGTTATACTGCCCGGCAAACTCGCGACCGCTGTAAATAAAGCCGACATAGCTGTCTTTACCCAGGCTGTATTTTCCCCTGGCCACACCGAATAGGGCCTGTTTGCCCCCATTGGGGTTAACCCCGTCGTCCCAGGATTGCCCCGGCCAATCGTCCCCGGCCGAGAGCAGGCCAAAGGAGAATTTGTCCAGGCTGCCGGTCACCTTGGCCCCCCAGGCCGGATCCAGAATGTTGCGGGTATGCACCGGTGTACTAAAGAAGCCTGCGGGCAGGGTGTAAAACTTAAAGATATCGGCCCCTTCCATGAAAAATGGGCGTTTCTCACTGTAGAAAAGCGGGTAACGCTGGTTGACCTCCACCTGGAAGGCATCGCTCTCCACCTGGCTGAAATCGGGATTAATGGTGATATCGGCAGTAATAGAGGATGTCAGGCCGTATTTCAAGCCGACGCCAAAACCGCTGCTCTTGTCGGTTTCACCCCAGCGATCGGGGCTGATTCTTTCCCGGTTATCGACGGCGGTGAGACTGGGCAGTACTTCTAAACGCACCTGTTTGTTGAGTTCCTGGAAAACCACCCGCGTCTGGCTGTCGAGTATGCTGTGGCCGGCGCCGATGGCCGGCCAGGCACCGATAAAGCCCAGGCGGTTAATGCGGCGACGAAACATGACGCCCATCTTCACTTCCCGGCCGCTCTTAAAACTGATACTCTTTAACGGCAGGGCAATCTCCACGTCGTAACCTTTACCGGTCAGGCGGCCGGCGCTCTCCCAAACGAAGTCCGGGGCTATATCTTCCCCGGAGGCGGCCGAAGAAACCAGGGCATCGGCCTGGATGCCGTGGGGATTGACATAGAGCACATAAGCGGTTTGACCGGTACCGGCCGTATCGATGGAAACCGACACCCAGTCATCGTACAGCACATTGTCCCGGCGGGTGATAGCGGTCTGGATCTTCTCCGGTTCCGTATCGTGGCAACGGAAAGCAAAGTACAGGTATTTGCTGTCATAAGCCAGCCAGGCTTCTGTTTCCTGGGGTAATTTCTCGCCGAATAGCGGGTCATAGGTGATGAAATCCTTTTTGATGGCCGGGCCCTGCCAGGGTTCTTCCTCTAAAATACCGTCTATCCTGGGTTTCTTCGCTACTTTGCGGGCCTGGATCGCATCCTCCTGGACCGTGCCGGGTTCACCGGCAATAGCGGCTGAAGCCCAGGTATCCAGTTCCAGGGTTAAGAAAACCGCTATAAATCCAAAGAATAAAATCAAGGGTGCGGCCTGATACCTTCTGGTCATTTTGGACCTCCTTTTGGGTCTAACATTTTTTTGACTATTTCTCTATATCTTTTGTTCATCGTCATCCTGGAAAACCTGGCCGAGTATCCCGGCCAGCACCCCGGCATTCTGCTCGACGAATTGGGGGCTGAGCATCTGTTCGTGGGGGCCGAAAGCGGTGTAGGTTTTGTATTGGCCCAGGGTCAGCCCTTCCCAGCCCAGGGGCCCGCTGAGTGTCTGTTTGTCTTCTGCTTTCAAATAATGGATGTCGGCCTGCACCGGTTCCAGGTGCCTGAGGTTAAGAAAGAAAGCCTGGTACTTTTCTACCCTGGTCTTGGCCTCCTGGAGCAGGAACTCCCCGCCCAGGGCCAACAGGCCGCTTTGAAAGGCGGCAAAAAACTCTTGGGCTTTATCTTCGAAATCGGCGGACTTGAATTTTTCCACATCGAGGTAACATTCCATCAAGATTATGTCCGAGACGCGGTGGCCCCGCTTTTCCATCTCTTTAGCCACTTTCAGGCAGAGTTTACCGCCGGAAGAGTAACCGAAGAGGCAATAGGGGCCCTGGGGCTGGATGCGGATCATGGCCTCCAGGTACCGGGACATATCGGGGCCGTCATCGATGAAGTGAAAGCCGTACAGGGCATAATCCTCCAGGGCAGCCGCCAATTCCAGGTAAACCAGGCTATAAGCGATAGCCGGTGGGAAACAGAACAAGCGGCGCGGTTTTTCCTGGTTGAGCAGCACCAGGTCTTCCTCTTCGCTGGCTTTGAAACGATTTTCCACGATGGCGGGGGCAATGGCCTGGATGGCCGAATTTTTAAACAACTGGGTCATCGGGAGATGGACATGGAAAACCTCATGGATGCGGGTGGTAAGCTTGATCAATTTCAGGGAATTGCCGCCCAATGCGAAGAAATCGTCGTTTATCCCGATCTGATCGACATCCCGGTGCAGCACCTCTCCATAGATGGCGGCCAGGGTTCGCTCGATGCGGCTGTTGGGGGGCATGAAGGCTTTCACCGCTTTTAATTCCGGCGCCGGCAGGGCGTTCTGGTCGAGTTTGCCGTGGCGGTTGACAGGAACCTGGTCGATGTCGATAAAATAGGTGGGGATCATGAAATCGGGTAGCGCCTGGGCCAGGAATTCCCGCAACCGGGCCGGGTCTATCCCCTGGCCGACCAGGTAGGCACACAGATAATTTTCGCCGCCCTCATCGGTACGTACCGTGACCACTGCCTCTTTGATGCCGGTATAACGGCGCAGGCGGTCTTCGATCTCCCCCAATTCGATGCGGAAACCGCGGATTTTCACCTGCTTATCGATGCGGCCGGCAAAAGTTATAACGCCGTTAGCCAGCCTCCGCCCCAGGTCCCCGGTCTTGTAGAGGTGAGTGGTGAGGGGTGAGGGGTGAGGGGCGGAGCTTACGCACCAATCCCCTTCACTACCGGCCAAAACTGTGCTCAGTTTTACCTGCGGCTTCACGAATTGCGGGCTTTCCGCAATTCGGTTCAGCATGCCCGTTCCGGGGATTGCTGCTGCGCCCCGCTCGCATCTGCTAGCACCGGCACCAGACCACCAGTCTCCCCTCTCCACACCTGGAGAGGGGCCGGGGGTGAGGTCTGAGGTTATGAATTTCTCCGCCGTCAGCTCCGGGTTATTCAGGTAGCCGCGGGCCACGCCCGGCCCGGCAATGCAGATTTCGCCCTTCAGGCCATCCGGCACCAGTTCCTGCCGCTCATCCATAATAAAGACGCGGTAATTCGTGATTGGCCGGCCGATCGGTAGCGCCTGCTTTTCCCCGCCAGCGCAAGCATAATACGTAGCACAGACAGTGGTTTCCGTCGGCCCATAGGTATTGTACACCCGGCTCCGGGTCAGCAATCGATCGATGTGTTCCCGCTTGAGCACATCGCCGCCGCTGATGACCAGCCGGACACCCCTCAAGGGATGGGGTTCCCCCTTTACCTTATTAAACTCATTGAGCAGCAGCGGGGTCGAGTCGATAAAGGTGACCTGCTCATCGCCGATTAACCGGCATAACAGGGCCATATCGATCATCTCGGCCAGGAAAGGGATGACCACCTTACCGCCATGCAGGAGCAGGGGAAAGACCTCTTCGATAAAGACATCGAAGGCGTAAGAGGCCAATTGGATGACCGTATCCCTGGGCCCGAGGTTAAATTCCCGGGAAAATGCGGCCAGGTAGGCCACCAGCTGGCGGTGCTCGACCAGGACCCCCTTGGGCCTGCCCGTAGACCCGGAGGTGTAGATAACATAGGCCAGATCTGAGGTGGCTCGCGGGGCGCAGCAGCAATCCCCGGGGAGCCGATGAACGCTCCCTTGAGTCGCGTTCGCCCTTGTAGCCTCTGCTTTAACTTTGCAGAGGCTAGGGCCATGCTGAACCGAATTGCGGAAAGCCCGCAATTCGTGAAGCCGCAGGCAAAACTGAGCACAGTTTTGGCCGGTAGTGAAGGGGATTGGTGCGTAAGCCCCGCCCTCCACAGGTGAGTGAGCAGTAATGACAATCTCTGCCCCTGAGTCCGCCAGCATGTAATCGATGCGCTCCTGCGGGTAATCGGGGTCTATCGGCAGGTAAGCGCCGCCGGCCAGGAGAACACCCAGTATACCGGCCATCATCTCCAGGCTCGGCGGCAGCATCAGGGCCACCAGGGTATTATTTTGCACGCCCTTTTCCCGCAACTCCAGGGCCAATCTTTCTGCCTGCCCGGCCAGGCCGGCGTAGGTCAGGGAAATCCTGTGCCCGGTAGACCGGTCAGAGAACCCCGAAGCCAGGCCCTCCCCTACTTCCGTGGCTGCCGGTGCCTTTAAGGCCACCGCATCCGGGCCCCGCTCCACCTGGTCTAAAAATAATGCCATCAGCGTCTTATCTAACGGGTCATCCACCTGGGGACCAAAGCTCCCGGCCCGGATATCCTCCCGTTCCGCCCCAGTCAGCAGGCTGACCCGACTCACAGCCAGGTTCGGATCGTCGAGCACCTGGTCCAGGATAACCAGCAACCGCCCGCCGAGCTGGCGAATCGTATCTTCCCGGTAAAGCGTTGTCTCGTACTCGATAAAAGCATCGATACCACCGGCTGTACGGTTAAAGGAAAACAAGGTCTTATAATAGTTTTGCGGGATATAGGACCGGTCGTGGAGGTTATCCAGGCCCAGGGCGACATCGAACAGGGAAAATCCCCCACCGGTGTCCGGCAAGCCCAATTGCTGGCCCAGGACTTCCATCGGGTAATTCTGGTTTTCATGCGCTTCGATAATGGTTTGCCTGACCTGGAGCAGCAAATCTTTAAATGAGCGGCCCGGGGCCACCTGGATGCGGAACACCAGGATTTTGTTGATAAACCGGCCCCCTGCCGACTGTCTTAATATGGGCGACCCGATCAGGATGTCTGTTTCCCCGGTATAGTGGTGGACCAATACGGCCAGGGCCGTGACCAGGATGATATGAAGTTTTACATCGGTGCCGCCGCTCAAATGGTCTAATTTGGCCAGCAGTTCCGGGGAAAACCGGTATTGCCAATGCGCTTTCCCGGTTCCTGGGCCGGTAGCACTCTCATCGGTCTCATCGCCGGGAAAGGCCGCACGGCCCAATTCCCCGGAGAGTTTCTTCAGCCAGTAGTCGCGTTCCCGGGTGTTCTGGGAAGCGGCCAGGATCGATTTAAAATTGGGGTTACCGTTTTCCATTATCGCTATTTCTCTGGATCATCAGAATTCAAAGTCGGTGGCCTGGGCATAGGAAGCATCGTCCCTGGCCGTTACCAGGTCATGTGAGAGGGCCATGTCCTTTATCAAGGCCGTTTCATCGGCGCTTACACGGGCGACAATCTCCACAAACAGGCTGCCAAAGGCAGCCACGGTTTCCTCCTTGAACAAGTCGGTGCAATAGCCCACGGAGAAGACCATCTTTTCTCCATTATCGCTCCCGCTGACGAGCAGGTCGAATTTGGCCGGCGTGCCGCTACCGGCCAGCGGCTTGACCTGGAGGTTAGCTGCCGGGTTTTTAACGCTGTCTGCCAAAGCCTGTGGGGCATGAACGACATCGAGCTGACCGAACATGAACAGGACATCGAAGAGCGGATTTCGGCCAGGATAGCGTTTCTCCAGCACCCGGTCGACCAGGTCGTCGAAGGGGAAATCCTGGTTATCGAAGGCGCGCAGGCTCTCCTGCCGCACGTCCTGCAAGAAACCGAGAAACGATTGGCCGGGCCGTGGATAACTGCGCAGCGCCAGGGTGTTGACGAACATCCCGACAACACCCTCCAGGTCCTGGCGACTGCGACCGGCAGTAACCGTGCCGACAATGATGTCCTCCTGGCCGGTGAGTTTGTGCAAGAGCACATAAAATATAGCCAGCATCACCATAAACAGGCTGGCCTCTTCCCGGATGGCCAGAGCCCGCAGGTTAGCCGCTGCCGGAGCGGGGATTTCAAAGTGGGTGTAGGCGCCGGCCTGGCCCTGGATGTCCGGCCTGGGAAAATCGCTGGCCAGGTTAAGGAGCGGCAATGGCCCTTTAAAGCGTTCCAACCAATAGGTTTGCTGCGCTTCTAGACGTTGGCGTTGGGCACCGGAGCGTTGCCAGACGGCAAAGTCTTTGTATTGGATCGATAGTCGCGGTAAGGAGTCGCTGCCATCGCCCTGGTACAGGGCCAGGCACTCATTGACCAGGATGAGCATGGAGAAACCGTCGGTGACGATGTGGGGCATATCGATCATGAACAGGTGCTCGGTTTCGGCTACCTGGTAAAGACCGACCCTGAGCAAGGGCGCCCGCCCCAGGTCAAAGGGCCGGATAAACCCCCGGATAATGTTCTCTATTAGCTCTTGTCCACTATGTCCACTTCGTCCATCCCGTCCAGCAGCCCCAAATACTTCTAGCTCAAAGCCCACCTTATCCAGCACCCGCTGCACCGGCTCGCCGTCGATCACGGTAAAGGCGGTGCGCAGGCTCTCGTGGCGCCGGATCAAGGTTTGAAAGACCCGTTGCACCGCGCCGGCCTCTATCCGGCCGCTCAATCCAAGGCTGACCGGGATATTATAGGTCACTGATTGCGGCGACAGGGTATGGAGGAAGTACAACCGGGCCTGGGCCGAAGACAGGGGGTAATAGTCCCGCTTTTCCGCCGGTTCGATGCGGCTCTCGCTCTCCTGGCCAGCCCCGGCCAGGTAATCGCTCAACCGGCGGATGGTCGGATGTTTGAAGAATTCGAGCAGTTGGAGATTAACCCCGAACAACCGTTGGATGCGGGAAACGATCAGGGTGGCTTTCAGCGAATGGCCGCCCAATTCGAAAAAATTATCATCGATGCCGATGGGGCCGACATTCAGAACCTGGGACCAGAGGTCCGCCAGTTTGCCTTCCCGGGCCGTGCGCGGCGACACAAAGCCCTTGCCCGCCTTGACCTCGGGCTGGGGTAGCGCCCTTTTATCCAATTTTCCATTGGCGGTCAAGGGGATTTTATCTAAGAGAACAAAGTGAGCGGGCACCATATAATCGGGTAAATCGATGGCCAGAAATTCGCGCATGACCTCTTTTTCCGGGGTCTGGCCGGCCTGGGACACAACATAGGCGCACAGGGCCTTATCGCCCCCGGGCTGCTTTAAAGCCAGCACCACCGCCTCTTTGACCTGGGGGTGCCGCATCAAGCGGCCCTCGATCTCCCCGGGTTCGACCCGGAAGCCGCGGAGCTTGATTTGCTGGTCGATGCGGCCAATAAATTCGATCACACCGCCCGGCAGCCAGCGCCCCAGGTCGCCGGTGCGATAAAGGCGATTGGTGAGTGGTGAGTGGTGAGGGGTAAGTGGGGATTGCTGCGAGAGACCCGCCCCTATCGCTATATCCGCACCCACGAATTTCTCCGCGGTCAGTTCCGGGTTATTCAGGTAGCCCCGGGCCAGGCCATCTCCGGCCAGGTAGATCTCGCCCGGCACACCGACCGGTTGTACCCGGCCCTGCCGGTCCAGGACATAAGCCGTGGTATTGGCAATGGGCCCACCAATCGGGATGCGGCCGTCAAAATCCCGGTCTACCCGGTAACATAAGGAAAATGTGGTATTCTCCGTCGGTCCATACCCGTTGACCACATGCAGCTTTGGCCCGGTGCGGCGAACGCGGCCAATATGCGCCGGCGAGAGCACATCCCCGCCGACCAGCAGCCACTCAAGCCCGGAGAACATCCGCTCATCCTGGTCCAGCAGTTGATTGAACAGGGAGGCGCTGAGCCACATTGTATCGATGCATTCCCGCTTTAGTGCCCGGGCCAGGCGTTCGGCGTCCATGATGACCTCGCCGCTGACCAGGACCAATCTCCCACCGTGGAGCAAGGGGCCCCATATTTCAAAGGTGGTGGCGTCAAAGGCCGGTGCACCGGTCAGGAGCAGGCGCGTCTCCTGGGAGAGCCCAACATAATTGGTGTTCATGACCAGGCGCACCACGTTTTTGTGTTGCACCAGGACGCCCCTGGGCCGGCCGCTGGTCCCGGAGGTGTACATGATATAGGCCAGGTCTGAGGTGGCACGCGGGGCGCAGCAGCAATCCCCTGAACGGGCATGCTGAACCGAATTGCGGAAAGTCCGCAATTCGTGAAGCCGCAGGCAAAACTGAGCACAGTTTTGGCCGGTAGTGAAGGGGATTGGTGCGTAAGCCCCGCCCACCACAGGTGAGTGAGCAGTAATAATGATCTCCGCCCCGCTGTCGGCCAGCATGTAATCGAGGCGCTCCGGCGGCAGTTCCGGGTCTAAGGGCAGGTAAGCACCGCCGGCATAGAGGATTCCCAGTATGCCGATAATCATCTCGATCGACCGCCCCAGCCGCAGGCCCACCGGCATATTGGGCTTGACCCCCCTTTTGAGCAGTTCCCCGGCCAAAAGACCGGCCTGGCGCTCCAGCTCCCGGTAACTGAGGTGTTGATCCGAAACCAGGGCAATGCGGCTGGGTGCCTTGGCCACCTGTTCTGAAAATATTTCGCTGATGGTCTTTTCCCGCGGATAATCGCTGCTGTTATCATTGAAAGCCACCAGCACCTGTTCCCTCTCTTCCGGGGAGATGATGTCCAGGTCCGCCAGCGCCTGCTTTGGGTCTTCGCTCACTGAGGCGGCCAGGCGACGAAAAAATGCGCTAAACCGTTCCACAGTGGCGGCATTAAAAAGGTCCAGGCAGTATTCGGCATAGATCCAAAATTGGCCGCCACCTTCCTGGATGATGAAACTCAGGTCGAAGCGGGCCACCTGGCGGTCATAGGGATAAGCCCGCAGCCGCAGGCCGGGGATGCTCACTTCCGGCATCTCCATGTTCTGCAAGGCCATGAAACCATCGAATATCGGGCTACGGCTAATATCCTTTTCGGTTGCCACTGCCCGCACCAGGTCTTCAAAATCGTAATCCTGGTTGGCAAATGCCTCGATGGTGCGGTGTTTCACATCTTGCAAAAAATCGTCGAAATCCCGCTCATGCCGGGGAAAATTCCGCATGGCCAGGGTATTGACAAACATGCCGACCAGGGGCTCTAAGTCGACGTGATCGCGACCGGCCGACGGCGTACCGACCACGGTATCTTCCAGACCGGTCAATTTGGCCAGGAGTACATGGAATAGGGCCAGCAGCACCATGTAAGGTGTGGCCCCGGCGGATAAAGCCAGCGCCCTGATCCGGTCGCTCTCTTCACTGCTTAAAGGGGAGATGATGGCCCGGCCCCGGGAGCTCTTCACCGGCGGCCTGGGAAAATCGCTGGGTAGGTCGAGTATGGGAACCTCTTCCCGGAATTGCTCCAGCCAATATCGTTCCTGCTTTTGCCGCAAATCTTGCTGTTTCCGGCTATTCTTCCACACCGAATAATCTTTATACTGGATGCGCAAATCCGGAAGTTCCGCCCCGCTGTAAAGGGCCATAAAGTCTTTTAAGATGAGTCCCAGGGAAGTGCCGTCGGCCACGATATGGTGGACGCCGACAGCCAGGATATGCTCCTGGGGTGCGGTCTTTATCAGGCAGACCCGGAAGAGCGGCGCCCGGGAAAGATGAAAGGGGGTAACGAAATGCTCGATAATGGCGGCGGCCTGTTGCCGGTCGGATGCGTGGTGGCGTTCGATAACCAGGTTGACCTGGTCAAAGACCCGCTGCACCGGTTCATCATCGACCAATAATAAAGCGGTTCTTAAGGTTTCGTGCCGCTGGCTGAGGCGCTGGAAAACCTGGTCCAGTTTCCCCGGTTCGAGATGGCCGGTCAGCCAGGCAGACATGGTCATGTTGTAATTGGTGTTCCCCGGGTCGAGCACCTGCTCGAAATAGAGACGGCGGGTGGCTGGAGAGAGTGGGTAATACTCCTTTTTTTCCACGGTCGGGATAGGCTCGTACATCTTCTGCCGGTGTTCCCGGATGAACCCGGCCATTCCCCGGATGGTGGGATCGATGAACATTTCGGCCAGCGGGACCCGGATATCGAGGCGTTTGTGGATACGGGCGATCAGGATCGTGGCTTTGAGCGAGTGACCGCCCAGTTCGAAGAAATCGGCATCTATACCTACCCGGGCCGATTCAATGGCCAACACCTCTGCCCATAGGCCGGCCAACTGTTCCTCCAGGGCATCCCGCGGGGGGGTGTATACCCCTTTGATCAGGGTTTCCGGTGCCGGCAGGGCCTTTCTATCGACCTTACCGTTGGCAGTGAGGGGAATCTTGGGCAGGAAGACGACATGGGCCGGGATCATGTAATCGGGGAGAGACCGGGAGAGGAATTCCCGCACGTCCGCTTCGACTAACCCGGGAGCCGGGCCATCACCCCCTTGAGCGACCAGGTAGGCGCACAGGGAAGCGTCGCCGCTTTTATCTGTCCGGGCCAGGACCACGGCTGCCTGGATGCTGGGGTGCCGGAGCAACCGGGACTCGATCTCCCCTAATTCTATCCGGTAGCCCCTCACCTTTACCTGGTGATCGATGCGGCCAAAGAATTCGAGGTTGCCGTCGGCCAGCCAGCGGGCCAGGTCGCCGGTCTTGTATAACCCCCCCACAAATTTCTCTGCCGTCAGCTCCGGGTTATTCAGGTAGCCGCGGCCCACGCTGTGCCCGGCAATGCACAACTCCCCGGCCACACCGATGGGTTGTAGCCGGTTCTGCCGGTTGACAATATAGACAGAGGAATTGGGCAGGACGCGGCCAATGGGACAAACGGGGTAATCGGCGATATTTTGCCGGGTGATGTCATGGGCGGTCGTATCCACCGCGCATTCGGTCACACCGTATATATTAATGATAACGGGCGGCCGGCTGCCCGATTTGGCGAAAAAATCCTCGACGAGCTTTTTGGGCAAGGGCTCGCCGCCGATGATGAAACGCTGGACGAAGAATGGAAAATGGCTATAGATACAGCTTTCCACCAGGAGACGGAGATGGCTGGGCGTGCCGTCCGAGACATCGATCTGAAAACCGGTATAGAAATCGAGCAGGGCTTGACCGTCCAGGCGGGTATCTTCCGGGACAATGCTCAAGCAATGACCCAGCAGCAGGGCGCCAAAAATTTGCTTGACCGAGGCGTCGAAGAAGTAAGGGGCCATGAGGGCCACCTTGATGGGGCCCATGAAATGGGAATAGATACGGTCATAGAGGCCCAGCAGCAGGTTGTGGACATGGCGCTGCTCGACCATGGCCGCTTTGGGCTCGCCGGTAGACCCGGAGGTGTAGAGGATATAGGCCAGGTCTGAGGTGGCTCGCGGGGCGCAGCAGCAATCCCCGGGGAGCCGATGAACGCTCCCTTGAGTCGCGTTCGCCCTTGTAGCCTCTGCTTTAACTTTGCAGAGGCTAGGGCCATGCTGAACCGAATTGCGGAAAGCCCGCAATTCGTGAAGCCGCAGGCAAAACTGAGCACAGTTTTGGCCGGTAGTGAAGGGGATTGGTGCGAGAGCCCCGCCCTCCACAGGTGAGTGAGCAGTAATGACGATCTCTGCACCGGAATCTCGAAGCATATAATCGATGCGCCCCGGCGGCAAGGCCGTATTGATGGGCAAATAGGCCGCCCCGGCAGCGAGAACCCCCATGATGCCGATCGCCATCTCCAGGGAACGCTCGACCATCAAGGCCACCACCGTATCGGGCCCGGCCCCCCGCTCTCTCAGGTTGGCGGCCAGGCACCCGGCCCGGTCATGCAACTCCCGGTAAGTCAGCTTCTGGTCCAGGTATTCCACGGCTAACCCATCTTCCCGGGCATTGACCCGCTCTGAAAACAGGTCGGCCAGGGTCTTGTGGGCCGGGTAGTCTTGATGCCGGCCGTTAAAATCCTTGAGTAACTTTTCCCGCTCCGCTTCATCCTTCAGGTCGATCTCGGTAACCCGGCCATCGAGATTGCCCAGCATTTGCGCCAACACCCGGGTCATCAGTGAAAGAATCCTCCGGGCCGTACTCTCCAGGTAAAGCCCCGGGTTATATTCCAGCACCCCAGCGATGCCGTTCTCCTGGCGGCTAAAGCAGAACAGGACATTAACCGGGATGTGGCCGATATAGCGCCGGTCATGGATCTGGTCCAGGAGCACGACCACATCGAACAGGGGAAAACCCTGTTGTTGGGCGGTTAAGCCCAATTGGTAAAGCAGGCTCTCCATGGGATAGTTCTGGTTTTCATCTGCTTCCATGATAGTCTGCCGGACATCGATGAGCAGGCTTTTGCAGGTCATGTCACCGGTCAGCCGGTTCCTTAACGGCAGGACCGTATTGACAAACGCCTGGTCCGACGCCTGCCGGTAGATGGTCGTCCCCACTGTAATATCCAGGCTGTCCGTGTATTTGTGCAGGAGTACCACGATGGCCGCCACCAGGATCATGTGCAGGGTATAATCGGAATGGTTACTCATCTTCATCAATGGCGAGAAGAGCTCACCGGCGAGACGGAAAGGTAACTGGGCCATAGGCTCAACCGGGCGCTTTTCCTGGAAATCAGGCAAAAAGAAGCTCTTCTCCAGGTCAGCGGAGAACCGGTTCAGCCAATAATCCCCTTCCCTGGCATAGTGGTGGGCGGCAATGCCGACTTCGCGATCGATCTCTTTATTCTTCATGTGTGGCTAGTCTCTGGTATTAGAAGGCAAATTGGGTCTCCTCTTCCCGCAAGCTGGACCTGGACTGGGCCAACCGCGAGCTGATCCCGATATCCATTATCCGGGTCTCCCGGTCCTGGATGACCGTGGCCAAAATTTCCCGGAAATGCCCGGCCATAGCCTCGATACTGGATTGGGTAAACAGGTCGGCAGCATAGTTGAATCTCATCACCAGGCTGTCGCCCTTTTCCCCGGCAGTGATCACCAGGTCGAAGCGCGACCGGAGATCGTAATCGACCGGGAAAGGTTTTAAGACCAGTCCGGGTATGGCCATTTCCGGGATATCCATGTTGAGCATGTTAAAAACCACATCTATGAGCGGGTTTCTACCGGCCAGGGGCGGCAGGTTCAAGGCCCGGATCAGGTCCTCAAACTGGTAATCCTGGTGGCCGAAAGCTTGAATAGATATTTCCCGCACCTCTCTTAAAAATTCGCTATAGGTCTTTTGTTTCTTGGGCCTGAGCCGCAGCGGTAGCATGTTGACAAACATGCCGATGATGTTTTCCAGGTCCGTGTGGGATCGGCCCGCCGCACTGGCCCCGACCACCAGGTCATCCTGGCCGGAGTAGATCGACAAGAGAACCGCACTCGCACTTAACAGCACCATGTAGATCGTAGAACCGGTTTTAGCGGCCAGGTCGCGGATACCGGCCATCGATTCCCGGCCGATGTCGAAAACGACGGCCCCGCCCCTGGTTGAGGGCCGGGACGGACGAGCGAAATCGGTGGGCAGGTTGAGCACCGGGATATCGTCTTTAAACTGTGCCAGCCAGAAAGCCTCCTGCCGCTTCATCTCAACCGATTCTTTCAGGCCCTGTTGCCAGCGGGCAAAGTCCCGGTAATGGAGTCTATGCCCGGGTAAAGCCTGTCCGCTGTAGAGGGCCATGAACTCCCGTGCCAGGATACCCAGGGAGACCCCATCGGTAACGATGTGGTGCATGTCTACCAGCAGGATGTGCCGGTGCTCATGTTCCCGGATCAGGCCCAGCCGCATCAAGGGCGCCCGGTCGAGGTTAAAGGGCCGGATAAACCCCTGGATGATGGTCAATTGCCAGTCGGGGGCGAGGCTCTCGCAGCAATCCCCTTCACTACCGGCCAAAACTGTGCTCAGTTTTGCCTGCGGCTTCACGAATTGCGGGCTTTCCGCAATTCGGTTCAGCATGCCCGTTCCGGGGATTGCTGCTGCGCCTAGCCCGGGACCCTGTCCACTTCGTCCATCCCGTCCAGCAGCACCAAATACTTCTAGTTCAAAAGCCACCTGCCCATAGACCCGCTGCACCGGCTGCTCTCCCAGCATGAAAAACGAGGTGCGCAGGCTCTCATGGCGGGCGATCAGCCCTTTAAAAGCGGCATCCAGCTTTTCCCGCTTCAGGTCCCCTTCCAGGCAGAGGATGGTCAGTTGGTTGTAAGCCGCGCTCCCGGGATCGATCTGTTGATACAAGAACAACCGCCGCTGGGCCGATGAGAGGGGATAATACTCTTTCTCCTCGGTCGGCCCGATGGCGGCAAAGGTTTCTTTTTTTAAACCCCGGATATAGGCAGCTAAAACTCGGATCGATGGGTATTTAAAAACTATGGCCAGGGGGATACGAATATCGAGCACCTTGTGGATGCGGGAAATCATGATGGTCGCTTTTAACGAATGTCCGCCCAGGTCGAAGAAATTCTGTTCGCTGCCGATTTTATCCCGGTCTATCGACAAAAGGCCGGCCCAGATATTCACCAGGGCTTCCTCGACCGGGTTCTCCGGCGCCCGGTAAGCGGTAGCATCGAGACTAAGCGTGGGTTTGGGCAGCGCCAATCGATCGACCTTGCCGGTGGGCGTGAGGGAAAATTGCGGTACTACGACGAAATAGGCTGGAATCATATAATCGGGCAATCTCCCGGCCAAAAACTCCCGCCATATACCGGGATTTAACTTTGTCTCCGGATCTGCCGGGCGAATCGCCAGGTAGGCGCACAGGTAATTGTCCTGGAACTCGCCCTGGTAGGCCACGACCACCGCTTCTTTGATCCATGGATGGCGGACCAACTGCGCCTCGATCTCACCCAACTCGATGCGGAAGCCCCTGATCTTGACCTGGAAATCGAGGCGGCCCAAGAATTCGATGTTGCCGTCGGCCAGCCATCTGCACAGGTCGCCGGTCTTGTACAAGCGGGGCGCAGCAGCAATCCCCGGAACGGGCATGCTGAACCGAATTGCGGAAAGCCCGCAATTCGTGAAGCCGCAGGCAAAACTGAGCACAGTTTTGGCCGGTAGTGAAGGGGATTGGTGCGTAAGCCCCGCCCCTATCGGTATATCCGCCCCGACGAATTTCTCCGCGGTCAGCTCCGGGTTATTCAGGTAGCCGCGGGCCAGTCCGGCCCCACCGATCCACAGCTCGCCCGCCACCCCCAGCGGCAAAAGCTTCTGCCTCTTATCCAGGATAAATAACTGCCCATGGGGCACCGGCCGGCCAATCGGTATCGCTGCCTGGCCATCCCAATCGGCCAGCGGGTAATAACTCGAATACACCGTGCCTTCCGTCGGCCCATACAGGTTCTCGGCCACCGCGGCCAGCCCCGCTGACCGTAATTGCCTGATCGTTTCGGGTAACAGGGCTTCACCGGCCAAAAATAAGTAATGCAGACTCTTCAAGCGTGCGACATTGGCCGGGTCCAGGCTGGCCAAAAAGGCATGGAACATGGAGGGGACGAAATTGATGTGGGTGACCCGGTATTTTTCCACTGCCCCGATGATCATCTGGGGGTCTTTTTCTCCGCCTCTGTCCAGCACCGCCAGCCGGCCAGCGCCGAAAAACCAGCCGAATATCTCGGCTACCGACACATCGAACAGGAAAGAGGTCTTCAATAGGTAGGTATCATCAGGGCAAAAGGGGTACAGCCGCTGGAGGGTGGATAGGACATTAAAAGCCGAGGCATGATCGACCAGCACGCCCTTGGGCCGTCCGGTAGACCCGGAGGTATAGATGACATAGGCCAGGTCTGTAGGGGCGAACTGCCGTTCGCCCCTGCATTCCGCACCGATATCCAGAATGGGCGAACAGCAGTTCGCCCCTACAGTCTGCGGGCCAATCACAACCCCTGCCCCTGAGTCCGCCAGCATATAATCGATGCGCTCCTGTGGATAAGCGGGATCTATGGGCAGGTAGGCGCCGCCCGCTTTTAAAATAGCCAAAATGGCAATCACCATCTCGATCGACCGCTCGATCTCTATACCGACAATCGTATTCGGCAAGACCCCTTTCTTCATGAGTACCCCGGCCAGGTCATCGGTGCGGCGGTCAAGCCCGCTATAACTCAAAGAGATGATTTCGCTACAGTCCGACTGGGCCGGTAGCCCGGCACTCCCCACCACAGCCGTCCGATCGGGTGCCCGGGCCGCCTGTTCCTCAAAAACATCCATCAGTGTCCGGGCCGGCGGATATCCCGATTTCAAGCCGCTAAATTCAACCAGCAACCGCCTCTTCTCCTCCTCATCCAGCAGCTCGATATCGCCCAATTTCACCTGCGGATCACCCATCACCTGCCGCCATATATTTTGGTAATAACCGATAAACCGCCCCATCGTTTCCCCTTTAAAAAGGGCCGTGCTGTACTCCAGGGAAAAAACCAATCCCGATTCGCCCCTGGTGGCGGCCAGGGTCAGGTCGAATTTGGCGGTGCGGTGACTGAACCGGTAGGGGCTGAGTCTTAATCCCGGTAAATCCACCTCCGGGATATCCAGTTCCTGGAGCACGAACATCACGTCGAACAGGGGATTGCGACCGGCATCCCGCCTGATGGAGAGCCGTTCCACCAGCTCTTCAAACTGGACATCCTGGTTATCGAAAGCAGCCAGGCTCTTTTCTTTGATCTCGCGCAAATAATCGCTAAACACCCGGTCGTTTATGGGGTTACTCCGGATCGCCAGCGTATTGACAAACATACCGATGATATTTTCCAGGTTTGCCTGGCGCCGGCCGGCTGTGGGCGTGCCGACCACGATATCTTCCTGGCCGGACAAGCGGGCCAGGAGTACCCCAAAAACGGCCATCAGAACCATATAAAGCGTGGCCCCGTAATCGTTGGCCAGGTCCAGGCCGGCCTTCATCCAGGCAGCTTCCCATTGAAAGAGGGCGATATCGCCGCTAAAATCCTGGCTGGCTGGCCGCAAAAAATCATAGGGCAGTTGCAGGACCGGTAGCTCACCGCTTAGCTCAGACAACCAGTACTCTTCCTGCTTCTTGTGGTTGGATTCGGCAAATCCCTGTCTCTGCCAAACGGCAAAGTCTTTGTACTGGATAGCCAATGGCGCTATCTCTTTTTCCCCATACAGGCAGATAAAATCCCGCACCAGTATGGCCATGGATAGGCCATCGGAGACGATGTGATGCGTATCGAGCAGCAAGAGATGTTTTCGATCGCTAAGCCGCAAGATACCGGCGCGCACCAGCGGTGGTTGGCCCAGGTCAAAGGGCCGGATAAACCCCCGGGCTATGGTTTCTATCAGCTCCTGTCCTTTATGTCCCTTTTGTCTCTTATGTCCCTTCATCTCATATTCTTCCAGCTCAAAAGCCACCTGCCCATAAATGCGCTGTACCGGCTCCTCTTCCACTATAAAGAATGAGGTACGCAGGCTCTCATGCCGGGCGATCAGGCCGCAGAACGTGCGCTCAAACTTCTCCGGGTCGATCTCCCCCTCCAGGTTAAAAAAGGCCGGGATATTGTAAACCACCAGCCCCGGGTCCATTTGTTGCAGGATATAAATCCGGCGTTGGGCCGAAGATAGCGGGTAATATTCTCTCTTCTCCACTGCCTTGATACCGGTCGCGGCCGTCACCTCGCAACCCCGGATAAATAGCGCCAGTCTCCTGGGGGTCGGGTGCTTAAATACCTCGGCCAGCGGTACAGTAACGCCCAGCTCCTGCTGGATTTTTACTATCAGCGATGTGGCTTTCAGCGAGTGACCGCCAAGATGGAAAAAGTCGTCATCGATGCCGATTGGCGATGTAGTTGATTGTATTCCGGCCCCTTTCCGGCGCAACACCTGCTCCCACAAACGGATCAACTTTTCCTCCACTTCATCCCGCGGGGCGAGATAGCGGCGGGAACGGTCGATAGCCGGGTCGGGCAAGGCTTTCCGGTCCACCTTGCCGTTGGCTGTCAGGGGCATGTGGGGTAACCAGACAAAATAGGCTGGGATCATGTAATCGGGCAGGCTCCTGCCCAAAAATTCCCGCAGCAAAGAGGTATCCGGCCGGTCACCGGGCTCTTTGCCAACTGCCACCAGGTAAGCGCATAGATACTTCTCTTCACCATCTTCCCGGACCGTGACCAGGGCATCTTTTATGCCGGCCTGCCCCAACAACCGGTTCTGTATCTCCCCCAGCTCGATCCGGTGCCCCCTGATTTTGACCTGGGTATCGAGACGGCCCAGGTATTCCAGGCCCCCATCCTTGCCGGCCATTACCCGGGCCAGGTCCCCGGACCGGTACAGCCGGCCCGACCGGTGTGTAGCCGGCCCAGCCTGGAAGCGATCACGGATAAACCTCCCGGCCGTTAACTCCGGCCGATTCAAGTAGCCCCTGGCCACGCCGTCTCCAGCCACACATAACTCGCCCGGTACACCGGCGGGTACGAGTGCCAGGTATTTATCCAGCACATATAGGCTCAAAGTCGGTATGGGTTTGCCGATATTGCTGGCTCTCAAATCGATCTCCCGACCGCCTATCTCCTTATAGGTCGTGTGCACCGTGGTTTCCGTGATGCCGTACATATTGATCAGCTTCGTTTCCGGGTAGCGGGCGTGCCACCCGGCCAATTTGCCGGGACTGAGCGCCTCCCCGCCAAAGATAACGTAGCGGAGATATAACCCGCGGTCCGGTTGCTTGAGCTCTTCTTCCGCCAACCAATAAAAGGCCGATGGGGTCTGATTGAGCACGGTTATCCCTTCCCTCTTGAGTAACCGGAGGAACTCTGCCGGGCTTTGACTGATCTGCCGGGGAACCAGCCGCAGCTTACCGCCGTAAAGAAGAGCACCGAATATTTCCCATACCGAGAAGTCGAAACAGTATGAATGAAAGAGGCTCCAGGCGTCCCGGTGGCTAAAATCGAATGGGAATCGGTCGTTAAAGAGCAAGCGCACCACGTTGTAATGATCGATCATCACGCCTTTGGGGCTCCCGGTGGTGCCGGAGGTGTAGATGACATAGGCAAGGTCTGTAGGGGCGAACTGCCGTTCGCCCCTGCATTCCGCACCGATATCCTGAATGGGCGAACAGCAGTTCGCCCCTACAGTCTGCGGGCCAATCACAATCTCTGCCCCGCTGTCCGCCAGCATATAATCGATGCGCTCCTGTGGATAAGCGGGATCTATGGGCAGGTAGGCACCGCCCGCTTTTAAAATAGCCAAAATGGCAATGACCATCTCGATCGACCGCTCGATCTCTATACCGACAATGGTATTGGGCAAGACCCCTTTTTCGATCAATAGACCGGCCAGTTCGTCAGCGCGCCGGTCAAGCCCGCTATAACTCAACGAGATGATGCCGGTACTGCCGGATGAGTCCGGCCTATCCGCCAGCACTCTTCCCACCAGTGCCACCCCATCGGGCCGGCGCTCCACCTGATCGCGGAAACATTCATCCAGTCGCTTCTCCGCCGGGTAGCCGACCGCCAAATTATTCAAACCCGCCAGCAAGTCCTGTTTCTCTTTTACATCCATGATCTCCAGGTCGCCGATGGGCCGGTCGGGATAGGCCCCAGCGGCCCAGACCAGGTTGCCGAAATACCGGGTAAACCGGGTAGCCGTTTCCTCTGTGAATAGGGCGGTACTGTACTCCAGGGTAAATAAAATTTTTTCTCCAACCTCAGTAGCGGCCAGGGTCAGGTCGAATTTGGCTATGCGGCTCTTCAAAACGTAAGGCCGGAGGGTAAACCCGGGTATGTCGATTTGCGGGATATTCATATTCTGCAGGACAAACATCACATCGAAGAGCGGATTACGGCTGATATCGCGTTCCTGAATCACCTGCTCGACCAGGTTTTCAAAAGGGTAATCCTGGTGGCTGAAAGCCGATAGCGCCAGTGCCTTGATCTCCCCCAAGAATGAGTGAAAGGTCTTATGTCCTGCCGGATAGCCCCGTAGGGCCAGGGTATTGATGAACATACCGACCACCGGCTCAATTTCGATTCGATCCCGGCCGGCCACCGGAGTGCCGACCACAATATCCTCTTGGCCGGAAATTTTACCTAGTAATAGGTAGAAAGTAGCCAGGAGAACCATGTACAGGGTGTACCCCCCGGCTATCATGATCTGCCGCAATGGCCGGGTCTCTCTTTCCCCCAGTTCACCGGCAATGGTATTCCCGGCAAAGCTCTGCCGGGCGGGCCGGGGAAAATCGCTGGGCAACTCTAAGACCGGGATATCCTGGGAAAACTGCGTTAACCAAAAAGTCATGGACCCTGAGAAGGATGGCCCATATTCAGTCTGATTTTTCCATTCGGCAAAATCTTTATACTGGATGGCCAGGGGCCCGGGTTCTTCTCCGGCATAGAGGGATAAAAAATCCTGGATAATAATGCCCATCGACGTGCCATCGGTGATGATGTGGTGCATGTCGGTCAACAGGATATGGTGCTCCTGCCCCAGCGGGATCGATCCGACGCGCAGCAAAGGTGCCCGGCCCAGGTCAAAGGGCCGGATAAAATCATCGATGATGGCCTCTATTATCTCCTGTCCACTTCGTCCATCCCGTCCATCAGCACCAAATACTTCTAGCTCAAAGCCCACCTTATCCAGCACCCGCTGCACCGGCTGCTCTCCCAGCATGAAAAACGAGGTGCGCAGGCTCTCATGGCGCTGGACCAACTGCCGGAAAACCTGGGTAAACCGCTCTGTATCCACTTCCCCTTCCAGTTCGTAGATGCCCGATATGTTATAGCTCACGCTCTGCGGATCGATCTGGTTTAAGGCAACCATCCGCCGCTGCACCGAAGAGAGCGGGTAATACTCCCGCTTCTCCTGGACCGGGATGGCCTGGTCATCGACCTGCTGGAGTAAGAATGCGATGATCTCTTCTTTTCTCTCTTTCAACTCCGCCAATAACTCCGGGGGTAAATCTCCCCCAGTCAGTACATTTATCTTGAGATGGTCGCCCGTCAATTCCAGCCTGACCCCGGCCTTTTCTACCCGGTTAAATAAATCGAATATATGGCTCAAATCAGGAATTCCTCCTTCGTGCCCCCGCCCGGTTCCTCGTTTACTCTCATGCAGCGAACCACCCTTATAAAAGCGGCGATTTCTTTAATCGTGGGCGATATTTTGAATATTTCCGCCAGCGGAATATGGACGGCAAAATGCTTATTTATCCGGGCAATCAGGCGGGTGGCTTTCAGCGAGTGGCCGCCCATTTCAAAAAAGTTCCGATCGGTGCTGATATGGCCTTTTTCCAACCCCAGAATTTCGGCCCAGATTTCGGCCAATCCCCACTCGATGTCATCCTGGGGCGCCGTATAGGAAGCAGTTTCCAGGTTGATCTGCGGCTCAGGCAAAGCCTTTCTATCCACTTTGCCGTTGGGGTTTAAAGGCAGTTGCTCCAGGCAGACAAACTGGGCCGGGATCATGTAGGCCGGTAGTTTCTTTGCCAGGTAATCCCGTATATCTTTTGTTTCCGTGGGTTTTGTCGGGTCGATCACCAGGTAAGCGCACAGGTATTTTTCGCTGCCATCTGCTTCGCGGGCCAGGACGACCGCCTCTTTGATGGCCGGGTGTTTGAGCAATTGGGCCTCGATCTCGTGAAGCTCGATGCGATAGCCCCGGATTTTGACCTGGAAATCGAGGCGGCCCAAGAACTCGATGGAGCCGTCTGCCAACCATCTGCACAGGTCCCCGGTCTTGTATAAGCTAACGTCGGGGGCGGGGCTTACGCACCAATCCCCTTCACTACCGGCCAAAACTGTGCTCAGTTTTGCCTGCGGCTTCACGAATTGCGGGCTTTCCGCAATTCGGTTCAGCATGCTCGTTCCGGGGATTGCTGCTGCGCCCCGTTCGGCAACATTCCCCCTCGCCCCTACACCCACAAACCGCTCCGCGGTCAGCTCCGGGTTATTCAGGTAACCGCGGGACAGGCCAGGGCCACCGAGATAAAGTTCACCGGCCACCCCGACCGGGCACAACCGGGCCCAGCGATCCAGCACCCATAACGCCGTATTACCGGCCATTCGGCCAATGGGCACACTGGTCAGGCGGCCATAGCCCTCATAATGATGCCGGTCGATCTCAAGCACGGCGGCAATAATGGTGGCCTCGGTCGGGCCATACATGTTGTATACCCGGCATTCTTCCGGGACAACCGCCAGACTCCGCTTGAGCAGGTCATAATCGAGTTTTTCCGCGCCCAGGCACAGATGACGCAATGAATCGAGGCGCCGCCCCTCGTTGAGCAAGTACTGGAACTGGCTGGGTGTGCAGTGCAGCACGGTGATGGCGTGCTGATCGATGAATTCGCTCATGGCCGGGGGGCTGAGGATAATCTCGCGGCCGATGAGATGCAGGCTGGCCCCGGAGGTCAGGGTCAAGAATATTTCCCACACCGACCAGTCGAAGAAATAAGATAAGTTCTGGATCGTGCGCTCCTGGGGGCCTAAACCCAGGTGCTGATAGCCCCAGTGGAGCAGGGGGGAGAGGTTTTGGTGGCTGATGGGCACGCCTTTGGGCCGCCCGGTAGACCCGGAGGTGTAGATGACATAGGCCAGGTCTGTAGGGGCGAACTGCCGTTCGCCCCTGCATTCCGCACCGATATCCTGAATGGGCGAACAGCAGTTCGCCCCTACACCCTGCGGGCCAATGATGACCTCTGCCCCGCTGTCCGCCAGCATATAATCGATGCGCTCCGGCGGCAGCTCCGGGTCTATCGGCAGGTAAGCACCACCGGCTTTTAAGATAGCCAAAATGCCTATAATCATCTCGATCGACCGCTCGATCTGTATACCGACAATCGTATTGGGCAAGACACCCTTCTCTATTAATGCTTGGGCCAGTTCATCGGAGCGCCGGTCAAGCCCGCTATAGCTCAGAGTATAGTGGTGGGGCGAATGGCCATTTACCCCAACCGCCTCGCCCGACAAAGCCACCCGATCCGGCGTTCTCTGCACCTGGCCGGCAAACAGCCCGGGAATAGACTGATCGCATGGGTAGTCGTTCTGCCGGGCATTGAATTCGTTCTTTATCCGTGTTAGCTCGGCCTGGGGAATCATATTTATATCTTTTATATAGATATCCCCACCGCCCACGATGCACCGTACCATTTCCGTGAAATACCCGGCATACCGCTCTATTGTCTCTCTCATGAATAACCGGCTGCTGTACTCGAAATTTCCCGATATCGTTTCCCCCCTCTCCACCAGCGTCAAAGTAAGATCAAATTTGGCTGTATCGCTCTCGAATGGGTAGACGCTGAGTTTTAAATCCCCGATCGTCAACGTCGAGCGATCCGTATCCTGGAGGGTAAACATGACATCGAATAACGGGTTTCTGCTCATATCCCGCTCCCGGGTGACCTGGTCCACCAATTCCTCGAAAGGATAATCCTGGTTCTGGAAGGCCCGTACCGTTTCCCGGTTTAGTTCAGTCAAAAAATCCAGCCACCGCTTGTCCCCGACCGGGAAAGCCCGCAAAGCCAATGTATTGACAAACATGCCGATGACTTCCTGCAAATCTGCATGTTGACGGCCAGCCACCGGTGTACCGATAACGATATCTTCCTGGCCGCTCAACTTAGACAGGAATATTGAAAAAATTCCCAGGAGCAGGGTGGTCATCGTGGTCTGGGTCTGGTTGGCGATTTCTCTCAGCGACCTAACATCGTCCACTGCCAGGCCAAAGAAGAGATGATCGCCGGCAAAATCGCGGCTGGTTGGCCGGGGAAAATCGCTGGGCAGCTCTAAGACCGGGATATCTCCTTTAAATTTGTCGAGCCAGAATAATTCTTGTTCTTTGAGAAGCTGGCGTTGGCCGGGCGAGTTTTGCCAGCAGGCAAAATCTTTATACTGGATGGTCATCGGTGGGAGTGCCTGGCCGCTGGCCAGGTAAACAAAATCTTTGATCAACAAGCCGGTGGAGACGCCATCGGAAACGATGTGGTGCATATCGAACATCAGGATATGGCGGGTCTCGTCGGTGCGGATCAGGCCGACCCGCAGCAAGGGCGCCCGGCCCAGGTCAAAGGGCCGGATAAACCCCCGGATGATAGTCAATTGCCAGTCGGGGGCTAGGCTCTCGCAGCAATCCCCTTCACTACCGGCCAAAACTGTGCTCAGTTTTGCCTGCGGCTTCACGAATTGCGGGCTTTCCGCAATTCGGTTCAGCATGCCCGTTCCGGGGATTGCTGCTGCGCCTCGCTCGGGACCCTGTCCACCTTGTCCATCGGCCCTAAATAATTCCAGCTCAAAAGCCACCTGCTCATAGACCCGCTGCACCGGTTCTTCATCCTTCATAAAAAATGAGGTGCGCAGGCTCTCATGGCGCTGGATCAACTGCCGGAAAACCTGGGTAAACCGCTCTGTATCCACTTCCCCTTCGAGTTCGTAGATGCCCGATATGTTATAGCTCACGCTTTGCGGATCGATCTGGTTTAAGGCAACCATCCGCCGCTGCACCGAAGAGACCGGGTAATACTCCCGCTTCTCCTGGACCGGGACCGGCCGGTAATGGCCCGCTTGTCGCAAAAAGGCGATGATCTCCGCTTTCCTCTCTTTTAACTCCGCCAATAAACCGGGTACCAGGTCCCGGTCATGCAATATATTGATCTTAAGCTGGTCACCCGTCAATTCCAGTTTGATCCCGTTCTTTTCGACCCGGTTAAACAACTCGAATATATGGCTCATATAATGAACTCCTTTTTGACCATCTGCCTGGTTTTTGCCCCCATTTCCCCACCCTGGACCATGCGGATGAAAGAGGCGATCTCCTGGATAGTGGGCGATATTTTAAATATTTCGGCCAGGGGGATATCGATAACAAAATGCTTGTTTATCCGGGCAATCATGATGGTGGCTTTGAGCGAGTGGCCGCCCATTTCAAAAAAGTTCCGATCGGTGCTGATATGGCCTTTTTCCAACCCCAGGATTTCGGCCCAAATTCCGGCCAATCCCCACTCGATGTCATCCTGGGGCGCCGTATAGGAAGCAGTTTCCAGGTTGATCTGCGGCCCAGGCAAAGCCTTTCTATCCACTTTGCCGTTGGGGTTCAAGGGCAGTTGCTCCAGGCAGACAAACTGGGCCGGGATCATGTAGGCCGGCAGTTTCTTTGCCAGGTAATCCCGTAAGGCCTGTGTTTCCGTGGGTTTTGTCGGGTCGATCACCAGGTAAGCGCACAGGTATTTTTCGCTGCCATCTGCTTCGCGGGCCAGGACGACCGCCTCTTTGATGGCCGGGTGTTTGAGCAATTGGGCCTCGATCTCGTGAAGCTCGATGCGATAGCCCCGGATCTTGACCTGGAAATCGAGGCGGCCCAAGAACTCGATGGAGCCGTCTGCCAGCCATCTGCACAAATCCCCGGTGCGGTAGAGTCGGGCCCCTCGACTCCGCTCGGGGACCGGCAGGGGGATCCCCCTCTCCCCCTCTCCGACGAATTTCTCCGCGGTCAGCTCCGGGTTATTGAGGTAACCGCGGGCCAGGCCAGGGCCACTGATCCACAATTCGCCCGCTATTCCGACCGGTTGGTCGCTCCCCCAACGACTTAAAATAAAAATCCTGGTATTGTCGATGGGCCGGCCAATCGGCAACCTGGCATCAGGCCTCTTTTCATCCAGGAAAAGACTGGTGCTGACCACCGTATTTTCCGTCGGGCCATAGTTATTGACCAATTTATATCGCTGTGATCGCAGACGACGCAGTTTGTCGCCACCGGTCAAAAGCAATCGCAAAGACCGATTATCCAGGTCCATGAATAGCTCAGCCACCTGGGTAGGGAGAAAAGCGATGGTGATGCCGTACTTCTCAAAAAAAGTGTTGATAGCCACTATGTCGGACCGGAGAGAAGAGGGCACAATAGTCAGACAAGCACCGGCAACCAAATAAGGAAATATTTCCCAGACCGAAGCATCGAAGCACTGGTTGGCGAATTGGCTGGCATGGTCGTCGGGGGTAACGGTAAAAGTGCGGTTGTGCCAGGAGCAGAGGTTAACCAGGGAACCATGATCGATGGGTACGCCTTTGGGCCGCCCGGTAGACCCGGAAGTGTAGATGACATAGGCCAGGTCTGAGGAAGCCGGGAACCCGTGGGCGGAGCTTACGCACCAATCCCCTTCACTACCGGCCAAAACTGTGCTCAGTTTTGCCTGCGGCTTCACGAATTGCGGGCTTTCCGCAATTCGGTTCAGCATGCCCGTTCCGGGGATTGCTGCTGCGCTCCGCTCGGCAGCCGCCCCTCTCCACGCTTGGAGAGGGGGTCGGGGGGTGAGGTTAATAACACCGATATCCTGAATGGGCGAACGGCAGTTCGCCCCTACACCCTGCGGGCCAATGACAATCTCTGCACCTGAGTCCACCAGCATATAATCGATGCGCTCCGGCGGCAGCTCCGGGTCTATCGGCAGGTAAGCACCACCGGCTTTTAAGATAGCCAAAATGCCTATAATCATCTCGATCGACCGCTCGATCTGTATACCGACAATCGTATTGGGCAAGACACCCTTCTCTATTAATGCTTGGGCCAGTTCATCGGAGCGCCGGTCAAGCCCGCTATAGCTCAGAGTATAGTGGTGGGGCGAATGGCCATTTACCCCAACCGCCTCGCCCGACAAAGCCACCCGATCCGGCGTTCTCTGCACCTGGTTGGCAAATAATCCACAAATGGTTCGATCTACCGGGTAAGCCGTTTCGGTATCATTGAATACCGTCTGTATCTGCTCTTTCTCAGGGATTGTTAAAATCTCCAGGTCAGCGACCGGGCGATCGGCCTTTCGGATAATATCCTGCAAAACCTGCTGGAAATGCCCGGCCAACCGGACGACGGCTTCTCTTTCAAGGGTCTGTCCATTGAAGATAAAATGAATGGCGATGACCGGTTCCAGGGTGATACCCAGGGTCAAATCGTAATGGGTCATCTCGTCCAGGGAATAGGAGCGAACGGTCAGTGGGCCGCCATCTTGCTTGAGAGACCGATCCAACGGGTAATTTTCGATTACCAGCAGATGATCGAATAGCTCCGGTTGCCCCATCAGACCGGCGTAATCCCGGATTTCGACCAGTGGAGTCCCGGCGAATTCATCCCGCTCTTGCCATTCCCGGTCCAGGCGGGCCAGGAGTTCCCGGACTTTTTCCAGCGGACGGGTACGCACCCGGAAAGGCAGGGTGTTGATCATCAGGCCGACCATCTCCTCTACACCCTTGATGTGGGCCGGTCTCAGGGCCAGGGTGGTGCCGAAAAGGACATCATCGCAATGGTTGTACCGCTGCACCAGTATGCCCCAGGCGGCGTTGAGCAGGAGCGCGAGGGTGACTTTATGTCTTTGGGCAAAATCCTTGATCCGGGCCGTCATCTCTATGTCGCTTTCAAAATGAACATATTGCTCTGCTTCCGGTTGCCGCTGGCCAGCCGTCTTGATGGAGAGTTCCGTCAAATCGCTAAAACCCTGCAAGTAGTTAAACCAGAATGCCCTTTCTTTGTCCTTGTCCCTGGCCTGGAATGCTTTAACATATTCATTGAGGGGCGGTTTGACCGGGATTTCCGGCTGCTGGCCCTGGGAAAGGGCCCGGTAGGCGGCCAGGAATTCTTTGACGATAAGCCCGGTAGACCAGCCGTCGAAGAGGATGTGGTGGTTACTCATGATGATCACGTACCGCTCTTGACCGGTCTTACACAGGTTGACCCGGAAAGGGGTTTGCCGCAGGTCGAATTTTTGCTGCCTATCTTGCCGTTTGACCTCTGCCAGCGCCTGGTCGCTCGTCCCGGGAGCCGAGGCAGAGAGGTCGTGGAAAACGGGTTTGAAGGAATGATGTTTTAATACGATCTGCACGGGGTTTGTGACCTTTTCCCAGGCGAAACAGGCGCGCAGTGCTTCATTGGTCTCGATGACCACTGCCCAGGCCCGATCGAAGAGGCGGATCTCGAGCCGACCGGATATTTCGATAGACAATTGTTCAAAGTAGACGCCCGCAGAGGGATTTCTCAGGTAATGAAAGAGCATTCCCTCCTGGAGCGGGGTCAAGGAGATGATGCTGGAAACCTGGTTCTTGTCTATCTTTTGCATGCCGGTATAGGGGGTTCCCGGTTCATTTACTTTTTCTTAACCGGATGGATAATCTCCACGCGCAGGGGCTCGAAATCGAAGATTTCATAGGTGGGCCAATCGGTCTCAAAACCATTATTATCGATGAAGGCATCGAGGCGGTCATTGGTCTTCTGGATGTCCCGGATAAGGCCGGTGTGGATGGCCACGGCGCATTCTTTCTTGACAAATTCCCGCTTCAAAATGGGGGGTTTTACGTCTATATCTTTGTCTATGGGGAGCCAGACGCCCCATTTTAGGTCTTCCTTCTGGAAGGTGTGGGGGGAATTGTAAAACACCACCATCATCTTTTCCTGGCCGATACTCTTGAGGCCCTGTTGATGGAATTCATCCAGAAAAATACCGGTCTTCTCGGCGATCAGGATGTAGGGGCCCTGGAAATCTATATAAGCGTACCAGAAACCGCCTTCTTCCTTGAGCCCGAGGAAATTATCGGTGCTTTCCTGGGCCAATAACCCTGGGCTGGTCGATACCAGCAAGTAAATGAGGGTGAGAATAAACAGCTTTATTTTCATGACTTCTCCTTTATGGAAGCTTTTTATGGTCTGATTGGTCTGGAGCCCTGGCCTTTAATAGGTTTGCGACTGAAGGCCTGGCGCTGCTTTTCGGCCCTGGACTGGATTCTTTGCCGGCTATCTGCCGGGTCTTGACCGCCCTTTTTTTCATCCTCATCGATGTAACCGGCCAGGGAATGGATGGTCGGAAACCGGAAGAGATCGACGATGGTCAGCTCCTTCTTGTCCGCATACATCTCGCTCAACCGGCTGTGTACCTGGGTAAGCAGGAGAGAATGACCGCCGAGATCGAAGAAGTTGTCGTTAATGCCGATGCGCTCGAGGTGGAGAAACTCCTGCCAGACAGCGGCCACCGCCCTTTCCTTCTCGGTCTGTGGGGCCTTGTAATCGACATCGAGTTCGGGCCTATCGAAAGAGGGGTTGGGCAATGCCTTGACATCGACCTTGCCGTTGGCGTTCAGGGGGATATGATCGATGATTTCGAATAGGGACGGGATCATGTAATCGGGGATCCGCCGGGTCAACCAATCGCGTAATTGACTATCGGTGGGCGGTATGATCCGCCCATCCTGGTCTCCCCTGGGCACCAAATAAGCGACCAGGCGCTTGTCCCCGGGTGCGACCGGGTGGGCCACGACCACTGCCTCCTGGATATCGGGGTGCAGGCCGAGGTGGGTCTCGATCTCGGATAACTCGATGCGGTAACCGTGGATTTGCACCTGGGTGTCGAGCCGGCCGATAAACTTGATGGCACCGTCAGGCAGCCAGGCGCCCACATCGCCGGTTTTGTATAAGCGGGCCACCCCTCTCCCCGTGGGAGAGGGGCCGGGGGTGAGGTTGGTAAACTTTTCTGCGGTCAGTTCAGGATTATTCAGGTAGCCGCGGGAGAGCCCGACACCGGCGATAAAGATTTCACCGGGTATGCCCACCGGAACCGGGTTTCCCTGTTTATCGAGGAGGAAGACCTGGGTGTTGATGATCGGGCTACCGACCGAGATAATCGGGTTCCTGGAAAAATCTATCTTCGCCTGGTTGACGATGACAAAGGTGGAGCAAATGGTGGCCTCGGTCAGGCCATAACCGTTGACAATGGTCACCGTATCGGCCAACCGGTCGATATCCCCGGCCGATAGGGCCTCGCCGCCACTGAGTAATAGCCGGAGATAGCGGGGTTTTCCACTGGCAGCATTGAGGCGGGCGATCATGGAGGGCACGGTACTGAGGATGGTGATCTGGAAATCATCGAGAAAAGCAAACAGCTTCTTCATATCCAGGAACAGCACCCGGTCGGCCAGCACCACCGCGCCGCCGGCAGCCAAAATGGGCAAAATTTCGCCGACAAAGCTGGCCGAAGCAATGGAGGTCAGCGGCAGGATGCGATCTTTGGGTCCCGGTTCATAAGAATGGATAAAGGAAGTGATCAGGTTAACGATACTGCGGTTTTCCAGGAGTATGCCCCGGGGCTCCCCGGTGGTGCCGGAGGTGAATATCACGCAACCGACATGGCCGGGTAAACAAGGGGAATCTTCATCATCCGGGCTCTCCCGGTCGATGACCGGCCATTCTTCGGCCAGGCAGATGACCTGGCCGGTAAAACCGGTAAACCGCGGGCGATAGGCCGCCTGGGTGATCAATACGCCTGGGCAAGCATCTTTTAAGATAGTCAGCAGCCGCTTATCGGGGTAATCGGGGTCCATGGGGATGTAACCGGCCCCGGTCTTTAAGATAGCCATCACACCGGTCACCAGGTCGAGGGAATTGTCCAGGCAGATGGCCACCAGCGAATCGGGGCCGATCGAAGACTTTTCCAGGAAGCGGGCCAGCCGGTTGGCCTGGCGGTTGAGTTGTTCGTAGGTCAGGCGCTGCTCCCCGGTCATGACGGCCACCTCCTGGCCATGCTGCCCGGCGCACCCATCGAAGAGGCGATGGATACAGGAATCGGCCGGGTAATCGGCACCGGTATCGTTCCAGTCGACCAGGATTTGCCGGCTTTCTGCTGCGGTCAGCAGGGAAAAAGAGGCGATAGGCTGCTCCAGGTTATCGAGAATGGCGTCGAGCAAGACCTGGAAATGGCCGATCATGCGCCGGATGGTGCCAGACTGGAACAGGTCGGTGCTGTACTCGAACGTGCCCATCATGGCGTCTTCCTGTTCCCATAAGGTCAGGGATAGATCGACCTGGGCAAAACCGGTATCTATCTGGATGGGCGTAATGGTCAGGCCGGAGATGTGGGCCGGCGGCATAGGTGCATTCTGCAACTGGAACATGACCTGGAAAATGGGGGTGATACTGAGGTTTCTCTGGGGATTGAGCTCCTCCACCAGCTTCTCGAACGGCATGTCCTGGTGGGAGTAAGCCTGGAGGGCAGTCTGCCGCACGCGTTGTAAAAGTTCTTTGAAAGCCGGTTGCCCGGATAGGTCGGTACGCAGTACCAGGGTGTTGACGAATAGGCCGATGAGATTTTCGAGCTCCACCCGGTCGCGGCCGGCCAAAGGGGTGCCGATAAGCATATCCTCCTGGCCGCTGTAGCGAAACAGGAGGGTATTAAAAGCGGATACCAGCAGCATGAATAGGGTGACATCTGCTTGCCTGGCCCGTTCGTTTAAAGCCCGGAACTTTTCCCTGGAGATAGAGAAGGGTTCGATCGAACCCCGGCCGCTGGGGAGGCCCGGCCTGGGAAAATCGGCGGGGAGCTCCAGGAGCGGCGGCGCGCCGGTCAATTGCTTTTTCCAGTACTGGAGCTGGGTATCGAAGAACGGGCCCGTCAGCCTCTCCCGTTGCCAGCGCACGTAATCGGTGTACTGGACGGGGAGCGCCGCTAAAGGGGATGGCTGCCCCTGGCTGAAAGCGCGGTAGAGGGCCATCAGTTCCTGGAGCATGATGCCCTTAGACCAGCCGTCGAGCACGATGTGGTGGATATTGACCACCAGGGCATAGTCGTCTTCCGCAACTTGTAACAGGTCGGCGCGGACGAGCAAACCGGTGCCCAGGTCAAATGGCCGGCTGGCGGCCCGGTTGACGAACGCCTGGATCTGTTTGGGAATATCGCTTTCTGCCGGTTTCTGGAGGGGAATAACGGTCACCTCGACCCGGCGTCCGGGCCCGGCCAGCTGCCGGGGTTGCCCCTTTTCCGAAATAAAATTCATTTGCAGCACCTGGTGGCGGGAGACGATTTCGTTCAGGGTCTTTTGCAGGACAGGAATATCGAGGGGGCCGCTGATGCGGAGTGCGGTCGGGTCGTTGTAAGCGCCGCCCTGGGGATCGAACTGCTGGAGAAACCAGATGCGGCGCTGGGCAAACGACAGCGGGAAAGGCCCGGGGTCATCCCGGTGGGTCAATTGCGGGCCCTGGGGTGCGCCGATACCCTTCTTTTTTAATAATTCTTCGAAAAGCTTTTGTTTATCGATCGATTTTTCCATTTTCTGGGTGGGTTTTAGATGAGGTGCCCGTATTCATCATAATAGCGGGCAAAACGGCGACGTATGTCGGCTTCGGTTATGCCGAAATCCCCGAGGCTGTACTGGTGAACCCCGTGCTTGTGCTGGGGATTTTCCGTTAACCACCGGGTAATCCCCTGTTCGTGCCCGGGATCGATGGGATAGGCGAAGTTTTCGTAGATTTCCCGCACCGCCTGGGCCGGGTTTTTCACCAATTGTTTGTAACTGACCGATATGATCCGGTCCGTGCCTTTTTGGACCGTATCCATGGCCATGTCTACGGATTTCTTGAAATAATCGAGGTATAAATCGATGAAACTGTTGAACCGGGTGGGGGTGTCGCGGAAAACAGAAAAGAGGCTGATGACCGAAGCAATACACTTGCAGGGCTCACGGTGCATCCAGACCACCCGGCCAGCGGGGAAGACGCTCAAAATCGCTTTTACCCCCAGCAAGTGCGTCGGGCATTTGGACAGGATGTGGGATTTGGGTTTCCGCCACTGGAGAAGTTGTAAAATCTTCCGGTAATAGCGGTAACTGTCGGTTAAATCCTGGCCGGTGTACCAGTCCAGGTAATCGGATAGCTCCCACTCCACGGCAAAGGAATTGGAGTAAAAGGTATAGCGGAGCAAATGGACACACTCCTCCGGGCCGTCTACCCGGGTCTCATGACGGGAGATCAAGTTGGGGTAGCGGGCATAGAGACCCTGGAGCAACTGTTCGGCCATGCGGATGGCATAGGGCTCGAAATCCTTCCCCATGTTGGCCTTATAATAAGGATAGATCAATTCCCAATAGGGGAACACCCGCCAGCTCGGGTCCTGGGACAGGAGATTGTGCATCAGGGTGGTGCCGGTCCTGGGCAGGCCGGTGACAAACAGGGGCCGCTCGATCTGGATATTCTGGATAGCGGGGAAAGATTTAAAATTATCCTGGATGTACAGGCGCTTGGTTAATAGATCGATCAACGTATAAGCAAAAGAAAACTTCTTCTCCTGGTCATGGCCGTACTCTTTTTCAAAGGAACCGACCAATTGCCCCAGTGGCAGGCGGATATCTTCTTCTCCCCAGTCTGCGAGCCGGGTCTTGACCTCGGCGGTCTGGAGTAAATTCTCTACCGATAAATCAAAATTTCCGGATGATCTGGCTTTCATGGGCCTACCTCCTTTATGCCGGTGGGAAAATTCATGCCTGGTAAACCTCGCGGAAGGTACGGGCGATCTCATCGACGGTGTTTTCATCGCCCCACTCCTGGGCAATGACGCCGACCACCTCGCGGACGGTCGGTTTCTCAAACAGGGTGGGCAGGGGAATATCGAGGCGGAAAATCTCCCTGAGCCGGGAAATCAACCGGGTGGCCACCAATGAATGGCCGCCGAGCTCGAAGAAATTGTCGTGCACGCCGACCAGATCGATGCCCAAAAGCTCCTGCCAGATTTCGGCCACGATCTTTTCCGCTTCACGGGTCGGCGCCTCATAAATGCTTTGCAGCCGGGGTCTTTGGTGGATCATGGCCGTCTGCTCCCCCTCTCCCCTACCCTCCGGCCCGGTTTGACTTTCCGGCTCGCTATCTTTTACCCATTGCCGCAGACGTTTATGCAAATCTCCGCTGGAGATGATAATCTCGGGTACGCGGCTGCCGTTTACCAGCAAAGAGAGCACCCGGCCGAAGGTCTCCTGGCCCTCTTCGGGCGTAATATTGAGCTGGAACACGGTGCTGCCCAGCACCAGGTTGGCGCAGCTTGGGTTGGCCGGTTCCGGGCGCTGCCAATCGGCCCAATTGATGCTGAGCCATTTCCGGCCCAAAACCAGGGCTTGTCGATGGGCAAAAGCATCCATGAAACTGTTGGCCGCACTGTAGGCGTACAGGCTGAGACCGCCGAGGATGGGCGATAGGGAGGACGTTAAGATGCAGAAATCGAGATCTTGACCGGCCAGCACCTGGTCCAAGATAGACAAACCGTGGATCTTAGACTGGAAATGGAGCTCGCAATCGGCCCGCTCGGCTTCGGCGATGAGCTTGAAGGCCCGCTCCTCCATGACACCGGCCGCATGGAGCACGCCGTTCAGGCAGCCGAAACGCTCTTTGGCCAGGCGCACGGCATTTTGCATCTGTTCCAGGCTGGAAGCCCCGGCCGGCACGACCAGCACCTGGCTGCCCAAATCTTCCAGGGATTTGATTTTCTTTACCCGGGGGTCGTCCGGATCGGCCAGGTTGACCGCGGTACGACTGGTCAAGACCAGGCGTGCCTGCACCGTTCGGGCCAGGTAATGGGATATGGCCAGACCGATATTTCCCAGGCCGCCGGTGATGAGGTAAACGCCCTTTTCGCGCAACACCGGGGGAACGGCCGGGCCGGCCTCGATGGGCGCCGGGATATATGTCTGCACCCAGCGGCTGCTGCCGCGATAAGCGATGGTGCGCTCGGCCGGCGAGGCGAGCATTTCCGAGAACAACTGCCCGATCGCCTGCTCTTCCCCACCTGGCCCGAAATCGCCTTGAGCAAAATCGATGGTGCGGCAGAGCAGGTTGGGGTACTCCTGGGAAACGACCCGGGCCGGACCCAAAATGGCGGCCTTGCCGGGGTCAATCGTATCCTGTCTCTCGATCTGGTGTAGGCCGCGGCCCACCAGCCAGATATCCATGGCAGCGAACATGGCCGATTTTCCCAGGGCCTTGACCAGGTAGAGCAGGCTAAAGACGCCGCGGTTAAGAAAATCGGGCTCATCGCCCCACTGCCACAGGTGCACGATCTTATCGATGCCCTGGCCCCGCTGGTGCAGGTCCTGGCAGAGCGCCAGGTAATCGGGGAAATGGGCCGGGTTGATCCGGTAGAGTACCGCGCCCTCTTCCTGGCCGACCTGGAACTCCTGGCCGGCCCGGACCAGGATCACATCTCCCAAAACATTTCTTTGCTTCATTTCCCGGATCAAGCGCGGACCAAACAGTGAATCATCGAGAAATAATAACCATTTATATAGGCGATTTTCTTTAACCGGCCGGGCCGGCATGGTTTGCTGCCAGGAAGGCAGGTAAAACCAGCGGGACATATCGGCCAGCTTGTCGATACGACCGGGAACCCGGGCAGGAGCCGGCGCGGTTTGTTCGACCATAGCCCGGGAAATACCGGCATCGAGCCAGAAGCGGCGCCGCTCAAAAGGATAGGTCGGTAAAGGGAGGCGATAGCGGCGCTCATGCCGGTAAAAAGCGGGCCAGTCTATCTCAAGACCGGCGGCCCACATTTTGCCCAGGGTACGCAGGAGAAAAGCCTCATCATCTATATTTTCACTCTCTTTGGGCAGGGTATTTAAGACAAATCTCTCTGCCTTGGCCCCCTGCCTGATTTGCCGGTGCTGGGCCACAAAACCGCACAGGCTGTTGCCTGGGCCGACTTCGAGGAAGAAATGAGCCGAGGTCCCGAGTAATTCGCTGATGCCGGCAGAGAAGCGGAGCGGGCTGACGGTGTGGCTGACCCAGTAGTGGGGATCTGTGGCCTGCTCATCGCTGATCCAGGTACCGCTGACATTGGAGACAAAGGGTATGACTGGGGACTGGAGCTTAACCTGGGAGAAGAGGCGCACCAGGTCGGGTTCGATCACCTGGAGCATGGGGGAATGGAAGGCCTGGAAAGTCTTTAAGCGGCGGAAGACCGTTTTCTGTTCCTTGAGCTGCCGTTCCAGTTCTTCGATGCCGGAAACAGTGCCGGAAACGATGCACAATTCCGGTGCATTGACGGCCACCAGGGCCACGCCGTCCGGGAGTATGGGCAAAACATCGGGCTCGGTGGCCGAAATGGCGGTCATCGCCCCCGGCTCCACGGCCTGGATGAGTTTGGCCCGCCCGGCCACCAGGAATAATGCGTCTTGAAGGGAAAAGACCCCGGATAGGCAGGCGGCCACGTATTCGCCGAGGCTGTACCCGATCAGGGCCAGCGGTTTAATGCCCCAATGGCGCAAGAGTTGGGCCAGGCTATAGCCGATGACAAATACGGAGGTCTGGGCATAGATGGTCTGGCTGAGCCTCTCTTCTGCCGGGCTTAGGGGTTGGGTTTGCCCCCTGACCAATTGCTTGAAATCGATCTTTTCCCCTGTAGGCCGGGTTGTAGCGGCAAAGATAACGGTACGCAAATCCAGGCCGAGCATGGGTTCCAGAATGCAACAGCAACTATCGACCTGCTCTTTGAAGACCGGGTATCTGCGATATAGATGAGAAGCCATATTAACGTAATGCTCCCCGACCCCGGAAAACATCCAGACAACGGATTTTTCTCCGGGTGTGCGGGCGTGCATGACGATCTTTTTGGGATCGACCGCTTTCAGGATGGAAACGGCCTCGCTGACCCCGCGGCCGACAAAGGCCAGGCGGTGCTCGAAGGCTTTGCGCCCGACCTGCAAGGTATAGGCGACATCGGCCAGGTTTAACTGGCCGCCATTCTCTTGCGGGGACTCTAAGCGGGCGAGCAGGTTGTTTCTCATGGTCTCTAATGCCGTGGGGGTACGGGCGGAGAGCAGCACCAGGTGGTGGGCCGGGGCATCTACCCGGGTATCGCCCGGTGCTACGGCTTGTTCCGGCGCTTCTTCGAGGATCACATGGGCATTGGTGCCGCCGATACCGAACGAGCTGACCCCGGCCCGCCTGAGCCGGCCGTTTGGCCTCTGCCAGGGCGACAGTGAGGGATTGATGTAAAAGGGGGTGGCCGGGAAATCGATGATCGGGCTGGGTTCCGCCACATTGATGTTGGGGGGAATCTGCCGGTGCACCAGGCAGAGGATGGCCTTGATCATACCGATTACGCCGGCGGCAATATCGAGATGACCGATATTGGCTTTCAGGGAACCGAGGGCGCAGTATTGCTTTCCCAGGTCGCCATTGCCTGAAGCGGCCCGAAAGGCCCGTTTTAAGGCGGCCACCTCGACCGGGTCGCCGAGCACGGTGCCGGTGCCGTGGGTCTCCACGTAACCGATGAAGGCCGGATCACTGGTGCTGTCGCGCAGGGCTTTTAAGATGACATCGGCCTGGCCGATTTCGCTGGGGCTGGTGTAGCCGACCTTTAAAGAGCCGTCATTGTTGATGGCCGAGCCTTTGATAACGGCATAAATATGATCGCCTTGGACCAGGGCGGAAGAGAGTCTCTTCAATACGACGATGCCGATGCCGTTGGAGAACACGGTGCCCTGGGCGTCTTTGTCGAAGGCCCGGCAATGGCCATCGGGCGACAGGTAACCGCCTTCGTTGTAGAAATAACCGGTCTTTTCCGGCACGTGCACGGCGATGCCACCGGCCAGGGCCATATCGCAGTCATGGTTTAATATGGCCTGCCTGGCCTGGTGCACGGCCACCAACGAGCTGGAACAGGCGCACTGCAACGTAATGGCCGGGCCTCTGAGGTTGAGCTTATAGGCGATACGGCTGGCCAGGAAATCCTTGTCGTTGCCGATCATGGTCTGGAATTCGCCCAAGGTCTGGACGATCCGGGGGTTTGACATGATGTTGTTGAGTAGGTACATGTTCATCCCGACACCGGCGTAGACGCCGATCAAACCGGGATAGCTCTCGCCCACATAACCGGCATCCTCCAGGGCCATCCAGGCGTATTCTAAAAACATGCGCTGCTGGGGATCGATGATCTCTGCCTCGCGTGGGTTAAAGCCGAAGAAATCGGCGTCGAATCGGTCGATATCGCCCAGGATACCGCCGGCCGGCACCAGTTTCGACCGGCCTTTGATGTATTCCTCGACATCGGAGCGTTCCAGTTCCGCTTCTGAAAAGAAGGAGATCGACTCTTTGCCCTGGCTGACATTGGCCCAGAATTCATGGATACCGGTGGCCCCGGGCACCCGCAGGGCCAGGCCGATAACGGCAATATCGCGGTCCGGGCCGGTTATCGGTTTGGACGCTTCCACCGGGGCACTCTCGGCTGCCTGGGGGGGTCGCGATTCTTCCGCCTTTGGGCCAGCGAAGAGTCTCTCTTCTATGGCCCGGGCCTGGAGGGCAATGGTCGGGTAATTAAATAAGGCGATAATATCGAGCTCTTCTTTGAGGTCGAAATGTTTTTCCAATTTGCTCTTGAGTTTAATGAGCAACAAAGAATGGCCGCCCAAATCGAAGAAGTTGTCGGCGATACCGATGTCGTTCTCCGGCCGGTCCAGGAGCTGGGCCCAGGTGGCCCGGATTTTGATCTCATAATCGCTGCGCGGCGGCTTAAATATGCTGCCGCTGCCGATGAAGCCCTTGATCTCCATCTTCCCCAGCGATTTGCGGTCGATCTTACCGTTGGCTGTCTGGGGCATCTTCTCCAGGGGTACGAAATGGGCGGGTACCATGTAATCGGGCAGGTCTTTTTGCAAGAACTGCCGCAGGCTAGCGGCCGTTACCTCGGCCTGGGAAACAAAGAATGCGTAAAGCTCTTTTTCTCCTTCCCGGTCGTCCCGGGTCACCACGGCCGCTTCCCGGAGTGCCGGGAAGGCCAGGAGGCGGTTCTCGATTTCCCGGAGCTCGATGCGGTTGCCGCGGATTTTGACCTGGTGATCGATGCGGCCGAGGTATTCGACCCGGCCATCTGCCAGCCAGCGGCCCAGGTCGCCGGTGCGGTACATGGGGATATCGGGATTAATGGGGTTTTTGACGAATTTTTCGGCCGAGAGCTCGGGCCGGTTCCAGTACCCGTACCCGACGCCGGCGCCGGAGACGCAGATTTCCCCGGCCACACCCTTGGGCTGGAGCTGGCGGTGATGGTTGAGAATGAGCACCTGGGTATTGAGCGCTGGTCTGCCGATGGGGACTTTTTGCGTTTGCGTGTCATGGGGGATGGTGTAATGGAGGACATCGTCGCAGCACTCGGTCTGGCCGTAACAATCGACCAGGTCGATGTGCCGGTAATGGGTGTAAAATTGGTTGACCAGGGGGGGCTTGGTCTCTTCCGAGGTTAGGGCGATCTTGCGCAGACCTTTGAGGGCGATATTCTCCTTGCCTTCTTCGAGCACGTAGAGAAAGGCTTTTAATACCGGTGGGATGACCTCGATGACGGTCACGCCGTCGGCATCGACTTGTTGAAACTGGCGGTAGGGGTCCCACTCGATCTCTTCGGCATAGACGAGCAACCGGGCGCCGCTGAATAAGGGCGCCAGTATCTGCCAGACCGAGGCGATGACATTGATGCTGAAGTTATTGGCTACGGTATCGGCTTCGGTGATGCCGAGCACACCGATCTTGGTCCGGGTGTGGTTGACGATGCCGGAATGATGGAGCAGGGCGCCTTTGGGCTGGCCGGTCGAGCCGGAGGTGTAGATAATATAAGCGAGATCAGTAGGGGCGAACTGCCGTTCGCCCCTGCCTCCCCCTCTCCCCTCTGTGGGAGAGGGGTTAGTGGTGAGGGTTATAGCACCGATATCCTGAATGGGCGAACAGCAGTTCGCCCCTACAGTCTGCGGACCAAGAACCATCTCAGCCCCGGAATCATGGATAATAAAATCATTGCGCTCCCGGGGATAACCGGGATCGAGGGGGATGCAGGCGGCCCCGGCCTTGAGAATACCGAGCAGGGCGACGATCATATCGACCGACCGGGGAAGGAGCAGGGCGACGCGGGAACCGGGCTGAATGCCGTGTTGGGAGAGTTCCCGGGCGAGTCGATCGGCGCGGTCGTCCAATTCCCGGTAAGTGAGTACCTGGCTCTCGTACTGGACGGCCGGGTTTGCCGGGGTCTTCTCAACCTGGGTTTCGATGGCCTGGACAATGGTTTGCTCTACCTGAAAGGCTATATCCGGGGTATTGAATTCCTGAAGAATCTGCCGGGTCTCCGCTTCCGTTAACATCTCGATGGTGGCTATTTCCCGGTCTAAATCGGCGACCATGGCCGAGAGAATGTTTTCGAAATGGATGGAGAGCCTCTCTATAACGTCGCTTGCGAATATCTCGGCGTTGAAATGGAAATGCAGGCCGAGTTGGTCTGCGGCGCCGGGCAGCACCTGCACGGTGAGATCGAAGCTGGTCATCTCGAAGATGGCATAATCGCGGATTTGCAGGAGCCCGCCCGTTTTGATCCGGCTTAACGGGTAATTATCGATGACGACGATGGAATCGAATAGATGACTCTCTTTACCGATGCCGCTGAATCGCTTGATATCGGTCAGCGGGGTGTGCTCAAAGGCGCTCCTTTCCTGGAGGCGGTGGCCGACCGCGGCCAGGGCTTGCCGGGTGCTCATCCGGCCATCGGCCTGGAACCTGAGCGGCAGGGTGTTGATGAAGAGGCCGACCATGTTTTCGATGTCTTTGACGGCCCCGGTCCGGCCGGCCACGGTGGTGCCGAACACCACATCAGCGGAGCTGTTGGTTTTTTCGAGTAATATGCCCCAGGCGGTAAACAGCAGCGAGGCCAGGGTGAAATTGTTTTTCTGGATGCAGGTATGGAGCCGGTGAACGAGCTCTTTCGGCAATTCCCGGCTGCACGTCTCCTTGTGCCGGATCTCCTGCACCCTGGGTTTATCGGTGGGCAGCAGGGTGCGGTCGGCAAAACCGGCCAGGTCGGCCTGCCAGAACCCATCCTGCCGGGCCTTATCCTGGGTTTTTAGCCAGCCTAAATACTCTTTGAACCTGGTCCGTGCGACCGGTGCCGGCGATATTCCGCGGCAGAGCCGGTCATAAGTGTCCAGAAACTCGCCGAGCAGGATGCTAAGACTCCAGCCGTCGAACAGGATATGGTGAAAGGTAAGAATCATTTCACTTTGATCTTCCTTGAGAAGGCAGAGGGTCAGGCGCAACGGCTCGGTGGTTAGATCGATCTTCTCTTCCCGGTCCCGCTGGATGATCTCTTCCAGGGATGAGCGCCTGGCTGGTTCCGGCTTGTCCGATAAATCGCTGACCCGCACCGGGATATCTTTTTCCTTTAAAATAACCTGGATGGGCTCATCGACTTTTTCCCAGCGGAATACGGCGCGCAGCATCTCATGGCTGCGGGCGAGCCATTGCCAGGTTTCCCTGAACCGGTCGCTATCCATTTTCCCGGATAGGCTGAGGGAAACCTGTTCCAGGTACTGTTTGGAGCCGGGGTTTCCCAGGTAGTGGAAGAGCATGCCCGCCTGCATGGCGGTCAGGGCCAATACGTCTTCGATGTTGCGTTTGTCGATTTTAGTTCGGTTCATGGGTTATACTCTCGTTTGGCAAATCGATGATCTCATCCGGGTTCTCTAACTGTAAAAACAGGATAATCGATGCATTGCCGGCAGGCGGCTTAATAGGAGTTGAAGAAGTCCTTAAGCCGGTCTATACCTTCGTTGTACCGGTGGCACGAATACGATAGCCGCAGGGTTTGGGGCAGGCCGAAATCCGAGCCCGGTACGGTGGCCACCTGCGTGGCGGCCATGATCTTTTTGGCCAGGTCCAGGCTGGTGGTAATGCCGTGCTTATCCATGAAGTCTTTGCAGTCCAGGGAAAAGTAAAAACTGCCTTCTGCTTTGAGGGCGCGCACATCATTGACTTTTTTGAAAGTCTCGACCGTATAATCGCGACGCCCCTTGTAGAGGGTGCGGATATGTTCCACTTCATCCAGGTAATCGAGGGCCTTGATGGCGCCGAATTGACAGATGGGATCCGTGGTCAGCAGGGTGTGGTCCTGGATAACGGTCATGGGGGTGATCAACTCATCCGGGACGATGCACCAGCCGACGCGCCGGGTGTACATGCGGTAAGCCTTGGAGAAGCTGTTGGTGGTAATGAAAACCGACTTTGTCTTTTTTAATTCCATCACCGATGGGCTCTGTTCATCGAAGCACATGTTGTCATAGACCTCATCGTTGATGATGGGGGCCTGGCCGCCAACTACCGAATCGATGAAATGGAGCTCATCCCGGTTCAGGGTGTTGCCCAGGGGATTGCCGGGACTATTGATGACCACCAGCCGGGTCTTGGGGCTAAAATTCGCTTTGAAGGATTCCCGGTCGAGCCTCATGGTATCGAGATCGATCCGGTAATACTTGATCTTGGCCCTGACCAGCAGCGCCGAGAAGTGGTAGAGTGAATAATAAGGCATGGGCAGGAGCACCTCATCGTCCTTTTCCAGGAACAGGTAGAAGAGATTCCGGAAAATGGTGCTGGTGCCGACACTGATAATGAAGTTGGCTGCCGGGATATCGAGTTTGTATTTTTTCCGGTAATGCGCGGAGAGTTTTTCTTTTAACTCCGGGACGCCGGCCGGAAAGACCAGGCCGCTCTTTATAAAATCGGTCATGGCACCGATAATGGCCTGGATAATATCGGGGTGCAGCGGCAGCTCCGATTTACCGAGGGTCATGCGGATGGGGTTTTTACCGGCTTTTTCATATTCATAGGCCATGTAGTCCAATTCAAACATCAAGAAACGTTCATCAAAGTAGTTGATCTCACTATTCAAAATCATGGTTCTTCTCCTATATTTCATCCAATTTAACGCCAAAGTAGTCGGCCAGCCTGGGAATATCGAGGACATCATGCAAAAACACTTCGCAGACATCTTCGCCAAAGAGATGCAAATAAGTGGGGGCCATACGCCTCAGTTTTTCTCTTTCGGCCGGGCTGATGGTCTCTTCGCTCAAATGATGCTTGCCGACGTAAAGGACGACGTTCTTATATTCTTCCATCAGTTTTTCCACTTTCTCACGGTTCAATGGATCGGCGGTGTTTTCATCTTTCAGGCTGTGCTGCATCAAGTTGGGATAACCGCGTCTCACCTCGTTGGCATAATGCTTGATGTAGGAAAGACAGTTAAAGCGCCTGAGACTGAAGTATGAAAAGAAGGGGGTAGCCGGGCAGTTGGTGTAGATCGTGCGGAAGTCTTTGGTTTTCAGGCCCATTTGTTCGATTTCCTTAAAATTCTCCCGGTAATCGTAATCGAGGAAGGAAAAAGGCGAGACGATGGTCGGATAGCGCCCTTCGAGGATTTCCGCCTCGCTGTAGTCATAGATGCTGCCTTTATAGCCTTCTCCCAGGGCATCGATGATCAGGTCATGGATGCGGCCAAAGGGCTTATTGCCTTTCCGGGCTTCTTCTTTGATGCGATCGGGTTGGTAATAGGTAATCTCGCCGGTCTGGGAGAGGTCGCTGCCCTCGAGTATGATGGGGATATCCATTTTCATGGCGAAGCGGATGGGAAGCCAGAAATGGAAGAAGCTGCAAATGTTGCAGCCGAAAAACTCGCCCAGGTCATAGTCCGGTCCTTTCAATATCGCTTGCCTGACGCACTTCTTGTAGACCTCCTCATCGGGAAAGACTTTGATCAATTCGACATTGAGTTTTTTGGCCACATCTTCCATGTTCTTCCGGGCCAGGTCGTTGACCAACGGGTGCATGATCGAGAAGGCCAGGGTCCGCAGACCGTACTTCTCCCTGGCCATTTTTAGGAGAATGGTGCTGTCTTTCCCGCCGCTGAACAGGACAATGGCGTGAAACGGCCTGTCTTTCTTTTTGGCGGCGGCAAACAGGTTCTCCATTTCTTCGAGCAGGTATTTCCTCATCCGGGGCTCATGCGGCTCAAATTTCCGGTAATTGGCACATACGGAGCAGACACCATCCTCATCGATGGTCACTCCGGGGACACGGGAGTGTAACACACAGATGTTGCATGTGATGTTGTTATCTTGCATACTTTACTCCTCTATTGGCTGATTTATTTATTTCCTGGCTGGCTAGACCGGGTCCGAAAGGTGTTTAAACGGGACCGTTTTCTCAAACAGGCTCTTTTACCTGCTTTTTTATGTCCCTGTACCTGACCGGGTCGATAGCTATGTGTTTTTTGAATTCCAGAATGAAGTCCTCGATGTGAGGAAAACCGAGTTCCTGCGATAATTCTTCTATCGGCTTTTGCTGGTCCTTATCGAGGATAAAGAGTGCCCGGTACACTTTTTCCCTGGAAATAAAACCGGTGATAGACAAGCGTTGCTCCTTCTTGAAGGCACGAGACAGGTATGAGCGATTGGCCTTAATCTTCCGGGCCACTTCATGCACCTTGATGCCTTTTAGATCTTCATCTTTTCTCGATAGGATAAAATCTACCGCCCGTTCGGGAATCTTCTTTCTTCTCATAGACTGCCTCTCATTTTTGCCTGGGAACCTGCTGGCACTCTCTTTTTCCGCGCTGAGATAAAAAAAGCAAAAAAAACCTTTTAATGCCGGGCCAGTACCCAATGCACCTCAGCTATCGAAATAAGCCATCTTCTTCAGGACACTCTTGTACTTTCCCGGGGTAGTTCCCATATGACTCTTGAACAACTTGATGAAATAATCCCGGTTCGAGTATCCCATGATCCGGGCCAGGTTATCGACAGAGATATCTTTCCGGGCGGCCAGGAGGTTGGTGGAGCGAAGGATTTTGATCATCAGGATGTACTCGCTCAAAGAAAACTTCATGTCTTGCTTGAACTTGTGGGATAAATATGAGCGATTGACCTTGAACCTCCGGGCAATGGATTTGACATTGATGCTCTCGAACTCGCCGATTCCCAGCGTCAACAAAAACTCGACCACACTATCCGATAAACTCTTCCTCTCAAAGTTGTGAGAGGGAGTTTTCTTTCTTCCTGTTGATAGGCTACCGCCATTATTGTTATTCATACAACTCATGATAGAATCATATTTCTTTTGAAGTCAGATAGGAACTATCTTCTTCATTTTGATCCATGGCCGGGTGCGATTTCGATAAGTCCATGGTATGATCTTAGAGATATTATGTTTACCACAATTTGATTCCCCTGCCTACCCACAATTAGGTTAGGTTTCCCCACCCTTCTGCTATTCTCAAAAGTATTCCTGGAGATCGATCTCCAGTATGGGGGCTATCCTGGGGAGAAAAAGTTAAAATACTCCCTTTCCAATCTGTGGCTAGCGGTTTTTTCTAATTATCTATTATCAAGTATATCGTCGTATATACCCGGCTTTTATGGTCGTCTACCTAACCATTTTATCGGTTTTTTCAGTCCCGGGTCATTTTCCCCTGGGATACCCCTCTTTTCTTACATTCTTTCTTTGATTGGCACCGATCCCATCTGCCCCCATCAGCAGTCAAAGGTGTTAAAAAATTCTTTTGCCCGGCAGTTGACAAACGGGGATGATTATTGTATAAAATAATGGCTGTTAAAAAAACGGCCATAAAATATGGAAGCGATCGGATCGCCAGGAGGGAAGATTATGAATACTTTGGCTGAGCACAAAAACAAAGAAGAGGCGTTTAAGAAGATACAGGAGGCAGAGAGCGAATGGATCAAACAGCGCCGGACAATCGCGGCACAAGAAAAAGGCCACCCCGATAAAGATGCTTTTGGAGTGGGATTATCCGGCGGGGGCATCCGGTCCGCTACCTTTAACCTGGGATTACTACAGGCCCTGGACCATTACGGCTGGTTAAAACGGGTCGATTACCTGTCCACTGTCTCCGGGGGCGGCTATATCGGCTCATGCCTGACCTGGTTAAAGGCCATTTTCTCTAAAGACAAAGAACATCAAGGGGAATCTTTTTTCGGCACCAAACGAGAAGATCATAACAAACTCGGCGGCAAAGTCCTGGCCTGGTTGCGGGACCATGGCAAATATTTGACGCCCGGTGGCGGCCTGAACGCCTGGGCCATCCTGGCCGCCATTATCACCGGCACGCTGGTCAACCTGCTGGTACTCATGCCCGTGTTCCTGGGTTTATTCTATTTGTTATCCCGGCAGGTGGGTTTATCCCTGCCCATATTCGATTTCATGGATGACCCGGTATTCGGGTCGATAAACAAGGACGAAGTGATCACCTGGGTCCTGGTACTGGGTGTATTGATCCTGCTCCTGTTCCTGGGATTATCGCTTCTCATGACTTTGACCACCCGGATCCGGAAATGCCGGCAATGGGCTTTCCAGGCCTGGTGGAGCAAGTGCAACGGCAAATTGTTGCAATGGGGGATATTCCTGCTGGCCATCGGCTCGATTCCGTTTGTCTACGCCTTTCTGAGCCATCACCTTAAAGCCTGGCTGGAAGCGGTCATGTCCGGCATATCGGTATCCGGCATCATGTCCATGATCGGCGCCGGACGGGGACGAAAGGATGGCAATGAAACCCGCGGGCTACGGTCTTTTTTCTTGTCTATCGGCTTAGCCTTGATCGTTTACGGTTTGTTCCTCTGGTTTTACCACCTGGGCCAGGATAAACTCTCATCGATATTTGTCCTGGCCGGCCTGGGCATATCGCTGCTATTCGCCATCCTTTCGGACATCAACCATGTCTCCATGCACCGCTACTACCGCAACCGGTTGATGCAAGCCTACATGCCGGAAAAATCCGACCTGGAACCGGATAAGACCGATGCCGCAAAAGCCGCCTATAACCCGGACAAGTTTTATTTAAAGGAACTCTTCGAGATGAAGAACAAACACAAGGTGGCCATCACCGACTCGCCTTACCACATCGTTAACTGTAACCTGCAAACGGGGGGATCCAAACAGGTGAAGTTGAGAACCCGGGGCGGCGATAGTTTTATTTTCAGCCCCCTGTACTGTGGCTCTGAATCCACCGATTTCCTGGAGAGCGATAAGTACCTGGGCGGACGGATGAACCTGGCCACCGCTTTTGCTATTTCCGGTGCGGCCGTAGACCCGAACAGTTATGCCACCCGGTCCCGGCCCCTCTCTTTCCTGATGACGTTATTAAATGTGCGGCTGGGTTACTGGATCATCAACCCGACATTCGACAAGAAGATTAAACATTATATCTTTAGGTTCGTCACATCCGGCCGCTATTTCTGCCTGTTTTCGGAAATGTTCGGCAATGGCCTGAATGAAAAGAAGAAGCATATCCATCTTTCGGATGGCGGCCACTTCGAGAACCTGGGCCTGTACGAGTTGATCCGCCGGCGCTGCCGCTGTATCATCGTCTCGGATGCCGGCATGGACAAGGATTTTGTTTTCCAGGACCTGGGAAAAGTCGGCGAGATGGTCAGGGTAGACTTTGGGGCAAAGATCGAGATCGACACCCAGCCTCTCATCCCGGACCCGGCAACGAAGCGATCCAGGGAAGGGTTTATCCGGGGAAAAGTGACTTACAAAGACAAAACAACGGCGGAGCTGCTCTACATCAAACCGGCGCTGCTCCCCGGTCTGCCCGAAGACATTTACAGCTATGGTAAAATGCACCCCGATTTTCCCCACCAATCGACCATGGATCAATTCTTCGACGAGGGGCAATTCGAGGCTTACCGGGAATTGGGATTCAGGATCGGCCAGCGGCTGTGTAAGAAGCTCAAAAAAATCACGTGCCCTCCGGGAAATTTAGCGAGACCAGGAGCGAATGGAAAATAAAAGATATAAATATCAAAATTATATGGTGCTGACATGAAAAGAGTAATCTTAACGATAGTTATCGGTCTCTGGCTGGTGCCCGTTTGGGCACCTGCCCAGGGGGCATGGCAATTGAACCTGGAAAAAACAACCGGCCTGGGCCGGGGAGACTTTTTCTTCGCCAGCATCGAGGCGGTGGCCGAGGACAGGGAAGGGAATATCTTTGTGCTCGACCGCAAAGCCTACAAGGTGTATCGCTTCTCTCCCGATGGCCGGCTGCTCCTCTCCGATTGCCACCTATTCGTTTTCCTGGTAAAGGATGATGTCCGTAATGAAAAGGGCCCCTGGCCGGTGGATGTCTTCGACCTAACCGGCAAGTTCCTGGGCAGCCTGGCCATGCCCATAAAACCGCTGCTGATCACCGGGAAATGTCTCTACACTGTGACCGAAGAGGACGAGAATCTCATCCTGACCCGGTACACCTATACCCTGACCCGGCACCCTTAATTCACCGGCCTTTGGCCAGCCCTCTCCCACATTCGGGGAGAGGGGAGCAATGAGCGGCGGCGCTTCATGATCGAGCTGAACTTAGGAAGTGAATCCTGTTCCGGCCTGGCGAGTCGAACGCTCCCCAGTTTTAGGGGGAAAAATGTCGATGTTTGAGCGTCAGCGAGTTCGACATTTTAGTGAGACGAGCCATTGGCCGGTCGATTCATGAACGGTGAAGCGAGACATGAAGCGCCGGCATGTTGTCAGAACCGCAGATTCACCAGATTAACCAGATTACGCAGAACGGGAGAGGGGATTGTGTTCCCGCCATTGCCTGGTATGAGAAAAATTGTGCCCGGCATGTGGATTCCATCAAGATGCAGGAGAGAAATTTCCCCTGGCATGAGGATTCTATCAAGGTCCGGGAGATGATTTTTCTCCAGTCTAACTGTTCTGCCAGCTCATAAGAGGTAAATTTTCTCCGGCAAACCCGAACCGTTCGGACAAATCAGAGAAATTTTCTCCGGCATTCCTTAACCGTACAGGAAGACCGGAGAACTTTTCTCCAAAATGTGCCGGCCGTCAAGATAAATGAGATAGCCTCTGCAAATTAAGGCAGAGGCTACAAGGGCGAACGCGACAAAAAGGAGCGTTCATCTACTTCTCTTTCCCAAAATGAGGTGATTTTTCTCTTCCATGAGATGACGGTTATCTTCAATGAGGTGATGGAACAGCAAATTTTTTTGGCAAACATGAATGGCAAGGTGCATGAGCCACTGGTCAAGGTGAATGTACTAACCGCCGGGAAAAATGAGCTAATCTTTAGACATGGTGTGCCCGGCGGTTAAGGAGTAGGAGATAACCGGACCCCAGGATGACCGGACCGTTGGGCAAGATTGGCCAACCATTCAGCAAGCTTGGTTAACCGGACCCCAAGATTACCCGGCGGCAAGCATTGCCGTTTACTTTTGTCCAGCGACGCTTCATGTCTCGCCCCGACCTTAAATCATCTTAACCGCCAAAACCGGGCGGCTGATTTGGGTTCGACCAGGTGATTGACAGGAAGTGGAAAATGTACTATATTGATTTTCTTGGAGAAAACATGAATACTGGGGTTGATTTCGATAAGATATGCCAGGCGCTAAAAAGCGATGACAATATCCTCTTTGCCCTGGTATTTGGTTCACAGGCCATCAACCGGGCCAATCTATTAAGCGATGTGGATATCGGTATTTTTACCCGGGATGACATACCGCTCCTCCAGCTCGGACGAATCGTTTCCACCCTGGAGAAGATTGCCGGGAAAAAGGTGGACCTGGTTCTATTAAACGATCTGTACAAGCGGAAACCCGGTTTTGCCTTCCGGGTGGTTTCATCGGCCAGGCTCCTGTTTACCAGGGACGAGTATGTGTATGTGGATTTCAAAAAGAGGGTTTTCCTTTATTACCTGGATGCCAGGCCGTTGCTCGACATGGTCGAATCAGGGTTAAACAGACGGATAGAGGCAGGTTTATTTGGGGAGCGAAATTATGCTTGAATTGTTCTTACCTTTTCAGGAGCTTGAATTTGACGATGGCGAAGTACTCGCGCAGGATGAGCTTGATGTTTCTCATCCTTTGTTTGATGGTCGGGGCCCGATAAATCTCCGACCGGCCCATCCGGGCTATCTTAAAATCTGTTAGATGCAGGTAGGAGAGTATCATGCGGGCGCGCCGCTGGTGATAAGGGGAGGTGCAGACGATGATGCCCTTCGGATTCATCCCCTTGAGCATCTCCTGGGCAAAGACGAAATTATCGAAAGTGGTCTGGCTCTTGCCCTCGCACCGGACATCGGCCCTGTCCACCCCTTTGGCGGCCAGGTAATCGACCATCTTCTTAATGGCCGGGCTGCCTTTGTACAAACTACCGTCCGATATGATGACCAGGCGCTTCTTTTCCCCATAGAGTTCGGCGGCCAAATCCAGGCGCTCTTCGGTGCTAAAACCGATTTGATAGCCTTCCTTTAAGCCGCCGCCCAGGACCAGGATAACATCGCCAAAATCCTTATCTATCGGTTTTCCGACAGCAAGCGGGTTTAAGAGGAGCCGGTAAAAACCGGAAAGCAAAAAGAGCAGCAGGATAAGCGTCAAAAAGAGGATTGGGTATTTCATTCTTTTGATCACCGGGTTTTTCATTCCAGCACTCATCGCTCTCGATCACTATTCCCAGGTTCCGCCACGGGCGGCGGGGTTTTGGGGGTTTTAGATCAACCTCAACTTCTTCCTCAGGAAAAAACCGACGCCAATTCCCACTTCCAGGATGTTGACCACAAACATGATGAGGGGCCCAACCAGGGGCAAAAAGGTGATCGATCCGAATAAGAAGAGCCCAAAAAGGATCAGTAAGGTCGGGGCCGGGTTCTTTAATTTGACCAGGCCGGAAATTTTTTCGCCGATAAAATAAAAAATGACGGTCCGGCCAAACACGGAAATGATAAAATAGAGGATGATCAAGGCCAGGAGAAGCGGGATACCGACCAGGACAAAAACCAGGATAAAGAAGGTAAACAGCAAAAAGAGGAAGCAGCACAGCGAAAGGAAGCCGATAAGTCCGACCCGCATGGGGTGTTTTTCGAGCATTTCCCCGGCCCCGTAGACCTGGCGGGGGATAATGGCGATGACGATGAGGGCGACGATGAACCAGATGAATAGGCGGATGATTTTGAAAAACGGTATGGAACGGGCATCCTGAAATATCGGGGAGAGCGTGCTCTCGATCTTTTTGAGATCGAACCGGAGATAGGTAAACTCGCCGTTAACCTGGGCACCGGCATCCCGGGCCAGGGTACCGCCAATGATAAACAAATCGCCTTTAACCCGGGCATAAGCGCCGATCTCTACTTTAGAGCCGATGCAGACGACATCTTGCCCAACCTCGCCATCCAGCTTCAGGCTACCGCCGAAGAGGATCAGGCTACGCTGGAATTTTCCTTTGATATCGATGTGTCCGGAAAAAGAGATAACATCTCTATCGTAAATTTCCTGGGGGGCAACGGTAACATCTTTATCCAGCTTAAAATTAGAGGCAGAAAAGAGAAACCCGGACAGGGATAATGAGAGGATGAGCCAGACGATTTTGCCCCTCATCCGTTGCTCCTGCCGATCTTCTTAAATATCCCCTGGGAGACAAAATAGAAGATCAAGGTAAACAAGGCCACAGTAAATAGCCCGATGATCTCCGTACCGATATTGATCTTAAATAAGACCTCGATCAGGGTATTGAGTACCTTAAACACGGTGTAAACCGCCGAAAATATGGCCGAGATGACCTTGACGACCGAGCCGAGCCAATTGGAGGTGTTGTCGGAGGTTAAGCGGATGGCCTGGATCAGGCTGTTGTTGGCAAAATCGAAGTAGACATAGATCCAGGTGACGGTCAACAAGAAGCTGGCGGCAATAAAGGCCACAATAGACGAATAAGCAGGGATACGGGGGAAGATGGCCCGCAAGACATTTCTCTCGATAATCTCCGGGGGCTCGACCGTCGTTGCCTGCAAGAGGGACTTCTCCAGGCGGTCATAGATCTCGTACTGTTTACGGCATGAGGGACAGGTAATCAAATGATCTCTCACCATGGCCGATTCCATCGGATTAATGGCGCCATCGATGTAATCGTGGATTTTTATGCTACTTAAGCATTCCATCGTTTTCAATCTCCGATCTGAGGATTTCTTTGGCTTTGAAGATGCGGTTTTTCACTGTGCCTACCGGTAAATCGGTAATCTGGGCAATCTCATCGTATTTCAAGCCGTTGATATATCGCAAGAGAATCAACTCCCGGTACTTGACGGGAATCGAATCGACCAAATTCCATATATAATCGTGCAGCTGCTCGTTGGCCAGTTTCTCGAAAGCATCTTCGCGCACGTAATTGTTGGACTCGAGCAACTGCTTCTGGGTAACGCTATCATCATCGAGGGATTCGATGTAGGCCTGGTTTTTGCGCAAATGATCGATGACCAGGTTGTAACAGATGCGGTAGGCCCAGGTAGAAAACTTGAACTCGAAATTGTACTTGGCCAACACATGGTAAATTTTGATGAAGAAATCCTGGGCGAGCTCGACGGCCACTTCTTCATCCCGCACCATGCGGAAGATGAAGCCAAATATCTTCCGGTTGTATTTCTTCATCAATTCCTCGAAAGATGATGGATTGCCATCAAGTATTTTAGTAATCAACACTTGATCGTCATCTAACATCATGTTTACGATGATCCAGGGAAAAAGTTTTCCCGGCCCCCAGTTTACCCATATTTCTTAGTCCTGGATGATCTCCACCCCGGCCGGGACGACCAATGTGAAGGTATCCGTAGCGATAGCGATCTTCTGCCGGTAGTCTTTAAACGAATAGACCACTTGGGCACCGGAAGGATCTTCCTGGATGACCTTGATGGGCAAAAAATCTTGACCGAACTGGATTTGCACATCGAGGCCATCGGTCTCGTTCTTGATGAAAATCAACCGCCGCCCCTCATCGCCGGTAATCTCGGTGGACAGGTTGTCGGAAAAGATGAGCTGCCAGACCCACTGCTCATTTTTTTCTTTCACTTTGCCGATGGTCAATTGCTCGTTTTCTTTGTCATAGAACCTGTACCGGTCGCCTTCCAACAGGAAGACCTTATAATCGGGTTGGCGGTAGGTCCAGATTAATTTTTGCTGATCCTGAAAGACGATCTCACCGGATTCTTCGATCTCAAGCTCGCCGCCGTCAAATACCTGCTGGACGAACTTGACCTGGAAAGGTTTGGCCCGGTTAATGGCTTCCCTCACCCGGTAGATGAAAGAATTTTTCTCCACGGCAAAGAGAGAGAGGGAGAAAAAAACCAGCAGGCAGAAGCAGGAAAAGATGCTTCCCCGGCTAGTCTTTGGCAATCATCACCCCCAGGGCCACGGAATAGAACTTATCCTGGTCGCTCTCATTCCGGGAGGGAATCAAGATCGGGATCTTTGCGCCCATGACGACATGGGCGACCGGGAGCCGCAAATAATAGGTAAAGGCTTTGCCGAGCAGGTTGCCCGATTCGATGTTGGGCACCACCATGATCTGCGTATAGCCGGCCACCGGGTGGTTGATTCCTTTGTGCTTGGCCGCTTCTGGGGAGACGGCGATATCCAGGGCCAATGGGCCATAGACCTCGCAATCGGCAATTTTACCCGCCTGGTTCATCTCGGTCAGGGTTTTGGCGTCCATGGTGGCCGGCATAGAATCTTTCACCGTTTCAATAGCGGCCATGATGCCGACTTTCGGTTTAACGCAACCGAGGCGGTGAAACACCTTGACGGCATTTTCCACGATCTGCCGCTTCTGGTCGATGTCGGGCAGGATATTCAAACCGCCGTCGGTCATGCCCAGTAGCCCCGCGAAATTATCGGACGGGTTCTCGACAATGAGGATATCGCTGAGCAGGTTGCCGGTCCTAAGCCCGGTCTCCTTGTCGAGGATGGGCTTCATCAAAGCCGCTGTGGGTAAAAAACCTTTCAGGATCACCTGGATTTTGCCCTGGTTGGCCAGCTCCACCACCTTGAAAGCCGCTTCGGCTTCCGTAGGGGAATCGATGATTTGAAAATCTTGCGGCTTACCGCCATGCTCGTCGAGCATTTTCTCGATCTTTTCCCGGCAGCCGATCAGGATAAAATCGGCCACCGCGGCCTCCTTTGCTTTGATAACAGTTTTAATGCAGTTTTGATCTTCCGGGGAGGGAACGCCAACCACTACCCCTTTTCTCTTTTTAGCCTCATCGACCAACTCTTTAAAATTCTTTATCATTGTTTCCTCCGCGTTTGCGCACCCACCTTTTGCCCCTGGGTCCCATCGACCCTCAAAGACCCCGCTATCCTCCATTGACTCCAGGCGGCCAACCGTGTCCTCTCAGACCAGGAGAAAGAAATTATAGACCGGGGATCTACATACCCTGGGACATCATCTTCATAAAGTCTTTGTTCGTCTTGGTCTTAGATAGTTTGTCCACCAGGAGTTCCATGGCTTCCACTTCACTCATCTGGGCCAGTACCTTGCGCAGGATCCAGATCTTGTTTAGATCTTCTTTATTGATCAGGAGTTCCTCTTTGCGGGTACCGGAACGGAAGATATCGATAGCCGGGAATACCCGCTTATCGACCAACCGCCGATCCAGGTTGATCTCCATATTGCCGGTGCCTTTGAATTCCTCGAAGATAACATCGTCCATGCGGCTACCGGTATCGACCAGGGCAGTGGCCACAATGGTCAGGCTGCCGCCATTTTCGATGTTCCGGGCCGAACCGAAGAATTTCTTGGGCTTGTTCAACGCATTGGCATCCACACCGCCGGAAAGGACTTTACCGGAAGGCGGGGTAATGGCATTGTGGGCTCTGGCGAGCCGGGTCAGAGAATCGAGGAGTATGACCACATCTTTACCCATCTCGACCAACCGTTTGGCCTTTTCCAGCACGATCTCTGCCACTTTGGTATGGCGGGCCGGCACCTCGTCGAAAGTTGAAGCAACCACTTCCCCATTCACATTGCGGGTCATGTCGGTGACCTCTTCCGGCCGCTCATCGATGAGGAGCACGATCAGGGTGACCTCCGGGTGATTGAGCTCGATCGATTTGGCGATACTCTGGAGGATCATGGTCTTACCGGTACGCGGGGCGGCGACGATCAGTCCCCTCTGCCCTTTACCTAAGGGGGTGAGCAAATCCATCACCCGGCCGGTCGCATTCTCCGGGTTCTGGGTTTCCTGGACTATTTTCTCATCGGGATAAAGGGGCGTCAGCTTCTCGAACCGCTTGTTTTTCCTGATCTCGCAGACAAACTCCGGGTCGGAAAAATTAACGGCTTCGACCGTCAGCAGGGCGAAGTACTTTTCGCCTCCCTTGGGGGGTCTGACCGAACCGGAGATGGTATCGCCGGTCCGAAGATCGAACTTGTGTACTTGCGAGGGGGAGACATAAATATCCTCTGCACTGGATAAATAGGAATACTCAGCGAACCGTAAAAACCCGTACCCTTCGTCGAGTACCTCGATGACCCCCTCGGCAAACAAACGGCCGCTGGCCGAAGCCTGGGCATTCAGGATGCTGAAGTAAAGTGCGTTCCGGTCTTTAACTCCCTCGACGTTGAGATCAAATTTCTTAACGGTTTTCTTCAACTCCGCTACATCCATCACTTGCAATTCTTTTAAAGTATACATCTTTACTCCATTAACGCTTTATCTATAATGTTTAAAATTTCTTCTCTGTTAGTGTCTGATTTAATAGAGAATGAAAAAGCCTTTAAACTTAACTTGCCCTCAAAATCTTTTTTTATATCTATAAGCTTAGAAGGGGCTATTTTATCACTTTTGGTCAAGACTGTCAATATCTTAAAATTTTTATCGATAATTTTTGCCAGGATTTCCCGGTCTGCGTCCAAAAATCCTCTTCTGGAGTCGATCAATAAGATGATCAATTTTAAGTTTTTCACCCCGGCAAAGAAATCATCGAGCAGCGTTTGTACCCGCCGACTCTCCTGGTGGGAGATACGGGCATAGCCGTACCCGGGGAGATCGATAAAATAGAAGTTGTCATTAACCAGGATATAGTTGATGCTCACCGTTTTCCCCGGCATGGAGCTGGTCCTGGCCAGGTTTTTCCGGTGCAAGAGCTTATTGATCATGGAGGATTTGCCGACATTGGATCTACCGATAAAGGCTATACCGGGCTTATCGGCGGCGAGTAACTCCCCTTTGTTAAAGGAGGTTTTGGCCATCTGGCTTGACCTGATAATCATCGTTTAAACCTTCCTATAAGACTATGTGTACTACTGGATTTTAGAATCCAGGAAAGGGCTAATGACCCTGCTGTTGATGTTCTTGATCTTCAGAGGTTGCTCGAGTACCACCTCTAAAAGCTCGTCCATGTTGTCCACGATATGGACCTGCATGGTCTCTTTGATATCCTCCGGTACATCTTCGATAAAGTCTTTGGCATTTTCCGAGGGGATGAGCACATGCCCGATCCCATAGCGGTGAGCGGCGATGATCTTCTCTTTGATGCCACCGACAGGCAGGATTTTGCCCCGCAGGGTGATCTCCCCGGTCATGGCGAAATTGCACCTGACCGGGATACCGGTTAGAAGCGAGATGATGGAAACGGCCAGGGTAACGCCGGCCGATGGGCCTTCCTTGGGCACCGAGCCTTCGGGGATATGAAGATGGATGTTATATTTCTCGATCTCGCTGGTGTCGAGATCGAGCTGGGTCAGCTTACTCTTGGCGAAACTGAAAGCGGTGGAGGAAGACTCTTTCATCACCTCTCCCAGCCGGCCGGTCAGGATCAAGTCCCCCTTGCCCCGGACAAAACGGGACTCCACGATCAGGATATCGCCGCCGGCAGCCGTCCAGGCCAGGCCGATGCAGACACCCACTTCGCTCTCTTGCAACATCTTGGACTTGTTGAACCGGGGAATACCGAGAAATTTTTCCAGGTGCTCCTCGGTCAGGATAAACTTTTCCTCCTGGTTGATACCATCGCCTTTCTCGACAAAGTTGCGGGCGATCTTTCTCATTATTACGGCAATCTGGCGCTCCAGGTTGCGGACACCGGCCTCGCGGGTGTACTGGTTGATGATCTTGAGGATCAGCTCATCATTAATCTCGAATTTTTCCGGCTTGACCCCGTTCTTTTCCGCCGTTTTTTTGATCAAGAAACCCCTGGCTATCTGCAGCTTCTCCCTTTCCGTGTAGCCGGGCAATTCAAGGAGCTCCATGCGGTCGAGCAGGGCCGGCGGTATGGGATCGGAATAATTGGCGGTGGTGATAAAGAACACCTGGGAGAGGTCGATCTCCAGGTCCAGGTAATGATCGACAAACTCGGCGTTTTGCTCCGGGTCCAGGACTTCCAGGAGTGCGGAAGCCGGGTCCCCCCGGAAATCGGAATTGAGCTTATCGATCTCGTCGAGCAGGAAAACAGGATTTTTATACTTGGCTTTCTTCAGCCCTTTGATGATCTGCCCGGGGTAAGAGCCGATGTAAGTGCGGCGGTGGCCGCGAATCTCGGCTTCATCCCGGACTCCGCCCAGGGAGACACGGACAAAGGGGCGATCGAGGGCCCGGGCAATCGATTTAGATAGCGAGCTCTTGCCCACCCCGGGCGGGCCGACAAAGCAGAGTATCTCGCCATCGCCTTTTCCCACGAGCTGGCGCACGGCCAGGTAATCGAGGATACGCTCCTTGATCTTCTTTAGACCGTAATGGTCTTCGTCCAGTACCTGGGCCGCCCGCCGGATATCATGGTTCTCCTCTTTGACCTTCTCCCAGGGAATGGCCAGCAGCCAATCGAGATAATAACGGGAAACCGTACTCTCCGCCGAAAAGGGGGGCATCATCTCCAGTCTTTCCAGTTCTTCAGCGGCTCTTTTCTGCACGTATTCGGGAAACTTCGCTTCTTCGATCTTCTTGCGGTACTCTTCGATCTCGTTGGGGTGCTGCATGTCATCACCCCTGGATCTCCGGGAATCTTCCCGGTTGGCTTTCAATTTGAAGACTTCTTTTTTCAGGATATTGTAAACTTTTACCCCGCGATTGTAGACGTTTAACTCTTCGAGCAAGGACTGCTTCAACGCCAGGGGGATATTGATGACCGAGGCAATAATATCGGAGACCTCGGAAATCTGGTTGGATTCGAGTTTGGCAATGATGCCGTGGAGCTTGGCCTTTCTCTGGTTGATGTATTCTTCGAAGATGCTGATCAGGTTCTTGGACAATTCGAAGTAATTTCGCCCCTTGTCCATGACCTCTTCCATTGTCTCCACTTTGACCAGGAATGAATCATCCAGCGGGTTGAAGTCCAGCACCCGCCCCCTCTCTATGCCGTGAACAATCACCCGGTGGCTGCCGTTATTCTGCTCGACAGAACGTTCGATACGGGCGATAACCCCGATCCGGGCTATTTCGTGGGGCAGGGGCGCTTCGGTCATCTGGTTCATCTGCACAGATAGGAAGATAAAGCTACCGTGCCGCTCCCTGGCTATCTTTAACGCATTGATCGATTTTTCCCGCCCCACCAGGATGGGGATAATGGCGGCCGGGAAGACCACCAACTCCCGCAATGGAATGAGCGGTAAAACGATCTCTTTCTTTTTTATGCGATCCACTTCATCCTCTTTAAATAGTTGTTATCGACCACGACTTTGCTGATTTCCTCTTTCTTTTGGGGTAACTCGTACATCATATCGAGCATGAGCTCTTCGAAAATGGCCCGCAGTCCCCTGGCACCCACGCCCCTTTTCCGGGCCTCATCGGTGATCTCTTCCAATGCTTCGGGCAAAAACTCCAGCTTGATGCCGTCTATCTCCAACAGGGTCTTGTACTGCCGGGTCAGGGCATTCCGGGGCTCGACCAAAATGCGGTAAAGGTCATCCCGGCTTAATTCGTTCATGACACCGGTAACCGGTAGCCGGCCGACCAGCTCGGGGATGAGACCGAACTTGATCAGGTCCTCGGTATGCACGTACTCGAAGATATTTTCCTGGTTGACATTATCGATCTTCCGGTCGGCGTGAAAACCGATCACATTCTGCTTCAAGCGGCGCCTGATGATTTTATCGAGACCGACAAAGGCACCGCCGGCAATGAAGAGGATATTTTTGGTGTTGATCTTGATAAATTCCTGGTGCGGGTGTTTACGGCCACCGCCCGGGGGCACATTGGCTTCTGTGCCTTCGATAATCTTCAGCAGGGCCTGCTGCACCCCCTCGCCCGAGACATCGCGGGTAATGGAGGCATTCTCGCTCTTGCGGGAGATCTTATCGATCTCATCGATGTAAACGATGCCTTTCTCGGCCAACTGCCGGTTCTCCCCGGCAGCATGGTAGAGTTTTAACAGGATATTTTCTACATCCTCGCCCACGTACCCGGCCTCGGTCAGGGTGGTGGCATCGGCCAGGGCAAAGGGGACGTTGAGGACTTTGGCCAGGGTCTCGGCCAGCAGGGTCTTACCGGTACCGGTGGGACCGATCAGGAGGATGTTGCTCTTGTTGAGCTCGATATCCGAAATGGTATCCAGGGCACCGATCCTCTTGTAGTGGTTGTACACAGCCACAGCCAATTTCTTTTTGGCCATATCCTGGGAGATCACGTACTGGTCCAACTTGGCTTTGATCTCCATCGGGGTGGGGATCTTCTGGAGCTTGCTGATATCTATCTTACTGGGTTCATGGGCATAGATCAAGTTATAAGCGGTCTTGGTGCACACATCGCAGATGAATACCCCAGGACCGGCAATGAGCTTAAGCGAGTCGGATTGGGCGATACCGCAGAAACTACACCTCGGTTCTTTTTTTTCGCTCATTTTTTCACCTTGTCCAACCCGGGAATTTTTCTTTCAACTTTTACCTGGTCTATTATACCATACTTCAATGCTTCTTCGGCACCCATAATGAAATCTCTCTCGATATCGGCGGCAATCTTCTGCCGGTCAAGGGAGGTGTGAAAGGCCAGGATGTCGATCAGTCTTTCTTTGGTCTTGCGCATCTCTTCGGCATGGATCAGCACATCGGTGGCCTGGCCCTCGAAACCGCCCAGGGGTTGATGGAGCAATATCCGCGAATTGGGCAGGGCAAACCGTTTCTCTTTGGTGCCGGCAGCCAGCAGTACGGCGGCCATAGACGATGCCTGGCCGATACAGATAGTGACGATGTCGTTCTTGATGAAGCGCATGGTGTCGTAGATAGCCATGCCGGAAGTGATGATACCGCCGGGAGAATTGATGTACAGGGAGACATCCTTTTCCGGGTCCTCTGCTTCCAGGAACAACAACTGGGCAATGACCACATTGGCCACATTGTCGTCGATGGGAGAGCCGAGGAATATGATCCCGTCTTTCAAGAGCCGGGAATAAATATCGTAAGCCCGCTCCACATTTCCGCTTTGTTCGATAACCATTGGAATTAACGCCATTTTATACCTCTTTAACCTTTACTTTCTCTTTTAAGAATGCTATCGCTTTCTTCCGCTGCACGCGAAGCATCAAATCCTCTTTGTATTGGGGCTGCCGGTAATACTTCTTTATCTCCGGGAGCGGCAACCGGCTATGCTGGGCAATGACCTGGTACTCTTTCTCCAGGTCGGCTTCCAGGGCTTCCAGTTTAAACTGGTCGACCACCGCATCGATGACGAATGTCATCCGCAGCGACTCCCTGGATTGCTGCCTGATCGCATCGAAATAAGCCTTTGCCTGCTCTACATCCGGGTTTTTGGGCGCCGAATCTTTCTGGGCCTGGAGCCTGCCGATGGCATCGCGGGTCACCAGGTACTCGGGTAATGGGAAAGAAACCACCTCGGTCAGGCGCTTGATGATGTGATTTTCAGTTACTTCCCGGCGGTGTTCTTCTCTCTTACTCTCGTGCATCTCCCGTAACGCCTTCTTAAAACTCTCCACATCCTTAAACCCGATGGATTTGAGCATGTGGTCGTCCAGGGCCAGCGGCTTGACCGAGACGAATATCGCTTTGACCTCGATTGTGTGCTCGATTTCTTTGGAGGCCCACTGCTTCTTCGAAAAATCGGCCGGGTATTGCCGGGTAAGGGAAAATTTTTCATTCACCTTCTTGCCCATGAGCTCCGCGGACAGGTCGAGGATCGACGATTCCTGCCCCGGCTTAACCTCGACGTCGAACTCCTGCCTGGGGGTTAGCCGCCGGGTATCCAGGGGTTTGGATTGGATGGCGATGCGCACGATATCGTTTTCCCGCACCTCGCGGTCGGTCACCGGTACACGGCTACGCCGGGATTCCAGGAAGCCGTCGATCATGCCCTCTTCATCGAATGGGGGGATTTCGAGTTCTTTTCCCGGGATGCTGACCTCGATGGTCTGAAGGTCGGGGATCACCACATCCGGCAATATTTCTACCTGGATGTCCGCCACCAGGTCTTTGCCTTCCGGGCTATCGACTTTCACCACTTCCGGTGAAGCGACCACTTTGAGGTTATCGGCTTTGATCTTCTCATTGAACGCCTCTTGAAGGAGGGTGGTTCTCACATCTTCATAGATCGCCTCTTTAAACCGGCTCTTGACCGCCTCGATCGGTACTTTTCCCTGGCGAAAACCGGGGATTTTTACTTCCCGGGCATACTGCTCGACGGTGCGGGAAAACTGTTCTTCGATTTTCTCCCAGGCCACCTGGACAGTAAACGTCCTGACCAGATGCCTCTCATCTATCGAGGTATCGTCTGTGGGTGGTGCGGTGACCGTGGCCGGCGAGCCGGGGACAGCCGTTTGCTCATCCGCTGGCGCTACCGCCTCTTTTACTACTTTTTTCCGGGTGGTTTTCTTTTTGGCTGCACCTATGGACGCACCTGTTTCCTGCTTCTCCGGTTCATCGGGTCTATCTGCCGTTTGCTCACCGGGCAACATCTTTGCTTCTTTTTCATCGGGGTTCATTTTAAATCTCCTGCTTTTAGGGTACTATCAATATCAAAAAAATGCGTCTTTGTCAACTTTTACTCTCTCGATATCCTTTTTGATCTGTTCGACCAGGTCCTGCCCGGAGACAAAACGCATCTCATCCCTGAGCTTCCGTTCAAAAAAAATCCGTACCGCTTTGTCGTACACCGTCCGGTCAAAATCGAATATGTGCGACTCCACCCGCTTCTCTTTGCCCACGAAGGTGGGCCGAAAACCGATATTTGTAATCGAGTCGTGCATCTCGCCGTCGATCTCCACCTTGGTCTGGAAAACACCCTCCGGTAAAAGGGTATTCTCGGTTTGGATGTTGATGGTGGGAAAACCGAGTTCCCGGCCCACGCCATCGCCGGCGGTAACCTTCCCCTCGATGCAGTAGAGCCGGCCCAACATGCGGTTGGCCTCCTCGATCTGCCCCCCGGCCAGGATATCCCGGATAAGGGAACTCGATATCCTGATAGCGTCGAGTAAACGGGATTTTACCACTTCCAGGCAAAAATCGTATTGCCCGGCCAACCCCTGCAAGGACCCGATATCGCCGAGCCTGGCCCGGCCAAAATGGAAATTTTCCCCTACCACCATGTACTTCATGTGAAAACGGTCGATAAGAAATTCCCGCAAAAAATCTTCCCCGTTCATGCCGGCTATCGGGACAAAATCCAGGAACACGATCCGCTCCACCCCTTGCGCCTCAAGTGCCCGGCGTTTCTGGGTATCGGTGTAGATTAAGTGGACATCCTTATTAAAATAGATGCGCGGATTGGGGGTAAACGTCAGGATCACCGATAACAGGCACTCCCTTGCGGCAATCCCCTTGAGCGTATCGACGATGCGTTGGTGGCCGAGATGAAAACCATCGAAATTACCGACTGCCACCGCACTCGCTTGCCTGGGATTTTGTCCGGTCATGACGGTTATTTCTTTTCTTTCCCCGGGGCGCCCAGGAAAAAGATTTGATCGTATAGATCGTATTTTAAGAGCATGTTATCGTTTTTTATCGGGCTTAACGGCTTAAAGAAGCTGGCTATAAAAATGAGTATCAGCAGGAAGAGGAGGATATCGAAAATTTTACCGATCCTGGCGCGGGTGAACTCTCCCAATTCCTTGACCGCTATTTCCTTTTCCATATCGGCTTCCCTGGTGACGGCCTTCTTCTTGATGATCGATTTTCTAACCAGGTTATACAGGCTCTTGTAGACCTTGTATTCGGTAAATACCCCCAATTCTACCAGGTTACCCACCGAATTTTTGCCATTGATGTATTTGAGCAGGTTGGCCTCGGTCGGATTGAGGTAGATCCGGTCATCTTCCGGCGATTCATCGTACTCTTCGATGATCTCGATCTTCCGGGTATCGACCTGGACCGGCTCAAAAACGATACTCTCATCCGGGATGACCCGTTTGATCTGCGGCCATTCGTCGAGCATCTGTACCCCTTCCATGATGATATTGTCCGTGGACATGGGGGGAATAATCTTCATCGCCGGTTCCAGGCTCTCCATGATCTTAAAATCATAATCCCCTTTCTTCCACTGGAATAGCGACAGGATAATCTCCCCGGCCTGGGTCTTGAGCGACTCCTCGATCGTGCCCTCATCGATCAGCCCCATGCCGACGAGGATCTCGCCTACCTTCTGGTTGGTCCGCTTCTGGATGACCAACGCCCGGGCCAACATCTCTTCACTGATGTGGTCCTGCTTCACCAATACGCTACCGACCCGCATCTCCAGTTTCTTGGGGAAAGAATCCACGCCGACGATCAGGCCGTCTTCGAAAATCAGGGTGATAAAACCCTCATCCTTGGTAAACGTCAATATCCCGGTTTTACCCTGGAGCGAGATCAACTGCAGGATATCCGGCACTTTGAATTCTTTCAATGTCCCTTTAAACGCCATTTTCTTCTCCCAGGATGGAAACCAGGTTGGCCAGGAAATAGACAAACAGGGCAAAAACAACCCCCAGGTTAAAGAGCAGCGGATAGGTGTGAAAAATCCGACCAAACACCGCCATACCGATGAACGAGAATCCCAGCACCAGGTAAAACAGGAACGCCAGGCTGACAAACAGCCTATCCCGGTTGCGGTTTTTCAAGCGCAAACCCGGGATGAGTAATGATATCGCCAGGGAGAGGAGGTATTTTTTCTTGAACTTCCTCTTTAAATCCTTCTCTTTGATCATCTTGGCTTCCAGGAAAATGACATCCTTGAGGAGGAATAACTGGTAACACTCGTCGCAAAAACGGTAAGACTTGTGCACGCTGGCCTCTTTTATGATTTTTGAACACTTGGCGCAATAGGTGCTGCCACCAAGTGAAGGATAGAAACGGCCGATCAAGAAAAGGTAGGCGAAAAATATCAACATGTAATACAGGAGGGGCAGGCGAAAAAATTCCCGGGATATGTTCTTCAAGAATAATTTTAGATCGAATTTTTCCTTTGAAAAGTGAAAAGCCCGCCGCCACAAAATGCCGGTATCGGGTTTGACTTCCCGTAAGACCAGGTCAAGCCCCTTGAGTACATCGAGCTCCGGGTAGCGCCTGGCCCAGGAGGAAAAAACTTTGGGGTTGTTGTTCTTGAGCAGGGCCAGGGTAAAATTGTTCAGGGTGACCGGGTTCTTCTCATCCAGGCTCAACGAATCTTTAAAGTATTTAATGCTCTCCTGGATATCGTCCAATTGAAAGTAAATATTGCCCAATAAATCGAATTTCAACACGCTGGCGTACCGCTCACCCGTAGAATTCAGGAGATCCAGGGCTACATCCACCTGGTTGCTATCATAGTATGCGTAAGCTTGCATCACCTTCAGTTCGTTGTCGAAACGCTCATATTGTTCTCTATCCAGGAGCTTGCCTTCGTAAACGTGCTGGATGACCTGGAACCGCTTGCCCCGGACATTCTTCTCTAAGGCCAGGTTCAAGCTGTAGAGGAGTGAAAAAATGACCAACACGATCATGGATAAAGCAACCGTTTTTTTCTCGTTTTCGTTCAGGTAGGCCCACAAAAAACCGACGATCAGGAAAGGGTAAACCAAAAAACCGGAAAGCGCCAAAAGTGGCCAGACAAGAACGCCCACCAGGAACAGGGCATGAGAGAATAGGGCCCGGTCCCGTAACCCCATTAGCAAATCATTACCGGCCAGGCGAAAGTAGCGGACAAATATGGTCATGGAAAATATGAAAAACACCAGGATACCGGAGAAGAACAGGACATTAAAAAAATTATTCATGATCAAAAAGGAGGACTTAAAATCTTTCAAGGCCAGTAAGAACTGTTTGAAAGCCATATCCATCCCGAAAAAACCAGATCCCCGCCCCTTGTCGAGCGATTGGAGCTTATTGTAAATATGCCAGTATTCGGGCGAGAGATCGACCACCTTCCGGTAAAAAGCCTCGGCCATCTCTTTTTTCCCGGCAGACAGGTAATGATCGCCAAATTTGAGCAGGTGCCGACCGATCTCCCGTTGCTCGATCCGTTGGACCCTTTCGATGCGCATCGCAGCCAGTACCTGCCGGACGCTCTCTTCATCAGCCGCCGCCTGGTAAAAGTAGATCTTCTTCAAATCTCCCCAGGGGTTATTCACCTGTGAAAAGCCCCAGGAGAGGCAGCCCAAAAACAACAGCATAAAAAACCATACCCTCGTCTTCATGTTCGGTTCCCTTTACCTGCCCTCTTCTCATAGATCAAGTCCAGGTTTTTCTTCAGCTCGGCCAGGAAGCCATCCTCCTCGGCCGTCAAATTCCCGGTCGTTTTTTGCTGTAAGACCCCCACCAGGTCGATGAATACCTGAGCCCCATCGAGGTTATGTCGCCTCTCTTTGGTGACAGGATCCTCGATCTCACCCAGGTTAATCAATGCCTGTGTGGCCAGCAATAACGCAATCGCATTAATATCTTTCTCGATCTTCCTCAAAAAGCTTGCACTCCTTTCAAAAAAATATTATTCTTATGTAGTTATATCACTTATGAGAAGAAAAAACAAGATGAAAGAATTTGCAAAACTGATAAAAATCATGAAACAGCTCAGGAACCCCATCGCCGGGTGTCCCTGGGATCGCCAGCAGACCCCCCTATCCCTGCGCGAGTACATCGTCGAAGAGTCCTCCGAGCTCGTGCAAGCCATCGACCAACAGGCCGCCGAGAAGCAGAAGGAAGAACTCGGCGACCTCCTCCTGCAGATCGTTTTTCTCTCCCGCATCCACCAGGAACAGAACCACTTCTCCATCAGGGACGTGATCGCCACCATCAATGAAAAACTCATCCGCCGCCACCCCCATGTGTTCGGTCAGACCACCGTTCGCTCGGCCGATGAGGTCAAACAAAACTGGGAGAAGATCAAGAAAACGGAAAAGAAGAAGGAGACCATCCTCTCCGATTACCCCGACCAGATGCCCGCCCTGGCCATTGCCAAGCGCCTGGCCGAGCAGGCATCGAGCGTCGGCTTCGACTGGGATGACCCCCTCCAGGCCCTGGCCAAGGTGGAAGAAGAAATCGCCGAAGTAAGGGACGAGATCAAAAAAGGAGAGCAACAAAAGATCGCCGAGGAGATCGGCGATATCCTGTTCGCCGTGGCCAATGTCGCCCGCCTCTGCCGCATCAACCCGGAATTTGCCCTGCGCGCTGCCAACAAGAAATTCCTCGGCCGGTTCCGCAGCATCGAGAAAAGGCTCAAAGACCAGGGAAAAGATATCCAGCAGACCAGCCTGGAAGAAATGGAGGCCCTCTGGCAGCAGGCCAAAAAAGAAACATCGCCGGAGGAAAACCACACTTCAGCAGGTTAAAAGATCAGGGGCTTAGCGGCGACATTTTTGTGTCCATGATGACCTGGTTGATCCGGCATAGGTAGGCCGGCACGAAGAAAGGGGATGAGCGCCCCGGCAAACCGATGACCGGGCATACGGCGCATTCTGTGACCCGGGGGCATAAGAAGCAGCGCGACCGGGCCGTATAAAAATTATCCATCCTGAACCGGCGGTAATGGGATAGCACCTGGCGGTATTTCTTCCCGGGGTCTTTCATAAAATCCGGCAAAAAGCCAAAAGAAAAATCCCGGTATCCATCCTGGTTCTCTTTCCCTTTGAAATACTCATAGAAACCCGGGCACCCCCATAAGGTCCCTCCCGGCGTCAGGGTCATCTGCCTGGCCCCGGCCGGGCACCGCCAGATACTCTTAGCCTTTTTATCCCGGGTCAGGGCAATGGGAACCCCACCTGTTCCCCGGGCATCCGTTTCAAGTTGTTTTCCCAGTTCGCTGAGTTGATCGGATAGAATACGGATGGCAGGGCGGGGCCAAGGCCGCGTCAGGTCAAGGGATAGACTGGTTTTCTTTATTCCCAGTTCCCGGAGCAGGCTGGCGGAGCGGCATAAATATTTGACTGTACCGGGCAAAAACAGGCTGTTGACCACCAATGAGATATTCTTTCTCTGCATAATCCGTTTCAAACAGGCGATCAGCGGTTGAAAACTGCCCCTCTGCCGGCCCTGGTCCTGGGCAAATCCATCGAAGCTCACCTCCAGCAGGAAATGGTGCGCCTCAAGAAAATCGAGTACCCGGTCATCGACCAGGCTGCCGTTGGTGGCCAGGGCCAATCTGAATGGGCCAAAAACACCTTTAGACAGCGATTCCAGGTAGATGACCAGGTCTCGAATCAAGTCGAAGGCCAGCAGGGGTTCACCACCGAAGAAATAGATCAGTCCATTTCTTTCCAGGTGCGGGAGAAAAAAATCCAGGGCCGACCGGGCCGTCTCCCATGGCATATAATCTGCCTTCCTGGATTGGTAACAGTAACGGCAATTAAAATTGCAGTCCTCCGTTACCATAAGAATCAGCCTCTCAAGCTTCATCGGGGTATCTTCTACTTACCTTACTTTACGGCATAATTTTAATGATATCCACGCAATTGGTATCCCGTAAGACCTGTTTTTCCCCATTGGCAGCCGACATGAGATTTCCGAGCGCATTCCCGGCCCTGACCTTCATTTCTCCGGCCGGCAATTCAGCGACTGCTTTCTTTAAGGTTTTTAACGAGTACTCCACGTTGGGAGTAACGGTGATCCTTTTACTTTTCTTCATTCTCCACCTCCGAGAATCGAATTTTACATAGGGATTTTCTCATGGAAAAAAATCGCTGTCAATCCATAATTTTGTGCACCGGGTTAGACAGACTGTAAGCGATCAGGCTGGACAACTCTTATTGGAAAAGAATGCCCACTTCGACAACCTGTATGAGAAAGCCAAACTTTACGAAGAGGCATTTGTCGAGGTGGTATTCGATAATGTTAAATACAAGCCCGACGATGAAGATCAAAGCTGGTTGGAACAATATGTACCGATCAAAAGAAAAGAAGAGAAAAGGGAACTTTTAATCGAGGTTGTGCAGGATTTGCTTGATGGCGGCCATGACCTCTGCCGGGGAAAGGGTGCGGGTGGTATCGAATCGGTTCTCCTCGTCAAGCTTCAAAATCTGGGCATTGACCAGGAATTTGATGACCTGGTAATGTTTATGGAGGGGAGAGATATCGCTGGGCTCGGCGCCCTGCTCCCGGGGCGCGATGATGATCTGCCGGCCCTGCTGCCGCAGGTACTTGATCAGGGCATCGAGGATGGCGGCAAAATCGGCCCGGGTCAGCGCAGAAAACCGATCGAAACTGTGATCGGGCCGAGGTTCCATGATGTGCAGGGAACAAATCTTGATGATGGCCTCTTTGGCGTAAGAACCGGATATATCCCGGATAATCACCGGCGGCTTAGCGGTGAGGAAATCTTTAAAGTAATATTCGAGCAGGGCGGCCGTGTCCTCCCGGTTGACGCTCTCTTTGAAGAAGATGTTCTTGAATTTTTCCGGGAGCTTGACTTCCTTGAATTTAGCGGTGAGCTCGCTGATCCGGGCAATGAGCGCCGAGTCGCCGGGGTGGAGCCCGAGCAGGGCCTCATAGGTGACGAGTGCGGCATCGATCTTTTTTTGGCGCTCGTACAAATCGGCGAGCTTATACAATAGGTCGTCGTCCTGGGGTAACCTTTCCCGCAGTTGCTCGTAATAACGCACGGCCCGCTCATGGTCGCCTTTTTCATAGTAAAAATCGGCGATGCGGCGCTTGACTTCGGTGAGGTCCGGCGAGTAGCGGGCTGCCATCATCAAGGCATCGATCTGCTTCTGGGTCTTATTTTCTTCCCGGTACTGGCGGGCTTTGTCCAGGTAATAGGCGGTCTGGGTGGCTTTAATCTCCCGGTAACGGCTCTTGATCCAGTCATTACCGGGGAGACGGGCCAACAGCCGGGCGTAGATGGTAAAAGCCTGATCGTTGTCGCGCCCGGCTTCATAGATGGAAGCCATACCCAATTCAGCCAGCCAGTTATCGGGGTTGAGATCGAGGGCTTTCTGGAAATTCTTGCGCGCCAGGGAAGTTTTTTTGAGGCCGAGGAAGGAATAGGCATACCCGACAAAGAGCCGCTCTTCATCGACCATGCTTTGCTGGAACATTTTTAAGGCCAACTCCGGTTTGCCGAGCTCCAGGTTTTTCCAGCCCTCTTTGTAATAGGAGTCGATGGCCGGGAAAGACTCGAGACGGGGGACATGAAACTGGGTGGTCACCTGTCTGACGCCGCCGCAGGCGGCCAGTACTAAGATCAACACGATTATCATCAAGGCGCGCATGTGATCAAACCTCCGTGTTTCTGTTTGAATTTTACCATGTTTTCCTGTAAACACAAAATCTCTAAGGAGACCCGGTCTGCCTGGAAATCGCGGGTCAGGATAATGGCCCATTTCCTGATCGATTCGATGTTGAAATCCTGCTTGTTGATGGAAAAGCGGAATCTCCGGTAGTCTTTGAAATATTTATCGAACAGGGCTTGTTTGAGTTGAAAGAGACCCTGATTCTCCCGGGCCGAGATATGGACGGTATTCCCGCGCGCTTCAAAAGAGAGCGGGGCTTCCCCGTCCGGGGGATCGACGACCGGTAAGAGATCGATCTTGTTGAAGGCGACAATGATCTTATCGTCCGGGATCTGGAGCTCATGGAGGAGTTTTTCTACCTCTTGCTGGCGGTCGAGGTTATCGGGTCTGGATATATCGACCACATGGATGATCAGGTCTGATTGGACAACCTCTTCCAGGGTGGCCTTAAAAGCTTCAAAGAGTTCTTTGGGCATTTCCCGGATAAAACCGACCGTATCGGACAGGACGAAGTAATACCCTTCCCGGATATCCTTGAGCTCGACCCGGCGCAGCAGGGGATCGAGGGTGGAGAATAACTGCCGGGAAATGGGTACATCCTCACCGGTCAAAGCCTTGAACAAAGTCGATTTTCCGGCCGAAGTGTAGCCGACCAGGGAGACCACGGGCGCCGGGTAAGATTGCCGGTTCAGGCGCTGGATAGCGCGGTTCTTAATGACATGGGCGAGCCTCTTTTTGATCAAAGCGATGCGGTCGCGGATGGTGCGCCGGTCGACTTCGAGCTTGGTCTCCCCAGGTCCGCGGGTGCCGATGCCGCCACCGAGCCTGGATAATTGGATGCCTTTACCGGTTAACCGGGGGAGATGGTAGAGGAGCAGGGCGAGCTCGACCTGGAGCTTGCCTTCCAAAGACCTGGCCCGGGTGGCGAAAATATCGAGGATCAGCCGGGTACGGTCGATGACTTTGATATCGAAGAACTTCTCCAGGTTTCTCTGCTGGACATTGGATAAGCGATTGTAAAATACGATCAATTCCGCTTCACCAGCCAGGGCCGCGGCTTTCACCTCTTCGGCTTTTCCCTGGCCGATATATAAACGGCTGTCCGGCACTGGCCTTTTCTGGAAGAAGACCTCTTGCACCTGGCCGCCGGCACTCTCGGTGAGAAGCTGCATCTCTTCGAGCACGGCCCCGATTTCCGCATCACTCTCCCGCGGATTAAAAACGGCTATGATGATTGTTTTTTCCATATTTGTTGTCCGACAAAGGTCCCGATGGCCAAAAAATCGGCCGGGGAAAACCAGTGTATCTCCTTTTCCTGGCGAAACCAGGAGAGTTGCCTCTTGGCAAAATTACGGGAATGCTGCTTGATCAGGGTGATGGCCTCCGGCAGGGTCATCCGGCCATCCAGGTATACGGATATTTCCCGGTAACCGAGGGATTTGAAGGGCGGGCAGTTGGGGGGATAGCGGCGTCTCAACTCCTCGACCTCAGCCACCAGGCCGCGCCCGATCATCCGGTCGACCCGCTCCTCGATCCGTTTGTATAAATCTTCCCGGGGAATCTGCAACCCGATGCGGATAAATTGATAATCTTTAAACGGGGTTTCTGTGCGCTTAAATATCTCCGACGGCGGCACACCATTATGGTAAAAGATCTCCAATGCCCGGGTAATCCTGATCTCATCGTTGGGCCCGATCTTTTGGGCATAAACGGGATCGATTTTTAGGAGCTCGCGGTACAGGGAAGAAATCCCCTCGCTCTTCACCCGCTGTCGCAGTTCTTCGCGGCTGGCCTTGGTTCCGCCCTTTTCCGGGAAAATCCCCTTTATCATGGTTTTCAAGTAGAGGGCGGTGCCACCGCAAACGATGGGGATCTGACCCCGGTGACCGATCTCTTCTGCCAGTCGGAACGATTTTTCTAAGAAAATGGAAGCGTTGAATTGCGAGCAATCGGCCAGGATATCGATGAGGTGGTGAAAAATGCTCTGTCGCTGCCCGGGATCGATCTTGTCTGTGCCGATATCGAAATCCGTGTAGACCTGCACCGAATCGGCGGAGATGATTTCGCCACCAATTTTTTTTGCCAATTGGATAGCCACCCCGCTCTTACCGACGCCGGTGGGCCCAAGAACCTGGATGATGGGTTTCATGTCTGCCGGCATCTCATTTGAGGATAAAATAGAGTAATACGAATAACAGGATCAACAGAAGGACCTGTTTCTTTTGCAGTATCAATTCCCGATCCGGTTCATCCATTTTAAGATGTGTTGCTCGTACTCCTCTCCCAGGTGTTTCTTGACGGTGTAGATTTCCGCATACAAAATCTCTTCCAGGCCGCGGAGAAACTCGCCGCTGTTCTTCTCAAAATCGAAGTACCAGACCGATTTTAAGACCGCTTCCTCATTGATACTGCCATCGGCGTTCAATTTTACCTTCTTCAAATAGGAGGGGAGATTGTCTATAATGTCATCCACTGCCCTGGACAGGATCGACAGGGCAATGGGACCGATCTCTTTGGAGAGAACCTTATAGATCAATTCGTACTTGGTGTTGTAGTAACGCACCGCCTCTTCAAAAGACTTAAAGAATCCCGGCTGCAACGTGTACCCCTGGTCATGGCCCGGGGAAGGCCCGTCTACCGGTTTTTCCCCGGATACGATTTCCAGCACCCAAAAAATATAGAGCACCTTGCGCGTATCTTCCGCCAATAGCTCGCTGGCGGCCAGGATATCGGCCAGCCGGGTCTTCTTGCGGGTCAGCTCAAAGACATGGAGCTCATAAGGTTTTAAATCGATTTCCCGGATCAAATCGGTATCCCCGGGGTAGATGTATTCCATACCGGCAAAGACCTTTTCCAGGCGCTCCCCGGGAATGGTACGCCGGATGCCCTCGACGATAATTGCGGGAATAGTCCAATCGAGCACGATATTCTCGTCTTCCGGCTCCTGGAGGGGCTGGATAAGATAGCTGGCGCCCTTGAACTGGAAAAGCGAATAGACGATCCCCCTTAATTGGTCCGGCACATATTTCCAGAGCCGGTCATAATCGAAAAAACCCAGCTCAAGCAAGGCCCGGCCAAAACGGATACCTCTTTTTACCAGGTAGGCGTTGGTCTGGTCGAACATGGACTGATCGATGATCTTCTCTCTTAACAGGTAGTTTCCCAGGGAGTCTTCCCGGCAATTGGAATAAGCAAAGACCACCTTGCGCCCGGCAATGGCCAGTTTTTTCTCCTTCCCCTGGCTCTTGATCGACAACAGCCCGGAGATGTTATTTTTATAGATATAGTAAAGCAGGGAATAAATGTCCCCTTCCGAGAGCTCGCCTGAGGCCGGAAAATATTTACCCATCAAACTTCATCAGGCTCCTCTTTCTCCTTGATGGTGATGCGGTCTTCTTCGATCTGATCCAGCATCCTGCGGGACACATCGTGGGTCGGATAATCCCCGGTAAAGCAGGCTTTGCAAAAGGAATGTATGTTCTTATTTTGCAACCGCACCGCCCGCTCCATGTCCTTGATGTCCTGGTAAATCACCACATCGGCGCCGACCTTGGCAGCCACCTGGTTCTCAGTGGAATTGACGGCGATGAACTCATTGCGCGTCTGCATGTCGATACCGTACACGCAAGGGTTGGTCAATGGGGCCGAGTAAGAGGCAAAATAGACTTTCCTGGCCCCGGCATTTCTCACCATCTGGATAATGGCCCGGGAAGTATTGCCGCGCACGATCGAATCATCGACCAATAAAATGCTCTTGTCGAAAAATACTTCCTTAATCGGGTTTAATTTATGATTGATCGACTCTTTGCGGTTTTGGTTGCCCGGCATGATGAAAGTGCGGCCGATATAGCGGTTCTTGACCAACCCTTCCCGGTAAGTGACATTCAACATCAAGGCAATCTCTATGGCTGCCGTCCGCGCCGAATCGGGTACAGGCACCACCACATCGACTTGCAGACCGGCGGCCTTGATTTTCCTGGCCAGGCTCTTGCCGAGCTCCACCCGGGCTTTATAAACATTGATCCCATTCAGGTAAGAATCGGGACGGGCAAAATAGATATACTCGAAAATGCACGGTCTGAAAGGCTTATCCGCTAATTTTTTCTTGTGCACTTGCCGCGAGCGGTCCACGAACACCGCCGAACCGGGCGCCACATCTTCTATTTCAGTAAAGCCCATGGCATCGAGGGCCACACTCTCCGAAGCAAAAGCAAACGAGGGCAGCAAATCCTGTTTAATGCCGAAGAGCAACGGTCGTAGGCCATAAGGGTCTCTAAACGCCACCATCCCCTGGTTGGCGATATGGAATACCACCGAATAGCTGCCCTTGACCCGCCGGTACACGTAACGGACGGCATTAAAAATGATCTCGGGCGTCAAATCGCGGGCCGCCGCCTTCTCCAGGTACTCGGCAAAGACATTCAAGATCACTTCCACATCGCAGTTGGAATTGATGATCTTGCGCGATTCCTCGAATAACTCCCGTTTCAGGTCGAAGAAATTGGTGACATTGCCGTTATGGGCGCCGCCGATGCCGTACGGATGGTTGAGCCAGAAGGGTTGCGCATCTTCCACTGAGCCGCCGCCCACGGTCGGGTAACGGGTATGACCGATGCCGACATTGCCCCGCAAACGGGCGATATTCTTCTGGTCGAATATGTCCCGCACCAGGCCGTTGCCTTTCTTGACGTGGTACTTACCGTCATAGGTCAAGATGCCGGCCGAGTCCTGGCCGCGGTGCTGGATGGTCAGCATGGCATTGTAAAGCTTGCCGATTACTTCTTCATTATCGTAAATTCCGACTACACCACACATGTTGTTTTTTATCCTGTTCCCGGTTTTCCAGGGACTAGTTTTATAACGTGATTTCGCCTAAAAGTCAAGCTCCCGCCCCCCCAACTTTAAATTTTATTTGGCCGGGTTGTCTGGCCCCTTTTTTCTTTTTTAAATCGTAATTTTCAAGGAGATTTGCCAGGACTTTGTTCATCACCGATCACCTCATCGATTTTTCTGCAACCATTTAAAAAAGGCGGTAACGGATTTTTTATGGTAGACCCGTTCAATCTCCCGGATCAACCCGATATCCAGGCCGGGCAATTCATCCATATCCAAGCGTAAATCCGCTTCCAGGAATTCTCGCATATCCGTGACATCGAGATCTTTTACCAACGCCACCCGGTCACAGATAGCCTTCTCTTTAGAAGCCACCAGAAACGATCCGGTCTCTTCGGTAATTCGCTCCATGCCAGACGAAAACTTCGAGTTCTCCAGGTATTTATAAGAGAATCTTCCCATAGGTGTCTCGAAAACCTTATTCCGTTTGTTGGTCATACTGGTAATTTCTTCGACTTTTTCCGGGATAAGGCCCCAATAAGAGAGAGCATATTCGAGGGAGATATAGGAAGGACCATAAATCAGGTTGGCCAATACTCTAAGATCGATAGGCCCGCCGAACTCCGGCGATAGGGTATAGAGACCTTTTTTAACCTGGATGATCTCATTCGTCTTTATCATCCGGCTGATCTTGTCCCTGGGAGAGCGGTAATCCTTTAAAAGGCTCATTAAATAAGAATAATCAAAGGGATGCCTGGGTAATTTCCACGGCAGATGCCTCATATTTCGACCGGGTTGTCTAATTAAACTCGACATACTGGTTATTTTACAAGGATTCCCCCAAAAAAGCAAGACCCTTGCCAGGCATTTTTCTATCACGCCGCTGGACACGCTTGCCGGGATGGTATACCTTTTAGTAATCATAGTCTTCATTCAATCATGCCAATCATGGTTCGGACACCAGTGGTATCTCACCCCCCTGATTCCCCCCGCGAGCAGGGGGTAGACCCCTTCAATGTAAGGAAGGGGTCTACAATCTCGAACGCGACTCAAAGGAGCGTTTTTCCGTATCCACTAATCTCCCTCCCCGTCCACGGGGAGGGCTCCGGGTGGGGCGGAAGTACTGTTGTCTGAACCGCAGATTCACCAGATTACCCAGATTCCGCAGATTCTATCAGTAATACGTCCTAAAACTGATTTGAGTGATTAAACAGATGATGGGGCTATCGAACGATGAGTACCTGGCCGCCATCCCCGCTAACCTCCGAGAGAGTCCAGGTTTACCAGGGAAGAAGCCTATCGAAGGGCCATTGAGATTACAAGTCAATAACGGGCCTGGAGAAAATTCCAATTACATCTGATGCAAGACAATATATCCCCTCTCCTTGCTTGGAGAGGGGTGGCCGTTAGGCCGGGGTGAGGGCCGAGCCCCAATCCCCGCTAACTTCTAACAAAGTTCCAGCAAACCAGATAAGAAAGCAATCAGGAGCTCCATCCAGGAAGTACTTTTTCTACAAAAGTACGACTGGAATCAGATGTATATCGATAAGGGGCCACTTGCCACCACAGTGCAAGTAACCATGGCCTCTCAGCTATTTCCCTGGGAATTACTGAATCTCGAGGCTGCAAAGCTTCACACTTTAGATCAGCCCAATTGTATGTGGGCGGATATACTTTTATTTGGTCTATGCCGGTTTCTATTTTGAGCGTACAGTATTCCCAAGTTTGGTCAGGTATACAAACTCGATGCGAGACTTTGTTAAAGCTGGGCCATAGTTCTTTGCAGGCTTGCTTAAGATTGGTGCGTATTAGAAGATGAAGTAAAGGTTCTGCCGTATAGGTAAATCCAGCGGCCTCCTTGTAACTATAAGCTTTCATTTGCCAAGGCATAACTGGTATCATCTTAAGACGATAAATTTCTTCATAAGTGTAGTAGGGACTTGCCAAAGGTGATACACTCTTCTTTTGGTTTCTATTTAATACAATTTTTAAAATATATTTTATAAGAATATCAGGCCAAATGGTTGCATCATTTTTTCGAAACCATAAGAGCCATGGTACCAAGTTTGCAATCGCACCTTCACCCCAAAAATCAATATTTTCATGAGGACGCCTTAACCATTCTTTCAGTTTATCTCGAGATTCCTGGGTTAAACAGGAACATTTCTCATCGATAAACGCCAGAATACTAAGAAGTCCCAGCAACGTTGTGTATCGCCAGCCATATACATCAGGGTCAGAAAAGCCATTCCCTTCAACAAGATGGTTTCGATTCATGACTTCGTTCCATAATTGTGATAGAGAGTCTACGATGGCCGCCTCAGCCAGTTGCAATGTCTTTAATGCCGAGCCATCTATTTTATGTTGGTGTTTCTCTCCCGAGGCTATAATACTGACAGAAAGAATTGTCCATGCAGAAACAACAGCAAAGTGATTTTCTGCTTCAGCAAAATTCGCAGTTGCAATACCCGTTAACAAAGCCGCACTCGTAACGGCGCGATTGAATGCTGACTTGCTGGATAGTTTTGCATCCAATGATTCTATATCGAGAATTTTACCAATAAGTTTTGATAGTTTTTTTGCCGGTAAGATGTCATTCGACTCAGCCATAAATAGCTCAATCAGCGATCGAGAATCGTCAAGCTCGCTTGGCCACAGTATTGTTCCGAATTTTTTACACCAGTCCAGAAGATCGCCACGAGAAAGCAGTGATACCTTAGAAGGATAAGGCATCTTGTTTAGGTCGTCAACCGCTCGCTGAACCTCTTCTTCAAAATAGCCATTACTCACTAAATATACCTTATATGGCGGATCAGGAAATCCAGGGAATACAATCGCTTGGCTCATTAACTGAATGAGTTGTGGTTGAATACCGCTACGAAATTGTTCTAGTGTTACCCTTCCTTGAGGATTGCCTTTTAGTTGGAACGCACACCCCATTCCATTGGGGTCAATAGCCAGAACGTCTTTCCCGTATTCAATAGCAGTGTGCCGTGTGCTGTGTAAGACTCGATAGTCTTGGGCGGAAAGCATTTGCACGAATACAGCCTGATAGCTACGTTCACTTGCGCTATCCAACCAGTTTTCGAGAAGCTTCTCTATCACGCCACGCCATCCTTTTCTTTGCCATGATTTCCTCATGACGCTTCATGAGTTCAGGGGATGTCATTATTTGTTTGAAGAGCTTATCTAGTTCAAGAATTAGATTTGGTGGAGCTAAGATTGTAGTTATATCTCCCTCTTCATCAAAATCGCATTCTATTTTCTCAAAACAAGTAAAAACAGCATCAATATTAAGAGGTTCTCCTTTTAGATCGATTGTCTGTCCAGCTTTATCCAATTCATTACTCATGGTTTCAAAGAACTCTTTGATTTTTTGACTATATAGCTTTTTTGCTATTTCGTCTATCTTGTCTTTTCTCTGCTTAATTGTCAATTGATGATTATCCGCTAATGGTATAACAATATCTGCAATAAATTCTTTTGGTCTAAGTTCTTGAACTGTGCCATCAGCGCGCAATAATCTTATCCGATTCCCCTCATGACTTAATAATTTCGGAAATTCGTTAAAAATTCCATTGTTAGAATTCACTTTCTCCCTTATATATTGATCATAAAATTTTTGGATATCGTTTTTCAGTATTGGTAAGTCTGGAAGCATTAATTATGTTTCACTCCTATACCTAACATTTGCATTTATTTCTTTTATATGCACAAGTACATTATAACAAGAAAAAAATTGTTGTCAAGCGAAAATATGTAACCAATTAATTTTCTGGCTAGTGTACGTAATCGCACCTTTATGAGTGCAAGTAGATACCTAATTCATAGGCATAAAGCACGCGGTATTTACTGGTTAATCCCGCCTGCTTGATTCATCAGTCGGGTCATGTCCGGTTTTTTGTGGTTTCGGCTCTTATCGAGACCGAGATATTCACCATCTTTGAGACCGATCGATAGACCTTCCTTTAATACATTTCCATGACCGTCGCCATATCCTTCTTTATGTGAGGGAGCGACAGTCACAGATCGTAGAACGGCATTTTATCCTGGCCCGACGGTATTTTCGCCTGATGGTGCGGCAGATTTTTCTCACAGAACGGCTATTTCTTTTTATGATACGGCAAGTTCTTCGGGCAGAACGGCTGCTGCAAATCGTGGTACGGGAACTTCTTTTAGCGAGACGGCTACTGCAGATCATAGAACGGCTGCTACTTTTTATAGTACGGCAAGTTCTTCGGGCAAAACGGCAACTTCAGGTGATGGAACGGCTGCAACTTTTCTCAAAACGGCAATTTCAAATGATGGTACGGCTGCTGCAAATCGTGGTACGGGAACTTCTTTTAGCGAGACGGCTACTGCAAATCGTAGTACGGCAACTTCTCCTGGCAGAACGGCTATTTCAAATTGTAGTACGGGAACTTCTTTTGGCGAAACGGCTACTGCAGATCATAGAACGGCTGCTGCAAATCGTAGTACGGCAAGTTCTTCGGGCAGAACGGCTTCTGCAGATTGCAAAACGGCTACTACTTTTCATGGTACGGCTTTGACAGATCGTGGAGCGGCGGTTTCTTTACGTGTGGCGGTAATTTCAGATTATGATTCCAGTCCGCCAAAGTGCCCTCCACTTTTTTCAGATTGTCATTCCAGTCCGACAGATTGCCCGGCGCTTCCGGCAGATCGCTTAAGACTGCTCCCGGTTTTGACAAAGAAATGGTATTCTGGTATAGTTAGACCGGTTTGAGGGAATCATGATAACCCGTATTAAGATCAAGAATTTTAAGATGTTCGAGGATGTGGATATCGAGGTCGGCAGCCCGGTCGTTTTTGTCGGGCCCAACAACTCCGGTAAAACATCGGCCTTGCAGGCCCTGACCCTATGGGAGATAGGCGTAAAACGGTGGCACGAGAAGAAAGGGGAAGACAAAGGTAAACCGGAAAAACGGCCCGGGGTTACCATCAACCGCCGGGACCTCCTGGCCATCCCGGTGCCGAACGCCAAGCTCCTCTGGCGCTCACTCCAGGTAAGAAAATCAATCGCAGTCGATCAAAAGCCTAAAACACAGAATGTACTCATAGAGATTACAGTTGAGGGAAGCAGTCAGGGTAAAGACTGGCAGTGCGGCCTGGAATTTGTCTATGCCAATGAAGAATCTTTTTACTGCCGCCCCCTGCATCAAACCGTAGATGAAAAAACAGGGTGGATGGCCATCCCTGCGGAGGCCGTGGAGGTACATATTGCATTGCTTCCTCCTATGTCGGGCCTGGCCGCCAATGAAGAAAGGCAGGATAACGGGGCCATCGATGTCCGGGTTGGCGAAGGCCGCACCGCGGAAGTGCTGCGCAACCTCTGTTACAAGATATACATGCAAGACCCGGAGGAGAGGAAGAATTGGAAGAATTTAAAAAAACAGATCAAATATCTATTTGGTGTGGAGATCGAAGAACCTATATATAAGCAAGACAGGGGTGAAATCGTGATGAGTTACCAGGAAAAGGGCAAATCCCTGGATATCTCCTGCTCGGGCCGGGGGCTACAGCAAACATTATTGCTATTATCCTACATGTACGCCAACCCCGGATCGATACTGTTGCTCGATGAGCCGGACGCCCACCTGGAAATCCTACGCCAACGGCACATGTACCAATTCCTGGCCGATGAGGCCCGTAAAAACCACAACCAGATCATCATGGCCAGCCACTCCGAAGTGCTCCTCAATGAAGCGGCCGAGCGCGATACGGTCATCGCTTTCCTGGGGAAAAAGCCCCACCGCATCGATGACCGCGGCAGCCAGTTGCTCAAATCCCTCCGCGACATCGGGTTCGAAGATTATTTCCAGGCCGAACAGACCGGTTGGGTTCTCTACCTGGAAGGCTCCACCGACCTACTCATCCTGCAAGCTTTTGCCGGGATTCTGGATTTTTGGGAAGCTATAGATGCCCTCAATCGGCCTTTTGTTCATTATTTATCCGCAAACCAGGTCATAAAAGCTGTAGACCACTTCCATGGATTAAAAGAGGCAGTCCCCAATTTGAAAGGGATAGGTATCTTCGACCGGTTGGATAAGGGTCTACCATCTGCATCTCATCCCGATATCACCCTCCTTTCATGGTCTAAACGGGAGATCGAAAACTATTTTTGCCTGCCGGAAACCCTGGAAGCCTTTGCCATGATAGAAGATATGTACACCCTTGGCCCACTCTTCCGGGATACAGAGGGAAATCGCCGCAAAGAAATCATGAAAGCGTGCATCGAAGAGATCACCACAGCCATGGAGAGCCTGGGAAAAGGCTCGCCCTGGTCTGGCGATACCAAAGTCAGCGATGAATTTCTCACCCCCCTCTTCAAGAAATATTTCGAGAAACTAAAATTGAGAAACCCGATGCAAAAGAACAATTTCCATCGATTGGCCCGCTATATTCCGAAAGAAAAGATAGACCCGGAGATAAAGGAAAAACTAAACGAAATAGTCAAGGTCGCCGGCCTGTCGAACAGCGGGCAGGGGTAGAAACTTTTTGCCGGGGTATTCCGTAAGAGCTATTTAACACCCGGAATCATCATGGACAGAGGATTCCATCCAAAAGGAGGATTTACGATGAAAAAGAAAGCTATATTGGTTTTATTGATTGTAATGCTCGGCAGTACCTGGCTTTTTTCCCAGACCCTCGACCAGATACTGGCCAAAAACTACGCCGCCCGCGGCGGATTAGAGAAACTCAAAGCCATCAAGACCATTTATACCGAAGGAAAGACGGTCATCGCCATCCAGAACATGGAGATACCGGCCAAAATCTGGATGAAAAAACCCAACAAGATGCGGATGGAGATGGTGGTCATGGAAAAGACCCTGGTCATGGGCTTCGATGGCCAGAAGGCGTGGATGATCGTCCCCTTTTTGGGTACGGACGATGCCCAGGAGATGCCGGCCGAACAGTCCAAAGAATTCAGCGAACAGGCCGATTCGATGGATCCGCTGGTCGATTACAAGGAAAAAGGCGACCAGCTCGAATTCATCGGCAAAGAAGACATGGAAGGCTCCCCCGTCTACAAGCTGAAATTAACCAAAAAGAACGGTAAGATCACTTTCTTCTACCTGGACACCGACTCGTGCATCGAGCTAAAAACCACCAGCTTCGTCAAAGCCGGGGAGCAAGAACTCCAGGTAGATACCCTGCTCGGCGATTACAAAGAAGTAGATGGCATCATGATTCCCTTCTCCATGGAGATCAAAGGCGGCCCCAGCTCGATGAAAATCGTTTTGAACAACATTAAGTTCAACGTTGAGGCTGACGATTCGATGTTTGTCATGCCGCCCAAAAAGGCCCAACCGACCGAGACGGAAAAAAAGTAATACCGGCCGGCGGTTCATTTGGAGTAAAATATGAAAAAAAGAAGGGTAATACTACTTATTAATTTAATATTGGTCCTTTGCCTGTGCCTATCCGGCCAAGAACCGACCATAGATCCCGCGGCCCTGGGCGGCTTGAAAGCCCGCATGATCGGCCCGGCGGTGATGAGCGGCCGGATAACGGCCATCGACTGCGTATCGACAGACACCCGTACCATATACGTGGGCGCAGCCGGCGGCGGTGTCTGGAAATCGACCAATGGCGGCGTCTCCTTTAGCCAGGTATTCGGCCAAAACCCTCTATCCATCGGCTGCCTGACCATCGACCAAAAGAACCCCGATACCATCTGGGTGGGAACCGGCGAGTGCAATGTCAGGAACAGCGTTTCTATGGGCGCCGGCCTCTTCCTCAGCCAGGACGCCGGTAAAAACTGGCAGCTCATGGGTTTTAAAGATTCGGAGCGCATCAGCGAGATCGTCGTCGATCCGAGCGACAGCAAGACCGTGTATGTGGCGGTCATGGGCCATTTATGGAATGCCCACCCGGAGCGCGGCGTATATAAAACCACCGACAGCGGCAAGACCTGGGAAAGGCTCCTGTACGTCGATGAAAATACCGGCTGCGCAGACCTGGAAATGGACCCGCAGGAAACCAATGTCCTCTATGCCGCCATGTGGGAGTTTAGAAGACTGCCCTATTTCTTTAATTCCGGCGGTCAAGGCAGCGGCCTGTACAAATCTACCGATAAAGGCAAAACCTGGAAAAAAATCCATAAAGGCCTGCCGGACGGCCCCCTGGGGCGAATCGCCATAGCCGCGGCCCCTTCCCGCCCCGGCACCCTATACGCCACCGTAGAAGCAAAGAAAACGGCCCTCTACCGTTCCGATGAGATGGGAGAAAACTGGCAACAGGTGAATGAAACCCTGGGGGTAACTTTCCGGCCCTTTTACTTTTCTCATCTGGCAATCGATCCCAAAGACCACCGCACCCTCTACATTGCCGGTCTATTCATGGGGTTTAGCGAAGACGCCGGCCTGAGCGTCATGCCCAGGGGGAGCGTCCATTCCGATATCCATGCCATCTGGGTCGACCCGGGAAATAGCCAGCACGTGCTGATCGGCACAGACGGCGGGGTATACCAATCCTTTAACAAGGGGCAGACATGTACCATGATCGCCTGCTTACCGGTGTCCCAGTTTTACCACGTCTCCTATGACATGGACACCCCTTACAATGTGTATGGCGGCTTGCAGGATAACGGTTCCTGGTACGGTCCAGCCGCCAAGTTCGGCGGTGCCATCACCAATAAAGATTGGACCAGCATCGGTATCGGCGATGGTTTTCACTTGTTCCGCCACCCCAAAGATCCCGACATCATCTACTACGATTGGCAGGGCGGGCGCTTAACCCGGGTCAACGAGAGGAGCGGCGAATCCAAAGATATCCAGCCGCTGCCCATGGAGAAGGGCGAGCCCGAATACCGGTTCAACTGGAATACACCGGTGGTGCTCAGCCCCATGGACCCGGAAATCCTCTTTATCGGCGCCCAATTCCTGTTCAAATCGACCGACCGGGGCGACAGTTTCCAGAAAATATCGCCCGATCTAACCACCAATGATCCGCAAAAACTCCAGCAAGAGAAATCGGGCGGCCTGACCATCGACAACACCACGGCCGAGAACCACTGCACCATCTATACCATCGCCCCCTCCCCCATCGATACCGACATCATCTGGGTCGGCACGGACGACGGTAATCTCCAGCTCACCCGGGATTGCGGTAAAACCTGGCAAAACCTGGTTAAACAAATTCCCGGGCTCCCGGCCCATACCTGGTGCTCCTCCATCGAGGCCAGCCGCCATCATGCCGGTACAGCTTTTGCCACTTTCGACGGTCACCAGACCGGCGACATGAAGCCATACGTGTATCGGACCGAGGATTTCGGGAAAACCTGGACATCCCTGGCCAGCCCGGTTATCCAGGGCTTTTGCCATATCATCCGCCAGGACCTGGTTAAGGGTAACCTCCTGTTCCTCGGCACCGAATTCGGCCTATTTGCCTCGATCGACAACGGCCAGCAGTGGTTTTACTTGAAAGAAGCCCTGCCCCAGGTGCCGGTCAGGGACCTGGCCATCCACCCACGCGAGCATGACCTGATCATCGCCACCCACGGCCTGGGTATCCAGATTATCGACGATATCACCCCGCTCCGCTCTTTAACGCCGGAGGTTCTCAATGCACCGGCCGCAGTACTGGCCTGCCAGCCGGCCCGGCTCAAGAATTCCTCCATATCCCAGGATTTCCCCGGGGACGCCGAATTTTTCGGCGATAATGCACCCGGCGGCGCAACCATCACCTATTACCTGAAGAAACGGCACATATTCGGCGATCTGAAACTGGAAATCATCGATGCGGCCGGCAAAGTCATCCAGACCCTGCCCACCGGCAAACGCAGCGGTTTAAACCAGGTCAATTGGGGGATGCGGCTAAAAGCGCCTAAAATCCCGGTCTCTCCCGGGTTACCGCGTTACCTGCCCATCGGCCCCCAGGTGGCAGAAGGCACCTATACGGTCAGGTTGACCAAAGTCAACGAGACATTTACCGGCAAGATCGATGTTATCACCGATTCCCTCTCCGGTCACAGCAAAGAAGACAGGGCATTGCAACATGATACGCTGATGAAGGTCTATTACTTGCAGGAAGACCTCGGCTACATGAGCGATACTGTCGATAACCTGGACAACCAGGTCAAGAAGATGACAGAAGCGGCCAAAGGCAAAGCCTTGCCCAAAAAACTGGCCGACTACCGGGAAAAACTCGACCGCTTCCACCGCTCCATTATCCAGCACGGGGGCATTACCAGCGGTGAAAAGCTGATGGAAAATGTCATCGGGCTCTACAGCTCCATCATCCAATACGGCGGTAGACCGACCCAGTCGCAAATCTATCACGTCCAGGTGCTCAAAGACCGGGTCGCCGGAGTGGAAAAGGAATTCAAACGCTTAACCGGCCCGGAACTGGCAGCAGTCAACCAGGGACTCAAAGAAAAATTAAAACTCTTAAATAAGGAAGACTACTCGAAAGAAAAATAAATCATTTTCCCCGGAGAACAGCATGAATAGAGAACAAGCCCTGGCACTGGTCAAAGAGAACCTCAAACAAGCCAACCTGGTCAAGCACTGCCTGGCTGTCGAAGCCTGTATGCGGGCCTTTGCCCAAAAATTCGGTGCGGATGAAGGGCAATGGGGCCTGGCCGGTCTGCTCCACGACCTCGATTACGATTATACCGTTAATGACCCGGACCGCCATACCCTGATGACCGAGGAGATGCTCAAACCCTACCAAATCGACGGGACGATCATCCACGCCATTAAGGCCCACAACGGGAAAGCGGACCTGGCTTCCCGCCTGGACCTGGCCCTGTACACCATCGACCCGACCAGCGGTTTTATCACCGCCTGCGCCCTGATGCACCCGGACAAGAAACTCTCTGCCGTCAACCTGGAGCGCATGAAGAAACGCTTCAAAGAGAAAGCTTTTGCCAAAGGGGCCAACCGGGAACAAATGGCGGAATGCGCCAAGATGGGGGTCGAGCTCGATGAATTCCTGGGCACCTGTCTGGCGGCCATGCAGGGCATCGGTGCCGATCTCGGTCTGTAAGGAACGACTTATTCGATAATCGTCTGCGTGCGCTGGGCATCATCGGCCACGATGAGGATGCGGTTGGTTTTGAGGAAGAAGTGCAACTCCGTGCCGCGGCTTTTACCCTTGCCCTTTCTCTCTATCTGTGCCGATTCGCGGAAAATCACCTCATCCCGGTCATAGAGCCAACTTAACTGTCGCGCACTGCCCGACATGTCTTCCCGGATAAATTCGCTGCCTTTCTCGCCGGTCACCTCGGCGATCTCGCTTTCCGGGCTAAAAACCACCTTGATCAGCTCGGCTTTAAGCAGGTTATCCCCGCTCCTGACCATGCCCTTACCGGTGATGGTAATGCGGCGGTTTTTGGCATCGACCACGATCTCCTTGCCCTTGATGGCGATGTCTTCTTCCTTATTCTTGAAAATAAGCGACAATAAGCCCCCCTCGCCCCCGGAGGCGCGGATATTATCATCTTGATCGATTTTCAACCGCTCCGCTTCCAACCGCACATCCTTCTGGCGGAGTTTTGTCTGGCCGCGGAAGGCAATCGTCTTTACCCGGTTGTCTATATCCAATTCCCCGGCATCGATGTAGATCACATCTTTGGAGAAGAGCACCTGGTTCTTCTCCAGGAATACCACCGCTTTTACCCCCACTTTCGAGGTCAGTCTTTTCGCTTCGGTATCGATATCGAAACGGGTAGAGGTAAAAGAGTTCTTTTCATAATAGACCTCTGACCCCTTTCCCTGGAGGCTGACCAGGTTTTTTTGCACCTCGTACATCATCAAGAAAGAAATGCCCTGGTAATCGTCCACCTTAAAAGTCGATTTGCCGCGGCTCTTACACAACTTGAGCTCGCCCGTCTCGTCGAATGCGATATCCATTTTCGCGGCCGTGGATACAAAATCGGTCTTGCCCTGGTTGACGATTTTTGAAAAAGTCGGCATGGCCATGGAGGCGATATTGCCCGCTTTTTTAAAGTAGCGGATATCGAGGGTGGCCGACGTTACCGAAGTGGCATTGTGCTTGTCCTTGAGGACGATCTTTTTTGCATGGTCGATCCCGGTGCTCTCCAGGTTTCCCTGGTCGTCATATAGGCTCTTGATGTGACCGGCCTCGATCTCTTTGTACCCGCCGGTTGCTTTATCGGCCAGGTAAATGTAGCCGTTGCCCCAGGCAGCGATCTCTTTGGGCTGGTTAAAACCGGCGGCGAACCGCAGCACCATCTTATCCGCGCGCAGGGTGGTCTCCGGGTTCTTGATCTCATTTTTCTTCATCAGCCAGAGGTGCAGTTTATTTTCTTCAAACAACAGCTCGTCGCTACGGTAGTTAAAGGTACGGCCATCCTTTTGATAAGTACCCACGGTTTTATACAGGATAATACTGTTATTTTCCAGGTTGAGCCGCATGCCTTTCCGGGCCAATCCCTGCAAGAATTTTACCCGGTAATCGACCCGCGACTCCGAGCTGAGCAACGACCGGTCTCTCAGGTAGAAATCATTACTCTTGACCAGTAAATCCGGGGCCGTGATTACCCCTTTTCTCTTGATGGCAAAATTGTAGAAATTATTCTCTACAAAGCCCCACTCCCCTTTAATCTCGATATCCTGGTCAAGACGTCCTTTCTTGTAGATGGTGGCCACGATATCCCGCATCCACACCCGGTCTTCCGATTCCCGCCGGGACTCGCGGCAGCGCAGCTCAAGGGCTTTTTGGTTATCCTTGTTATAGACCGTTGACACCATCTCTTTCCCATCGATCTCATATTCCTGCGCATCGATATCCTTGTTTTTTCCCCTGATGCTAACCAGGATAACAAAGACTGTCAGTCCAAGAAAAACCAACGCCCCCAGTTTAAACCATTTTTTGTGTCTCATCCGCCTCCCTATTTGGGGTATCCCTGGAACAACCGGCCCCAGGGCGATTCTGCCTGCCATTTTTGCACCACTCCTCTACCCTTGTACCGGTACCAAAAACGATCGTGGTAGAACTCGGAAGCAAAGATGAAGATGTTGACCAGCGGTGTATGGAAGAAGATTTTCTGCAAATATTTCAACGGCGTATCGTGCCAGAATAAGCGGCCGGCACCGGTGGCCAGGTTGACCCCGACACGGAAATGCCAGTTTTCATTGGCCGCCGCCTGATCGCCGACGATCTCGATCTCCGCCGGGTCACCCTTTCCCAATCCATGCGCGTGGGCCAGGGCGATGCAGGGAATGTGCCGCCAATCGAAACCCATCAACCTGGCCGCCACCGAATCGATGGCCACCTGGTCGGCAGAGGCCAGGATAACATGCTTATCATGCGGGATAACCGTTCTCGGTCCGGGCCCGGCACCGGCGGTGGTACCGTCCATGATGGCAAACATACCGCTATGGATCTCCCGGCCGATGGCCAGCAAATCGACCAATGTCTCATGTATCCAGGTATGGGTATAATGGCGCCGAAGATTTAACAGACCGCCGAAAGCATTTTTCATTGCACCCGTATAGGTTGTATAGGAATGGGTCTTGACCGTGGGTAATTGCACGATATTCTTGCCGATAAAAAAATCGGGGATCATGATGCCGTCCGGGAATATCTTATGCAGGGCCAGGGTCTTGAAGGCCGGTTTATAGTCGATCCATTTCATATCTTGCGGCCGGAAATTGTAGAGCACCGGTACCCCGTGCCGCTCGTAGATCGGTTTAAATTTTAGCTCCTCTTCCCCCCGCTCCGGTAAGGTCACCACCGTGTGGTTGTGAACCGCCACCAGGTCGGTAAGACCGGCCTGTTTGAGAGAGAGAATGGTTGCCTCCAACTGCCAGGGTGTGGTATTGACCCCGGGGAAAACATTGTGCCAGGTGATGTTGTCTTTCAGGATCGTCTTTGCCTGTGCCTGGAGGGACCCTTTCAGGCCGGCCAGCTCACACAGCCGCTGGTAATCGTCGATCACCGTTTCCGGGCTGGTCTTCAGTATCGCCACACGTGCTTTGCTCATTTCATTATCCTCGTCATTAAAATCCAGCCCCCATTATACCAGATTTTACCCCTCAAGGTAATAGCCGGGGAGCTCATCCAAAAACCTGGATTGACATATTCATCGATTCCTGGGTATATTCAAACGGGATGAACCGCAAAAGCAGGCCCGGTACCCAAAGGGGCGGATACCGACCTCCTGGCCGAACACAAACAGTATTTTGATTTTGCTCTTGAAAAATCTTTCCTTTTGGGCTACAATTCCATTGTCGATTTTATGACGAGTTTTGTAGGTACAGATATTTCTTGAGGTAGGTCAATGAAGGATTGTAACAACAAAATTTTTGTTTTTTCTTCCAGGCCGGAAATCAGTATGGAGGCTTACCGGATTCTCTCAGATCAGTACCCGAAAGAGAAGAACAACCTGATAGCTACCTCCCATCAATTGGAAGACGCACTAAAAAAACTGGACGGGCATTACCGGGAAGGCGTGCACTTCGATGTACTGATTCTCGATACGCGCATCCCGATGAAGATCAGGCAAGATTTCATCGCCAGGGTTAGCGAGAACCAGGCCCATTATGAATGCATCATGGCCGCACCCAGTTCGGCGTTACCCCCGGAAGACATCGAATTTATCAAGGGCATCGATGCCCTCCTCATCCCCGATATCAGCGAGATCACCTTGCTCCCCCTGCTGCCCCATGTGATCGACCGGAAATTTAATGAGACGAAATACCTGCTGGTCAACCGCATCGATAACATTATCAATTCCGAGATCGAGGGTCACGAAGTGCTCGATCGCATCGCGACCATGACCCTGGAATACCTGGATTTGCGTATCTGCTGGATCTCACTCCTGGATCATAAGACGGACCGTTTCCACATCGGCGCCTTGACCGGTTTTGGCGAGCATGAGCGAGAATTTCGTCTGACCTTCGATGTCTCGATAAACGATACGGCCGTGATTGCCGAATGTGCCCGTAATAGGACCCAGGTCCAATACCAGGATATTCTGGATAATAAATGCCCCTTTAAGTACAAAGAAATGGCCCGGAAAATGGGACTCAAATCGATACTGACGACCCCCATCTTCGACCGGCGGGAGAAAAGCTCGCGCAAGGTGCTTGGCACCCTGAGCCTATACAGCAGGTTTTATCATATTTTCCAGGAAGACGAGCTGGAGCTGAATAAAATTATCGCATCCAAAATCACTGCCGCTATCTTCTGTAAAAGCCTTTACCCGCCTATCCGGGACCACAACCCGATCGCATAAACCCTGATCCGGCCGTTCCGTTTTTAGGCGATGAGCAAAGAGAATGTAATGATTAGCGTGGTGATCCCGCTCTATAACCAGCAGCAGTTTGTGGCCCAGGCCATAGATAGCATTCTTGACCAGACCTATTCGCCCATCGAAATCATCGTTATCGACGACGGGTCTAGCGATGATCCGCAGCCGGTACTGGACAAGTACCGGGGAAAGATACAGGTGGTGAGTCAAGAAAACCAGGGGCTGGCTGCGGCCCGCAATGCCGGTATCGCGCTGGCGCGGGGGGATTTTGTGCAGTTCCTGGACGCCGATGATTGGCTGCACCCGGATAAGATCAGGCTGCAACTGGAGTTCATGAAAAAAGAGCGGGCCGCCATTTCCTATTGCGAGATTCTCCAGTACGAGCAGGCCAGCGAAAAATCCTTGCTGCGCTATATCGGCCCGCTAGAAGACATGTTCGGCCACCTGTACAATTTCTGGCACCTTTACCCGCTGCCGGTCCATGGGATACTGCTAAAAAAGGAACTCTTCGACCGGTTCGGCCCGTTTGCCACCGATCTGACCGCCTGCGAAGACCGCCATTTTTTCAGCCGGCTGGCCGCCGGCGGCGTGGTCTTCGCTTACTTTCCTTTTATCGGCGGCAGCCGCCGGGTTCATGGCCAGAGCATGAACCGGGACCGCTTCCATATTATCGGCAATATCCTGCGCTATTATCAAAAACTGAACGCCGAATTGGGGGACGATTATTTTTTCGGGCGCTATGGCTTTTCCGGTTATGATCTCATGTGCGCCAACCTCACCTACCTCTACCTGGTGGAGGTGGGCCGCGGGGCGACCGGGAAAGAATTGCTTTTTATCCGGCAGGTGATGAAAGAGAACGGTATCCGCCGGTTTACCGGGCCCATCCCCCCTGGGCCGCGGCGGTTCAAGCTGCCGCTCTCTTTACTGAAAGCTTATTTAAACCGTTTCCGTTTGCATGTCGGCAACCTTAAAAACAGGGGGAAAAATGTTTGAAAAAATCAAGGCTTATTTCCAGGGGCATAAACCGCTCCGTTTCGGCACGCTGCTGCGCTGGCACGCCCTGAAGGGGATCCTGGCCGGCCGCATCGGGCCCGGGGAAAAGCTGCTCGATATCGGCAGTTATGACGGTTTTTCGGCCGGCCGTATCAAGGAAAAGCTGGGAAATCTGGCGGTGGTGGTGATAGATACCGATAAATCGGGCTTGCAGGCGGCCCGGGATCGTGGCCTTTACGCCCTGCACGCCTCGGCCCTAAACCTGCCGATTGCCGACCAAAGCCTGGATACGGTGTTGTGCCTCGATGTCATCGAGCATGTAGCGGAAGATGACCGCCTGGTGCGGGAAATCGGCCGGGTGCTCAAATCCGGGGGCAAATTGATCCTGACCACCCCGGCTGCGCCGATCGTCACCTTTCCCCTGGTCAAGCTGGCCAGGGTGGAGGCCATTAACCGGGAATGGGGCCATGTGCGTTTCGGTTACACCCTGGAAGAACTGGGTCGATTGTTTGCGGCCGCCGGTCTGACCATTGCCTGGAAAGGGCGCTATTTTAATGTGTTTTCCCGGCTGGCTTACTACCTGGCGGCCCTGTCGAAAGTGCGGGTACGGGGCAGCAGTTTCTTTTTCCGCTGTGTCATCCGGCTCGAGCCGATCGTCAAATGGGGCAGCCAGGAACATATCCTGGTTGGGGTCAAGGGCTAAACTGCATGAAGATCGCTTTTTTGGTCGGCCAATTCCCGGCCCTGTCGGCCACGTTTATCCTTAACCAGGTGACCGGCCTGATCGACCTGGGCCATGAGGTGGAGATATTTGCTTTCAAAGACCCGAAAGAGGGCAAAATCCACCCCGATTTTTTTCGTTACCGGTTGGCGGGCCGGACGCATTACTTCTCTATTCCCAAAAACCGGCTGCTCCGCGTGTTGAAAGCGTTTGGCCTCCTGATCGGCCATCTACCCAGGTATCGGGCCAGGCTCTGGCCGGCCTTTAATGTGCGGAGATTCGGCCAGGAAGCCCTAAACCTGACCCTGTTCTTTTGCCTGGTGCCGTTTCTTGACCGGGATTTTGACATTCTCCACTGCCATTTCGGTACCATGGGGCTTTATGGGAGTTTTCTCAAAGATTTGGGTGTATCGGCAAAACTGGTGACCACCTTCTATGGCTTCGACCTCAGCTCCCATGTTAGAGAAGAGGGGGAAGATGTCTATGAAAGACTCTTTAGCCGGGGTGATCTCTTCCTGCCTATTTGCGGTTGTTTTCGGGATAAACTGGTCAAGCTGGGTTGCCCAAAAGATAGAATCGCGGTTCACCCGGTGGGCATCGAGATATGGAAGTATCCTTTTAAGTCCAGGAATGACCGGCCCGAAGAACCGGTCTTTGTCCTGGGTGTGGGTCGGCTGTGTGAGAAAAAGGGGTTTGCCCTGGGATTACAGGCCATCAAAGAGATCGGCCGGCATTTTCCCCGGGTTCGTTACCTGATCGCCGGCGGCGGCCCGTTGCGAGAGGAATTACAGGCGCTGGCCCGGTCTCTCCAGGTGGAAGGGAAGGTGGAATTTTTGGGCTCGGTCGATGAAGTTGAACTCCTGGCGCTATATGCCCGCGCCCATATCTTTCTCCTTCCCAGTATGACGGCCGCAGATGGCGACCAGGAAGGCACCCCCACTGTCCTGTTGGAAGCCCAGGCTGTCGGATTACCCATTGTGTCGAGTCTTCACAGCGGTATCCCGGAAATCGTCCGGGATGGGCAATCGGCTTTTTTGGTCCGGGAAAAGGATATGGCCGGGTTGGTCGAGCGGTTGGAGTACCTGCTCAGCCATCCGGGGACCTGGCCGGACATGGGCAAAAAAGGCCGGGAATGGATAGAAGAACATTTTGCTATCGATCGATTGGCTGGGCGATTGGAAAAACATTACCTGGGTTTAATGGAAGGATAACATGATAGTGGATATCGCGAATTATAAAGACAAACGGGTACTTATCACCGGCGGTCTCGGCATGATCGGCAGCACGATCGCCCAGCGCCTGGTGGGGGCGGGGGCCAGGGTGACCCTGGCCGACGCCTATTTACCGCTCTACGGGGCCAATGCCTTCAATATCGGGGCTATCAGGGACAAGGTCACGGTGGTAAAGGCGGACATCCGCGACCGGGAGGCTATGGCCCCCCTGGTGGAGGCGAACGAAATTATCTTCAACCTGGCCGGCCAGGTCAGCCATAACGACAGTATCGAGAATCCCTTCTTAGACACAGAAATAAACTATATCGGTCATCTCAATGTACTGGAAATCGCCCGCCGACTCAACCCAACGGTTAAAATTCTCTTTTCCGGCACCCGCTTGCAATACGGCAAGGTCGAAAAAATCCCGGTGCCGGAGAGTCATCCGCAATTGCCTTTAAGCCCCTATGCCCTGAATAAATCCGCGGCTGAAAACCTCTACCTCTTCTACCATCGGCTCTATGGCATCCCGGTGGTGCTCTTCCGCATCACCAACCCCTATGGCCCGCGCGGCCAGGTGCACCATGCCGGCTATAGTATTGTCAATTGGTTTATCCGCCAGGCATTGGAGAATAAGGAAATAACTGTTTTTGGGGATGGCAGCCAGGTGCGCGATTACATCTATATCGACTTTCTGGCCGAGGCGTTTGTTAAAGCCGGTGTTGCCCCCGGCATGAATGGCGAGGTCTTTAACCTGGGCTCCGGTCAGCCGTCGACTTTCAAGAAGATGGTAGAGACCGTGGTCAAAGAAGCCGGTTCCGGTTCGATCAAGTACATCCCCTGGCCGGCGCGCTACATCAATGTGGAGACCGGCGATTTCGTCGCCGACATAAGCAAGCTCCAGCGTTTCATCGACTGGAGACCGGGGTTTTCCCTGGAGGAAGGCGTTCGTTTATCCTGCGCTTTTTACCGGCAGCACCTGGCGCATTACCTGTAGATCTTTTGTCCGACTGGGCGATGGGTGAAACCTTTTCCAGGGAAAGGAAGTATAATGAAAAAATATAAATTAAAAAGGAGGATGCAGGCATGAAAAAGATTTTTATTATTTTAGGAGTGTTTTTATTGGCCGCCTCTCTGTTTGCCGCCACCCCGGCAACCGAAAGGCTAAGTTCTTACGAGCAGCATCTACAGCTTAAAAATAGCTCTATTTTCCAGCAACTTAACTGGCGCAACATCGGGCCCTATTTTATGGGCGGTCGCATCACCGATATCGAGGTCTATGAGAACCGGCCCCATAAATTCCTGGTAGCCGCGGCCTCGGGCGGCGTGTGGCTGACCGAGAACAATGCCACCACTTTCAAACCGGTATTCGATCACGAATCGACGGCCACCATCGGCGATATCGATATTTCCCAGGCGGATGAGAACCTGATCTGGGTGGGCAGCGGCGAAAACAACTCCTCCCGTAGCACCTATGCCGGTACCGGCGTGTTTAAGAGCACCGATGGGGGGAAGACCTGGCGGAATATGGGGCTGACCGAGAGCCACCACATCGGCCGTATCGTCATGCACCCGGAAAATAACGCCATCGTCTATGTGGCTGCCCTGGGGCACCTGTATACCGATAACCCGGAACGGGGGGTGTACAAAACCACCGATGGCGGCCAGACCTGGGCTAGGGTCCTGTTCAGCGATGACCGGACGGGCGCCATCGACCTGGTCATGCACCCCAAAAACCCGGATATTCTTTTTGCCGCTACCTGGGAAAAAGAGAGAAAAGCCTGGAATATGACCGAGAGCGGTGATAAAAGCGGTATTTACCGCACCACAGATGGGGGTAAAACCTGGCAGAAATTGGCCGGCGGTTTTCCCCAGGGCAAAGACGTAGGCCGGATCGGCCTTTGTATCAGCCGTTCCAACCCGGATGTGGTCTATGCTTTCCTGGATAACCAGGAACCCAAACCGGAAGAAAAGAAGGCGGAGAAAAAAAACCAGAGCGGCATCACCGTGGATATGCTGATGAAGATGAGCGCGGCCGATTTTTTGAAACTCGACGACAAGAAAGTCGAGATGCTCTTAAAGGACTATAAGGTGCCGGAGAGTTTTACCGCGGTCATGGTCAAAGACATGGTCAAGGCCGGCCGCCTCACACCGCCGATCATGGCCCAGATGATCTCGAATGCCAACCAGCGTCTATTTAATACCAATGTCAAAGGGGCCGAGGTCTATCGCAGCGACGACGGAGGCGAGCACTGGTATCGGACGCACAAAGAATTCATCGACCTGGTTTACACCTATGGTTATTATTTCGGCCAGATCCGTGTCTCACCGGAAAATGCAGATATTATCTACATCCTGGGTGTGCCGACACTGAAATCGCTGGATGGGGGAAAGACGTTCAAAGATATTTCCGAACAGGGCGGCATATACGGGGATGATGGCGTACATGCCGATATGCACGCCTTCTGGATCGATCCCCGGGATCCCAAACGGGTGTTTTTGGGTACGGACGGCGGTTTGAATATTTCCTACGATGCCGGCGAGACCTGGCAGAAGATCGCCAACCTGGGTATTGCCCAGTGTTACACCATCCATTACGATAACCGGCAGCCCTACAATGTTTATACCGGTTTGCAGGATAACGGTGTCAACCGGGGGCCGAGTACGTTCTGGTACAATGACAAAGAACATCCCTGGAAAATGATCATCGGCGGCGATGGGGCCTTTGTCCAGCCCGATCCCAACAACCCGGATGTGGTCTATGCGGCCTACCAGTTCGGTTCCATCTTTCGCCTGGATGTGGCCAGCGACAATAGCAAGAGTATCCAGCCCAAACCGGTGGATAAACAATCGCCTTACCGGTTTAACTGGCTCTCGCCGTTTATGATTTCCCACCACAACCCATATACCCTTTATATGGGGGCGAATAAGCTGTTGAGATCGGTAGACCGGGGCGACCGCTGGCTGGAAATTTCCCCGGACCTGACCGACCGGCAGCACACGGACGGCGATGTGCCGTTTGCCACCATCACCGCTATCGATGAATCGCCTTTATCCCCGGATATGCTCTATGCCGGGACCGATGACGGGAATGTCTGGATCAAGAAAGAAGGTTCCTGCCAATGGGAAAATATCTCCGCCGGTCTGCCGAAAAAGTGGCTGACCCGCATCGTGGCCTCCCAATATAAAAAAGAACGGGTCTATGTCACCCTGACCGGGTACCGGGAAGATGATTTTGCCACCTACGTCTACGTTTCCGAAGACTATGGCAAGACCTGGCAATCGCTGAAAGGCAACCTGCCGCAAGAACCGGTCAATGTCATCCGCGAAGACCCGGTTAACGAAAATTTCCTCTACCTGGGCACGGACCTGACCGTTTACGTCACGTTGGACCGGGGGATCAAGTGGCACTCTTTGCGGGGCGATCTCCCGACAGTGGCCGTTTATGATCTGCGTATCCAGCCACGGGAAAAGGAATTGATCATCGGTACCCATGGCCGCGGCGTCTATATCCTGCCGGTCAAGACCATCGAGAAGCTGGACGCACAGATCATGGCCAAACCGTTACACCTCTTTAACATCGCACCGGTCAAGCTGGATGAGGTCTGGGACCTGGGTAAGAAGGCCAAGATCGAATTCTTTGCCGGTAAAGCGGGCCAGGCGCAGATCGTGATTCAGGACAAAAAAGGGCAGAAAGTGGCCGAATTCACCCGGCCGGCCGGTCTGGGTCTCAACGTCTTTGAATGGGACCTGGTCGTCGATGCGCAGAAACGGAAAACAATCGAAAGAGGCGAATATACCCTTATCTTGAAATTAGGCACCGGCCAGGCCAGCACAGCGTTCACAGTTATATAAGAATTATCTCTATGATGGTTATTTTCTTTGCAGGGAGAAAACTATTCTTTATCTCCTACGTATTTATATCTATCACATTTTTGACCGGGGATTTACGATCGCTGGTTAAAATTCCCTTTGGAGGTCTCGATGAAGAGATTGATGAGTTTGTTTTTAATCCTGGCCGCGACCCTGGGGGCTATGGCCCAGCAGGAGATGAATCTGACTATCGATCAGGCTGTCGAATTGGCGGTGAAGAACAACCATAACTACCTGATCAGCCAGGAAGAGGTCAAGCAATACCGCTACCGGTTGCGCCAGAGCTTCGGGTTTTTGCCCCAGGTGACCCTGGAAGGGGCGAAAAACCTGGACGAAAAATTGATGGTGATCGAGATACCGCCGTTTTATCCCGGCGGCGAGGCGACCCAGGCGACCCTCGATTTTACCATGAACTATGAGTTTACCTTCCAGGTGGTGCAGCCGGTATTTGCCGGGGGAAAGATATTCTATTCCTTTAAGAATGCCAAACTGGACCTGGATATTGCCAGGGAAAAACACCGGGATGCCCAAAAAGAGGTGATTTTAAATGTAAAGAAGGTATTCTTCAATATCCTGGTCATGAAAGAGCTGCTCAAAGCCCATGAAGAGGCGCTTTTACTGGCAGAAACCAATTATCGCAATGTCGGCGAAAACTTTAAGCTGGGCATGGTCTCAAAGTACGATTTACTGCGGGCCGAGCTGGCGGTGACCGGCGTTAAACCGAACCTGACCAATGTTAGAAAAATCCTGGATTTATCGCTGGCCAACCTGAAAATGATGACCGGTATCGCCGCTGACGTCACCATCGATGTCGTTGGCGAGTTGACCTTTCATGAATACCAGTTGGAGCTGGCCGGCCTGATCCGGAAAGCCCTGGTCAACCGTTCCGAGCTTCGTCAACTGCAATTGGAGCAGGAGAAAGCGAAGAACCTTTTAAAGATCGCTTACGGCCAGTTTTTACCCAATATCTCCCTGATCGGTCGCTGGAGCTACCGCTCCAACACCTTCAGCCTGAAAGGGAATAATTGGGATGATTATTACAGCATCAACCTGGGCATCAGCTACCCCATCTTTACCGGTTTTAAACGCACGGCCCAGATCGGTGAGATCAATGTCATGAAGAAAATCCTCAACTTGAATTACGAGCAATTGAGCGACGGCACGCGGCTGGCAGTGGAGGATTTGGTCCTGACTATCAAGCAGGAATACGAGAACATCCAGAATGGGCTGAAGAGTATGGAAGCAGCCGAAGAGGGCGCCCGTATCGCCGATTTGACCTACCGGGAGGGGTTGATCTCCATCCTGGAATTAAACTCTTCGACCAACGATTTAACCCGGGCCAAGGTCAATTTCTTCCAGGCTGTTTACAATTACAATATTGCCGTGGCCCAGTTGGAGAAAATTTCTGGAGTGGAATTTAAAGAAGCGAACCTAAATGGAGGCATGAATGAAGAATAGAGTTATTACATTTCTGGCTATTTTGTTGGTGTTCATTGCCGGTTGCCGGCAGAAGGAAGAAAAAAAAGTTGTCTCTGAGAAGAAACCGATACAGGTTAAGATAATAACGGCCCAAAAGGGGGTGTTAACCCAGGAGTTGAACTTTAAAGGCTCGGTTTCCCCCTGGAAGAGCGCCAATATAGGCCCGGACATTTCCGGGAGAATTTACCGGATTTATCATAAACAAGGGGACAAGGTCGCTAAGGGCACCCTTCTGGCTGAGCTTGACACGGTCACCTTAAAACTCCAGCAGAAACAGATGCAGGCGGCAGTGGCCGTGGCCCGGGCATCCTACAACGATGCCCTATTAAACTTCCAGCGATTCGAGAAACTCCTGGAGAAAAACGCCGTCTCCCAGATGCAGTATGAGAAAGCCAAATTGGGGCTGGAAGCGGCAGACACACAGAAACAGAGTGCCGAGGCCAACCTGGATGTGGTCGAGCACACCCTGAATAATTCCTTTATGCGCGCCCCCTTTAACGGTATTATCACCTCGAAGAACATGGAAGAGGGCGACATGATCAACCCGATGATGGGCATGAGCGCCAGCGTCCTGACCCTGATGGACATCAACCAGATCAAGGTCATCATCGATGTAGCCGGCGAAGATATCGAAAAAGTAAAGATCGGCCAGCCCTGCCGGGTGGTCATCCACTCTTTGCCGGATAAGACCTTTGCCGGTAAAGTCTATTCCCGGAACCTGGCGGCAGATCCGCTTTCCAAAACCTTCAAAGTGGAAGTAGCGGTCGATAACCCGGAACTGGAGATCAAGGCCGGCGTATTTGCCGATGTCCAGATAGAGGTATTCAAAAAAGAAGATGTCCTCATCCTGCCCTATTCCGCGATCATCGACGACGATTACCTGGTGGTGCTGGAAAACGGCCAGGCCAAACGGGCCAAAGTACAACTGGGTGAACGGAACGACCGGCAGGTGGAAATTGTCTCCGGCGTGTTGCCCGGGCAGCAGGTGGTGATCGAGGGTAATTACGATCTGAAGGACGGGGCCCCCATCATACCCTTAGAGGAGAAATGACATGAAGCTGGTCGATGTTTCAATTAAACGACGGGTCACCGTTTCCATGGTGGTGTTGGTCATCGTGATCCTCGGTTTTGTGTCGTTATCGAAACTGGGGCTCGATATGTTCCCGGATATGGAGATGCCCTATGTGTCGGTGGTTACCGCCTATTCCGGCGTCTCATCCGAGGATATCGAGCAAAACCTGACCCGCCCCCTGGAACAATGGATATCCACTATATCCAATGTCAAGGAGCTCAAATCGATCTCCCAGGAAGGGGCCTCGGTCATCATGGTGGAATTCGAGTCTGGCACCAACCTCGATTTTGCCGCCCAGGATATCCGCGATACCCTGGGACTTTATGAAAACTACCTGCCTCAGGGCGCCAAAAAACCCCTGGTGTTCAAGTTTAATTTTGCCGATTTCCCGATCATGTTCTACGGTATTACCGGCGGGAAAAGGGATTTAAAGGAACTCAAGGAGTACATCGACAACGAGGTGGCCACCCGGCTGGAAAGGATCGACGGGGTGGCCTCGACCATGGTCTTCTCCCCCGAATTTGCCGAAATCCTGGTCAACATCGATAAAGGGAAGCTCGAATCCCGGGGTTTGTCCATCACCCAGGTAGAAGGGGCCATCCAGGCCTCCAACATCAATCTCCCGTCCGGGTTTCTCGCGGTCAACCACAAAGAGTACCTCATCCGCACCATCGGTGAATTTGTCAAGGTCGAGGATATCTCCCGGGTGGTGGTCGGTGCCGGACGGCGGGGTGAACCCATTTTCTTGAGAGACATAGCCGAAGTCAAGGAAACCTCTAAAGAGGTCCGCAACAAAGTACGTATTAGCGGTACCCGGGGCGTGATGATGATCATCACCAAGAGTCCCGGTTCCAACACCGTGCTCGTGGCCAGGGAGGTCAAGAAGACCCTGGAAGCCATTAAACCCACCCTGGATAAAGACCTGAAATTTAGCATCGGTTGGGATATGTCGCAAATCATCGAGATCATGTCATCGAGAACTATCTCGAATATTATCACCGGCAGTTTACTGGCCATGCTGCTCATCTTCTTATTTTTGCGTAACCTGCGCCCGACCCTGACCATCGGCGTGGCCATCCCCCTGTCGGTCATCGCCACTTTTATCGCCTTATATTTGGCAGGTTACACCTTGAACCTGGTGACCCTGGCCGGTCTGGCCCTGGGTGTGGGTATGCTGGTCGATAACTCCATCGTCGTCATCGAGAACATCTTCAGGCACCTGGAAGAGGGACTATCCCCGGTGGAAGCGGCCCGGAAAGGGGCCAGCGAAGTCGGTATGGCCATTACCGCCTCCACTTTAACCACCATCGTCGTCTTCTTCCCGATGATGTTTGCCACCGGGGTGTCGGGTAAATTTGCCAATGGATTGGCCCTGACTGTGGCTTTTTCCCTGATTCCCTCCTTGATCATCGCCTTGACTATCGTCCCCATGCTGGCTTCCTGGTTTTTCAAAGTCAAGAAAGAGAAAGAGAAGAAGTTTCTTAAGCTCCGGTTCAAGAGCGGCGATGAACAATTGGCGCGTATGCGGGGTTTTTACGAGAAGTATTTACTCCTGGCCCTTAAACACCGGAAAAAGGTGGTGATCGGGGTTCTCATCATATTCGGTCTTTCTATCGTGTCCGCTGCCTTTTTGGGGCGCGAGTTCATGCCCACAGAAGACCGGGGCATGATCTTTTTAAAACTACACATGCCGGTCGGTACCAACCTGGAAGAGACGGACCGCATCATCAAATACGTAGAAGAACAGTCCCTGAAAGATGAAAACATCCTGTCCACCATGGTCAACGTCGGCGTCAGCGAACAGAATGCCCAGGATTCGGCCTCCAGTTTTAACCCGGCCGGCTCTTATGAAGCCACACTAATGGCCTACATGAAATCCAGCAGCCAGCGGGATATATCGGATAAAGAGACCATAGAAAAATGGCGGCAGTACTTCCCCGAACTCGAAAACGGTAAAATCGAATTAGTCGACATGGCTTCCAGCATGACCGGCAGCTCATCCAGCAGCCCCATCGAATTCAACTTCTTCGGCCGCGACCTCCAGCAACTCGAAAAAATCGCCGAGCAAGTGAAAGAGAAGATATCCAGGATTAGAGGCATCCGGGATGCGGCCATCAGCCTGGAGAAGAAGAAACCGGAAATCCTGCTGGAGATCAAAAAAGAAGAAGCAGCCAGGCTCGGACTCTCCCCCTACGACATCTCCCACCAGGTACAGACCTATACCATCGGCACCGTGGTCTCGCGCGCCATCCTGGGCGGCGAGGATAGAGACATCCGGGTACGCTTGCGGGAACAGGACCGCGACAGCGTCGAGGCCCTCAAGAAACTCCCCATCGTCACCCCCGCCGGCGCCACCACCTATCTCTCCCAGGTGGTCGATTTTAAACCGGCCTTTGGGGCAGTGAAAATCGATCGCGAAAACCAGGTCCGGAAAGTGAGTGTCACGGCCAATTTTGTCGACCGGGACCTGGCCGGCATCGTCAAGGATATCTTTAAAGAAACGCAAAATATCACCGCCGATCTCCCGGAAGGTTACTTCTTCGAGATGGGCGGGCAATACAAAGAGATGATCGAATCTTTTGCCACCATGCTCCTGGCCCTGCTCCTCTCCGTTGTGCTGGTCTATGCCGTCATGGCTTCCCAGTTTGAGAACCTCAAATACCCCTTCATCATCATGTTTACCATTCCCCTCGATTTCATCGGCGTGGTCTTGCTGCTGGCCATCACCGGGACGAACATCAGCCTGGTGACCCTGATGGGATTTATCATATTGGGGGGTATCGTGGTCAACAACGGCATTGTCATGGTCGATTACATCAACCAGTTGATCTGGTCCGGCATGGATAAGTACCAGGCCGTAGTCAAAGGAGCGGTCACCCGGTTAAGACCCATCCTGCTGACGGCCCTGACCACCATTATCGGCATGTTGCCCATGGCTATGGCCACCGATGAAGGGGCCAGTACACGGGCACCCCTGGCCCTGACCCTGATCGGCGGCTTGCTCTCCTCCACTTTCCTGACCCTGTTCATCGTGCCCATCCTGTACAGCTATTTCTCAAAGATAAAAATCGATCCCCAAAAAACCATCACCGAGGTTAAACCATGAAAAAAATTATCATTGTCTGGACGCTCATTATCCTTTTCTGCCCTGGAGCCTGGGCCCAGCGGCAGGATGCCATCGATTTTAGCGCCACCGATATGGATGGCGATAATATCCAGTTATCCGAGTACAAAGGCCAGGTGGTGATCCTCGATTTCTGGGCCACCTGGTGTAAACCCTGTGTCCAGGAGATTCCCACCCTGGAATATCTTTATAAGAACTATCGGGATGACGATTTTGCCATTATCAGCATCAGCCTGGATCAGAACATGGACAAGGCCCGGGAGTTTGTTTCCGCCCGGAACATGGATTGGATCCACATCCTTAATAAAGAGAAGAATGTCGAATTGGCCCGGATATACGGTGTACGGGCCATACCGGATATGTTCGTCATCGATAAGCAAGGGAAGATCGCCGCCCGCGGTTACCGCGGCGAGGCACTCAAGAAGATTATTAAGGATCTCCTGAAATAGGGACCCAGCAAGCGAAAAACAGGCCCCTGGTATGTCCGGCGGAGAAAAGAAGTACTATTCCATCTCGAATGAATATGGGCCGGAGGAGTTTAAAGAGAAGGGCTCGCGGTTTATTTCTTTTCTCTACCCGGTATCCGGCCAACCAGAAGCCGAGGCCATTCTCCACGACCTGCGTAAAAAATATCATGATGCCAGCCATGTCTGCTATGCTTACCGGCTGGGCCTAAAAGGGGAAGAGTACCGCCGCTCAAGCGACGACGGCGAACCGGGCGGAACAGCCGGTATGCCGATTTACACCGAACTTATGGGCCATGATTTTCTCAATGTCCTGGCCGTGGTGGTGCGGTATTTTGGCGGCACCAAGCTGGGCGTGGGCGGTCTTTGCCGGGCCTATGCCCTTTCGGCCAAACGGCTGGTGGAAAAAGCGGTAAAAATCCTCCTCTTGCCTAAAATAGAGGCGGAAGTCGATTTTCCCTTCTCATTTACCGGCGACATGATGCGCCTTATCCAGCATTTTGAAATGGAGATCCTGGCCCGCACGGACCAGGAAACCGGCATCCATATAAGGTTGGCGGTTGCCGAGCATTTACTCGATAAAGTAAAAAAGGCTATCGAAGAAAAAAGCAGCGGTAAAGTCAGATTCCGCGCCCTGGGCTAAAACTTCAGGCCAAGGCTGATGAGAAAGACCCGGCCTTCGCCCAATGTGCCCCGGTCGGCCCAGGGATTGTTGGTAAAGGTCGGATAGCGGATATCCTCGTTGAGCAGGTTGGA
>Ga0315287_10000051_pt1 | contig 105417 bp, 95 predicted proteins | sample YL17G11_0_MG_FD_205037 | JGI IMG/M metagenome (GOLD analysis project Ga0315287, IMG submission 205037) | Sediment microbial communities from Yellowstone Lake, YNP, Wyoming, USA - YL17G11_0 | ecosystem: Environmental > Aquatic > Freshwater > Lake > Sediment | place: USA: Wyoming | collected... | reverse complement strand
CGCCGTCCAGGTCGGTGGCCGCGCAACCGAGGCTGACCGGGTCGTTCTCGGCGTAGTCGTAGTCGTCCCCGGCGCGGTTGACGGTGAACACCGGCGCCCGGTTGGTATCGGTGATGGTGAGGGTGAAGGTCTCGGTGATGGGATCGGTGCCGTCCGTGCAGCGCACGGTCACGGTGTAGAGCCCGCCCGCGATCTCCGCCGCATCCCACGGCACGAGGCCCGTCACGGCCCCGGTGGTGTCGTTGATCGACAGCCAGGCCGGCGCGGCGTCGAAGCTGTAGGCCAGCGGGTCAAGGTCGGGGTCGGTGGCCGCGCAAGCGAGGCTGACCGCGGCGTTCTCGGCGTAGCCGTAGTCGTCCCCGGCGCGGTTGACGGTGAACGCCGGCGGATTGTTTGCAGTGTCATCGTCGGTTATGTCGATGACCGCGGTGTCGATGGTTCCCCGGAGGGTCACCCCCGTCCCGGGCGGGGTTGTGAAGGCCAGGTGGACATCCTCCGGCCCCTCGACGATGATGTCATCGACAATGGTCACGTTGAAAGACTGGTTGCCAGTAGTACCCCCGCCCCAGGTAAGGGTGCCACTCGAGGGGGCGTAGTCGCCCGGAGAAATGGCGGTTCCCCCCGTAACGGTCCACCCCACATCGACGGCACCGTTGTTGCCACGGGCGAAGTTGACCGTGATGCTGACAGTCCGAAATCCTAGAGCCTCGCCCCCGGCATAGGTGGCTGCGGAAAAGGCCACAGTGCCTGTGCCACCGGCGTATCCGACGCGCGAGACGCCGGCCAGTACGGCGCTGACCATAACTAGCGCCACTAGCAAGGAAGCGAAGCGCTTGCTCCTCATCAACAAAGGTACCACCTACTTTCAGATAAGTGCGGTAGACCGCATCACACGCTTCCTCGGCTGCCCCCGATGGCAACGAGGGTAGGTGCAGAAGTGGGCACCCCCCCTCAGGCTGTCCTGATTCCTGTCGTTGCCGCCGAACCGCCGGTAGGCGAAGATGGATGCTAGGGACGCGTTAGGCTGGGCTGTCGGAGCATGGGCGTATACATGACGTGGATGTTCGAAGGTAGAAGCAGGGGTCGAGCTCACTACTGACTGGTTCCCAACGCCTCCAACTGCTAGAATCTTCGGACATCTCCGCGTCGCGCCCGATGTTCGACTAGATTGCGATGAATCCTCCTGCTTAACAATACAGATTCCTCCCAAACATGCGCTAAATGGAAACTGGGAGGTTCCCCGTCGCCGTCGTGGCGTGGTCCTACCAGGCCGATAGCGGCTTGCCGTCGCCGGGGGGGAAACTGAGACTAGAGTCGAATGACGCACAATTCCCCGATACGAGGTGACACAGACGGACAGGGCCAGAAAGGTCGAACTCGCCATCACCGACCTTGGGTCGAAAGGCCAGGGCATCGGCCGCGCGGGCGACCTGGTCGTCTTCGTGCCGGGGGCTCTCCCCGGTGACCGGGTGGAGGCCCTGGTCTCCGGCGGCGCGGTCCCCGGCCGGCGCTTTCTGGAGGCCGAGTTGGTCAGAGTCGTCGAGCCCAGCCCCTCCAGAGTCGACCCGGCCTGCCTGGCCGCCCCGAACTGCGGTGGCTGCCAGCTCCTGGCCCTCTCCTACCCGGCCCAGCTGGAGTGGAAGACGAAGGCGGTCCGCGAGGCCCTCCGCCGCGTCGGGCGCCTTGACTCGGTAGCGGTCCCCCCCTGCCTGGGTGCCCCCTTGCCCCTCGGCTACCGCAACAAGGCCCAGTTCCCGATTGTGGCGATCCGCCAGGCTAAGAAGGGCGGCGGGCCCGTGAGCCTCCGTTCCGGCCTCTATCGTCGCGGCACCCACGAAGTCATCCCGGTCGAAGGCTGTCTTCTGCAGCACCCCACCAACAACGCCGTCCTGGCGGCGGCGGTCCGGATAGCCTCCGAACTGGGGGTGACGGCCTACGACGAGGACACCGGGGTCGGGCTGCTCCGTCACGTGCTGGCCCGCGTGTCGCAGGACGGCCGTCAGGCCATGGCCGTCTTTGTCACCTCACAGGTCGCCTTCCCCATGGGCCGGCGCCTGGCCGCCGCGCTGCAACAGGCGGTCCCGGAGGTCCGGACCGTGGTCCAGAACATCAACCCGCGCCGCACCAACGTTGTCCTCGGGCCGCGTGATGTCGTGCTGTCAGGGCCGGGCCACATCACCGACACGCTCGGGGGGCTCCGGTTCAGAGTCTCGTCTTCGGCCTTCTTCCAGGTCAACCCGAGCCAGACCGAGGCGCTCTACGAGGTCGTGGCTCGGATGGCCTCCGGCGCCCAGCGGGTGGCCGACATCTACTGCGGCGTCGGGACCATCACCCTTTTCCTGGCCGCCAGGCTCAAGGGGCTCGAGGAGATAGTGGGCGTGGAACTGAGCCGGGCCGCGGTTCGCGACGCCGTCGCCAACGCCAAGGCCAACGGGATCCGCAACGCTGGCTTCATCTGCGGGGATGCCGCCGCCGTCCTGGCGGACATGGCCGGAGCGGGGATTCCCGTGGATACGGTGGTCCTCGACCCGCCGCGCAAGGGGTGCGAACCGGCCGTGCTGGCGGCCGTCCTCCGGCTGGCTTGCCGCCGGGTCGTGTACGTCTCGTGCAATCCAGCTACGCTGGCCAGGGACCTGGGTGTTCTGTCCGCTGGGGGGTACCTGGTGCGGGAGGCCCAGCCGGTGGACATGTTCCCGCAGACGGCGCACGTGGAGTGCGTGGCCAGGCTCGACCGGCGGGACGGCGGGGAAGGGGCCGGCTAGCGTCGAAGCTGTTTCCGATAGGTCGTCCATTCAGCACCATCCTCACGCCATCCGAGGTCTATGAACGTCTCGAGCGCGAGGTCCCGACGACCTCGACCCCCTCGCACGAGGATGCGCTGGGGCTTCTCCGGAAGGTTCGCGAGGCCGGGTTCACGCACGCTCTGGCCGTTCTGAGCGGGACCATGAACGTGGTCCGGGCCGCGGCCGAGGAAGTCACCAGCCTCAGGACCACCGTCCTCGACTCCCTCTTCCTCTCCATGGGCCTCGGACAGGTCGTGGAACAGGCCGCCCAATGGCTCAAGGAACGCGCGCCCCTGGGCGATGTGGTGAGCCGGGCCCGGGAGATGGTCGCGCAATCCAAGACCTACTTCGTCCTCAGGACGGTCGAGTATCTCCGGCGCGGCGGGCGCATCGGCGCCGTTTCCGCGGCTCTGGCGGGGACCCTCGACCTCAAGCCCATCATCTCGATAGACGAGCACGGCAAGTATTTCAGCTATCGCCGGGTGAGAGGCCGCAACCAGTCCCTGCGGGAACTCTTCGAGATTGCCCGCGAGGGCGTGGCCGCCGGGGCGAACCGCGTGGCCGTCATGCACGGCGGGGCCGACGAGGAAGCGCGGGCCTGCGCGAGAGCATCCTGAAGTTGCCCGGGGTAGCGAAAGTGACTTTCGGTCAGGTCAGCCCGGTCCTGGTCGTGCACACGGGACCGGGACTTATCGGGGTCGCCCTGGGGCGGGCCTAGGGCCGCGTCTCGGGCCCCTGGCCCCCAAAGTGGCCAAGGCTCTGGCCAGACTCGAACCCGAGGGTTCGGCCGCCGCGGCCCGCAGCCGGGTCGATGTCGTCATCAACACGCACTACCACATCGGCCACGTCCGCGGCAACGGACGCCTCTTGGAACTCTCCCCCTGGGGGTCCAGGCCACGGTGGACGGTTACAAAGCCAGGCTGGTCATCGAAGAGGCGGCGTGCCGCTAGCCTGGGCGAGGCGCGTTCGGCTACGGGTTCACGGTCACGGTGTTAGAGGGCACGCTCTCACCGCTCGGGTTTAGGGCCGTGACGTAGTACTCGTACCAGTGCGTCTTGTCCGGCTGGGCGTGCCTGTAGGTCGTGGTCGTGCCTCCGACCACGTCGATTGTCTGCCAGACGCCCCACGGCCCGCCGATGACGGCTTGCTCGCGCCAATAGACGCGATAGCCCGTGGCTCCGGCGGCCGCGGTCCAGGTGAGGTCCACGTTGGAGCTCACACCTCTGCGTGCCGCGACCAGGTTCCCGGGTGGAGCGCATCTGGTCCAGAACGTGCCGTCCGGACTCACGGTCGTGTTGCCGGCCGGGTCGGACGACCGCACTCGGAAATAGTAGTTGGTCCCCGGGGTCAGGCCGCCGAGGGTCACCAGGTGACTCGTGAGAGGGTCGCCGACCAGCGGCGAAGATTGTCCGTAGCTTGTCGTCGTTCCATAGTCGACCTGACGCGAGGCGGGCTCGCTGGTCTGCCAGGAGACGTCGGCGGTGGTCGTCGTGAGGTTGGAGACCGCTATCCCGGATATGGTCGGGAAGGTCGTATCCATGATGATCGAGCCCGACGCCGGGACCGATTCATTGCCGGCTCGGTCGCGGAACTTGGCCCACACCGTCTTCTGCCCGTCCGGGGCGGGGAGCGTCCAGGTCGCGGTCGTCGAGTAGTCCTGCCAGGCCGACCAGGATGGCGAGGGCGTCACGGCCGGGTCGTCGTTGGTGAAGGAGACGGCGTCCACTACTCCCGAGTCGTCGACGGCGGAAAGGCCCAGGGTCACCGCGGCGCTTGAGGTGAGGGCTGCGCCGCCGTTGATGGTCATCCAGCCCGCCGGCGGGGTCTGGTCGGTGAAGGCGACGGAGTAGGTCACCGGGAGAGTGTACGTCCCGGGCATCAGGTCCCAGCTTGGCGTCAGGCGGAGTTCATAGTTTTGGGTGCCGGGACTGGCCGGCGGCTCGGCATCAGCGATGACGGCGGTCGTGGGGGAGAGGGTGGTCCAGGAGGCGCCGCCCTGCGGCCGCTGCTCCAGGAGGCAGCCTTCGGGGATGGCCCCGGTCACCGCGGTCATCCGCCACCCCAGGTCGCTGGGCACCGACGCGACCATCGCGTGGGAGACCGTGGAGGGCGTGTCGGGATACACGTTTCCGAAATCCACCGTCCCAGCTCCGGGAAGCGCGTCATGACCATAGGTCGTGAGGGTCAGGGAGATGGTGCCCAGGGCGGCGTGGGCAACGCCGACGAACGAAGAGGTCAGGAGGAGGAAGAGGCCCAGGGCCAGGAGGAACACGCTGGGCCAGTACCCGAACAGGCCACCGCGCCGGCGCGACATCCTTGGTCTCCCCTCACTCCGCGGGCTCTCTCGACCACCCGCCGGTCGGCTTTCACCTGCCGGGCGCGGCACCGCTGCCGCTCGCGGCGACCGGCCTGGACGGCGTCCGGCGCCGTCCCCCCCTGGCCGTGAAGTACCCCAGCCCGAAGGCCATGGCCACGATGCCCATCGCGCCCTTCACGGGGAACACCGTGACGCGGCGGGCCGCCAGCAGGGGCTCACTTCCGCCGTAGTCCACCCGTATCTCCAGGTCGAACCGCCCGAGAAGGGGAGCGTCGGTCCAGGCCAGCTCGAGCGCCCGGCGCTCTCCCGACAGGATGATCTCCCCCTCCAGGACCAGGACACGCCTGACCAAGTCGTCCTGACGGATGGTCACGGTCACCCGGGGTTGGATGTAGGTCTTGCCCATGTTCTCCAGGGGAACAAAGACGCGCAACGGGCGCCCTTCGGCGAAGACTGCCACGTTCCGGTCGTCGATGGCGAGGCAGCGCCAGAGATGCGCGGCTCGCTCCCCGATGACGCCAAGGCCGGAACCTTTCGGCGCCCAGGGCACATCGCCATAGGCGATAAGCCTGGCCTCTCGGGGGACGCTCTCGCCCACGGCTAGGATGATGAGCGAGGTCAGGCGTCCGGCGACCTGGACGGTCGTGCCGTCCGCCGGAGCGACGATTGGGGAAGCGCTGACCTGGAAGGCGGCGTAGTACTCGCCGTCTGGGGTGTCGGGAGGGACGGTGATTACCGTCCGGAGGGTCTGCCGCTGCCCGGGGCTGAGGCCGAACTCCGCGGGAGTGACCGTCAGCCACGAACCGGCCGACCAGAATTCGAGGCCGGGCTCGACGTACTCGAACCCTTGTTGGCCACGGCGGAGAGCGTCCCTATAGAGCACCTGGACCTGAAGGTCGACGTTGCCGCCGCCATTGACGGTGGCGGTAATGGTGCGGCTCTCGCCGGCGACAAGGTCGAAGGCGGCTTTGACCGGAGCGAGTCCCAGGCTGAGGGTCGGGGGTTGGTCGCCGGCGGCCGCCGCCGAGGCCGGCGCCGAGGCGGGAGAAGAGGCGAACACCACCGTGGCGACGGCGATGGCCCAAGACAGACGGGTGAGGAAAGAGATGGGGCCTGCCCAATGCTGCAACTTGCGTCTCCCCCCTGGGCTACGCGAACACCCGGCGGAGGCCTCTGCCCGACCGCGCCGGAGAGACCTCACACCGGGTGCGTTTCCGCGCGACCACTCGTCAACCTACGGCGAAACGGTGTAGGTGATGGTCCCGGTGTACGAGCCCGGGTCAGCATCGTCGAAGTCGACGGTGAGGACGTAGTCGTAGCTATGGGTGACGCCGAGGCCGGAGGTGCGGGGGTGGGCTGTTTGTAGAGTTACGGGGCCGGTCACGAACGGCGTGTTGTTGTAGGTCAGGCGTCCGATTGGGACGACCTTGGAGCCGTCGGTGAAGTTGGCCGGAGCCGTGTAGGTAAGATTGTAGGCCACGTTGCTCTTGACGGTGACAGCCACCGTCTGGGCCGCGGTCGGGACGTCCAGGGTGACGCCGCTGAAGGCGACGGGCGTTCCCGAGATGGTAAGAGTCTGGGTGGCCAAGATGGTGAACGTCACATCGACGTTTGCGGCGGAGACGTTGCCCGAGAACCCGTAGAACGCCAGGGCCAGCCCGGCGACGACGAGAATAACAGCCAAGCTCTTGAGTTTCATGAAGTTTCCTCCTCCCATGTGGGATGTCCGCATGTCAGAATTATACTGTTTTATGGTGAAAACTGTCGTGACTACCAAAGGCATAGTAACCACCTGAGGGGTCGACTGTCAAGGAAAGGGTGCTCGCGGGGGGGGAACTGAGCCTAGAGTCGAATGCCGCACAATTCCCCGATACGAGGTGACACAGACGGACAGGGCCAGAAAGGTCGAACTCGCCATCACCGACCTTGGGTCGGAAGGCCAGGGCATCGGCCGCGCGGGCGACCTGGTCGTCTTCGTGCCGGGGGCTCTCCCCGGTGACCGGGTGGAGGCCCTTGTCCCCGGTGGCGCGGGCCCCGGCCGGCGCTTTCTCCGAGTCGACCCGGCGTGCCTGGCCGCCCCCTTGCCCCTCGGCTACCGCAACAAGGCCCAGTTCCCGATTGTGGCGGTTCGCCAGGCCAAGAAGGGCGGCGGGCCCGTGAGCCTCCGTTCCGGCCTCTGTCGTCGCGGCACCCACGAAGTCATTCCGGTTGAAGGCTGTCTTCTGCAGGGCCACATCACCGACACGCTCGGGGGCTCCGGTTCACCGACATCTACTGCGGCGTCGGGACCATCACCCTCTTCCCGGCCGCCAGGCTCAAGGGGCTCGAGGAGATATTGGGCGTGGAACTGAGCCGGGCCGCGGTTCGCGACGCCGTCGCCAACGCCAAGGCCGACGGGATCCGCAAGCAATCCAGACATGTTGCCGCAGACGGCGCACGTGGAGTGCTTGGCCAGGCTCGACCGGCAGAACGGCGGGGATTGGGCCGGCTAGTGTCGAAGCTGTTTCCGATAGGGGTCGTCCATCCAGCACCATCCGGGAGGAAAACACTTGACCGAACGCATCGCGCTCATCACCGACAGTTCGTGCGACCTCGGGGCCGAGGTCATCGCGGAGTACGGCATCCACGTTCTGCCCCTGTATGTGATCTACGGGGACCGGAGCTACCGCGACCGCGTCGATATCACGCCATCCGAGGTCTATGAACGTCTCGACCGCGAGGTCCCGACGACCTCGACCCCCTCGCATGAGGACGCGCTGGGGCTTCTCCGGAAGGTTCGCGAGGCCGGGTTCACGCACGCTCTGGCCGTTCACATCTCCAGCGGGTTGAGCGGGACCATGAACGTGGTCCGGGCCGCGGCCGAGGAAGTCACCAGCCTCAAGACCATCGTCATCGACTCCCTCTCCCTCTCCATGGGCCTCGGACAGGTCGTGGAACAGGCTGCCCAATGGCTCAAGGAAGGCGTGACCCTGGACGATGTGGTGAGCCGGGCCCGGGAGATGGTCGCGCAATCCAAGACCTACTTCGTCCTCAGGACGGTCGAGTATCTCCGGCGCGGCGGGCGCATCGGCGCCGTTTCCGCGGCTCTGGCGGGGGCCCTCGACCTCAAGCCCATCATCTCGATAGACGAGCACGGCAAGTACTTCAGCTATCGCCGGGTGAGAGGCCGCAACCAGTCCCTGCGGGAACTCTTCGAGATTGCCCGCGAGGGTGTGGCCGCCGGGGCGAACCGCGTGGCCGTCATGCACGGCGGGGCCGACGAGGAAGCGCGGGCCCTGCGCGAGAGCATCCTGAAGTTGCCTGGGGTAACGAAAGCGACTTTCGGTCAGGTCAGCCCGGTTCTGGTCGTGCACACGGGACCGGGACTTATCGGGGTCGCCCTGGGGCGGGCCTAGGCGGGAGGTGCGGCGGCATGTCCGGACCGTGCGGCAGGGCCGAGGCGGACCGCGCTCTGGAGAAGAGCCTGGTCGAGGCGACAGCCCGGGCCAGGGTGGAGCGGGGCGTCCCCATGTCCCGCCACACATCCTTCAAAATCGGTGGCCCGGCTGATTTCCTGGTCACCGTCGAAAGCGCCGGGGAACTCCTGCGGGTTCTCGGGGAATGCCGCGGCCGGGGGGTGCCTTTCCTGGTCCTCGGCCGGGGGACGAACCTTCTCGTCCGGGACGGGGGTATCCGGGGCGTGGTGGTGCGGCCGGCCGGGGACCTGGCCGCGACGACCTTCGACGGAGAGAAGGTCCGGGCCGGGGCCGCCGCCGGCTTGGCCGACCTGGCTCGGGAGTGCGGCCGACGGGGGCTCTCCGGGATGGAGTTCGCCGTCGGCATCCCGGGGTCGGTGGGCGGGGCCGTGATCATGAACGCCGGGGCCTACGACTCAGAGATGGCGAAGGTGGTCGAGTCCGCGGACTTCATCACGTCCCGGGACCTCATCGAGTCCGTGCCCGCAGGCCTTCTTGAGTTCGGCTACCGGACCAGCCGTCCCCAGCGCGAGGGCTGGGTCGTCGTGTCGGCGACGCTGCGACTCGCGTGCGGCGACCTTGCCGCCATCCGGCGTCGGGAGGAGGAGAACACCGCGAAGCGGGAGGCCCGTCAGCCCATCGACCTTCCGAGCGCGGGGAGCGTCTTCAAACGCCCGCCCGGGCGCTATGTCGGCCCGCTCATCCAGGAAGCCGGATGCCAGGGGCTTCGCGTCGGGGACGCCCAGGTCTCCGAGCGCCACGCTGGTTTCATCGTCAACCTGGGGTCGGCCACGGCCCGCGACGTCCTAGAACTCATCGAGCGGGTGCGCCAGGCCGTTCAGGCCCACGCCGGCGTGTGGCTGGAGACGGAACTTCGCGTTGTCGGCGAGGGTTAGACATAGTTCCCTTCTTTGTGATATTGTGCCAGCAAGGGTGTCGAAAGGGGGCAAAGAGGCGCGAGGCCTCATCGCCATACATGCCGCCAACTGACTTGGAACGTGCGGAGACTCTTCGTCGGATCGAGGCTTTGCGGGAGCAGATCGCTGATCGACATAGACTCGGGGAGCCCCTGACCAGCCCTCCCATACTTTATCTCAGTCGACAACTGGACCATCTCATCGTCAAGTACTTGTCGACGTCCCTGCGGGCGACAAGAGGGGTGTAGGGGAGATAGACGGAAAGAAGAATGAGAGATAGACAACGAGCCGCCGGAGGGGGTCCACCCCTCCGGCGGCTCTGTTTTAGGGCAACATGCCTGTAGCTGGGCTCAAGGCTAGTACCCGCTCGCCGGTTCGGTTGACACCCTTTTCCGGCGAAGACTATAATTGCTCGTGTGTGTGCGGTCTGCTCCGCCCTTCAGTCCATCGGGGAGGCACCCGACGAATGGGCAACTACTTCGACGTCCTTCTCTTCTTGACGGTCGGTGTCGGTTTCGTCTTCGTTGGCCTCTGGGTGGCCAAGCTGTTGCGGCCGAACCTGCCGAACACGGGCAAGCAGTCGATTTTCGAATGCGGTGAGCGACCCTACGGCGACTCCCGGCTGAAGTTCCGAGTGCGCTACTACATCTTCGCCCTCGTTTTCGTCATCTTCGACGTTGAAGTGATTTTCCTGTACCCCTGGGCCGTGGTCTTTCGTGAACTCGGGCTTCCCGGTCTGGTCGAGATGGTCGTCTTCCTCGGCATCCTCGTCGTCGGCCTGGTCTACGCCTGGAAGAAGAAGGTGCTGCAGTGGGTGTAGGGCGCCGGCGCGGCCGGGGGAACAAGCTTCCCCGCCGTCCCAAGGGTGTTCGCCTGGTCGAGAAGCTCGATTCGCACTCGGTTCCGGAGAAATCCCCTCTCCGGAAGGTGCTTCCGGGTGTGTTCATGGGCCCGGTGCGGCAGCTCTTCAACTGGGGCCGCCGGAACTCGTTGTGGTACATGACCTTCGGTCTCGCCTGCTGCGCCATCGAGATGATGGCCGCCGCCGCCGCCCGCTGGGACTTCGACCGGTTCGGGTCGTTCTTCCGGGCCTCACCCCGGCAGGCCGACTTCATGTTCATCTCCGGTACGGTCAACGAGAAGATGGCCTCCCGGATCAAACTCCTCTACGACCAGATGGCCGAACCCAAGTGGATCCTGGCCATGGGCGCCTGCGCCTGCACGGGCGGGCCCTTCACGGGCACCTACAACGTCGTGCCCGGCATCGACAAGGTCATCCCGGTCGACGTCTACCTCCCGGGCTGTCCGCCGCGCCCGGAAGCGTTGATCGATGCGCTGCTGCAGTTGCAGAAACTCGTCGGCCAGGAAGGGCTGCGCGCTGTCCCGCGCGCGGCCGCGGAAAGGGCCGCCGAAAGGGCCGCGGAAAGGGGGACGACCCCGTGAACGCGACGAACCTTCCCGCCCGGCGGATGGTCGCGGGCGAGGCCCTCCAGAACCTGCTCGCGTCGCGGGTTCCCTCGGCCCGGACGACCCTCCGGCCCGACGGTGAACTCGAGGTGCGCGTGCCGGCGACCGCTCTGGTCGCGACGGCCAGGCTGCTCGCGGCGGCCGAGCCGCTCGCCCTGAACTACCTTTCTTGCGTTTCCGGCGTGGACTGGCTGGAGCGCGGCCGCATCGAGGTCGTCTACACCCTCCACTCGATGCCGGACCCGGCGGCCAAGGTGTCGCTTCGGGTCGAGACCGACCGCGAACTCAGCCTGGCCGGCGTGCCCAGCCTCACCTCGGTCTGGCCCACCGCCGGCTACCAGGAGCGCGAGGTTTTCGATCTCTTCGGCGTCAAGTTCGAGGGCCACCCGGACCTGCGGCGGATCCTCCTCGGCGAGTCTTTCGTCGGACACCCGCTCCGCAAGGACTTCCTCGACCAGCGACCGCCCCACCGTCGGGTGACGAGAGAGGACTACCAGCCGTGACCGAGACGACCGAGTTCCGGCCTGTCCCAAGCGACCTGGGTGAGCATGAACTCCTGGTCAACATGGGGCCCAGCCATCCCTCGACCCACGGTGTGCTTCGGGTCGTCCTGCGCGTCGACGGCGAGAAGATCGTCGGCACGGAGCCGGACGTCGGCTTCCTGCACCGCTGCTTCGAGAAGATGTGCGAGGGCTGGACCTACCCGCAGATAGTGCCCCTGACCGACCGGACCGACTACTTGTCCCCGATGACCTGCGAATTGGCCTACGTCACGGCGGTCGAGAAGATGGCCGGCATCGAGGTTCCCGAGCGCGCGCATTGGCTGCGGGTCATCATGGCCGAACTTCAGAGAATAGCCAGCCACCTCGTCTGGTTCGGGTCGTTGGGCAACGACCTCGGGGCCACGAGCCCGTTCATCTACGCCCTCCGCGAGAGAGAACACGTCATGGACCTGTTCGAAGCCGTCTCCGGGGCCAGGCTCACCTACAGCTACATGCGCCTCGGCGGCGTGCGCCAGGACCTCGTCCCAGGCTTTGCCGACAAGGCCCGCGCTTTCCTGAAGCTCATGCCGGGGCGCATCAGAGAGTATGAGAACCTCTTTATGAAGAACGCCATCTTCCTCGCCCGCTCCAAGGGGGTCGGGAAGTTCAGCGCCCAGCAGGCCATCGCCTACGGCGCGAGTGGACCGGTCCTGCGGGCCTCGGGTGTGGATTTCGACCTCCGCCGCGACGAGCCGTACGCCGCCTACGCCCGGTTCAAGTTCGACGTCCCGCTCGGTAGCCATGGCGACGTCTACGACCGGGCCGTCTGCCGGTTCGGCGAATTGCGGGCCAGCCTGGACATCATCGGTCAGGCCCTGGACGGCCTGCCCGGGGGAGACGTCCTGGTCAAGGTGCCTAAGGTCCTGAAGCTGCCGGAGGGCGACGCCTACAGCCGCGTCGAATCCCCGCGGGGCGAGGTGGGCCTGTACATCGTCTCCGACGGCGGGACCAGCCCCTACCGCCTCAAGTGGCGCGCCCCGTCCTTTGTGCACCTGGAGAGCCTGGCCCTGATGTGCGACGGGTACATGGTGGCCGACGTGGTGGCTAATATCGCCGCCCTGGACATCGTCCTGGGAGAGGTGGACCGGTAGGATGCTGACGCAACTGGGGGACTACCTGCAGCGCCTTTTCGACCAGGTTCACCTGGCCGCCTCGGGCAGCGCGTTCTGGCACGGCGCCTTCAGCCTCGGCTGGGGCCTGGCCAAGTTCGTCGCCGTCATCCTCTTCATGATTCTCAACACCCTCATCCTGGTGTGGCTGGAGCGGAAGCTCAGCGCCCGCATCCAGACCCGACTCGGCCCGATGCGCACGGGGCGGCCGCACGGCTGGCTCCAGCTCATCGCCGACACGCTCAAGCTCCTCTCCAAGGAAGACGTGGTCCCGCGGGCGGTCGACCGCCCCCTGTTCATCATCGCCCCGGTCGTGGTCTTCTCCTCGTCCATCCTCATCTACGTCGTGGTGCCGATGGGCGGGCGGGCCATCGTGGCCGACCTCAACATCGGCATGCTCTACCTGGCGGCGGCGACGTCGTTCACCATCATCGGCCTGCTCATGGCCGGGTGGGGCTCGAACTCGAAATGGTCGCTGCTCGGGGCGATGCGCGGCGCGGCCATGCTCATCAGCTACGAAGTCCCGATGGTCCTCTCGGTCATCGCCGTCGTCATGCTTTCCGGGACCCTCTCGACCAACGGCATCGTGGCCGCTCAGTCGCATCTCTGGCACGTGCTGGTCCAGCCCCTTGGCTTCCTGGTGTTCCTGGCCGCCCTCTTCGCCGAACTGAACCGAGTGCCGTTCGACCTGGCTGAGGCGGAGTCGGAGCTGGTGGCCGGGTTCAACGTCGAGTACAGCGGCCTCCGGTTCGCCTTCTTCTTTTTGGCCGAATACACGAACCTTTTGGCCCTGGCGGCCATCGGCGTCACCCTCTACTTCGGGGGGTGGCAAGGTCCGTGGTTGCCACCGTTCGCCTGGTTTCTGATCAAGACCTACGCCTTCGTCATGCTGGTGATGTGGATCCGTTGGACCCTGCCCCGAGTGCGTGTGGACCAGTTGCTCGCCTTCGGGTGGAAGGTGCTCCTGCCGGCATCGCTAGTCAACCTGCTGGCCACAGGGCTCTACGTGCTGCTTGCTTGAGGTTTGAGGTAGGTTCTGAGGTAGGTTCTAAGGTAGGTTCAGATTCGGAGGCCGCCGAGGATGCGGAGCCTGATCGCTATCATCACCGGACTCTGGAGCGTCGTCGTCGGGATGGGGGTGACGTTTCTCAACGCCCTCCGCCGCCCGGTGACGTTCCAGTATCCGGAGCGGTACTACATACCCCTCGAGGGCTTCCGCGGGCACCCGGCCCTGGTCATGAACCCGGAGACGGGAGAGCCCAAGTGCACCGCCTGCCAGCTCTGCGTGAAGGCCTGCCCTCTCGGCATCATCACTCTCGAGGTCGGCCAGCGCGAGGACAAGAAACGGTTTCCCGTCCGCTGGGACCTGGACTTCGGGCGTTGCATGGTCTGCAACCTCTGCGTCGAGGCCTGCCCCTTCGACGCTCTGGTGATGTCGCCGGAGTACGAGTTTTCCGAGTTGCGGCCGGAAGACCTCACTTACAACCTTGAGCGTCTCAAGCTCCCCCCAGAGGGCTTCGACGCCTCCCACCTGGACGGGACCGTCACCCGGGTAACCTTCGGGGGTGACGGCAAGTGAGCTTCCTGGACGCTTTCGTGCGGGCCTTGCCGACCCTCGGTCTCTTTACCCTGGCGGCCATCATCCTGGTCTCCGGGTTTATGGTCTCCCGGGCCAGGCGCATCACCCACGCCGCTTTCTTCATGGTTCTGGCCTTCACCGGGGTGGCCGGGGTGTTCATCCTCCTCGGGGCCGATTTCCTGGGCGCCGCGCAGGTCCTCATCTACGTGGGGGCCATCGCGGTCATGTTCCTTTTCGCCATCATGGTCTCCGACCTCAAGGAACTGTCGGACAACCCGCGCGGGACGGCGGCCGCGACAACCGCGGGCGGCTCCAGCGGCGCGGCCGCGTCGGCCGCCCGTCCGGACGGTTCGCCTTCGCCGAGGGGCGCCTGGTCGGTCCTGTCCGGTCTGGTGGCCCTGGGCTTCGCCGGTTTCGTCCTGGCGGCTCTGGCCAAGGCCGGGCTTCCGGCCGTCGAGGTTCCCGCGGCGAGTGGACTGCCGACCACGGCCCCCATCGGGCGGGCCCTTTTCACGACCTTCCTCTTGCCGTTCGAGGTCGCCTCGATCGTGCTCCTGGCGGCCCTGGTCGGGGCGATTGTCATCGCCGCCCGTGAGGGCGGCGGGGAAGCCGAGGCCAAGGCCGGGCCCCCGCCGACCAGCGCGGCCGGCGGCGGGAAGGGGGATGCGGCGTGATCAACCCCAGCTATGCCGTCATTCTTGGTGTGCTCCTCTTCTCCGTCGGGCTCTACGGGGCGCTCCGTTCCACCAACGCCGTCCGTATCCTGATGTGCATCGAACTCATGCTCAACGCGGTGAACCTGGTCTTCGTGGCCTTCTCCCGGCTCCGGCCGGAGGCGATGATTGCCGGTCAGGTCTTCGCCATCTTCATCATGGCCGTGGCCGCGGCCGAGGCCGCCGTCGGATTGGCCATCATCCTGCAGATCGTCCGGCAGCGCGGCGTGGTCTACATGGACAAGATCAACCTTCTTAAGGGTTAGGTAGGGTGGTCCGGTCATGACCTTGCTCGAGAACATCTGGATAGTACCGGTTCTGCCCCTGGTCTCATGGGTGCTCATTACTTTCTTCAACCGGCGCCTGGGGGAACGCGCGGCAACGCTCGGGACGGCCACGGTCCTGGGGTCCTTCGTCCTGTCCGTGGCGGCCTTCGTGGCCCTTGTCCGTCACGGCCTGCCCGTGAGCAGTGGGGGACTCTGGCTCTCCTTCGGGTCGGTCGAGCTGAGCATGGGGTTCACGGTGGACAGTCTCGCGGCCATCATGCTCCTGGTCGTGACCGTCGTGAGTTCCGCCGTGCACATCTACTCGATGGGCTACATGCACGGAGACCGCCGCTACCAGCGGTTCTACGGGACGCTCGGTCTCTTCACCTCGGCCATGCTTCTCCTGGTCCTCGCCGACAACTTCCTGCTTCTCCTCATCGCCTGGGAGATCATGGGCCTGTGCTCCTATCTCCTCATCGGCCACTGGTTTGAGGAGGCCTGGCCGCGGATGGCCTCGATGAAGGCCTTCATGACCACCCGCGTCGGCGACGTGGCCATGATGATCGGCATCTGGCTCCTGTTCTCCCAGACCGGGACGTTCAACATCGTCGAGACGACTCAGGCGGTCGCGGGCGGCCAAATCTCGCTGGCCGTGACGACCGTCGGGGCTCTGCTCCTCTTCGGCGGGGCCATCGGCAAGTCGGCCCAGTTCCCGCTGCACGTGTGGCTGCCGGACGCCATGGCCGGCCCGACCCCGGTCAGCGCGCTCATCCACGCCGCGACGATGGTCGCCGCCGGCGTCTACCTCGTGGCCCGCTCCTACGGCATCTTCCTCGGCGCGCCGGACGCCTTGCTCACGGTCGCCACCATCGGCGGGTTCACGGCCCTGTTCGCCGCGACCATCGCCACGGTGCAGACGGACATGAAGAAGATTCTCGCCTACTCGACCATCAGCCAACTCGGGTACATGATGCTCGGCCTCGGGGTCGGCGGCTTCGTCGCCGGCACCTTCCATCTCGTGACCCACGCCTTCTTCAAGGCCCTGCTGTTCCTGACGGCCGGCAGCGTCAGCCACGCCGCCGGCACGCTCGAGGTCCACAAACTCGGCGGCCTGGCTAAGAAGATGAAGGTCACCTTCTGGACGTTCCTGGTCGGCGGTCTGGCCCTGGCCGGCATCCCGCCGCTGGCCGGGTTCTGGTCCAAGGATGAGATTCTGCTCGAGACGTTCGTCACCGGCCACCCCGTGCTCTTCTGGATGGCTATTCTCACGGCGTTTCTTACCGCCTACTACATGACCCGCCTGGCCTGTCTGGTCTTCTTCGGGCCGCCGCGGGACAAGCACGTCTACGAGCACGCCCACGAGTCGCCGCGCTCGATGACCGGGCCCTTGGTCGTCCTTGGCGTGCTGGCGGTGGTCGCCGGCCTGCCGGCTTCACCCTTCATGGGCAAGTGGCTCGTCAAGTTCCTGGACTTCGGCCAGACCCTGCCCGGCTTGATGACGGGCGCCGGGCCCGGGTCCGGGGCGACCGGGGCGGAGGCCGCCGTGGCGGCGGTGGGGCATACCCTGGCCGCCGGCGGCACCGAGGGCGGCGGCATCGTCCTGCCCATCGCCCTGGGGGCGGCCTTCCTCGGTATCCTCATCGGGTACGCCGTCTACGGGACGCGCCAGATCAGGCGCGAGAGCCTCATCCGGGCCTTCTGGCCCGTTTACCTGCTGCTGAAGAACAAGTACTACACAGACGAGATCTATCTGGCCGTCTTCGTCCGTCCGGCGGTCCGCCTGGCCGAACTCTGCGGCCTCTTCGACAACAAGGTCATCGATGGCGCGGTCAACGGGGTCGGGAACGCGACGGTGGCGGTCAGCGCCGCGGCCGGGGAGTTCGACAACACCGTCGTGGACGGGGCGGTCAACGGCGTGGCCAGCGGAACGATGGCCACCGGCCAGAGGCTCCGCCGGGCCCACACCGGCCTGGTCCAGTCCTACATGGTGGCCATCTACGCGGGCGCCGGCGTCTCGCTGGCGGTCCTGCTCTGGTTTCTTTTCGCGCGGTAGTCGCGCGCCGGGTGAACAGGAGGCAAGGTCATGTCGGGCTTTCCTTTCTTGACCCTTGTGGTCTTCGCGCCCCTTCTGGGGACTCTGGCTCTCATCATGCTTCCGAAGGCTAGGGTGGAGAGCATCAGGTGGGCGGCGGCCATCTTCAGCGCCGTGCCGCTGGTCCTGACGCTGGTGATGTGGGTCCTCTGGGGCCGGACGCCAGCCGGGGCGTTCGGGATGAAGTTCGCCGAGAGCTTCAGCTGGATTCCCAGCCTGGGCATCTCCTACTCCCTCGGGACCGACGGGATCAGCTTCCCGCTCGTCGTCCTCACGGCCCTGATGACCTTCGTCGCCGTCGTGGCCGGGTGGAAGATGATCGCGACCAAGGAACGGGCCTTCTTCGCCCTCCTTCTCCTCCTGGAGACGGGGATGATGGGCGTCTTCCTGTCGCTTGACTACATCCTCTTCTATGTTTTTTGGGAGATCGTGCTTGTCCCGATGTACTTCCTCATCGGTATCTGGGGCGGCCCGCGCCGCGAGTACGCCGCCTTGAAGTTCTTCATCTACACCCTGGTCGGTTCGGTCATCATGCTCATCGGTATCCTGGCCCTTTACTTCCTGTCGGGGACCGGGACGTTCAACATCATGGAGATCGCCCAGGCCGCGGGCAGCATCCCGGTGGCGGCGGGGCGGTGGATCTTTGTCGCCCTGTTCCTCGGCTTCGCGGTCAAGGTGCCCGTGTTCCCGTTCCACACCTGGCTCCCCGACGCCCACGTCGAGGCGCCGACCCCCATCAGCGTGGTCCTGGCGGCCGTGCTCCTGAAGATGGGGACCTACGGGTTCTTCCGGGTGAGCTACCCGACCCTGCCGGGGGCGGCCAAGTACTTCGCCGTGGCCATCGCCGCCCTGGGTCTGGTCAACATCATCTACGGCGCGCTGACGGCCATGGCCCAGAAGGACCTGAAGAAGCTGGTGGCCTACTCGTCCATCAGCCACATGGGTTTCGTCCTCCTGGGACTGGCCGCCGGGACGCAACTCGCCCTGAGCGGCGCCCTGTTCATGAACATCTCGCACGGCCTCATCTCGGGGATGCTGTTCCTTCTCGTCGGCGCCGTCTACGACCGGACGCATACCCGCGACATAGCCAAGCTCAGCGGTGTCTACGTGACCCTGCCGGTCATCGCGACCATCCTGGCCTTCTCGCTCTTCGCCAATCTCGGCCTGCCGGGCCTGGCCGGGTTCGTGGCCGAGTTCTTCGTTCTGGCGGGGACCTTCCCGGTGAGCGTGCTCTGGGTGGTCCTGGCCGCGCTGGGGATGCTGGTCGTCGCCGGCTTCAACCTCTGGGTGATGCAGCGCGTCCTGATGGGTGAGGCCAAGAAGGAGTACGCCGGCCTGCCTGATGCGACGCGCCTGGAGATCTTCACCTACGCTCCGGTCGTCGCGCTCATCATCGCTCTGGGTGTGGCTCCCGGCCTCCTCATGCGCTTTCTGAACGGTCCGGCTTTGGAACTCGTCCAGCGGTTGGGAGGTATGTAGGGTGGACTGGAGCCTGGTCCTACCCGAACTCATTGTGGCGGGCGCCGGTATCGGCGTCCTGCTCCTGGACCTCTTCCTCGCGCCGGAGAAGCGGCGGCTCACCGGGTACGCGAGCCTGGCCGGGCTCGCGGCGGCGATGGTCGCTTCGCTGTGGCTGGCTGTCGCCAAGGTGGACTGGAGTTTGGCGGCGGGCGCCGACGGCTCGCCGGTGGCCGCCGGTTTCACGGCCCTGGGCGGCATGATCGCCGTCGACGCGTTCTCCGTCCTGACAAAGCTCCTCTTCCTGGCCATCGGCCTGGTCGTGGTGCTGCTGGGCGTTGATTTTGCCGAGAAGCGGAAACTGCCGGTGGGCGAGTTCTTCGCGCTTCTGCTCTTCGCCGTCCTCGGCATGATGCTCATGGCCGGCTCGCGCGACCTCATCCTGATCTACCTCGGCCTGGAGACGACGGCCATCTCGTCCTACGCTCTCGCGGGCCTTCTCAAGGACGATCTCAAGTCGGGCGAGGCGGCTCTCAAGTATTTCCTCACCGGCGCCCTGGCTTCCGCCCTGATCCTTTTCGGCATGGCCCTGGTCTTCGGGGGCACGGGCAGCACGAACGTGACCGCCCTTCTCGGGGCCGGCGTCACGACAGGGCAGCTCGGCGGGGCCGGCAACCCTATCGCCCTGACCGGACTCGTCCTCTTGGTGGCCGGTTTCGGGTTCAAGCTGGCGGCCGTGCCCTTCCACTTCTGGGCGCCGGACGCCTACGAAGGCGCTCCGACCCCGGTCACGGCCTTCTTCTCGGTGGGGCCGAAGGCGGCGGCCTTCGCCGTCGTCCTGCGCATCTTCGGCCCGGTCCTGGCCTTGGGCGGCTCGGCGGGGGGCGCCGGCGCCGGGGGACTGGCCGGCGCGGGCGTGCTCGGGGTGCTCTTTGCCGTCCTCGCGGTGGTCACGATGACGGTCGGCAACCTGACGGCCCTCGCCCAGAAGAACATCAAGCGCATGCTGGCCTACTCGTCCATCGCCCACGCCGGGTATCTCTTGGTTGGGTTGGCCGTGGCCACCCCGCGCGGCTTCGCGGCGATGGTCTACTACCTTTTGGCCTACGCGGCGATGAACCTCGGCGCCTTCGCCGTGGTCATCTGGCTTAACAATCGCGGAACGGGCGACGAGGTCTCCGACTACGCGGGTCTCGGGCGGCGGGCGCCGGTCGCGGCCCTGGCGATGCTTGTCTGCTTCCTCTCGCTCATCGGCATCCCGCCGATGGCCGGGTTCTTCGGCAAGTTCTACCTCTTCGCGGCGGCGGTCGAGGCCAACATGGCCTGGCTCGCCGTGGTCATGGTCATCAACTCGGCCATCTCCGTCGGCTACTACTATGGCGTGGTTCGCCAGATGTACCTGGCGGGAGACGGCGCTCCAGCGGAGGACCACGGCGGCGCGGAAACCGGCGCTCCGGCTCCGGCGGAGGCGGCCTCCACGGTCAAGGGCACCCCGCTGGTCGGTCTGGCCCTGGGCCTCGCGGTCGTGGCCGTGTTCGCTCTCGGTTTCCTCTTCGAGCCTCTCGCCCGGCTGGCCCGGCTGGCGGCTGGAGGGCTCTAGGTTGGCTCACGAGATCGGCGCCATCCTCGCCGGTCTGAAGTCCGGGCGCGTCGTGGTCGACGACCCCGTAGGGCATCGTCCGGGGTTTGTCGCCTCGCTCGCCGACGAGATCGCCCGGGCCGCGGCGCGACCTTTCGCCGGTCAAGGCCAAGCGCTTGGTCTATGAGTACCGGCGGGCCAAGCCTCTGCGAATTGAGCCTTTGCGGGCCAAGCCTTTGCGGGCCAAGCCTCTGGTGGTGGCCTGGTGCCGCTCAATGGCACGCCGCGGAGGAGAACCTGGCTTCGGTGGCCCTGGCCCGAAAGGCCGGCTTCGAGCCTCTGCGGGACTACACGGTCTACAGGCTCGGGACAGCCGTCCGGCGGGCAGGAAGCGTGGCGACTTTGTCGAAACTCCCCGTTGATATTTAGTGCGCCGAAGGGAGTTGGCCTTGTTTGGCGATCGCCATCATCAACGGCAGGGTCCTGACCATCACCAAGGGGACTATCGAAGGCGGCACTGTACTCATCGAAGGCGGCAAGATCAAGGCGGTCGGTAAGGACGTGCCGGTCCCCGCGGGGGCGGAGGTCATCGACGCCGCCGGCAAGTGGGTCACCCCCGGCCTCATCGACGCCCACAGCCACATCGCCATTTTCGGCGAACCCATGGTCGAGGCGACCAACGACGGCAATGAATGTACCGACCCCATCACCCCGCACGTGCGGGCGATCGACGCCATCAACCCCGCGGATCCGGCCATCAAGGATACCCTCTCGGCGGGAGTGACGGCGGTCTGGACCGGTCCCGGCAGCGGCAACGTGATCGGCGGGACGGGGATCGTCATCAAACTCCGCGGCCGCACCATCGACGAGATGGTCGTCCCGGGGACCGAGTCGATGAAGATGGCCCTGGGCGAGAACCCCAAGCGCGTGTACGGCTCTCAGAAGAAGTTCCCGATGACCAGGATGGGCAACGCGGCCGCCCTGCGCGAGGCCCTCATCAAGGCTCAAACTTACCTGGAGAAGTTCAAGCGGGCCGAGGAGGACGCGGCCAAGGAGTCCAAGGAAAAGGGCTCCAAGGTCGAGCCCAAATACCCCGAGCGCGACCTCAAGCTGGAGATGCTGGGCAAGGTTCTGCGGCGAGAATTCCGCTGCCGCATCCACTGCCACCGGGCCGACGACATCCTGACGGCCATCCGCATCGCGGAGGAGTTCGGCCTGGACATCGCCATCGAGCACACGACAGAGGGCTGGAAGGTCGCCGACATCCTGGCGGCCAAGAAGATCCCCTGCACGGTCGGCCCGAACGACCTCTACCGGGCCAAGATGGAGCTTGAGAATTTCCAGCTCGCCAATGCCGGCATCCTAGCCAAGGCGGGCGTGAAGGTGGCCATCCAGGTCGACGCGTTCTCGACGACCCGCTGGCTCCCGGTGCACGCGGGCATGCTCGTGCGGTTCGGGATGCCCGAGGAGGAAGCGCTGAAGGCCGTGACCATCAACGCGGCCGAGATCATCGGGGTCGCCGACCGCCTGGGGAGCCTCGAGCCGGGCAAGGACGCCGACATCGCCATCTTCAGCGGACACCCGTTCTGCACGTTCAGCCGGTGCGAGAAGGCGTTCATCGACGGCCAGGAGGTCTTCGACGCCCAGAAGGCCGGCCTGCCCGAGCCTGGGAAGCACTGCTGCCGCAAGGGAGAGAAGTAGCTTTGAAGGACACGGCGGGTGGGGAGAGCGGCGCCGGGACCGTGCGAGTGAAGGCTCTGGGCTTCCTCAGCACCCGCCTGCCGGGCGGCCGGCCTGTGGACTTGCCCGTCGGGTCCGGTGGCAGCCTAGCCGTGCGGGAGGCCATGCGCCTGGCCGGACTGCCCGAGGACGAGGTCTTCGTGATTATCGTGAACGGCCGAAAGCGCGTGACCGCGGACCACCTGCTCGCCCGGGGCGACGAGGTGACCTTCGTGCCCCCGGTGGCCGGGGGATAGCCCAAGCGAAGGGAGTCGCGCCGATGCCCGGTTTCACCGGGAAGATCCTGCGCCTCGACCTCACCAGCGGGGAGGTCTCCACGGAGACCCCGCCGGAGACCTTCTATCGCCGCTACTTCGGTGGCCGGGCTCTGGCCACGTACTACCTTCTTCGTGAGGTCCCGCCGGGCATCGACGTTTTCGACCCGGCCAACCTGTTCATCCTGGCCCCGGGCGTCCTCACCGGCGCCCCCGTGGCCGGGACTTCGCGGGCCGGCGTGGCTTCGCTGTCTCCGCTCACCGGCGGTCTCGGTAGCGCCGAGGCGGGAGGTTTCTGGCCGGCCGAACTGAAGCGGGCCGGCTGGGACGCCGTCATCGTCAAGGGCAAGGCGGCCCGGCCCACCTGGGTCTTCATCGACGACGACAAGGTCGAGGTCCGCGATGCCTCCGACCTGTGGGGCAAGACGACGGGCGAGGTGGAGGCGGCCATCCGCGCGGCGGTGGCTCGCGGCGACCAGGCCGGTGGAGGCGGGGCGGGCGCCGGCGAAACCGGTGGCGGAGGGGCGGGCACCGGCGGGCACGTTCGCGTGGCCCAGTGCGGCCCGGCCGCCGAGCGCGGTGTGCGCTACGCCAACGTGGCCTTCGATCTGACCCACTTCGCCGGCAGGTGCGGCATCGGGGCCGTGATGGCCTCCAAGAACCTGCGAGCCATTGCCGTGCGCGGCTCCAAAGCCCCCGAGGTGGCCGACCCTGAGAGACTCAAGGCCTTCGCCAAGTGGCTCGCCACCGAGGGGAAGGAGCAGAACAAGGACTTCTCCGCCTACGGCACGCCGCGCATCGTGTTGCCCCTCAACGCCCAGGGCGGCCTGCCCACGCGCAACTTCCAAAGCGGCCATTTCGAAGGGGCGGCGGACATCGACGGGACCCGCCTCAACGAGTCGCTCCTGACGGGAACCCATTCCTGCTACGCCTGTCCCCTGGCCTGCAAGCGCACGGTGAAGGCGGACAAACCCTACGCGATCGACCCCGCCTACGGGGGGCCGGAGTACGAGACGCTGGCGGCCCTGGGGTCCTGCTGCGGCGTCTCCGACCTGGCCGCCATCTGCAAGGGCAACGAACTCTGCGCCGCCTACGGCCTGGACACCATCTCCACCGGGGTGGCCATCGCCTTCGCCATGGAGTGTTGCGAGGCCGGGCTTCTCGACCGGAAGGCCACCGGAGGGCTCGACCTGCGCTTCGGGAACGCCGAGGCCATGGTCGAGATGGTCGGGCGCATCGCCCGGCGCGAGGGTCTGGGCGACCTCCTCGCCGAAGGGGTGGCCCGCGCGGCCGCCGGCATCGGCGGGAGGGCGGCCGAGTACGCCATGCACGTCAAGGGTCAGGAGATACCGATGCACGAACCCCGCCTGAAGCATGGGCTGGGCTTGGGCTACCAGGTTTCGCCGACCGGCGCCGACCACTGCCACAACCTGCACGACACGATGTACACCAGGAACGTCAGCTCTCTCATGCCCTTGGGCATCCTGGAGCCCCTGCCGGCCGATGACCTTAGCCCGGCGAAGGTGCGTATGTTCTTCTACAAGTCCAGCTGGCAGCACTTCGTGGACTGCGCCGTTCTATGCTACTTCGTCAGTTGGAGCATCCCGCAGGTCGTGGAGATCGTCCAGGCCGTGACCGGATGGAACATCTCCCTCTGGGAGATGCAGAAGACGGGAGAAAGGGCGGCGACAATGGGCCGCCTCTTCGACCTTTCCCGGGGCCTCGGCGCCGAGACGGATTGCCTGCCCGACCGGTTCTTCGAGCCCTTCAAGAGCGGGCCGCTCGCCGGGAAGGCCGTGGACCGGGCCGCCCTCGACCGGGCCCGCCGCGACTACTACGCCATGGCCGGATGGGACGAGCGCGGCGTGCCGACCCGGGCGAAGCTGCTCGAACTCGACCTGGGGTGGGCGGTCACGCCCTAGCAGGCGATTGCCCCCGCTTCTGCCGCGAATTGGCGGCCGGAATCACCTCCCTCGACCGACCGCGAGGGGAGGTTGCGCCTCAAAACCCCACGAATACTGCGATATTGGCCTTTGGAGGCCATAAATCGACACGGGGGAGGTGACCCGATGCCCAGGGTTCAAGGGTGGCGTCGGGTTGCCGCCGTGATGGCTGCCGCAATCATGCTGGCGACCCTGGTCGGCGGGTGCGCCGGCGCGCCTGAGCCGTCCGTCAACGTGATGGTCGTGGCCACCGACCAGGAGCCGATCATCAGTTGGGACCCGGGCTGCGCCTACTCCAACGAAGTGGTCGTCCTCGCCAACGTGTACGAGACCCTGACCCGGTACGACGCCAAGAGGCAGGAAGTCGTACCGCTCCTGGCGACCAGCTGGACCAAGAACGCCGACGCCACGGAGTGGACCTTCACCCTCAGGCGCAACGTCAAGTTCCATAGCGGTGACCCGCTGGACGCCGGCGCGGTCAAGTTCAGCCTGGAGCGCACGATCCAACTGGGCGAGGGGGCCTCCTACATCTGGAGCCCCGTCAAAGAGATCCAGGTCCTCGGCCCGCACACGGTCAAGATCCTCACCAAGTTCCCCGCGCCCGTCGACCTCCTGTGCTCGGCGGCCTACGCCGCGCACATCGTGAACCCGCGGACGGCCAAGCACGACTGGTACGAAGCCGGTAACGCCGATGGCACCGGGCCGTACCGGCTGGAGTCCTGGACCCGCGGGGTCGAGGTCGTCCTGGCCAAGAACCCGGACTACTGGGGCGGCTGGGGCAAAGGCCAAGTCGACCAGGTCACCTTCAAGCTCGTGCCGGAGGCTTCGGCGCGGCGGCGGATGGTTGAGAACGGCCAGGCCGACTGGGTCGGCAACCTGCCGTATGAAGACATCGCGGCCCTCAGGAACAACCCCAAGTTGTCGGTCGTGAACACTCCTTCGCAACTCAGCCTGTTCATCTATTTGAACACGCAAGAGTCGCCGCTCGACAGCAAGCTGGTCCGGCAGGCCATCTCCTACGCCGTCCCGTACCGCGCGATCATCGAGACGGTTTACTCCGGGTACGCCGCCCAATCGCGGGGCATCATCCCGGACGGCCTGTGGGCCTACTCCGACAGCGTCAAACAGTACACCACCGACCTTGTGAAGGCCGGGCAGCTTCTCAGCCAGGCGGGCTACGGGCCGTCGAGCGGCAGGACCCTCAGCCTTAGCCTCGTCTACACGGCCGGCGACGAAGCGGAGCGCCGGGCCGCCGAACTCCTGAAGTCCGGACTCCAAGACATCGGCGTGGGACTCGACACGCGCGGCGTCTCGTGGGACAGCGGCTGGGCCGGCGCCAAGAGCCCGGACCCGGCCCAGCGACAGGACATGTTCATGATGTACTGGTGGCCGGACATGCCCATGCCGAGCGGCATCCGGGCCCTCTTCTACACGGAGAAGGACCCTCTCTTCAACCTCAGCTACTACGCCAACCCCGCCTACGACACGCTCGCCGACGAGGCGGAGCGGCTGTCCGGCATCGACCGCAAGCAGGCGAAGGCCAAGTACACCGAGGCTCAGAACCTCGTGGTCGATGACGCCGCGGCCGTCTTCCTCTGCGATCTTGCCAACCTCCGCGTGCTCAACGCTCGCCTCCGGGGCTACGTGGACAATCCTTTCTACCCGAACGTGGTCTTCTTCTACGACCTCACGGTCGGGGGCCAGTAGGGCAACGGCAGGGCGTCCGGCCCACGGTCGGGGCCGGGTATCCCTGGGTCGGCCGTCGGAGACTCTAGGTTGGCGCCGTGCCGCCGGGAGGCGGTCCGGCGCCCGCGACGACGGTGACCGGAGGGCTCACCCTGACCAAGAAAGGCCCCAAGAGCGGCACCTACACCCTTCTGGCGGAAAGCCTGAGCGAGGAACTCGTCTCCCGCTACCTCGAACTCGCTCTCCACGTTCAGGACCAGGAGTTGGCCAGGCGCCGGGAGATAGAACGAGCGAAGGCCGCCATCAGGCGGGCCAAGGAAGCGGCCAGGCGCGCGGCCTGGGAGGCGGCGTGCCGGGCCGCCGGCATCGAACTGCCCAAGCCCCAGCCGCGCAAGCCGAAGGCTAAGAGGAAGAGCAAGGCCAAAGGCAAGGCCAAGGCGAGGCCAGTCCTGCCGCTGGTCCGGCCGCCGGCCGTTGCGCTCGCGGCGCTCGCGAGTACGCCCGTCGCGCTCGCGCGCCCGCCCGTCGCGCTCGTGTGCCCGCTCGCCGCGGAGGCCGGCCCGACCGTCCAATCCGCCGAGACCCCCGCCCCCGACGGCGACGCCGGGGCGGCAGGGGCGGCCGATGAGCCCGACGCGGTTTCGGCCGCCGGTGAGCCCGACGCGGGCCCTCGTCTCGCGCCTAAGCCCAGCTCCTCAAAGTCCCGCAACCGCAAGCCCATCACCCGGGTCGACATCCTCAAGCTGGCCATCGCCGACGATCTCGGCTATCTCGGCAAGGTCCGCGACGACGGCTGGGGCGGCCTGACCACGGCGGAGAGCGGCCGGGTCGGCGGGATGATGACCCGCCGCATGAAGCGCTTGGAGAAGGGGTTGCCGGCGTTGTAGGATTCCGTTGCTCACCTGCCGGACCGGGCTGCCCGTTCTCCCGTGACCAGGAAGGTCCTGACCTGGTTTCGGGAGAATGCCGCACCTGTGTCTTCCGCGACCCCGTAACGCCAAGTCTCGGAACGCTGGGAGGACCCAATGTGAGCAATCGAGTGCCATCCTCGGCCGGCCGGCCCGTCCCGGTCCGCGTCCAGCTCCTCGTTCTTGCCGCTCTTGCCCTGTTCGTCCTTGTCGTTCCCGCGCTGGCCAACCGGCCCATGGACTGGGGCGAGGATCGTGTGGTGGGGCGGAGCGGGGGCGGCGTCTACGTTGTGCTGAGAGGCCTGCCCGTCCTCCACGTGACAGGCACTCCCTACGAGATGGGCCGCCAGCACGGGGCGTTGCTTGGGAAGGAGATACGGGCCTTCCAGAAGCAGGCCCTGGCCTTCTGGACCAAGGGCAGCGACCCGCAAGCGTTTCTGGCGTCCCTCCGGAGCCTTGACGGCGTTCTGCCGGAGCGCTACCGCGAGGAACTGCGCGGCCTCGCCGCGGGCGCCGGGCTGACCTACGACCAGGTGCTGACGCTCAACCTGGGGTACGACGCCTGGCCTAGGGGGCGCTGCTCGCAGTTCGTCGCCCTGCCCGAGCTCACCGGGAGCGGCGTCCTTCACGCCCGCAACCTCGATTTCTCCCTGGCCAGCCTCCTGCAGCGGCGCTCGTTCATCCTGGTGGCGGAGCCCGAGGGCTCGCTACCCTTCGTGTCCCTGACGTGGGCTGGAGTGGCCGGAGTGTTGACGGGGATGAACGTCGAGGGCGTGACCCTCGCCCTGAACGCCAACGGGTCGGGGGCGGGTTTCCGACCGGACGGCCTCGTCGTCGAGTTCGGCTTCCGGCAAGCCCTGGAGACGACGCGGACGGTCGCGGAGGCGGTCGACCAGTTCCTGGCCGCGCCGCGGGCCATCGGGGGTATTTTGGTCGCCTCCGACTCGGGAGGCGCGTTGGTCGCCGAGTTCACACTCGACGGCGCTACCGTTCGCCGTCCGGCCGGGGGCTGGATAGCGGCCGCGAACCACTTCCTTGCCGATGTCAGCCCCCGGGACGCGAGTTCGCCGGTGAGGTACGGCGCTCTCCGGGACGGACTTATCGGTGCCGCCCCCCCGCTGACGGTCGAGCAGGCCATCGCCCTTCTCGACCGGGCCGCCATTCACGGCTCAAGTTACGCCGGAACCCCGCAGAGTGTGGTCTTCCTACCGGGTACGCGCGAGCTCTACGTCAGCCTGAGCCACCTCCCGGCCACGGAGGGGGAGTTCGTTCGCTTCACCCTGGAGGAGTTGCTCGCTATCGAGTGAAAACCAGCCCTGGACGCGCCAGGGAGGAGAGACCACCTTTGATTGAAATCCGCGCTCTCACCAAGGACGATATCTCCGCCTACGCCGCCCTCGCCGCCTACGCTTACAACACCACGTCCGTCGGTGTCTTGAGGTGGCTCGAGGCCCCCCCGGGAAGCCACATGCTCGGCTTGTTCTCCGATGGCCGGCTCGCTGCCGCGCTCCTCGACCTCCGCTTCGAGGTCTTTCTCTGGGGACGGCCCGTCGGAGCCAGCGGCGTCTCCGCCTTGGCCTCGGCGCCCGAGACGCGGCGCACCGGGCTGGTACGGGAACTCGTGTCCGGGTACCTCAAGCGCCTCCAGGAGGACGGCGTCCGTCTCTGCCTCTTGTACCCTTTCAAGTACGCCTTCTACGAGCGGCTAGGCTGGAGCCTGGCGGCTCAGAGGGTCGAGGTGAAGGTTCCGCCCGCCGAGTTCGCGGCCTACGGGCGGCGGGTCGGGCGCGTCCGGCAGCTTCTCTACGGGGAGAAGGGTTCGCTCCAACCCCAGGGCGGCGAGACCCTTGAATCCGTCATCGCGATTCTCGAACGGACCTACGCGGCGGAGGCCGTCCACTTCAACCTGACGGCCCGGCGCACCACCGAGCACTGGCGCCGTTCTGTTCTGGACGTTCACGAGGGGCGGCGGTTCGTCTTCGCCTGGGAGGACGACTCCGGCGAGGTCCAGGGGTACTTCGTGGCCCGGGTACCCACCGACCAGGACTTGGCGCCGATGACGGTCCGCGAGGTTTTCGCCCGTACGCCGGACGGCTGGCGCGGTCTGTTTCATTTCCTGAGTTGCCATGACTCACAGTCTAAGCACGTGATTATGGCCCCACCCGCCGGCAGCCCCCTCCTCGACCTCTTCGGAAACCCTCGGATTGAGGAATCCAAGGTCTCGCCCGGCGTGATGGCCAGGATCGTGGACGTGAAAGGTTTGCTTGAGGCGAGGGGTACCCCGGGCGGCGAGGCCGGTGAGGCGACGCTCCAGGGTTCGTGCGTCATCCGTGTCCGTGACGAACTGGCGCCCTGGAACGCCGGAACCTTCGTCGTGAGTTGCGACGGCCGGACCGTGAAGGTCGAGCGGGCAGAGGGGATGGGCGGGCAAGCGCCGCCCGGGCGGGCCGACAAGGAGCCCGACCTCGACATCGGCATCGGCATCCTCTCCCGCGTGGCCGTCGGAGCCCGCTCACTGGCCGACGCTCTCAAGTTGGGCCTGGCCACGGGGCGGTCCGGCCGGGGGCTCGACTTCGCCCAGCGGTTCTTCCCGGCGGCGCCGGTCTGGCACCCGGAGTTCTACTAGACGGAGAGACAGTCGAGTGCCGGCGGTCCTTGACGATAGCCTGCGCCCTTGACTACCGTGGTCGTCCTGGAATACAATCGCCGTGCAGGACCCTGCGCGCGGGGACGGTTCTGGGGGTGACTCGTCGTGCCCGACAAGTGGAGGGCCCGGGTGACCGGGAAGGGCCAGGTTCAGTTGCCCAAGGCGGTGCGGGAAGCTCTGGGTGTCAGCGCCGGTGACGACCTTGTTTTTCGGGTCGCCGAGGGTGGTGTCGCCTACGTCACCGGGGAGCGACGGCCGAACCTTCTGGAACTGTCCGGGTGCCTTCGTGACAAGGTCACCTTCATCGGGCGTGAGGCCGAACGGGAGGCTGTCTCCGACTACCTTGTCCGCCGGGAGCGCGGGAGGCTGGGGCAGCGCGGGGAAGAGGCCAAGCCAGAGGGCACGGAAGAGGACAAGCGAGGGAACGAGCCATGAGGCCTGGTCCAGACAGCGGCTGGCTGGACGCAAACGTCATTGTCCGCTATCTGGTCGGCCGCCCGGATGCCGATTGGCGGGATGCTGCCGCCCTCATGACACGGGCCCACCAGGGCCTTCTCTCTCTTCATGTCCACCCCGTCACGCTGGCGGAGGTCGTGTGGGTCCTTGAGAAGGCCTACCGGGTTCCCCGACCGGAGGTGGCCCGGCTCGTGGAGGCGCTCGTGCTCTCCGAAGGTGTGTGGTGTGAGGACAGGGATGTCGTCACGGCGGCCTTGGACGACTATAGCTCCGGCCCGGCCGACTTCCCGGACGTGTTCCTGGCCCGCAAGGCGGCGGGCAGCGCCGCACCGCTCTGCTACACCTTCGACCGGAAACACTTCGGACACCTGGGCGCCTCGGCCCGGAGGCCGGGCCCTTAGCGCCCATGGACCGCTTCCTTGCCAGCCGCCCGGCGCTCCTGTAGAATGTCAGGCATAGCCATGACGGGGATGAAGTAGGCCGCCCGGTCACCCAGAGACGGGGCGAACGGTGCAAGTCCCGGACGCGAGCGGTCGAAAGCCCCCCCGGAGCTTCCCGGCGAAAGCGCTCCCAAGGCGCCCCAAGCCGGGCGGTCGGGCCCGATAGAGCCTAAGGGTGCCGCCTCGCCGTTCCGCGAGGCGCCCTAGAGGCCGCGTCCCTTCTCCGGGAGGTCCGCGGCGAAAAGGGTGGTACCGCGACGCCAAGTGTCGCCCCTTGTCCCGGCGGAAGCCGGGGCAAGGGGCTTTTTCTTTCAACCTCAGTCAGGCCGCACCGCAGAGAGGGGTTCGCGCCATGGAAAGTCTCGGCGGAAACCAAGTCCGCGCTAGGTTCCTGGAGTACTTCCGGTCGAAGGGGCACGAAGTCGTGGCCTCCTCGTCCGTTGTCCCGGCCGGCGACCCGACCCTGCTCTTCACCAACGCCGGGATGAACCAGTTCAAGGACGTCTTCCTCGGGCGCGAGGCCCGCGCCTACCGGCGCGCGACCACCTCTCAGAAGTGCGTCCGGGCCGGCGGCAAGCACAACGACCTTGACCAGGTCGGGCGGACCGCCCGGCACCACACCTTCTTTGAGATGCTGGGCAACTTCTCGTTCGGCGACTACTTCAAGGTCGAGGCCATCCGCTTTGCCTGGGAGTTCCTCACGCGCGAGCTCGGCGTTCCCGGCGAGCGTCTGACCGCCACCGTCTACCGGGACGACGATGAGGCCTACACCATCTGGCGCGAGAAAATCGGGCTGCCGCCCGAACGCATCCTTCGCCTGGGCGAGAAGGACAACTTCTGGTCCATGGGCGACACCGGTCCCTGCGGCCCCTGCAGCGAGATCATCTACGACCGGGGCCCGGAGTTTGCCTGTGACGGTGGGCCGACGCCCGGCGGGACAGCCGGCTCTTCGGGTGCCTGCGCCGTGGGCAAGTGCGACTGCGACCGCTGGCTCGAGGTCTGGAACCTGGTCTTCATGCAGTTCGACCGGGACGCCTCAGGGGCCATGACGCCCCTCCCGCGCCCCTGCGTGGACACGGGCCTGGGTCTTGAGCGCATCTCGTCGGTGCTCCAGGCCGTGCCGTCGAACTACGAGACCGACCTCTTCCAGCCGTACCTCGACTGGCTCACGGCCCGCACCGGACGTCCCTACGAACGCGGGGAGGGGGGCTTCCCCTTCCGGGTCATCGCCGACCACGCCCGCACTTGCGCCTTCATCATCGCCGACGGGGTTCTCCCGTCCAACGAAGGCCGCAGCTACGTCCTGCGGCGCATCCTGAGGCGCGCCGCTCGGTTCGGGCGCGTCGTCGGCTTCGACCGGCCGTTCCTGCACGAGATGGTGGTCATCGTGGCCGAAGTCATGGGCGAGGCCTTCCCCGAACTCATCGAGAAACGCGACCACATCCAGAGGGTCATCGAGTCGGAGGAGGCCCGTTTCCTGGAGACCCTGACCGATGGGACGCGACGAGCCGAGGAGATGCTGGCGGTGGTGGGAGAGGGCGGCGTCCTCTCCGGCGGTGACGCCTTCCTGCTCTACGATACCTTCGGCTTCCCCATCGACCTCACCGAGGACATGGCCGCCGAGCGGGGGCTAGCCGTGGACCGAGCCGGGTTCGAGGGGGCCATGGAGGAGCAGCGCCGCCGCGGCCGCGAGGCCCGGGAGGCCTCCGGCGCCGGCGACGAGCTTGAGTTTGTGGTCGGTCTCTTCGCCGGGCAGCCGGCCAACCGCTTCGTGGGCTACGACGAGCTCGAGGTCAAGACGACCCTCTTGGCCGCCGCCGGCGGACCCGGAAGCCCCGCCGCCACCGCGCCGGGCCGTCCCGACACCGTGTACCTCCTCCTCACCGAGGTTCCCTTCTACCCGGAGGGCGGCGGCCAGGTGGCCGACCACGGGGTCGTGGAGGGTCGCCTCGGACGCGTCGAAGTGGAGCGCTGCTTCCGACTGCCGGACGGCAAGATTGTCGTGTCCGGCAAGCCCGCGGAGGGGTCCAGTCGCTTCGAGGCCGGTGAGGTCGTCACCGCCGTCGTTGACGTCGACCGGCGCCGGGCCGTCGTCCGTAACCACACGGCGACGCATCTCCTGCACCGCGCTCTCCGCGACATCCTGGGGGAGCACGCGGCCCAGGCCGGCTCGCTCGTCACGCCGGATCGGCTGCGCTTTGACTTCTCGCACTTCGCTCCGGCCACCGCGGCCGAACTCACGGCCGTCGAGGACCGCGTGAACCAGGCCGTGATGGCCGCCCGGCCCGTGCGGGCCGCCGTGACGACCTACCGCGACGCCGTCGCCGGCGGGGCCATCGCCCTCTTCGGCGAGAAATACGGGGACGACGTCCGCGTGGTTGACATAAGCGGTGTGAGCCGCGAACTCTGCGGCGGCACCCACTGCGCCTCGACCGGGGAGATCGGTCTCTTCCGCATCCTCGGGGAGAGTGGCATCGGCGCCGGCCTGCGCCGCATCGAGGCCGTCACCGGCACGGGCGCCCTCGAACTCTTCCGGCAGGTGGAGGCGACCCTCGCGGGAGCGGCCGCTGCCTTGAGATGCGACCCCGGCGAGGTGCCGGCTCGGCTGGAGCGGCTCATGACCGAGGCCCGCGCCCAGGAGAAGCAGGCCAAGCGGACCCAGGCCAAAGACATTCTCTCCCTTGTGAAGGCGAAAGCCCAAGAGGCCGAGGGCACGGCGCCCTACCGCTTCGTCATCGCCGCGCTTCCGTCGACCTCGATGGAGGTCCTCCGGGAGGCCGGCGACGTGGCCCTGGGGCAGCCGGGGCTGGGTTTGGCCCTCCTCGGCGCCCCCAGCGAGGACGGCGAGCGGGTCAACTTCGTGGTCATGGTGTCTAAGCCGCTGGTGGATAAGGGTATCCACGCCGGGAAACTTATCGGGGAGGTCGCCCGGGTGGCCGGCGGCGGTGGGGGCGGTCGCCCCGACATGGCCCAGGCCGGGGGGCGCGAGCCCGCCAAGCTGGACGATGCCCTCGAACGGGGTCGAACTCTGCTGAGGCAGGCGCTGGAGGAGAAGGTCGGCGGCGGCACGAATACCCCGGCCAATCCTAGACCTGGGGGGTGCTGAGCTTGACGACCGAACAGGAGAAGACCAGGACGTTCCGGGGCCTCACCCCCGAGGACGAGACGGCGAAACCCCGTGATGTCCTGCTCCGCGTGTACGAGGCCCTCCAGGAGAAGGGCTATAACCCGATTTATCAGCTCGTGGGTTACCTCGTCTCCGGCGACCCGGCCTACGTGACCACTCACAAGGCGGCGCGGAGCCTCATCCGCAAACTGGAGCGCGACGAACTCCTTGAGGAGCTCGTCCGGAGTTACGTCGAAAAGAACACGTGATTCCTCTGAGGGACAGCATCCGTTCGAGGCGTTTCCCGCTGTTGACGGTCCTCTTCATCGCTGTCAATGTCTTTGTCTTCCTCTATGAGGTGTCGCTCAGCCGCCCGGAACTCGTGGCCTTCACGATGAAGTGGGGCTTCACCCCGGCCCTGCTCTTCGGGTCGGGCGGAGCCACGCCGCCGGCTCCCTTCGGCCTTCCGGGGATGGGCGGCGGAGGCGCCCCACCCGCCCTCACCTTGGTGACCTCGACCTTCATCCACGGCGGTTGGACCCATTTGGGCATGAACATGCTCTTCTTGTGGGTTTTCGGGGACAACATCGAGGATAGGCTCGGGCGGCTGAAGTTCGTGGCCTTCTACGTCCTGACCGGAGTCGCGGCCAACCTGGCCCACGCCCTGGCCTCGCCCGGCGCGGACGTGCCCGTCGTCGGGGCGAGCGGGGCCATCGCTGGGGTCCTCGGCGCCTACTTCCTGGGGTTCCCGCGCGCGCGGATCACGTCCCTCATCTTTCTGGGGTTCTTCGTGACCGTCACGCAGGTGCCGGCGGTGGTCTTCCTTGTCTTCTGGTTCGCCCTGCAGCTCTTCATGGGCCTCACATCGTACGGCGCCGCCGGGCAGACCGTGGCCTGGTGGGCCCATATCGGGGGCTTTGCCGCCGGTGTCGTGCTGTTCGTCCTTCTCCGCGGCCCACGCGCCGAGAGAGTGCGTACGTAGCGGGCCGGCTACGGCTCTCCGGCCACCTGGTAGATGACCAGCCAATCGCCCGCGGCCACCTTGCCGAAGGGCCGCAGGTCCTCGCCCGCCCCGACCGCTACCCGGATGGCGACGCGTTTCCCGTCCGGTGAGGCGATCCAGTCGTAGCCCGGCCAACCGGGGTCGGACGCCTTGCCGGTCGCCGCCTCGACAAGCAGCGGGCGGCCCTCGGAGGCCGCCTCGCGGGAGGACCCGAGGATTAGGCTCTCGTCCAACCACTGCCGGCAAAAGGCCCGGAAGCCGACCTCGACCGTCGCTCCGGCCGCAGCCTCCCAGATCAGGGCCCGGCCGGTCCTGACGTCTTCGATGAAGAGACGGCTTCCCGCCGGGGAGAAGCGAGCCGGCAGCCAGGCGCCGTCCGAACCGATGGGGATGGACGCCGGCGCGAAGGCCGGGCCGGTGGCGACGAAGACCCGGCCGGCCTCGCCGTACGCGACTACGTCGGGCCAGGGGCCGGGCAAGGTGACGGCGATTTCCGAGTAGGCCAGCCTCGTCCCGTCGGGCGACCAGACCAGGCCGGTGAGGGACAGGCCCGCCGCCGGGGCGCCGAGGGGGATGACGGCCGCCGCGCCGCCGCCCGCGGCCAGGTCGGACACGCGGTAGACGCGGATCTCCCGGCCGGCGTCCAGGGGGAAGACCCCTTCCGAAAGGGTGAGGGCCGCGGACCGGTCGATGACCAGGACGGCCAGCCAGCGGCCGTCCGGAGAGGGGAAGGGGGAGAGAATGTCGCCGGCGCCGTCGATGACCGCGACCAGCCGGCCCTCCGGCTCCCTGACGAGTTTCAGCCGGCCCGACAACTCCTGCCCGGCCCGGTCCCGGACGACGATGAGGTCGTCGGTCACCCAGGAGACCATACACCCCGCGTAGGGGAAGTCGGCGAGCCATATCTCGTCCTGGGGCGTGCCGGTCCAGGTCGAGGTGTCGTAGGCCAGGGGCTTACCAAGGGAGCTGAAGGTCAGAAGCCGCGTCCCGGACGGGGAGAGCAAGACCCCGCAGGCCTCCCCGAGCGGGAAGGGCTTGCCCTCGAGCGGGTGGACCCAGGCTGTGAAGTCGGCGTAGTGGACCCCGGCGCAGCCGGCGCCGCCCGGCAGCGGGAAGGCATGGGCGAGCTGGTCCGCCACCGGGAAGGCTACGGCCCGCGAGGCGCCGCCCGGGCCGAGGGTGAAGTAGACCGCGTCGGTCCCGGTCACGTCGCCCCAACCGTACGCCCGGGACGCGTCGAGCCAGCCGAAGGTCCGGAGGTTGGCAAAGGGCCCCACGGCCATTACCGCGTCATGTCCGGAGCCGGCGCGCAGGACAGGGGGGAGGACGGTCCCCCCGCGTTGGCGACAGGAGGTGAGCCCGAGCGGGCCCACGGTCAGGACGAGGGCGCAAACGAGGACGGCGGCGAGGCCTTGCGCTGGACGCGATGGACGATGGTGGAAGGCCGGCATGGTTGAGGCTCTCTCCTCTCGTTCGCCCCTAGGCCCGGGAACTGTAGGCCTTAGGGAAGTCCGGTGACCCGAGATAGAATCTCGCCTTTCGGCCGGTTCTTTTCCCGGCGCGTGGGCGCGGCTCCTGCCCACGGCAGGGGAGCGCCTGGGTCCCGCTGAAGTGCCGGCGTGCCGCCGGCGGGGGCGCCGCGGCGGCGGGGCGGGGCTGACGCCCGGGAAGGCGGGGAAGACATGAGGCAGGTCAGATTGGGCCGGCGCGGGCCCGTGGTCTCCCGATTCTGCCTGGGTCTCCTGCCGCTGGGCCCGCTTCAGGCCGACCTGCCCCGCGGCGAGGCCGTCCGCCTCCTGGAGGAGGCCTTGGCGGCCGGGGTCACTTTCTTCGATACGGCGGAGACTTACCGCACCTACCCGCTCGTCCGTGACGTGTTGCGGCCGCCCGCTGTCGTGGCCACGAAGGCCTACGCCTACACCTACGAAGGGATGCGCGAGAGCCTCCGGCGGGCCCTGGTCGAGACCGGCCGCGATCACATGGACCTGTTCCTCCTTCACGAGCAGGAGTCACGCCTCACGTTGGCCGGACACGCGGAGGCCCTGCGTTGCCTGGTTGAGGCGCGCCGGGCCGGGGTGGTCGGGGCCGTCGGGGTTTCCACCCACTCGCCGGCTGTCGTGGACGCGGCGGCGGAAATGGAGGAGGTCGATGTCATCCACCCGCTCGTCAACCGGCTGGGACTCGGGTTGCTCGACGGCACCCTGGCAGAGATGCTGACCGCCGTGGCCAAGGCGGCCAGGGCGGGCAAGGGCATCTACGCCATGAAGGTCCTGGGGGGAGGGCACCTCGCGGTCGGGAGCGGCCTCGGATCGGTACGGCCGGAGAGTGAGGCAGCCTCCGCGGCGAGTCCGGTCGAGGAGGCCTTCGCCTTCGTCCGGGACATCCCTGACATCCATGCCGTGGCGGTGGGGGCGAAGACCCGGGAGGAGTTGCTGTACGACATCGCCCTCCTGGAGGGCGGGGCGCCACGCCACGTGCTGGACGTCATGGCGGCGAAGGTGGGGGTGCAGCTGCGGCGTCTTCTCATCGAGGAATGGTGCGCGGGGTGCGGTGAATGCGTCAAGGCCTGCCGCTATGGGGCGATTTCGCTTGTCCCGGGCCCGGCCGGCGGGAACGGGCGGGCCGTCGTGGACCAGTCGCGGTGTGTTCTCTGCGGCTACTGCGCGGCCGCCTGCCGCGACTTTTGCATCAAGGTGGTCTAGGCGTACGGTGCGTCTGCCCCCGCGCCTGCACCCGTGCCTGCCCCCGCGTCTCTGCCCGCCAAAGCCTCCACGATTTCCACCGGCAGCCCCCACATCGACAGGGCTCGCTGTCGCCTGACCTTGAACCCTGCTTCGCTCACGGCCCGGGCCGGGAAGATCGGCCGGCAGTCGGCGGCTGCGGGGAAACGGTCGTGAACCCACTCGTAGAGGCGCACCGCCAGACGGGCCAGGGGGCTCCCGGTGTCCTTCGACATCGCCACCACGACCAGCCGCCCGCCGTCGCGGAGAACGCGGCGACTCTCGCGCAGTACGATGGGAATCTCCGGCGTGTCGAAAAGCTCGAGGGTGAAGGAGAGGAACACGGCGTCGAAGGTGGACGCCGGATAGGGAAGGCCGGCCGCGTCTCCGAGTTGGAGTTCGACGCGCCCGGACAGCCCGGCCCGCCCAAGGCGCCGCCGGGCGACCCGGAGCATGCCCTCGGAAAGGTCGAGCCCGCACACCCTGCCGCCCTCGCCGACGGCCTCGGCCAGCTTGACCAGGGACGTGCCTGTGCCGGAGCCGATCTCCAGCACGGTCTCGCCCGGCCTCGCCGCGAGCAGGTCGAGGCCGGTCTCACGAGCCGGGCGCTCGGCCCAGCCGGCCAAAAGGTCGTACCAACGGCTGAGCCGGTCATAGGCGCTACGAGCCTGATTCTTGGACCGCCACACGCGGCGGATCTCCCGGGACTCCTCGTCCATGGTCACCCTCTCCGGCTCCATCATACCGGATGGCCCGGGGCGTCCGGAGAGGTTTCTTCCCGACGGGGGATAACCTAGCCGGGGAGTTGCCGAGAGTTGGCCGGGGGGAGGGAGTGGCCTGGTGAGCGTTCGCGTTCTGGCCGTGGATCTCGGTTCCCGCCGTATCGGCTTCGCCGTGAGTGATCCCCTCGGCCTGACGGCGCAGGGACTGCCATCCTTGGAACGGCGCGGGGATCCCGTGGCCCAGGTCCTTGAGGTCTGCCAGGAATGGGCTGCGGCGTCGATAGTCGTCGGCCTGCCCCTGAACATGAACGGAAGCCGCGGACCAGCGGCGGTGGCGGCCGAGGCGTTCGCCGCCGACCTGCAGGTGCGGGCTGGGGGCGTCGCCGCACCCGGCGCCGGCTACCCGACCGTGACGTTGTGGGACGAGCGCCTGTCGTCGGTGTCGGCGGAGAAAGTCCTCATCGAGGCCGGAATCAGCCGGCAGCGGCGACGCCGGCGGGGGCTCGTCGACCGCGGGGCGGCGACGGTCTTCCTTCAGACCTACCTCGACCGGATGCGGCCGAGGACCTAGCGGCGAGGAGGAGCCGGAGGCGGCCCCTCCTCGCCGGATGCGCCATTCCGCGCCTGGAGCGGCGTTCCTCCGGGCGCTACGGTTTGCAGTTCGGACAGGGGTGGTACCGGAGGGCCTTGGCCGTGTTCATCGTCCGGAGGACGACCTTCTTCGCCGCGCCTATCTTGGCTATCTCGGCGCAGCCCCACTTGTGGACGACCTTGGTGCCCCGGTCACCCACGTAGGGCGCCTTGTCGACGACCCTCGCGACCAGGGTGACGTGTCCGGTGAGTCTCCCGCCCACGGTCTGGTTGACCCGGACCACGTACTTGTCTCCCGCGCAGGCCTTGGGCGAAGCCTTGATGGTCACGCCGATGCGCTGCCTCGCCCCGCGAACGAGCTTCAGGGGCTCGGTGTGGACCTTGGCGGTGATGTTGTCGATGGGACGCACGGCATCGGCCGCCTTGGCCGGGAGCTTGGTGCTCCCCGGGGCGCGGAAGGCGATGGGCTTCAACTTAATCATCACATCGGCGGGAGCGCCCGTCCTGTCGATGGTCAGGACGGCCTTCCCCTCCAGGCCCTTAATGGCCCCGACACCTATCTCGTAGGTGTAGAGCGTGTCCGGCAGGAGGTCGACGATGTGGATGTTGCGCATGGCGATGTTGTTGTCACCGGCCACGTCGCCCTCATGAACGATGGGGTCCTGAGCGCACTCGAGCCGCACCAAGAGACAGGCGTGACCGTAGTCGTCGACCGGGTGCGACAGGGAGAGCGGGTCCGGCGGCCGCCATTCGAAGGCCTCCGTCTCGACCTCGCCGCCCGCCGGGACCGGCCCCACCGTCCTGAGGTTCCCGGGCACGCCTCCCACCAGGATGCCTGACGTCTGCCAGGCCGCCGGCCAGGTTATCGCCAGGTTGGGATCGGCCCAGTAGAGCCGGACGTTCACCGTCGCCGCCGGCAGGCGACCGCGGTTGCGCACCCGGACGGTGACGTAGTTGGCCTGGCCGTGCTCCGGGGCGTAGTTGATGTCGGGGCCGTGGTCGTCGGCCGCCCGGACCCAGATATCCGGCGAGGTCCAGGGCCAGTTGTAGGTGTCCGGCACGCAGCCGTTGTCATCGGCCGAGTCTTTGCACCACACGTCGACCGGGTTGACGGCGATGAACCCGCTGACCAGGCCGACCCCGGTGGCCGGGTCAGTGCCCGGACCGGCTGCCTGTCCGCTGGCGCTGGCGCCGGCGGTGACGTCGTGACAGCACTGCTCCAGAGCCGTCCGGACCTGGGCGGGGGTGAACGTCGGGTTGGCCTGGAGGATGAGGGCGGCCACTCCCGCCACCTGCGGGCAGGCGCTCGAGGTGCCGCTGGCCGCCAGCCAGCCGTCGGCGCCGCTCGGGGTCTGGTCACCGTTGGGGAAGGCCGCCCCTCCGGCGTAGAACGTCGCATCGCAGCTCGACCCGTCCTGGGTCGGTATGGCGATGTAGATGCCCATCGGCGCCATCCCGGTCAGGCCGGAGAGATGGGGGAACTGTTGCGCCGGCGTTCCCGGCGGGCTCCCGGGCGGGACGACGGCCCCCGATGAAGCGTAGCTCGAGGCTTGCATCGCTCCGTGCTCGTCAATGTACACGCCGCCGACCGACACGACCTCGGGCATGGAGCCGGGCCAGCCCACGGGTCCGCCGTTTCCGACGGCGAAGCAGACGGTCGCCCCGCCGGCGATGGCGTTGAGAATCTCCGCCCGGAGGTTCGGGTCGTAAGGGCTGACCCCCCACGAGCAGGTGATGACGTTCGGGCCGGCCGTCTGGGCCAGCTGGAAGGCGGCGGTGGCCGAGGTGCCCATCAGCTTGACCCCGAAGAACTGGGCGCCGGGCGCCACGGCCATGGCGTTGGTCGTGATGCCGGTCCCGTGGCCGTACCAGTCGTCATCCGGCGTGTTCGTGCCGAGAAGCGTGATGGCGAAACCGTGAGCCGCGTACCACTCGTGCGGGTGGAAGCCGGAGTCGATGACGCAGAGCCGGACCCCGGTTCCGGTGAAGCCATGGTCGTGCGCGGCGTGGGCGTCAATCAGGCGGGCCACGTCCTCCGGGACGTCCAGGTGGTGGTAGGGGAGGGCGGGCGCGTCGGCGGTCGCATAGAAAATGACTTTGGGGGCCATCCGCGCGCTCTCCACGAGGTCCTTCAGGGGCTCAGGCACGACCAATTCGGCCTGGGGCTCGAAGTGGGTGACCGCCTGGAGCTTCCGCAGGCGGTCGGGCGGGCCCTCGATGGGGTGATAGGCGGTCCGGACAAGCGGTGTGCCGAAGACCTTAGCGACCAGCTCGGACGGACCGGCGATGGAAAGGCCGAGCGGCGACCTGCCCGTGACCTTGAAGCCCTCCTTCTCGAGTGTCTGCGCCGCCTTCTCGACCATGTCCTCGCTCGCGTGGCACTGCCGGATGTTCTGCAGCGTGATGGAGTCGGGGCGCGCTTTCCCGGGGGCGGGGCGCAAGGCCACGTACGCGTGAGCCAGAAACGTCTGTCTCTCCAACATCGACACGGCTATCACTCCTTGTCGGCTACTGAACCGCGGCGGGTCGTGGGGGGAACGGCGGGCCCGGGAGGCGGGGTCAGGGGCCGTCCCAGAAGGTCACCTCCCCCGCCAGTGAGATACGCTCGACGACTGGGGCAAGCTCATCGGGGATGGAGAGCGACGCGGGCGGGGGGCCGGCGAGCGTGACCCTGAAGATGCGCTCGACCAGGTCGGCCGGGCCGGAAAAGCTGACCCCCAGCGGGCCGGAACCGGTCACGGTGAAGCCGAGGGCCGCCAGTATCCGCGCCGCTGTCGCCCTTGTCTCCGGGTCGGCGTGGAATTCCCGCACGTTGGCCGTGGTGACCGGAGCGCCAGGGCCGAACCGGCTCCGGCCGGAGGCGGACCGTAGCGCGGCGTAGGCCTGGATGGTTTCCATGCCCTCACCGCGCTTCCGACAGGGTCCGGCCCCCTTCGCCGGCCGGGAGGAATTCCCTGCCAGCCCATCCCAATATTGGGGCCGTATCCTAGGTGGTCGTGCCTTTCTCGGACCCAAGGCTCGCCGGCTGGCTGACGCCCTCGCTACCATCGGCCGGGCCTGGAGAGACTTCCGTGCGGGGGGCTCCCAGCGGCCGCTCGATGCGCTATAATGGGGTGAGCACAAAGTTGTGCACGGAGGAAGGTATCGACATGGCCGTCAACGCCAAGACCGCCGGCGATGCCGGGGACCGCCCCAAGGAACTCAGCCTGGCCGACTTCTACAACGTCCCGGACCCGGATCTCTTCGCCAAGACGCGCGCCTTCGCCGACTTCATCGAGATCCAGAAGAAGGCCGGACACTACGCCGTGAGGCGCCTGCTCCTGACGTCCTGCCGGAACCGCGTCGTCATCCTCGACCAGTTCACCGGGAAGCCCCGAGAGATGATCATGATGGCTTCCAACAACTACCTCGGCCTGACCACGCACCCGAAGGTCGTGGCGGCGGGTGTGGAGGCCTACTCGAAGTGGGGGGCCGGGGCGGGCAGCGTGCCGCTTCTCGCGGGCACCCTGGAGCTTCACCGTGAGCTTGAGCAGAAGCTGGCCGCTTTCAAGGGTAGCGAGGACGCCATCATCTTCCCGGCCGGGTACTCATCGAACGTGGGGATCATCGCGGGCTTGGCCCGCGAGGGGGACATAATCTTCAACGACATGCTGAACCACGCCAGCATCGTGGACGGCTCGCGTCTCTCCGGGGCCGAGGTCAAGACCTTTCCGCACAAGAACCTGGAGGGTCTCGACCGCGCGCTCGCCCGGCTCAGTTCGAAGTACAACGGCAAGCTCGTCATCGTGGACGGGGTCTTCAGCATGGACGGGGACATCGCCCCGGTACCGCGGATGCTCGAGATCTGCCGGCGGCACGGGGCGCGGCTGATGATCGACGAGGCCCACGCCACCGGGGTCATCGGCGAGCACGGCCACGGCACTCCGGAGCACCACCACATCGAGGGCCAGGTCGACATTGTCGCCGGCACCCTGAGCAAGGCCTTGGGCGGGGTCGGTGGGTTCGCCGCCGCCAGCCGCGATGTCGTGGAATACCTGCGCTTTTACTCCCGCTCCTACATGTTCTCCACGGCCCTCCCGCCGGCGGTCACGGCCTCCCTCATCGCCGGGCTCGAGGTCATCGACAGCGAGCCCCAACTCCTGGCGAGCCTTTGGGGCAACATCCGCTACTTCCGCAAGGGTCTTGTCGACCTCGGGTTCGACATCGGCCTCTCGGAGACGGCCATCTTCCCGATCGTCATCGGCGATGACTGGAAGGTCAAAGAGATGACCCGCCTCCTCCACCAGGAGGCCGTGTTCGTGAACGCGGTCTTCTACCCGGCCGTGGCCCGCCGGATGTCCCGCATCCGTCTCAGCCTGATGGCCACGCACACGCGCGAAGACCTTGACCAGACCCTGGCTGCCTGCGCCCGGGCCGGGAAGAAGCTCGGGGTCATCCAGTAGGCATGGCCAACGGCCGAACGACGCAGGCCCGGGTCGCCGCCGTCCAGTTCGAGCCGACCCTCTTCCGCAAGACCGAGAACACCGAGGCCCTTCTCCGTCTGGCCGAGGAAGCCGCCCGGGCGTGCTCAGGGGCGGGGTCCGCCGCCGTCGCGCCGGCCTCCCCGGTCCGCGCTGTCCCCGGTCTCGTCGTCCTCCCCGAGATGGCCACTACGGGTTATGTCTTCCGGGACCGCGAGGAGATAGCCCCTTTCGTCGAGCCCATCCCCGGGCCGACCACCCAGGCCTTCGGTCGCCTCGCCCGCCGGCGGGGGGTGAGCCTGGTCATCGGTCTTCCCGAGGTTGACCCGGCGACGGGCGCCTTCTACAACTCGGCCGCCCTCATCGGTCCGGACGGCGAAGTCGCCGGAGTCTATCGTAAGACCCATTCCTTCCACTGCGACACCCTCTGGGCGGCCGAAGGCAACCTCGGCCTGCCCGTCTTCGACGGCCCCTGGCCGGGCCCGCTCGGCCTGTTCATCTGCATGGACGCCGGGTTCTTTGAGACGGCGCGCGTCATGGCCCTGGCCGGCGCCCGCGTGCTGGCCTTCCCGACGAACTGGCTTCGCGCGGCACCCAGCCCGGAATGGCGGGCGCGGGCGGCCGAGAACGGAATGACCGTCGTTGCCGCCAACCGCTGGGGCGAGGAACGGGGGGTCGGCTTCGCCGGGGGGACCTGCGTCATCGGCCCGCGCGGCGAGATTCTGGCCCAGAAGGACCGAGGCGACGGAGTGGTCGCGGCGGCCGTCGATCTCGAGGCGGAGGCGGCTCCCGCCGCCTGGGTGCGGCGGAGGCCGGACCTCTACCACGCCCTCACCCGTCACCCCTACCTCTGGCCGGAGCGGTTCAACTTCGACGGCCTCGGCGCCGGGCGGTTCGCGCTGTCGGCGACCTCGGAAGCCGCCCTGGAGGCGCCAGGGGAGGACCATCTGGCCCGCCTGGGCTCGCAGCTTCCCGGCGAACCGGGGTCCCGCCTCCTGGTCCTGCCGCCAACCCGGGAACCGGCCCTCGTCGCCGCGGCCGCCGCCACGGGCACCTATCTCGTGGGTTCCTGGGCGGGCGAGGTCCGGCTGGTCGGACCGAAGGGCCTCATCGGATGCTACCGGTCGCCGCACCTCGACGCTGCCGGGGAAGCGCCCGCGGCCGCAAGAGGACCCGCTTTCCCCACCTTCGACCTTCCGTTCGGACGGGTCGGCCTCCTTGAGCCGCTCGACCTCCTGCTGCCGGAACCGGCTCGCCTCCTGGCCAAGGAGGGCGCCGACATGATTCTCGCCTCGGGCGTCTGGCCGGCCGAACTCGACGACCTCCGGTTCCTCTGGGCCGAGCGGGCCGAGGCCAACGACCTCTGGTTGGCCGTGGCTGTCAGCGGCTCGCCCGGGCGTGCTCCTGGTGGGCCCCAGACGGACGCGGCGGTCTTCGTCTCCGGCGAACTCGGCGCCGAGCTTCCCGGCCGGCCGGGAGTCGTGAGCCTGACCGGCGAGACCGGACCGGGTTCTCCCAGCCGGCGCAAGGACCGGCTCCGGCGCCTCCGGCCCGATCTGTACCTGTCCCTGGCCGAACCGGCGCCATAGCCTCCGAGCTTCTCCTTGCGCTATACTACCTTTGGTCCCACTTACGGTCACGCCCTGAGCGGTTTCCTTCGTTCTCCAGGTCCCGAAGGGAGAGTCAAGACTTGTCCACCAGCACCATTCGACTGACCAAGAGAGCCCTCGGCATCCAGCCTTCGGCCACCCTCGCCGTGGACGCCCGGGCCAAGGCCTTGGCCGCCGAGGGTCGCGACATCGTGAACCTCGGGGTCGGGGAGCCCGACTTCCTGCCGCCTCCGGCCGCGACAGAGGCCGCCCTGACCGCCATCCGCGAAGGCTTCGCCAAGTACACCGTAGCGGCCGGCTTCCTCGAACTCCGCCAGGCCATCGCCGAGAAGCTGCTCGCCGACAACGGTCTGGAGTACAAGCCGGAGCAGATCGTCGTCTCGACCGGGGCCAAGCAGGCCCTGTACAACGCGTTCCAGGTCCTCTGCGAGGAGGGCGACGAGGTCCTCATCCCGTCCCCCTACTGGGTCACCTATCCCGAGCAGGTGCGCCTGGCCGGCGGTATCCCGGTCTTCGTGGAGTCCGACGCGAAGGCCGGCTACCACATCGAGGTCGCCGCGCTCGAGGCCAAACTCACGCCGCGAACTCGCCTCCTGGTCCTCAACAGCCCGTGTAACCCCACCGGCGCCATCGAGACGCCGGAGTCCATCCAGGCCATCGCCGAGTTCGCGGTCCGTCACGACCTCTCCATCATCTCCGACGAGATCTACGAGAAGCTCGTCTACCACGGCGCCGTCCACAAGAGTCCGGCGGCTGTCTCGCCCGAGGCGAAGCGTCGCACCGTGGTCGTCAACGGGGCCTCCAAAGCCTACGCCATGACCGGCTGGCGTATCGGCTACGCCGCGGCCGAACCGCCCGTCGCCAAGGCCATGGCCGAGTTCCAGGGTCACGTCACCTCCAACGCCAACTCCATCGCCCAGAAGGCCCTTTTGGGCGCGCTTCGCGGCGACGCGGAAGCGGTGGCCAAGATGGTCAGGGAGTTCGAGGCCCGCCGGGACTACACGGTGAGGCGCCTCAAGGCCATGCCGGGCCTGGAGATTCCCGATCCGCAGGCCGCCTTCTACGTCTTCCCGCTTTTGGGCGACCTCGTCGGCCGCAAGGTGGCCGGGAAGGTCGTGCGGAACGGAGACGACCTAACCATCGCCCTTCTGGACGGGACCGGAGTCGCCGTTGTCCCGGGCGCCTGTTTCGGCCGGCCCGATGCTTTCCGTATCTCGTACGCCACGTCCATGGCGAACCTGGCCAAGGGACTGGACAGGATAGAGCAGGCCCTGCGGGCCGCGAAGTAGGCAGGCAGGGAAAGGGGTTGGGGCCGCATGCCCGGTGACCGCGACCGCATCCTGAGGGAGCTTCGCCGCCGGCGGATAGCCATCGTCGGGCTGGGCGTCAGTAACCAAGCCTTGCTGCGGTTCCTCCTGGCCCGAGGGGCGCGGCAGGTCGCGGCCGGCGACATGAAGACCGCCGACCAGCTCGGTCCGTCCACCGACTGGCTCCGGTCCGTGTCCGGCGTGGACCTTCGTTTCGGCCCCGGGTACCTCGACGTCCTGGCCGAGGCAGACATCGTCTTCCTGACTCCGGGTATCCGCAAGGACCTCCCCGAGATAGCCGCAGCGCGGGCGCGCGGGGCCACCATCACCTCGGAGATGGGCCTCTTCCTCCAGCTTTGCCGGGCCCGCACCGTTGGCGTGACCGGCAGTGCCGGGAAGACCACGACGACGGCCCTCGTCGGAGAGATGCTGTTCCGGTCGGGTCACAAGGTCTTCGTCGGCGGGAACATCGGCACGCCCCTCATCGAGCGGGTCCTGGACTTCGGCCCGGACGAGACCGTGGTCCTGGAACTCTCGAGCTTCCAGCTCCAACTCGTGGACCGGAGCCCGAACGTGGGGGCCGTCCTCAACATCGCCCCCAACCATCTTGACGTGCACCGCGACATGGCGGAGTACGTGGGCGCCAAGAAGGGCCTCTACCGCTACCAGCGGCCCGGCGACTGGGCCGTCTTCGGGGCCGACGATGCCGAGACCCTGGCCATGGCCCGCGAGCGGGCGGGGATGGAGGGCGGCCCAGCCTCCGGTGGGGTGGCCCTCTTCGGCCGGTCCGAACCACCCGGCGCCCTGAACGATTTCTCCGTCGGGGCTCGGGGCTGGATTGACGGCGAGCATCTGGTCGCGGCCGTGCCCGAGAGGCGGCGGTTCTGCCCTGTCGCCGGCGTGCGCCTGCGAGGCGAGCACAACCTCCTGAACCTCCTGGCCGCCACCCTGGTCTCCGTCCTGGCCGGCGGGCGCCTCGAAGCCGCCCAGCAGGTGGCCACGACCTTCCAGACCCTCGAGCATCGCCTCGAGCTGGTGGCGGAGGTCGGCGGGGTCACCTTCATCAACGACTCCATCGGCACTTCCCCCGACCGCACGGAGGTCGCCCTGGCCGCCTTCCCAGCCCCCATCCATCTCATCCTCGGTGGGTACGACAAGAAGCTTCCCTTCGACGCCTTGGGCGAGCTTGTGGTCCGGGGGGGGAAGGTGCGGAAGGTCGTGCTCCTCGGGCAGACGGCCCCGAAAATCCGCCGGGCCTTGGAGGAGGCGATGAGCGGCGCGCGGTCGCGGGCCGTCCCGTCGGCCGCCCCGTCGGCCGCCCCGTCGACCCTCCCGTCGGCCGCGACGCTCGTCATCGCCGAGGTGGCCACCCTCGAGGACGCCATCCGGGAGGCCCGCTCGGATGCCGTTCCCGGAACGACCGTTCTCCTCTCACCGGCTTGCGCCAGCTTCGACATGTTCCAGAACTTCGAGGCCCGCGGGGCGGCGTTCAAGGAGGCCGTGCTGAGACAAGGTGAAAGGACGTGAGCACCTCCTGCATGTCCGGCGCGTCAGCGGTCCGGTTCCTGAGATGGATGGCCACGATGCTCTGGCCCTCCATGGGGTGAAACCTCCACTTCAGGCCGGCTTATCTGCCGGCCGCTCTCGGAAGTCTGCCCCGAACGTCGGCCGCGCCGCAACTGCGATGGCAGCTCGACGCCGAAGCGCTCCTCGAGCAGTTCCATGTCGCGAAAGTCCTTCTCCACCGGTACGTAGCCGTGCGCGTGACACAGCACCTGCGCCGCCGGTGACAGGCATCTGACGCTCATCCCTCCGAGGAGCCCTCGCCCGCCGAAACCCTCCGCCGGGAAGAGCCAATCCTCTCCGTTCTGCATCCGGTACACCCCGTTGCCGTCGTCGTCGAAGGTGACGGCGTGGATATCGACCTCGAGGCCTGCGCGATTGGCAAGGACAAACGAGTCCGGCGGTTTGCCCTCCCGGACCGCGAACCCCGCCAGGGCCAGGAGTTCTTGGAGCTTCGGAACGTCCGCGACGGGTAGGATGATGTCAACGTCTTTGTGCGCGCGGGTCTGTGTCTGAAGAAGCGCATCCACGCCCCATCCGCCGTCGAGCCATACCGGAATCGCGGCCCTCTCGAACAACTGGAGCAACTCGACCAGCGCAGAGGGGGTCATCTCGGGTTTCGCTTCCACTGGTTTCTCTCCCAAGCCTTCTAGCTCGGCGACGAGCATCTGAACTGATCGCAAGTCCTTGGGCAAGTGCTCGACAACGCTGGCCAACCTCATGAGGTCGTCGCGAAAGCGATAGAAGAGGCCGACCAGATACACCTCCGCTTCGGCACGTCCGTTGGCGTGCAGGGTACCAAATGTTTGACAGGCCGATGCGACTTGCGTGATGTCCGGGGACAACGACTGCTTCAGAATGTAGTCCATTGAAACCTTTGACCAATCAGAATAGCCGTCCTCAGTACTCCACGGGGATCGAAGCCTCCGGCTGGAATTCCGCTTCATGCGCAAGCCTCCGTCCTGGGCCAACGTTCAGCGGTCGAGGCGGGTACTGGCCCCGGGCAGCCAGGTAGTGCGCCCACAAGAGCCGGGCGGCGACCGAGCGCCACGGCGCCCAGGCGCTGGCCAAGGCCTGCTGCTCATCTTTCGTCGGGAGATCATCCAGGCGCTTGACTTCCCGGAGCGCCAGCGCCAACGCCAAGTCTCCCCGCGGCCAAACATCGGGACGCCGCAGCGCCATGAGGTAGTAGATGTCTACACTCCAAGGCCCGAGCCCGGGAACGCCCAACAGGACCTGCCGACCCACGTCATCGGGGCCGCGGGCCACCGCGGTGAGGTCGAGGCTTCCGCTGAGGATACGCGCGGCCAGGCCATAGCAGTAGTTGGCTTTCTGTCTGGTCAGCCCGAATTCCCTCAACCCGCTCACCTGCATCGCCTGGATCCCTTCCGGGGTCATAGCGCCAAGACGGTGGGCGAGTCGTCGATACATCGTGCGCGCCGCGGCCAGCGACACCTGTTGCTCGAGGATAATCTGAACCAGGGCGGAGAAACCGGGGCGTCGCCCCCACATCGGAGGCTCGCCCAACCGGTCGAGGACGCCGCCAAGGTCGGGATCGGCGTCCGCCAACTGCCGTACCCCCCTACTGAGGGAGGCCTGCGTCAGCCGCCGAGGTATGTTCATCCCCCGCTTGAGTCCGGGGCGATCGGATAGTCCATCGCCGCGGCTGGCTTCCCCAGCAGCCGGCACATCGCCACGATCTGTCCCTGGTGGTGGTAGATGTGCGTCAGGGGGCGCAGGAACACGTGCGCCGGAATGAGCAGGCGTTCCTTGTTTCCCCAAGTCATCATCCGGCGGGCCGTGTTGAGTTCTTCTACCGAGGCGGCCCGCAGGTACTTCTCAGTCGCCGCGAAGACCTGCCGGCGGTAGGCCTCGAGCGACTCGACCGTGGGGTAGTCCGAGTCGTTATCGTCGACCAGGATTCGGCCCTCCAGCACCCCTATCCAGTACTCCTCTCCGCCAAGCACATGGTGCAACTGCAGCCGCACCGAAGGATAGCCAAAGCCGGCCACCTCGCGGTCCAGCTCCTCCGCGCTGAGCTGGCGGCAGTGCGCCAACAGTCTTTGCAGGCTGCTGTGAGCGCGCTCATGGAAGTCAAGCAGTGCCTCGGCCGTGTGCATGAGTCGGCCCTCCTTGGCAGACGAACTCCGGGACATGAGTCTGGTGAGCCCTGATCCTGTGGCTGAGCTGCCCCCCCGAGTCCCGGGGAACCCATTGTGAAGAAGGCGGCGGATGCACTTCAATTCTCCAGAAGGCCGTAGTAGAGGGCAACGGCGAGCGCCACCACTATCGCGAGAGCGAATAGCAGCCGGGCCGGGGCCATCCACCGAGGCTCAACGACGGCCGTTTCCCCTGCGTCACCGGCACCACTCCGGACCATCTGCCGGAACGCAACCTTCGCCCCGTTCAGGGCCTCGACGACCTCCGGATGGGCCCTGAACCTAGCCACCAACCTCAGGTGGACCCGGTTGATCACAGCCGGGGGCGCCCCGGGGCTAACCCCCAGCGCCTCGTGAGGCCTTCCTGTCCTGACTAGGTCCAATATCCGTTGGGCCTCGTCTGGCAGCACGCTTCATCACCCCCTCGCGATGCTGCTCAGTTCGTCGAGGTAGCGGCGATAGGTGGCCTCGTCGATCTGCTGCTTCACCCCGGGTTGGCGGAGGGCGTCCACGAGTTCCTTCGTGCGGTCGGATATGTCCGGGCACACTCCATTTGGGTCGACGTCAGGGTTTGTCGCGGCACTTGCCAGGGCCCGCTCAAGCCGGCTCACGGGGCCTCGCATTGTCGGGTCGCCCTTATCCTTGACGAGCGCCAATACCCGTTGCGCCACATCGTCGAGTAGCACCAAGTGCGGCGGCGTCCAACCACCCAGCACCGGGTGGCGCTCGACGAAACCCTTGATGTCGTCAGGGCCCCACACTTTGGTCGGCGTGTGCTCTTGGCAGGTTACCTCCCGTCCCTTCAGGAGATCGAGCGATTCGAAGCATACGGTGTGCTGCCGGCTCTTCAGTGTGGCTACCAAGCGCTTCTTGCCCGTCACCCGAAGCTCGATGTTGACGACGGGAAGCTCGCCCGTGGGTGCCACGCTGATGGTGTAGTCCCCAAGGTAGTCGTACCTGTAGACAAGCTTAGACCGGGTGGACTTGTCAGGATCCGGCCTCTTCGCAGCCAGCGGAATGGGCACCTCAAGGGCTGCGGGGTTGGAGTGGGTGATTTCGCTACTCCCCGCTATCGGATAGGGCGAGTTATCCTGGATTATCGCCGCGTAGTAGGAGGAAGAGTAGTCGGTTCCCCGGCCCACGGGTCCGAGGATCGTGCCGTAGCCTTCCGCCAGGGTCGTAAGGACGGGCTCGATTATCCTCCCCGCCTTCAACGCCGCTCCCTCGGCTACGCACGTCATCGGGTCGACGCGGGGGCCTCCCCTACTCAGGGAAGCGATTACTTCGTTCCTGGCTCCCAGCTGCCTCAGTTCGTCCTCGACGACCCGGCGGACGCAAGGCATGCCTGTGGGCCCTCCGACGAAGAGCACGTGGTCTAGGTCTTTTGCACCTATCTCCGCCTGCTGCAAGGCCACCCTTATCGGACCGCGGCATCTCTCGAGCATGTCTTTGAGGACGGCCTCGAGTTCTTCGCGGCTCAGGGTTACCGAAGGGGCGTTGGGCGGCTCTAGTTGGGTTGTTTCCCGTGTCGACAGCCGGATCTTCGCTTTCTCGACCTCCTCTCTCAGAAGGGAAAGCAGGCCTGGGTTCCCTTCCACCTGCGAGAGCCCGTAACGGTCTCGGACGTACGCGACGAGCAGGTCGTCCATGTCCAGGCCGCCAAAAGACTCATGACCTGACGTCGAGAGTTCCCCGGGGACGAGCTCGGCCCCGTCGAGTAGGATCTGCATCACGGTCACATCAAGGGTGCCGGCCCCTAGGTCGAAGGCCAGGAGGCAGGCCTCCTTCTTGATTTCCAGGCCGTAGCGAATGGCTGCGGCAGTGGGCTCGGCGATGGTGTCCACTTCGGTGAACCCCGCCCGCCTGGCCGCCTCCAAGATTGGGTCGGTGCGAGTCGCCCTAAAGTAGGCCGGCACGCTCACGACTGCCCGGCTGGTGAACGTCCCGAGCAACGGATTGGCCACCGGGTTCGCGGCGTCCTCCCGGATCTCCCGCAGGATGCATTCGAGGACATGCGAGGGGGTGAAACGCTCATTCCCGACCCTAACGAGGATACTTCCGCCAGGCCCGGGCTCGACGGCATAGGCGAATCTCTTGAACTCGCCCCTTTTCTCGGCTTCCTCGTAGGAAAGCCCGACCAGTCTCTTCACGCCCCACACTACGAGCTTCGGTGTACTTGACATCTCCCATTTCGCTCTCTTCCCGACCGCCTGCTTTTGGCCGTTGTGGTCGAAGAGCACGAAGGACGGGAACTGCTTGCCGTAGGGCGTCTGGCCCTGGCGGCTCTCCACCATCACTACGTTATCGCGGCCAAGGGCCACGGCCGCCGCCGAGTTAAATGTGCCGAGGTCGATGCCCAGAGTGTACTCCATTCCGCTACCCCCTGACGTCCAGGATTTTCCTGCTACTCACGATTACCTCTGCCGGCCGCAGGATAGTCGGGTCGCCCCCGTCCTGGCTCCTGCGCCAGTAGCCCACTCGGGCGACCTCCAACACCACCCCGGCCGGCAGTTCGTCAGGTCTTGCGCCCACCTGGTTGTGGACCGCGCCGTTGAACCGGTCGTGGCCCGGCGCCACCGGAATCTCCTCGATACCCTCATCCTCCAAGATTCTGAGCGCCTTGACCCGAAGCCGACCGGCACTGGTCTGCTCGTCGGGCACTCCGTCCGGTCTCCGGCCGTGGTCGAGCATCAAGAAGATGCCGGCCAGGACACGCTGGAACCCGGACTCGGACTCCTTCGCTCTCTCCCAACTCTTGACGGCGAAATCCTCGAGGTCTAGGCGCACCGTCTCAAGATCCGAAACGGCTCCCGCCACTCGCCCGCGAACTTCAGACACGCTCCCGCTGAGCCCCATCAACCCGGCGTCGGCCCCGCCCGGGCGGCGGGCTCCCGCGGTGGACGGGCGCCTGGGCGGTGGCCCCGCGGCCCTCCGCGCCAAGAGGAACACCACGGACACGACAATGAGGGAGACGACTCCGGCCGCCGCCATCGCCACGAAGAGGAGAACCACCCAAGACGAAGGCCCCGGCCCGGGTTCGCCTCCCGGAAGGGGCGGGACTTGAAGGTGATCCATCAAGAGTGAGAAGGCATCGTTGAGCGTCTCCGGTCCGGGGGAGACGAGGCAGACCCCGTCGGTGAAAGCCGCAATCTCGCGCATGAGAGGGATGTTGGCGTCTCCGTAGGCCACGGCGTGGACGACTACCCCACATTTTCTTAGATCAGGGAGAACGGTCCCCCGGAGCTCTGCCAGCAGGTCGGCCGCTGTCCTTCTGCCGGGGGGCGGGTAGATCCTCCCGTCGCTCAGTAGGATGATGAATCTGTGGGACTCCGCCGCGTCCTGGAGCAGACAGTCGAGAGCCCCCCGGAGCGCGGCCACGACGTCCGTGTACAGACCGTCGAACCGGAGGCTTTCAAGGGCAGCTACGGCCGCCGTGCGCTCCCCCTCGGAGGAGACCGGACCTAGCGGCAACGCCAACTCGGCATCTCCGGAGAAGCTCATGACTCCGAGGTGGGTTCCGTCCCGCGCCTCTTCAATCACCCTGCGCAAGTCCCGAACGCTCAGCCCTTTCATCGAGCCTGACGTATCCAGAACCAACAGGACGTCGTTGGTGCTGTCATCTTGGGGAACCTCAGAGGGCGCGGCCAGGACCTGGTGGGACACTGCGGGCAGCGTCGCTGTTAAGAGCAATATCATGACGGACAAGACCAGAGGCGGGCTCCTCATCGTCGGGTTTCCTCCTCTCCTAGCTGGGCGAAGCCAATAGTCCTCGGACTGAGCTTGCCTGCCGTTTCCCTCACACGGCCTATTGCTGTGATTAAGTGCTGCATGGTCACCAGCACCCTTTCCGCCTCGAAGCCTCCTTCTCGCAGAGCCTGCCACGTAGCGTCACGACAGACTTCCGCTATCTGCGCCCCGGAGAACCCTTCGGTCAAAGGAATCAGGGGCCCGATCTCCAAGGCTTCGGCGAGCGGCTTATTCTTAAGATGTACGCCGAAAATGCTGGCGCGTGCGGGTGGATCCGGAACAGGCACTTCAACGTGGTAGTCGAAGCGCCCAGGCCGAAGAATAGCCGGGTCAAGAAGTTCGGGTCTGTTAGTGGCGCCGATGACAATGACACCCTCGGCGCTCCCTATCCCGTCCATCTCCGAGAGGATCTGGTTCACGATCGAATCCGTGACCCCGCTCATGTCCCTGCCCCGGGCTGGGGTGGCCGCGTCCATTTCGTCGAAGAACACCACGCAGGGGGAAGCCTCTCTCGCCTTCGAGAAGAGGAACCTGATCCGTTCCTCCGACTCGCCGAACCACTTCGACCGCATCTCCGGACCCTTTACGGAGATGAAGTTGACCCCGCACTGCTTGGCCACAGCCTTGGCCAGCAGGGTCTTGCCGCCACCAGGGGGTCCATAGAGAAGAATCCCCTTAGCCGGGGTGACCCCGACCCTCTTGAACACCTCGCGCTTGGTGATGGCGTATCCGACATTCTCAAGAAGGAGCCTCTTCACTTCGTCCAGACCGCCGATGTCGTCCCAGCCTACGTCCGGGACTTCTATGAGGAACTCCCTCATGGCCGAGGGAGGGGTGCTCGGAAGGGCCGCCTCAAAGTCGGCCTGGGTTATGCGCAACTCCTCGTGGGGGAGTATCTTCCCTTTCTCGAATGCCTCCTGAGGAAACGTTCGCCTGAGCGTGCCGTATGCGGCTTCCCGGCACAGGGACGCAAGGTCGGCGCCGACGTAGCCGACGGTCTTCGCGGCGATGACGTTCATGTCCACATCAGGGCCGAGCGGCATCCGCCTAGTGTGAATGGCCAGAATCTCACGCCGGTCGCTGGTATCCGGCACCCCAATGTGAACCTCGTGCCCGAAGCGCCCCGCCCTCCGAAGGGCGAGGTCTATGGAGTTTATTCTATTGGTGGTAGCCACCACAACCACGCCCTTGAGCTGCTTGAGTCCGTCCATGAGCGTCAGGAGCGTGGCTACGGTCCTCTGTTCAAGGTCGCCGTGAGTCTGCTCGCGCTTTGGAGCAAGGGCGTCCAGCTCGTCTATGAGAATCACAGAAGGGGCGCTTTCCTGGGCCTTAGTGAAGATCTCGCGCAATCCCGCCTCGGTCTTCCCGTACCACATGCTGTAGACTTCCGGGCCACTGATGGAGTAGAACTTGGCGCCTACCTCGCTGGCGAGGGCCCTGGCGATGAGGGTCTTGCCGGTCCCGGGAGGGCCGTGAAGGATGACCCCTCTAGGCTGCGACACGCCGAGGCGCTCGAAGAGCTCGGGGAAGCGCAAGGGGTATTCGACTATTTCCCTGATCAGCCTAATCTCCTTATGGAGCCCTCCGATATCCTTGTAGGAGATGGGTACGTCCCCGTGTTCGGGGCTTGAGGTCACGATCTCCGTCTCGGCGACGATCACAGCCGGGTCGCTGGGGCTGACCTCAACCACCGTCACCGGGCGAGGCTCCCCGCTGAAAGTGTAGAGGGCGGTCTTCTCCCTCGTCGCAACCGGTTTGCCCACGAGTCTGGCGATATCGCTCTCCGAGAAGTCGGCCGGCACGTGAAGCTCCACTTTCTTGGCAATCGGAGGATCGAGCAACGCGGCTTCCACGGAGTCTCCATCCCTGAGCCCGAGATGCCATTGCTTGAACCTGTCCAGGAAAACGGTGTTGCCGCCGCCTCTTCGTGCCTCGCTGACGATGCACCCGCAGGATTTGTCGGAGCTAGTGAGCTTGAGGTACTGGGAGGGTGTGTCGGGCAAGCGCGAGAACAGCGGCTCCAACTCGGCAAGGTCGGTTTCGACAACTGCTCGATGTGTGCCGTCGAGGTCTGGGCGGCCACGAACCTCTAGGACAGCCATGTCTACTCATGTCCTCCTGCACCACAAGTAGGACCAGAGTCCGGAGCCGAGGGTGAGAAACCGATGGCGTCGGCGACCATCCCGGAGCAGGTCCTCGACAAGCAATGTCTTCCTTCGGCAGTGGGAAAATGGATTCCTGCGCCAGGGTCATGTCGGTGGGCCGGGCCCGAGAGGCGCTTCAGTCACTGCCCTGCAGACCTCGGCGACAGCGAAGCGGCGCCCGAATGTTTCCCCAGCACAGTCACTCGAGAGGGGGGGGGCTGCGCGATGACCCGATCGTCCTATTTGGCTATCACACTCCTGGAACCGCAACCCGCCTGACGCCGGATGGCACGGTTGTTCAGGCCAATCTCACCTCCCCGGCCGACGTAGACTACTACGTCTTCAGCGCCCAAACCGGAGCCCAGTACGTCATCGAGACCTTCGATCTGGCCGAGGCCAACGATACTCACCTGGAGGTCTACGGCGGAGACGGGGCCGAGCTCCTGGCCCGGAACGACGATGGCGACCAAGAGACTGGCGCATCCCTCCTGGCCTTCATCCCGTTGGTCTCGGGCGACTACCTCGTCTGCGTCCGGGCCTACTGCCAGGAGTCCGGCGCCTACTCGCTGCGGGTCACCGGCTCGCCGGCGACAACCGGACCGTGGTCCCATACGCCACCACTCATCGTCGACGGCCCGGTTGTCCGCCGAACCCTGACCTACCCGTTGGTCGAGGACTGGTTTAGCTTCGAAACGTCGCCAGGAATCCGCTACTTCCTGGAGACCAGTGACCTCGTCGAGGGTTGCGACACTACCCTAACTCTCTACAGCGCCGGTCTGGCCGCGCTCGCCTACGACGACGACGGCGGAGGGGAGTTGTGCTCCCTCCTAGCGTGGATGCCCGATACCGCCGGCCAGTACTACGTGAAGGTTGCGGCTTACAACAAGATGAGTGTCGGCACGTTTTCCATCCGGCTCACGACCGCTCCGCCCATGAACGCCCAGATCATGGTGGTGAACGGGCCGGAGGTCTACGGGGTTCTGAGCGAGGCCGACGAGCAGGACTACTACTGGTTTGAGGCCGAGGCCGGCAAGACCTACCGGGTCTACACCCTCGGTCTCTCGTCCGGCTGCGACACTATCTTGAGGGTCGCCGACCCAGACCTGCTCGAGATCGACATTAACGATGATTACGGCGCAGGCGGGAACGCCTCAGCCGTGACCTTCACCGCTGTCCAGAGCGGCCCCCACATCGCCACGGTCGCCTCTTACCAGGAACGCATAGGAACCTACGGAGTGAGGGTTGTTCCGGGCGCCGCGACCGGCTTCGATCTCCTAGACACCAGCGGGATGGCGACCGCGGTGATGGTGGCAGTCGGGGATGACCCCACTCCGGGCGTCCTCAGCCCGGCGGCCGAGAGCAATTGGTTTCGTTTCCGGGTTAGCCCCGGCACGCTACAGCGGAGGCCTTCGTTGGCCCCCGCCGGCCACCGGCTGTCGGCCGCTCGGCCGTTATTTCTTCGCCTCCGCCTCTCGGATGGCCTCGGCCGGGTTCTTGCCGCCCATGGCCACGGCCAGGAGTCCGGGCATGTACTTGTCCATGGTACCGAAGTTGGTCAGCACGACCGGCTGGATGAGGTCGCTCGTCAGCACGCCCTTCTCCCCGACGCTGATGGATGTCTTATACCGCACCTCGCCGTCGGACATGTCGAGCTCGAAGTTGCCCAGGATGAGGTTATAGTTGGCCCGGGTCAGGTACTCGGCGGCCGCTACGCGGGCCGGTTCCGGGACCTTGATCGATCCGATGGAGTAGAAGACAAGAATGCCCCGGTCTTCTTTGACGTCGGCCACGGCCGTCCAGCTCCCTGAGTCGCCCGAGAACCCCATATGCACAAGCCCTTTCTCGGCGTTAACCTGATACTTAAAACCAATGCTGCTGAGAAACTTTGTCACCGCATCCATGTGCCGGCCCATCCGCTGATGCCTCCCCGGGTATCTTTGCTCTAATTGAACCGTAAACCTCTTCAATGGAGAGTCCTGCGACCCCTTCTCCAATCTCACCCCGTCGGGCCGCACGCGGCCCCGAAGGCGCTACCTTCGGATCTCGCCGCGGAGGGGGGAGGGCCGCTAGGCCCGTCGAAGGCGTTCGTAGCTCTCTACCCGGTTGGAGCGTCTGGTCAGTTCGCTCGAATAGGAGCGGCCAAGGGCATCGGCGTTCCGCGCCATCCAATCAGTCAGTCGCGTTCCGCCGGCCGGTGGGGAGGTAGTCACCAGAAGGTCCTGCATCAGGCCGGCTATCTCCTCTCGAGTGATGACCACATCACCGACGATTCCGCCCACGAGGCGTCCTATGGCGAAGCCCAGCGTCGGTGGAATCCCGATAATCGGTCTCCTCTTCCCGACTGCCTCGCCGACGGCCCCCACCAGGTCCCGATAGGTGAACGTCTCAGGCCCCACCGCATCAACCAGTGAGCTGCCTTCGAGCGCACCGTGTAGCACGGCCAGCTCGGCCAAGTCATCCACGTATATCGGCTGCAACCGATAGCGTCCATCGCCGAACACCCCAAAGACCGGAAACCGCCGAAGGAGCCAGGCAATGTTGTTTATCAGGATGTCCTCTTGGCCAAAGAGGACGGTAGGGCGCAGGATGGCGTGGGGCAGTCCGGTTTCCCTCAGGGCAGCTTCTAGTTGGGCCTTGCCACGGAAGTAGGGCAAGGCGGACTCCAGAGAAGGATTCGTAATGCTCACATGGACGACCTTTCGAACGCCCGCGCGGACGGCTGCATCGAATAGGGTGAGCGTGTTCTTGACTGCCTGTGAGTGCGTGAAGTCCGCGTGGTCAAACCGCACCCAGTAGGTATTGTAGAGAACCGCGGCACCCGCCAAAGAACGCGCCAGTTCCCTAGGGCGGTCGAAGTTGTACGGATGGGCCTCGACCGCCCCCGCAAACGGATTGCGCCGCTGCGGCGAGTTCGTGAGGGTTCGAACCCGCTTGCCGGCTTCAAGAAGGCGCTGGGCGATGTACTTGCCGGAGTAGCCAAAGGCGCCTGTTACCACGTGGAGTTCGGCGTCAGCGCCGGTGTAAGTCACGGTTGCCCCCCCGTCTAGTCTTTTTGGATGACCCTCCGTCCGGCCCGCCTCCTAGAAGGAGACGAAGATGCTCACCAGGGCGTAGACCACCATGCTCGGCGCGGCCGAGCGGTTCTTCCAGGCGAGAAGGCCCGCCGCCAGGGCCGACGCCGTTATGAGGACGCCGAGGGTGTAGACACTCAGGACCGGCTGGTGGTTGTGGGGGATAACGCCCCACGCGCAGAGACTGTCCGCGACCGTGGGGATCAAGCCGAGGCCGACGAGCACCGCAAGGAGCGCTAGGCCGACTTCGAGTTGCCTGTCGGGTTTCGCCTCCATGCACGAACACCTCCCGGTTTGACCTTCTTGCCCTCCATTCGTATTTCGGCTCGTCCGTAACCTTACCTGCGCTTTCCAATACGGCTCAACGCCTCCGCCGACCCAGCGGCTGGCTGCCCGGAACGCAGAGGTCGTGATGCTGCTCGCCGCTCTGTCCGCGCAGACCGCGGCCGAGGGGGGGAGGGGTAGCGGGTACGGGCTCGGTGGGCGGGAGGAGGGGAAGCTGGCTAACGCTCTGCGGCATCTTCCCCGAAGCCTAGCGGTTGTGAGACTCTCCGTACAGGCGCTCCAACTGGAGTGCACGCTCCAACAGCATCGCAGCCTTCGGGTCTTCACGTCCCCAGAACAGCGTATCGAGGAAGTCCTTGGGTGCTACCAGCTTGCGTTCCGCGCCCCCGCGATTCGGAATGAACTCGTCCGCGAGCATCACGCGGCACCAATAGAACGCATGGTACTCGCTTCCGCCTGTTGAATCGTCCACCCGCTGCGTGCCGAGACGTTCTGTTTCATGAAGCGTTGCGGCGGCCTCCTCGAAAAGCTCGCGGATGAGGGCACTCTCGGGCGTCTCGCCATCCTCGATGCCGCCACCGGGAAGCCAATAGCCGGGGTCGCCTGGACCGCCGCCGACGAGCAGCATCTTGCCGTCAGGCGTGAAGGCTAGGGCGTAAACGCGCGTTACCCGGACGTCTTTGTCACCGACCCAGGCAAAAGTAATCGTCCGTCCGTTGTGTTGCCAGCAATGTAGGAAGTCGTCCAAGCCTACACCACCCGCCGCGTGGCTCCGCCGTCGAAGGGCACCGTGAGACCGGTGAGGTACCCGGCCTGGCGGGAGCAGAGGAAGGCGACGAGGTCGGCAAGTTCAGCGGGGTCGGCCGGTCGCGGAACGGGGAAGCCGTCGCACCACTCGCGCATCGGATGATCGGTTCCTACCGGCCCCGGAGCGATGCAGTTGACCGTCACCGAGGGGGCCAGTTCCTCGGACATAACCTTCGTCAGGGCCGACACCGAGATCTTGGCCACGATGTTCTCGGCCATCTCGGTCATCAGGTGCGGCACGCCGGGGGCGAGGTAGAAGGCGCCCATGTTCACGACACGCCCCCAGTCGTCCGCCTTCAGGTGAGGAAGGGCCTCTCGAGTCACCGACACCACCGTGAGGACGTTCACCTCGAAACCCGCCCGCCAGTCCTCCGGCTCGACAGAACTGAACGGCCCGGGCTTGATGTAGCCACCCGGGTTGTTGACGAGGACGCCGAGTCCGCCGAAGCGTTCCACGACCTCTGAGACGAGACGGCGCACCTGCTGACGGTCGGACACATCGGCGACCCGGCCCCAGACGTCGACGCCTTCCGCTCTGAGCTTCTCCACCGCGCCAAGGAGGTTCCGTTCCCCCCGGGCGCAAATCGCCACCTTGGCGCCTTCCAGCCCCAGCCGGCGGGCGATGCTGTAGCCGATCGTCCGGCTGCCACCGGTAACCAGAGCCACCTTCCCTGTGAGCCCAAGGTCCATGGAGAAGCCCCTTTCCGTGTGTGAGAAGCGAAGATGGGGATACGTCATTTCTCTTTCGCCACCGATGCTTTCACAGTCTCATCGCCATCGAGAACTTGCTTGACCCGCTGTTCTCTCATTTGACCGAGCCCATTCTTATGCATTAGGGCCGTGCCATGTAGACTCATGACAAGGATACCACCGAGCAAGCAGCTTTCCCAGATGGTCAGCGAGCTTTCCAGTCGGACGGACGCGGAGGACCTGGCGGGTCAGTTGGTCCGGCTTGGGGCCAGGAAGCTCATCCAGGAGCTGCTGGAGGCGGAGGTGAGCGGAGGAACCCTTCCGTTCGGAGCTCTGGCAGGGGATGCGCAAGCGCACCGACGTCCCGGAGAAGCTCGTCTTGGAGATGTACGTCCGGGGGCTGTCCACCCGGGACATCGAGGACGCCCTCAGGGAGGTCGGAGGCGATCAGCCGCTCCTCAGCCGGTCCAGCGTAAGCCGGCTCAGCGAGACTCTCTGGGAGGGATACGAGGCCTTCGCCCAGCGGAACCTCGGCGGCTACGATGTCATCTACCTCTTCGCCGACGCCATCTACGAGTCGCTGCGGGAGCAGGCCGGGTTCAAGGAAGGCCTCCTGGCCACTGGGCCATCCTCGCGGACGGGGGCAAGGCCTTGATCCACCTCAGCCTGGGCAACAAGGAGAGCTACGAGGACTGGGGATACCCCTCACGGTCACGACCGACGGCGCCCCCGGACTCATCAAGGCCGTGGAGGCCATCTAGCCGGAAGCCGATCGCATCCGCTGCTGGGCCTACAGGCCCCTACGGGGCAGCGCCATGCCCAATGGGTCCTGGCCGAGTTCGTCGGCAGCTATCCCTCGGCCATGAGGAGCTTGGCCGACGATCTTCCGGCCAGCCTGGCTCACCTCAAGCTCCCTCCCGTTCATCGAAGGCATGTCCGGACCACCAACCTCATCGAGCGTGCTTTCGAGGAAGAACGCCGCCGGGCCAAGGTCATCCCCCGTTTCCGAGGAGAGAAGGAGTGCCTGAAGCTGGTCTTCGGCACCCTCTGGCGGGCGAGTGAACGCTGGCGGCGCGTTTGGTTCAGCGAGCTTGAGGGTCACCGTTGGGGCATGACCCGGATTCCCGATCTTACAGACAAAGTGGGACTTGACCAGATTCCTCGCTTTGGGTGAACATACCAGGTGTGATGAGCGAAGGGTCCAAACCCCGTTGGCAGTACGTCGGCTAGTTCCCGGGTCGGAACCCGCGTCGCAGTTGCCAGAGCGTACCTTATGGCCTTGTCTCGATCCTGCCATGCGTGCTGCCACATGAGGAGGGCATGAACATGCGAGGAAAGATGCACACCGTTCTTGCGTGTGCCGCGTTCTCGATTCTGTTCGTGGTGGCGTCGGGTGTCGCCACAGTTCAGGGTAACCCTGTTCGGGGGAACCCCGACACGTCGGACGTCCAAGTATCCGGGTTGTCGGTCACGCCGGGCGAAGTGGTCGCCGGTGGGCAGGTCACTATCAGCCTGAGACTTCAGGACCCTCTAGTGAGAGTCATGGCCGTAGAAACCGAAGTCCGCGGTCCTGCCATGGGCCAGGGCAGTAGCCTGTCGCGGCTGGCCTACGATCAGGACACGGGTGAGTGGGTGGGGTGCCTCAACATACCGGAATGGGCTGCTCCCGGCAGCTGGCGGATCTCCAGCGTGAAGATCACCGACGATGAGGCCAATACCCAGACACTCGCGGCTTCAGAGCAGCCGTCTTTCGAGGTTACTCAGCCAGCCCCCCCGAGTTCGATGCGGTTGGGTCCCATAACCGCCTCCGACGCGGACGCAATCCAGGGCATCCCCGCCACCATCAGTTTGCCGGTGGAAGACTCTTCGGGACTGGCGTCGGTGGAGGCGGTGTTTGTGAGCCCCAGTGGGCGCCAGAGAGCCACCGTGGGGGTCATGGCGAACGCCGCGTCGGGCGCGCTCTTGCCGACTTCGCTGCCTTTCCCGCTGGCTCTTCGCCTTCCGGACGGGTCCGAGCCCGGTCGTTGGTCTGTCGAGAGCGTAACCGTGGAGAACGGTCTTGGCCTAACAGGAAGGTTCTTCCCGGGGTCGGCGGGGGGGTTCAACGTGGAGTCAACGACCTTCGACACCACCCCCCCGGAGGTTCTCGCGGTTCAACTCTCATCCGATACCGTTACGACTGGGAGCGAGGTCACTGTTACTGCCAGCGTTACCGATGAACTGTCGGGAGTCGGGTCGGTGATGGCGGTCCTGGCATCCCCGGATCAGAGAGCGTCGACCACGATCCCACTCAGGGAGACGCCCGATGGCCAGTGGACGGGTAGCCTGGTCATCCCGTACCACGCGACGGGCGGTCAGTGGACGTGTTCGGTCCAGGCCGCCGACCGCATCGGGAACGCCACGGGGGCGGACACGGCGAGGGAAGCTCTTTTCACCGTGCAGCCAGGCTACAGGAAGGACGATGTGCCAAGACCCAGCGTAGGTGGGTTTGTTGTGTCTAACGCGGAGAGCGGCGGCATTCTGAGTGCCCGGTTCGCTGTTCTCGACAACGGCGCTGGGGTCAGCCGCGTGATGGTGCGCTTCGAGGTGCCCGGCAACCGCACCATCTTCGCCCAGGCCCGGCCCGAAGGACGCTCAGGCGCCTGGGCCTGTGCCGTTGATGTTCCGAAGCACTCTCGAAGCGGGGTCTGGCGAGCGGCGAGCGTTACCGTGGCAGACGGCATGGGGCGGGAGACTGAACTGGAACTGACCCCAGACATGCTGGTATCGCCCGGCGGCGCTGAAGCCCAGATTCTGCCGAACGCCGGGGAAGACACCCTGCCTCCGCTCCTCGAGACGGTTCCTGAGCTGGAAGAGTTCGCCGGACGTGTGATGTTCAGTATGAAGGTCTCGGATGACCTGTCCGGAGTTGAGTCGGTCGTGCTGCTGCTGAGCAGGGCAGACCAACTCAAGGAGCCTGAGATCCCTCAGCTTAGCCGAACAACGCTCTATCTTCGCTACAACCCGGACCGGGGTACCTGGGAAGGCGGCATCGCTACCCGCGGGATCACGGAAAAGGGCGAGTGGACCCTAGCCGGCATCATTCTCACCGATCGGGCCGGCAACTACCAGGTCCTGGAGAGCGGCTTGGGCTACGACATGAAGCTGTTTGACGTCCAATAGGGGGGTGGAGCGTGTGTTCAGCAGGCCGGTATTGAAGCGAGTCGCCAGGATAGCGCTGTTGGCAACCATCTGCAACCTTCTAGCGGCGCCCGCGGTCTTCGCCGCCGGGAGCCCGCAAGGTTCACCGCAAGGCACCCCTCCCGCCGCGGCGGAGGCGCTTGAGCGCCACACCGCGACAAGCCGCCACATCAGGAACGCCGACGGTACCGTCACCGCCGAGATTTACGCTTCACCCGTGTACTTCAAAGACAGCGACGGCAAGTGGCTGGAGATACGGAACCGGGTTGTCAGGCAAGGCAACCGCCCCGGGCTCTCGTGGAAGAACGAAGCCAACTGCTTCACCGTGTCCTTCGCGGATGAGCTCGGAACCGGGCTGCCACTGAGGCTTGAGGTGGACGGTTCCTGGATGGAGTACGGCTTCACGGTCTCCGCCAGGCGGGCCGCGAAGGTAAAACACAACGTGGTCTCGTACGAGACGGCCAGCGATGACCTGGATCTCGTCTACACGGTGGAGTCGGACGGAGTAGAGGAAGAGATTGTGCTCCACTCGGCGAAGGCGGGGTCCGTTTTCTCGTTTTCCGTGAGTACGAACACCACTGTGGCAGGCGAGAGCGACGGGAGCATCGGGTTCTACAACTCCTCCGGTGCCAAGGTATGGTCCCTCTTCAGCTCTGTCATGCGCGACAGCGCCGGGGCGGAATCCACTGCCCTTCGTTACGGGCCGGTGGAGACCCGCGGCGCGGATGTCAGTCTCACTCTAGAGGCGGACGGCGAGTGGCTGGCGGATCCGGCCAGGGTCTACCCGGTGGTAATCGACCCCAGCATCGTCCTTCAGCCGGATCCCGCGTCGGGCATGGACGCCTACATATCCGGCCTGCAGGGGTCCACGTCCACCAACTACGGCGGAGAAGCGGAGATCAAGGTCGGCAACGCCACGGTCTCCGGAAACCACGCCATATACAGGGGTCTTCTGAAGTTCAACCTCAGCTCCATACCCAAGAGCCTCATAACCGATGCCCGGTTAGAGGTCTATAAGTCCTCCGGTTCGGCCGCTTCCACGAGGAACGTCGACTTCGCCCTGCACGCGGTGACCACACAGTGGTTGGAGGGGGAAGTCACGTGGGCCAAGGCCACCCAGGCGGCAGCCTGGGCGGCGGTGGGCGGCGACTTTGTGGAGCAGCCCATCTGCACCATGACCATCAACGCCGACTCGAGCGTGGGGTGGTACTCGAGCCCCGGGCCGGAGTCGTCCACGCTGGCCTCTGTCGTGAGCGGTTGGGTAAACGGCAACGCGACCAACTGCGGGATCTTGATGAAGAGGGTTGAAGAGCCCCAGGCTGATACGGTTGAGATCAAGCTCAGATCAAGCGACTATGCCGACCTGGCCCTGCGTCCCAAGCTCACGGTCACCTATGTCGAGGACACCGCCCCGCCGACCGTGGAGTTTCTAACGCCTCAAGCCGGGGCTTGCCTGAGCGGCACCGTCACGGTGTCGGCGAACGCCATGGACGTCGGAGACGCCCCCACAGGCGTGAGCCGTGTCGAGTTCTACGTGGACGGCGGGCTGCGTGCCTCAGTGGCCGAGCCCCCGTACGAGTTCACGTGGGACACATCGCAAGAGGGAAACGGCGTCCACCGTATAGCGTTAAAGGCCTACGATGGGGCCGAGAACGTCGGTCAGTTCTCCGAGGCGGTCCTTCTTTCGGACAGCTTCACCGACGGGCAGAAGGTCGACTCCGGGCTCACGACGGCCGAGGTCGATACTGGCGCGGGAGTTGTCAGGCTCCCCGGTACAGTGTCCGCAGCACAGGTAGCTTCGGCTGCGGCGAGCACGACCCTGCCGCAGCCATCCTTCCCGCTGGGCTACCTGTCAGACGGCAACAACACTACGGTGTGGAAGTCCGCGGGCAAGACCGTGGCCAGCGCCACCGAAACCATCACGCTGGACTGGAGCTCGACCTGGAGCATAGCCTACATTGACATCACCCCGGCCAATGTGGCCGACGGGCTACAGGCCAAGGTGGAGCTTATAAACTCGTTGGGGGCCGTGGTCAAGGCCACCTCTTATCAGACCCTGGCCTCGAGCCCGACGAGCATCTCCACGGATCGCACCAGCGCCCGTAGCGCGCGAATTACCCTTACCAACCTTAGACCCGACCCTATCAGTGGTCAGTTTCACGCTAATGTGGCGGAAATCAAGGTCCTCCGTTACTACCTTGAGCCGTACTACGTGTATACTCTTCAAGCCAGTGGCTACGGTATATCCTCCGCCGATGACGTCCGGGGAGACTCCGCTTCGGGCCCCATCAACTATTCCGGCTTCCATGACCTATTCTACTCTGTCGTATACTCAATTGTGCCGTCTAACGCCAGCGCGACGATGAGGTACAGTGCTCCGTACTCTTGGGTGGATTTCTCCGGCGGAAGCTACAATGACGTGCAAGACGGGACCCTAGGCACCGCGATAGCCTGTCCAGACACCTTAATACACAAAGTGGACTGGAGCGCGTGGGACAGCAAGACGGGCAACTCCTATTTGCCGGCTGACCACCAGGCGGCAAGCTGGGTGAGCACCAATTTCACAAGCCACTACACCGATTGCTGGGTGTCGAACTGGTATTCCGAGACCAGGCCAATTACCTTCTATATCTACGTCGAGAGAGACGTCCACGACTACAGCGCCCTCTATAACTGGAGCGGATACCGTCAAGATACCTACTATCAAGCCGTGTACCCGGCCGTAGCCTTCACCGCTACCGCCAGCGAGCAGTATAGCTTCACTTACCCGGCCGCCAACGCCATCGACGGGAACCCAAACACGGCTTGGGTCAGCGCTGGGAAGCCCGATCGGCTTTCCACGGAAACCCTCGACCTGACTTTGGCCGCGCCCACCCTCATCAACCGGGTGACCCTCAAGCCCAGGATGAACGGTATGTCGGCCAAGGTGTACACGTGGGAGAACGGCGCCTGGGTTCAACGGTCCGAGATTTCGGTACTGCTCGAAGGCTCGTACGCGTTTCCCGACACTACCACCGACAGGGTGCGCCTTGAGTTCTCGAGCCTCCAGGGCTCCAACCCCTACTACGCCGGGGTCGCGGAAGCGTCGGTCGGCTACGGAGCCTATTCACCGTCAGGAGTGTTGGTCAGCCGGCCGCAAGGGCTTCCCGAGGTTGCGGGCGGTTTGACCCTCCAGGTAGACGATAGCGCTCCTGCCGGGACTTCCATAGCCTACGAGGTGACGGCCGACGGCACCAACTGGGAGGCCGTCACCCCTGGTGTGTTTACCGTCCTGGAACACCAGGGCGCTGAGGTGACCGTGAGGGCCACCCTGCTCTCGAACAACGCGTGGGCAACTCCGGAGATCCGTTCGTGGCGGGTTGAAAGACCGGGGCAGGGTTTGACCGTGACGGTGCAGAACGGCGGGGATACCGCGCCCCCGCTCGTCGCCATCATCGAGCCGGCGGCCGGCAGCACGGTGAGCGGTCTGGTCACCATCCGCGCCCATGCCTCGGACGACTCCGCCGTCTCGAGAGTCCTCTTCCTGGTTGATGGGCAGTTCCTCGCTGCCGATACCACTCTTCCGTATGAGGCCAGCTGGGAGACGCGGCCGGGCTCCGGCGCGCACGAGATATCCGTTGTCGCCTACGACTCTGCCGGTAATTCCTCGGTCGCGAGGACGTTCAACGTCGTAGCCCTCGCGGACTCCTTCGCCTCGGCCGACCTCGTAGACCCGCAGAACACCACCGCCAGAGTGGACACCGCTTCCGGTAGCGTCACTCTGCCCCGGACGGTGCTCACCGGCCAGAACTGGCCTGTCGCTCTTGGTGAGTGGCACTATCGGCGCGCGGTCTCCCTGGGGAACAGCTCTGTCTACGACCATACCGGCGAACCCGTGCGGGTGACGGTGACAGACCCGAGGGTGAAGACGGGTGGGGCGGACATCCGCGTGACCGATCCGTCCGGGACCGTCATCGCCCACAGGCTGGTAACAGCCGATGACGTCAGCAAGACCTATGTAGTGCAGTTCGAGGCCCGGTCGGTGCCCCGATTGTCCACGTGGACGTACTACGTCTACTACGGAAACGCCGATGCGAGCGACGCCAGCGTGACCAACAAAGAGACGGCCTACGAACCCATGGCGCCGTTGGTTGTGCACATGTCCCGGTATGCCTTCTGGCGCAACGATCAGTACTTCGAGGCTTACACCGTGGGGACGAGCCAGAGGGTCAGCGGAGATGACGTGTACAGCTCGGTAACGATGTCGTTCGCATGGCCCTACGCCGTTGAGACAGAGACTTCCTCGTCCGTCAACACCGTGACAATCGTCTACGTTTCTACCAATGGTCGGGTGCATCGCAACACCCAAGGCATATTAACCAAGGTTCTGGATCCCGCGGTGACATCCGACGCGCAATGGGTCGCGTGGCTCAACTCGGACCAGAACGGGGCGGCGGGGGCCGGGGCGAAAGCCGCCACCGGGAACCTCCCGGCGGGGCACAAGTTCTATAGTTCCGGAGTCGACTCGGGTGGTTCGACGGTACGGTCCGGCTCCGCGATCCTGTTCACCAACGGAAGGGTCCATATCAATGTCGACATGGGGCGCGGAACCACCGGATACATGGGCAACCCCGGCCTGTGTCTCCGCCCCACGAAATCGTACCCGAACTACAGCTACTGGACCTGGACCCAGAACGCGTGCTACGTGCTTGTCCTCGACCCCATGTCGGCCGTCGTGGGAAACGCCGAGTCCCATTTCGTGTACCCGCCTTCTGGGGTCGTCCAGTCTGTTCCGATAGCCCTGGACCAGGGCGCGATGACGGCTACGGTGAGTGCGACCCAGGAGACCCCCGTCGGGACGGCCATCACCTACGACCTGTCGGTTGACGGTGGACAGAGTTGGCAGCCCGCCGCCCTGGGACAGATGTGCGCCTTCCCGGCTCCGGGTCAGAGTGTTGTTATCAGGGCGAACCTCACCAGTGGCGACATTTGGGCCACCCCCACGCTCTATGACTGGGGGGTCACGATTGCCGAGACCACCGAGGCCGCCGTAACGACGCTGAACGAAGGCCCCTGCGCTCCCACGAGCCTGAGGGCCAAGGCCCGAGGCGGGGAGGCCACTATCGACCTGGTGTGGGAGCCCTCGATAACCCCCGACGCCACTTACACCGTGTACCGGGGCTCGGAGCCGGGGTTCGCGCTCGACGCCGCACACGAAGTGGCCAGCGGTCTGACCGGAACCTCCTGGTCGGACACCACGTGTGTCAGTGGCACCGGCTACTACTACCGGGTCACGGCGGTTCTGGGCGCCTACGCCAGCCTGCCGACCAACGAAGCCAGTGCCATAGCCGGCGTTATGGAGGACGGCCGGGACCGCCTGGGACTCGAGGGCCTCTGGGCATTCGCCGGAGCCAAGTTGGGCGGTGACCAGGGATATATCAACGTGAGGACCGGGAATCTGGTCCTCACCTCCACCGACCTAGCGCGTTCCGCGCCCAGCATCGGTATCGCCGTGAGAAGAACCTATAACAGCATGAGCACGTCGGAGCTCGGCTTCGGCTACGGCTGGGACCTGAACTCCAACTACGCCCTGTCCGAGGATGAGGCAGGTAACGTCACCCTTAAGGAAGGCGATGGCTCGGTCCACGTTTTCAGCCTCAACCCGGACGGGACCTACGCCAGGCCAGCGGGCGTCTTCATGGACCTGTCGAAGCACCCAGACGGAAGGTACTCCATTCTGCGCAAGGACGGACTCGACTTCGCGTTCGATGCCTCGGGCAAGATCACCGGCATCTCCGACCGAAACGGTAACTCGCTTCTGTACTCGTACACCCCCGTGCCGGGCGTCGGGGACCGTCTCACCGGCATCACCGACCTCGTCGGCCGCCTGGTGACTCTAACCTATGACCCGGCCGGGCATCTTGCCCAGGTGACCGACTGGGAAGGTCGCGCTTACAGTTACGCCTATGATGTGCAAGGCAACCTCTGCCTGGTGACCGACCCGGCCGGGAATCAGACGGCCTACAGGTACGATGCCTACCACCAACTCACCTCGGTGGCGGACAGGGTCGGCAATGAGACCCTGATCAGCCTGGTGGACGGCAAATGCCAATCGATTACGGCCGCGCTCGGACAAGTAACCTCCTTCACCTACGACCCCGTCGCGCGCAGGACCACCGTCACCGACTCCAGGAACAACAGTACGCTCTTGGAGTACGACCAGGTCGGAAGCCTGACGAAGCGGACGGACGCCCTTGGCCGGAGCACGTTGTTCCAGTATGACGCGGACGGCAACCTCACGCAGCTAACGGACGTGTGGAATAACACCTGGCTCTACCACTACGATTCCGCGGGCAACATGGACGAGTCAAACGACCCCTCTGAGACGACCACTGTCGCAATCTTCAACCAGTTCAACCTGCCCGACAGGGTGTCGGTGTACAGCGCCCCAGACAGGTCGGCCCTCCTGGCGGATGCGCAGTTCACCTACGACGACTGCGGCAACGTCCTCTCCGCAGCTGAAAGCATCGATGCCTCCCAGGGCACCTACAGGACGACGACGTTCCACTATGACCCGGCGCGCCCAGGGTTCGTCGATGCGGCCACCGACCCCAGGGGGAACGTCGCCGAGTACACCTATGACGTTTACGGCTACCCTGAAACGGGAACTCGCTACGTGAACCTGCCCGGTGGCGGCACCGCACCGGTTGCGGCGGAGACGCAGTACGACTCGCTTGGGAACCTAGCTAGCGTGAGCGACCCCGGCGGGAATGTGACGCGCTACGAGTATGACCTCCTGGGCCGTCCCACGAACGTCTTCTTCCCAGACGGCACCAGCGAATCGGTGGCCTACGACGCCCAGGGCAATGCTGAGGCCAGGACCGACGGGAACGGCCGAAGGACCACATACGAGTACGACAGGCTCGGTCGCGCGCTTACGGTGGTCGACCCTCTCGGCAACGAGACGACGCTTGCGTATGACGATGCCAATGACAGGGCCTCAATCACCAAGCCCGGGGGCATCTGCACGACCTACGAGTATGACCGGATCGGACGGCTGAAGCGGGTCATCGACGGCGTGGGCCAAGCGACCGTCTACACCTACGACGCGACAATGAACAAGGTTACCGTAACCGACCCAAAGGGCCACTGGGTGACCGGCACCTACGACTATAGGGGCCTCCTTACAGCCTACACCAACGCCGTCGGCACGACCACCATCGCCTATGACAAGCTTGGCTACAAGACCTCCGTCACTGACCCCAACAACAAGGTCATTGCGTACACCTACGACGACCTCGGGCGCCTCGAGTCCGTGATGGACCCCATGGGCGAAGTGATCACCTACGAGTATGACGAGAACAACAACATGACCCGGATGACCACCAGGGTGAGAGACTCCGGTGGGCAGTACGTCGACAGGGTAACGACTTACGCCTACGACGAACTCAGCCGGCGCACCGCGGTGACCCTTCCCGACCTTCAGGGCACCGGACAGGTAAGCTCCTCTTACACTTACAACGCCAACGGGAACCAGGCCACCAGGACCGACGGCAAGGGACAGACGACCGACTACGAGTACGATTCTCGAAGCCGCCTCATCCAGGTCCGGTATCCGAGCGGGGCCGAGATGTCCTACACCTACGACGCGGTCGGGAACCCGCTGACCATGAGAGACGGCGTGGGGATCACGGTCTACCACTACGACGCCCTGAACCGGCTCACCTCCGAGACCGACCCCTTTGGCCGCACCGTCCAGTATTCCTATGACGACGTAGCCCGGATCGGGACCCTCTCCACCGACTGGGGGACCATCACCTACCAGAGCAACATCCTGGGCCAGCTCGAGACGGTGACGGATCCCTCCGGAGGGGTAACCCGGTACCACTACGACATGGCGGGCAACTGCAATCAGGTGGACTACCCGAACGGAGACGTCATCACCTGCGCCTACGACAACGTCGACCGGCTCACCGAGATCAAGGGAGTCCACGGAGCGACGGTCATCTCAGACTACGACTACACCTACGACGACGTCGGCAACCGCCTCACCATGACTGACTCGACCGGTACGAGGAGCTACCAGTACGACGGGGATTATCGTCTGAAGAAGGTCACCAGGCCGGACAGCTCCCACACGGAGTACTCGTACGACGAGGCGGGGAACCGGACGCAGATGACCGTCACCACCGGCGGCACCGCTGAGACCACGACCTATGCCTATGATCTCAACGACAGGCTCACGCTGGTGACCCACTCCGCCGGCCCCACGACGAGCTACGAGTATGACGCCAACGGAAACCAGCTGAGGCTAGTCGAACCACAGGGCACCACGGTCTTCGCCTACGACGACGAAAACAGGCTCACCGGCATAGGGTTCCCCACGGGCGCCTCGGTGGAATATGAGTACGACGGTCAGAGCCGGCGCCTGCGGATGAAAGACCCCAACGTCGAGGTCTTCTACCAGTACGGCATGGGGCAGGTCATCTCCGACCGGGATGGGGCCGGCGCCGTCATCGCCTACTACGTCCGAGGCCTCGGCGGCCGGCTCATCAGCGACGTCCAGACGGCCGGAACCCTGTACTACCACTTCGATGGCCTCGGCTCGGTGGTGGCCCTCACCGACTCGGCCGGGACCAAGGTGAGTTCCTACACCTACGACGAATTCGGGGGCCTCACGCAGAGTACGGGCCAGTCCTGGAACAGCTTCGGGTACACGAGCTCCATCCATGACAGCGCGCCGGGCCTCTACCTGATGGGCTCCCGCTACTACGACCCCGCCCTGGGCCGGTTCATCACCCAGGACACCTGGGGCGGCAACGCCTACGACCCGTGGACGAAGAACCTCTACGCCTATGGACGGGGCAACCCCGTCACCTATATCGACCCGACAGGGCATTCGAGCATCCACGCGAACGAAGGAGCCTACGAGGGGTACAACTGGGTCGACCTTCAACTTGTCTACTACAAGATGCTGTGGGCGAACGCGCAAACCGACGCTGACCGTCAGGCAGCCGCCGATGCGGCGGGCATGCTCCGGGCAGAGAACCCTGGCGGGTACAAGGTACAGATGACTGACAGTCTAGACAGCTTCTTCCCCGGAGGAAGTACGTCCGGGGGAGCTCCGGCGGCTCTTCTGGCCTCTGGGACTGGTTCTCTCGTCTTTGAGGGGGCATTCAACGCAGCTGATGTGCTCGTTCTTGGACTGGTCGCGCTCGCGGTTGCGGTATTCGCCGATGCCATTGCGACGTACGTCCCCCGGGCCTATCAGGCCGACGTGGCGAGGTGCAGCGAGAACGCCGAGATTCGGGTGTCACCTCCGCAGGGTCTCTTTCTGTTCCGATTCTGGGGTGGGGCCCAGCCCAAGGCTGGCTTCTGGTACAGCCCATTCCTGTACGGCAGCCCCGAGTCCGCGCGGGCAATGCTAGCCTTGCCGGACAGGAATGCCGCCACGAACGTCACCCTCTACTGGCTCCCTCCGGGCGTAAAATGTCTATGGAGCATTGCCTCTGACATGCGGGATATGCCAGGCTATGGCGACTACGCTGTGGGGGGTGGACCACAGGTTAACGTCACGAACCCCGGCGTCCTGATTGAGATAGGTCCTGTGCGAGGGGGAGGTTGATACGTGACTCTACTGGAGGAGATTGAGCACATTATCAAGCTCTGCCACGACGAAGTACAACACGGTGATCCACTTCATTTTGCTGGAGACATGATGACGATGCTGGAGAGATGGCGGGAGGCTGTGGTCACACAGCATCTTGAGGGGCCTAAACGCCGCAGGGAGGCTCTAGGTGTCTACAGAATACTGCTAGACGACGGGAGACTGCTGGAGACCCAAATAGCCAAGAGAATGCTCGAGGTGACGAGGCAGTTTGTTGCGATGTTGCCAACGGAAACGTCTTCGTAGGCTCTGTAACGTAGAGTAGAAGCTGGGCTGGTCAGGCCCGATCGCGCCTGCCCATTGAGGACAGTCGGCCCGAGTCGGCTCCTCGCGACTGGCCTTGTTGCTCATCGTCCCGCAAGAAATGCTAGCCAGCCGGCCCGCGCGCCAGGCCGGCTGACGTGCTCTGCGTTGCTGGCCTAAACGGGCCCATCGACGGCCAGGGTCAGGCGACTGTCTACACCTACGACGCGACCATGAACAAGGTCACGGTGGCCGTCCCCGAAGGTCGGTGGGTGTAGCCTCTCACATTCCTTGGCCGGAAGGTGAAGTCTTTTTCTCGTAGTCTTTAACCGGGTAGGCAAGAAAGGGTCCGAGGGAGAACCGGCGTGAGGAACGCCGGTCTTTTGATTCCTGCGGAAAGAGAAGAACCCCCGGGCAAGTCCTTGGTCAGGGCAACCCCGGGGGTTCAGGCGACGAGGTGGTCTCGTCAGTGTCCAGGGTATCTGAGCTTGTCCGGCTGGTCAAATGTTTTCTTGAGGAGTGGGAGAACGCGGGAGAGCCGTCGCGGTGGAACAAGCCCGGGGCTGCCCGTGCGGCTGCCGCTTCCGCCACCGGCACGGGACCTACACCCGCTTCGTGCTGGTCGTCAGCCAGGAGTACCGGATCACCATCCCTCGCCTTCTCTGCCCGGTGTGCGTGAGGACCGTGGCGGTCCTGCCCGGGTTTCTCGCCCCGCGGCCGCCGCCCCCTTGGTGCGTGAGGGAGGCGGCGGTCGCGGCCCAACTCGCGGGCCCGGAGGGATACCGGCGGGTCGCGGCCGGGCTCGCCCTGGCCTGGCAACTCGTCTGGGCCTGGGTCGAGGCGCTCGCCCGGAGGGCCAGGGAGCTTCTGGTCCAGCTCCTCGCCCCCTTCCCCCAGCGCGGGAGCGCGGCGTCCGGCGCCGCCGCTGCCTGGACCAGCCCTCGCGGTCCCTGATGGGGTCGTGGGCGTCCAATCCCACAGAAGACTTGTCTTTCACCCTGGCGGCGGCTCCTCTAGGCTTCTTGCCAGGAGGTGGCCGACATGGACGATCATGCCACGCAGGAAGCGCTCTTCCGCTACGGCGTCATCGCCCCGCTCCTTTCCGGGGACCTTTCACCCGAGGAGCGAGGGCGTATCCGGGCGGAGATCCTGGACCGGACCCACCCGGCGCCAGGGGAAGGAAAGGCCAGGACGGTCTCGGAGCGGACGCTGAGGCGCTGGCTCCAGGCCTACCGGAAAGACGGCTTCAGGGGCCTGGGGCCGGGGAAGCGGCGCGACAGCGGCGCCCCGCGGCGGATCGACCCGACGATCGTGGACAAGGCTGCGGCCTTGCGGGAGGAGGTTCCCGAGCGAAGCGTCCGGCAGATCATCGACTAACCTCGCCCTCGACCCGGGCACGCCCGTCGGTGAGGGGGAACTCAAGCCCTCGACCCTCGCCCGGCATCTTGCCCGGCTCGGCAAGACACGGCGGCAACTGAAGGCCCCGAAGGGCGCCTTCCGCCGCTACGAGAAGGACCGCCCCAACGCCCAATGGCAGTCGGACGTCTGGCACGGGCCATACCTGCCCGACCCGGCCAGGCCCGGGAAGAGCCGGAAAGTCTATCTCATTGCCTTCCTGGACGACAATTCCCGCCTGGTGACGCACGGGTCCTTCTACCCGGCCGAGGACCTGCCGAGCCTCCTGGATTGCCTGAAGAAGGCCATCCTGAAGCGCGGCCTGCCCGCACGCGTCTACTGCGACAACGGGGCCATCTACGGCTCCAGGCAGTTCGCCCGGATCATGGCCGAGCTCGGCATCCACCACATCTCGGCCAGACCCTACGCCTCCGAGGGCAAGGGGAAGATCGAGAGGTTCTGGCAGGTCGTCGCCTCCTCGTTCGTTCCCGAGCTGACGGCCCGCCGTGCCGAGACCATCGAGGAGCTCAACGTCCTCTTCGGCGCCTGGCTGGAGCAGGGCTACCACCACTGGGTCAATCGCGAGACCGGAGAGACACCCGCCGCCCGCTTCGCCCGCGGCGTGGCCGACATCCGTCTGGCCGACCCGCTGCGCCTGGCCGAGGTGTTCCTCTGGCAGGAGCCCCGCGATGCCGACCGGACCGGGCGTGTCTCCCTCCAGGGCAACCACTACGAGATCGACCCGCGCCTGGCCGGCCGGAAGGTGAACCTCCGCTTCGACCCCTTCGACCTCGCCACGGTCCAGGTCTGGGCCGACGGGCGGAGATTCGACGACGCCCGGGTCCATGAACTGGTCCGCGAGCACGACCAGCGGGTGAAGCCCCGACCCGGGAGCCCCGTGGCCCTTCCGGCCACCGGCCTCAGCTACCTTGACCTCCTCCTCAGGAAACACGAGGCGGAGGCGAGGACCGCCCTCGGGCGCGTCGCCTTCCGGCACGCCCGGCAAGGAGAGGAGGACAAGACCGATGTTTGACCTACTACGGCTTCTCCAGCCCGCCCTTCACCCGCGCCGTGGCCCCGGCGTCCCTGTTCGGGTCCGAGCAGCACCGGGAACTCCTGGCCCGCCTCCGCTACCTGGTGACCAACCGGGGCTTCGGCCTCATCACCGGCGAGGTGGGCTCGGGCAAGTCCACGGCCATCCGGGCTCTCGGGGCCAGCATCGACGCCGCCCGCCACCCTATCCTCTACGTCTCCCAATCCGGCCTCACCCCACGCCACCTCTACCAGGAACTCAGCCTCCCCCTAGGGCTCAACCCGGCCCACCAGACCGCCGAGGCGCGCCGGCAGGTGACCCGGGCCCTCGGGGACGCCCACGCCTGCCATGACCGCCGCCCCCTGGTCGTCATCGACGAGGCCCACCTGCTCTCCCCGGGCATGCTCGAGGAGATCAGGTTCTTGACCAACTTCCAGATGGATTCGGCCTCGCCCATGGCCCTGTGCCTGGTGGGCCAGACCGAACTCCGCTCCCGGCTCCGGCTGAGAGCCTTCGAGGCCATCAGCCAGCGGGTGAACCTCCGCTTCCACCTCACCGGGCTGCCCGAGCCCGAGACCAAGGCCTACATCGGCCACCACCTCAAGGTGGCCGGCGTCGCCCATCCGCTCTTCTCCGACGAGGCCGTCCGGCTCATCTACCACTTCACCAAGGGCATCCCCAGACGGGTGAACAACCTCGGCACGGCCTGCCTGCTCGCGGGCTACCTCGGGGAGAAACCGCTCATCGACGAGGACACGGTGAAGAAGGCCCTGGCCGAGCTTGAGGATGATCTCTCGGCCTGATGGCTCTACCTGCCGGCGGTGGGGAGGCTGGCCTCAGGCGGCCTTCTCACCGCCCGGCTCCGGCCACGCAATGTGGGAAGGCGGCGGCCAAAGAGCGTGGGAAACGACGTGAATCTTGGCTTCATGACTAAGACCAAGAAGTTCAGAGAGAACGACCCGAAGCAGATCATGCTGCTTCCCCCGTCCCTGAGGGACTGGCTTGCGGCGGACCATCCGTCATACTTCGTGGGCGAGGTGGTCGACGGGTTCGACCTCTCGGGCATCTACGGGAGGTACACGGAACTCCGGGGCTACCCGCCCTACGAGCCGAGGATGATGGTCAAGGTGTGGCTTTACGGCTACATCATGGGCGTGCGGTCATCGAGGAAGCTCGAACGGGCCCTTCATGAGGATGTGGGCTTCCGCGCTCTGGCTGTCGCCGAGGTGGACGGCTTCCGTCGGAATGGGTGGACGATTTGAAACGGAATGGGTGGACGATTTGCCGAGGCGCTTCAGGTGCAGCCCCGCCTAAGCGAAGAGTTCGCGATCACGAATCTTCCGAGCATTCGTATAGTCCTCGTCCCACCAGGGCTTTTCCCCCGGACTTCGCGGGGGCCTGGCGAGCACGAGGCTCTTCTTGGCCCTCTTCGTCTCCTGCTGAGCTACTCTGAAATGGTAGTGGTCGAAGATGCGCAGCGCCTCGACGACGTAGGAGACTGCGATCCGGCGGTCGCGGATGAGAAGTAGGTTCTCTCCGTTCTTGATGTCTGCTGGCGAGGAGAAGTTGTACGAGCCGAGATAGACCCGCGCGGTGGGTTTATCGAAATCGATGACGATGAATTTGTGGTGCATGCGGATACCGCCACCACCGGTCGGCTCCTCGGAGAAAGGTTCCGGGACGTTCTGCGTCAGTGCCGCGGGAAAGACGGAGGAGATACTTCCATCCGGCTTCTTCAGGTCGAGGCCGCCGACTTTCCGGTCGGAGATGCCATAGATGAAGATCTCGTCATTTTCCGACACCTTCTCGATTGCGTCGACAATAGGTCCCCGGGTCTGGTAGAGGAATGCGAGCGAAAAGAACAGGGACGAGGATGTCCTATCCCCGATGTCTTTGGCGATCGTGTCCAACAGGGCGTTCGACGCCCCGTGGGGCGAAAACGTCACGCGGGCGTTGATCCCACTCAGTTTGAGATCGCTCCATTCTGCCGACTCAGCGTCCCCGAAGGTCTTCGGTTTGTCCGACCAGTAGTCTTCAAACGCCGCGAGGAATGGTTTGACAGCGCTCGCCCCTCGCAGAATCACGGCGTTGTTGGCTTGCACGAAGAACCCGCGCCAGCTGAAATTGGTCGAGCCGCACACGACCGCCTGCACCTTAGGGCCGTCGACCGCGATGGTCTTGTTGTGCTGGAGGCTCAGCATGTGCTGGCGCTTTACGTTGTCGGCGCCGGCCGAGACCGACAGTCGCTCCGCCGCCTCCGTCTCGCGCGATTCCGGCTCGCCATGGTCCTTGCTGTCGTCGATGATGATCTTCAGACGCCGCTTAAGCTTCTCAAGGCGCGACACGACGCCGGGTTCGCTAAGTTCATAGGCCACCACGCGGACCTGAGCCTTCTTGTCGGCGATGGCCTGGTCGAGCACCTCGAGGATCGCACTCCGGGCCTCGAAGCCCATCCAGGCCAAGGCCTCGTCAGCCTTCGGATGGGTCGGAACGAAGTCCAGGCCCTCGGACGCCATAGCCGGGAGCAGTTCCGAGATCGGCCCCGCGGATTCGTATCGATCGACGAACGCCTGTGACGATACGAAGCCGCGGGTGAAGGTGACGTTGAGCTGCCCCGGATATGTGTCGCGCCGCAGCTCAATGGCGGCCTCTTGTGCCTCCCCGTAACTCAGTTCGTCGGCGTCGTTCATGAAGACCGGGGTGACCCTGTAGACGAATTCGCCGGGGAGTTCGGCGTTGCGTGGGAAGTGCACCCACCGGAATTTCTGGATCGGCGAGAGTCTGGTCGACAGACGGTTAGCGTTGACATCACCACTGGTACTAGGGAACGAGAGGCGGTTCTTCAAGGAGAAGAACTTGTCGCCGTCGGGCTCCTTGTACTCGATCGCGAAGCCGACGAAGTCCTGCGGCGGCGTCCCGTCCTTCCAATTCATCGCAACGAGAGTCATTCCGTCGCCGCGGTGCAGTCTTAGCGTGAATAACGCCGCACCGCTCCCGCCATTAACCTGAAAACCGCCCTTCATGACACGCCCCCAAGGGTTAGTGTGAACGTCGATTCGCTGCCGTGTGTAAACTGACGAGTCTAATGGAACCGCTTGTTAGCCCCCAGATTCAGGCTTAGGGCTGAGCGGCGGAGGCGGCCACGGTCTGGCTATCCTCCTGTCTGTATCCCCGAATGCGTACCTCTTCCTCGCGGTTACGAACGAGTTGCCGCCGGGCACGGGCAGTCAGGGTCACCTCCAGGTCAGCGAGCGGCCTCTCCTCTTCGATGATCTTCTGGCACTCCTTGTAGGCCTCTTCCTCGCTGACGTTGAGTGTGCGGACGCCGGCCCAGAGAAGGTCGTATTTTCTGTGTATGGAGAACCAGCCGCTGGTCAACTGGCTGGCCGTCTTGATTGACTTCGTGGGGTCCAAGATCGACTGGGCCAAGGCAACGAGAGCGGCCAGTGCGCTCGCACCGGGCCAGATCCAGCTGAGTGCTGGCGTGCTCCAAACGGTCCAGCCGGCTACCGCCGTCGAACTCGCGATGGCCACGAATATCTTCGCTCCTCGATCCCAACGCTGGTACAGGTTTGCGTATTCCGCATAGTACTGATAGTTCCGTTCCGCGGTCAACCTGGAGTCCCAGATCAGCTGCGAGATCTCTGAACTTTCGCCCATGTCTACTCCTCCCTCGCGTCACTCTCATGCGAATCGGCGAATGCTGTTACCATTCGCTCCCACGGCGCCCGAATCCTCCCAAGGCCTGAAACCGCGTCGCTGGTCCTCAGCCTCCCGACTCGGCGCCTTCCGCCGGAGTGCCCCTCAGTTCCACCCAGAACTCCGTCTCCGGTCCGATGACTACGGCCCGGACGCTGAGGTAGACGGGGGTCCCCTCGATGGTCAGTGTCCGCCCGTCCAGGAGGTGGAAGGCCAGGGCCGGGTCCAGCTCGGCCACCGGCCGTCCGACGAGGCGGCCCTTCGGGCGACAGCCACGGCGCGGCTCGCCGGTTAGTGTGCCGGCGCGGAACTTGCGGGCATGAAAGTAGAGTCTATCCGGAAGGTGAAAGGGAGTCAGGGCCAAACTGTGGTCTCATGAGAAGGCTGTCGGCGTTGGATATGAAAGGACGCCTGCGGCACCCACCGGGTGCTGTGCCGGTTGGACAGAGAACAGGGCGGGCTCAGGAGTACGGAGGCACGGGATGACGAGGATTTTCAGACCCATCTTCACAATCACCAACCGGATCACCGCCGGGCTGACCCGCATCGAGCGGGCCCGGGGGGTGCTGGAGGCTGCGGCATTGTCCGAGGCCTGGGTGCGTGAGATGGGTCGCCGCGCCTTGATTCTGGAAGCCCACCACACCACGCACATCGAAGGGACACACCTGACCCTGGAGCAGGCCGAGCGATTGCTGGAGGGGAACCCGGTTCCCGAAGCGGATCCCGACGATGTGCGGGAACTGCTGAACTACCGGAAGGCGTTCGAGTTCGTTTCCGAGTACCTCGAAGACGGTGGCGCGATAACCGAGGGGCTGATCCGGGAAATCCACAAACGGCTGGTGGAAGGCATCCGGGGTGGCGCCGCAGCTCCGGGCGAGTACCGGAGAATCCAGAATTACGTGGTCAACTCGGTCACCGGTGAGACGGTCTACACGCCGCCTCCGGCGTACGATGTTCCAATCATGATGGCAAAGCTTGTGGACTGGCTCAACCGGGACCAAGAGGTCCATCCGGTGCTGATGAGCGGCATCTCCCAGTTCCAATTAGTGCATGTTCACCCGTTCTTGGACGGCAACGGCCGGACGTCCCGGCTGCTCTCCACCCTGTGCCTCTACCGGGCCGGTTACGACTTCAAGCGGTTGTTCGCGATCAGCGAGTACTACGACCGGGACCGGCCCGCCTTCTACCGGGCCATCCGGAGCGTCCGCGAGAGCGGAATGGACATGACCGGCTGGCTGGAGTATTTCGTCGACGGTCTGACCACCCAGCTTGCCGAGGTCAGAGAGCGCGGGGAGCAGGCGATTCGTCGGGATGCTCTCATCAAGGAGCACAGACTCTCAGACCGCCAGGCCAAGGCTCTCGGACACATCATGGAGCACGCCCGCCTGACCATCCAGGACCTCGAGCGCCTCTTTCCCGAGGTGAACCGAAGGTCATTGCAGCGGGACCTGAAGGCCATGGTGGACATGGGGCTGTTGGTTTCGGCGGGATCGACCAACAAGCTCGTTTACCGGATGAAGGAAACGGGTTAATCACATCTCCCGCCGTAGCCTCTGCAGTTCCTGCCGCTCTTCGGTCGTCAATTCCTCGCGCTTGTCGCTGTCGATCTCGGCCACACCGACAGTCCGCTTGTAGAAGCTGGTTATCACTACGTAGCTTAAGGCCGTACCCACGATGTCGAAGAAGCTCCCCGAGGACGGCAGTACTCCGATGAGCGGAGCTGAGATCGTGCTCACCCCAGGGAGGTTGAAAACGGTCAGGATGAGCGGAGGAATGCCGAGGCCGGCGATTCTGGGAAGGCTGACTCGCCAGGGACCGGGAGCGCGCCTCTCGCCAAAGAGGTGGTCAAGGCCCAATGCTAGGCCGAAGAGCACGTACGCACCCTTCACGAGGTACAGATATCGCGCGGCATGACTAAAGGTCTTCACAACTGCCATCTTCGCTGCCGCTAACCCGAGGTTTGTCCCCCAATGGGTGGACGATTTGGGTCGGAACGGGTGGACGATTTCACCCGAAATACCCACCCCTAATGTCCGCGCACATGGTCACGCTAGCTCCAGGGCCTTGTTTGTTAGCCTGGCTGGGTCGATATCGGACGGAAGACCGACCCGCATGTAGTACCGGGCAAACGCCTGGGAGAGGTGCTCCCTATATGGGGGCAAGAGCCTGGGCCGTCGGGGCTTAGTCTCGGCGAACTGAGCGACGTACTCGCATGGTAACGACACGGGTGTTGAGAAATCCACCACCAAGAAAGGAGTGTCCAGTTCGGCCGCGTCCTGAAGCCTGATCTCATCGAGGAGATGAAGAGCAGGTATACGGCCGGCAGGTAGGCCCTTTCGTATCTCCCAGGATCTAAGAGCCTCCACTTGTTCGACCGCGTCACGGATGCGGAATAGCGAACAAAGCAAGACCGAAGGGACCTTGGACTGCACCAAATCACATGTCTGCGTTATCACTACAAGATCGCATATCCTGACTTCGGCATCGAGGTCAGTCGGACGCGGCCCGGAGAATATTGGCACAATCGTGGGGCACTCGAATAGGATGTCCCCTTGGTGCATTTCCCTGCCGACAGCCATCTCATACCATTGCTCCGCCACAGCACTAGGGCTCCGCTTCAGGCGCGTATTCAGCCCACTCGGCAACCGATGGATGCAGCTTGGCACGGCTCACGCCGGTGACTCTCAGGGGCGCACGCCACCGCTCCTTGGGTGCAAGCTTCAGAACGAGGTCGACCTCTAAGCCGACAGAGGCACGGAGCTCGTCCCCTAGACGCTCCATCTCCTCCAGGCGCGGCCCGAGGTCCTGAAGCAGTGCCCACAGCCTCTGGTCTACAGATTGTGCCTGCTCGGAGACGCTAGAAAGGCGATAGGTGGCCGAACGCTTGACCGGAAGCGTGAGCGGTAACGGGGCCTGCATCGGGAACCCCGGGAAGCTAGACGCGTCCATCACAAGACTCACTGCCCAGCACCCCCGAAGCTATCTCTTAGTCTGTCGGTGATACACGCCTCAAACATCTCAGAAACCCGCATGTGGCCAGCGTCCATAATCGAGTCCGCCGAGCCAAAATCGAATGGCTCTCTGTGCGAACTGAACTGGATATCCAGGACAATACTCGGTCCATCAGAGGCCATAGTGATGGCAACCACGGCAGAGTCCTCCGGGTACGCAAGCTCGTTCCGGCAGAGAAACTGGGTTAGCTCGCGGTCCGTAGGCAAGTGCGGATACAGATTGAAGAAGGACTCAAGGTCGATTGGGCCTTTCGGTACAACAACCTTGTTGATATACCGCAGCATAAGGTTTCTGATTAGAGGTTTGGAGGTCACGACCTCGCCGTATGAGGTCAGTACGTCATTCACCTGCGCCTTAAAAGACCCCCAACCAGGGTAGGGGGCCAGACGGTTCACTATTAGTAGGTTCGGGCCAACCTGCGCTAACGATTTCCTGTCTTCACTAACAAACTGGAGGCGTCTAGTGTCAAAGTCAGCCGTGGACAGTTCCATCTTCTCGATTGCCTTGTCCAAACGGACAGTGACGCCGTGTTGTTCGCGGCGCTCTGGGTATTCGGCACTCATCCTGGAGTAGAGGAGTCCGGGAACCGTCCAATCCCAAGTGGGGTCTTCGACGAAGCCGAATTCCACCAGAGACTCGACGAGCGGGGCTCGTTCATACACGCGACCCACAGGACCAGTCTCCCTTGGTCTCCGTCTGCGTTACTGTATTCGACTCCGGCTACGAGTTCCTTCCCCGGAGCAACGCCCGTCCCACAGCTATTCCCGGAGACCACCGTCCGTAGACAGCCCCCGAGGGTCCGCCCTATGCCCATGTGCTCAACCTCGGGCCGGGGTTCGCAGCCCCATGGATGGGCTCGGAGGCTGGATAGAAGTCGGTGACTCGACCGAAGTCACTGGTAGTACGGGGATTGCGGCGAGCCTTTCCGGTGAACCAACAGCGTGTTATGCGGGCAGGAAATCGGAGTTCCGCATCTTATCTAATCATTAGTTAGGGCCATCCGGTGACCCGGTGTGACATCATGACAGGAGGGATTGCACAAGTGGCGTTGCCCGTCCTCACCCGCCAACTGGTTGACCGCAAGCTCGTAGCGTTCTATGAGCGCCGCTTGCCTCCTCACGTTCGTGGCGAGATCCAGCTCCTGCACACTGTCAGAGGCAACACCGTGACCATGATTGAGGCACGGCCCTACTTCCGGAATCCGAGTGAGTGGACGCAATCGAGAATGGCTCAGTTCCGATACGATTCTGAGACACGGAAGTGGCCGCTCCATTATGCGGATCGGAACCACAAGTGGCACGTGTACCCGGACATCGATCCAAGTACGCAATTCGACGACCTTCTGCGGGAGGTTGACAGAGACCCGACCGGCATCTTCTGGGGCTGACCGGGACACGTGGATGGCGGCCCTAAGACGCGGCTCCAGCGGCCAGTAGAGCCAACGGTCACGCCGAGAGATCATCCTCAAGCTCGGCCAGAGCCTTCCTCACCGTGTCCTCGTCGATGAGCGGTTTCTCCCCGAGGTAGCCCGCGAGCAGGCAGGCCGTGAGCCGGGAGTTCCCGCACATCGTCGGGCTCCCCTTCGATCGTGGAGCACGCCCGCCTGACCATGCCATCCAGGACTTCGAGCGCCTCTTTCCCGAGGTAAACCGGCGGTCTTTGCAGCGGGACCTGAAGGCCGTGGTGGACCTGGGGCTGTTGGTTTCGGCGGGATCGACCAACAAGCTCGTTTACCGGATGAAGGAAACGGGTTAAACTCGCGACAAACTTGCGACACAACTTACGACACGCGCACGACTTCCTCAGCCTCCCGACTCGGCGCCTTCCGCCGGAGTGCCCCTCAGTTCCACCCAGAACTCCGTCTCCGGCCCGATGACCACGGCCCGGACGTTGAGGTAGACGGGGGCCCCCTCGATGGTCAGGGTCCGCCCGTCCAGCGTCAACTCGTCGAGCCCCTCCGGGATGACGTTCACGCTCATCACCACCAGGCCCTCGCGACTGGCCAACACGGCCCCTTCCCCAAGACTCACGTCTCGGGAGCTTCCAGTGACCGAGGAGAAGGAACCGCTATTGGCCGGCGCGGTGTCGGGGCGCCGCTTCGCTGTCGCCGAGGGCTCGCCGAGGCCCTTCAGGTGCAGGGAAGGATGGCGCGGGGATGCAAAATGCCTCAAGAGCTCCCGCGCCTTGACGTCCGACGTGTCACCGCGATCAGCCCGACACCACCGAGGGGGCCAGTTCCTCGGACATAACCTTCGTCAGGGCCGACACCGAGATCTTGGCCACGATGTTCTCGGCCATCTCGGTCATCAGGTGCGGCACGCCGGGGGCGAGGTAGAAGGCGCCCATGTTCACGACACGCCCCCAGTCGTCCGCCTTCAGGTGAGGAAGGGCCTCTCGAGTCACCGACACCACCGTGAGGACGTTCACCTCGAAACCCGCCCGCCAGTCCTCCGGCTCGACAGAACTGAACGGCCCGGGCTTGATGTAGCCACCCGGGATGTTGACGAGGACGCCGAGTCCGCCGAAGCGTTCCACTACCTCGGAGACGAGACGGCGCACCTGCTGACGGTCGGACACATCGGCGACCCGGCCCCAGACGTCGACGCCTTCCGCTCTGAGCTTCTCCACCGCGCCGAGGAGGTTCCGTTCCCCCCGGGCGCAAATCGCTACCTTGGCGCCTTCCATCCCCAGCCGGCGGGCGATGTGAGAAGCGGCGTTACGCGAACAAGACCGTGAGACGAACCAGTTCACCCTTCAACAGTTGACTAGGGCAGAAATATCGTCCGGAAGATGGTCGATTCCACCAAACTCTCTTACGGCGATCGATTTGATCTTGGCCTTGAACTCGGGTCGGAGATGGGGATACGTCATTTCTCTTTCGCCACCGATGCTTTCACAGTCGTCTTCGATCAACAGGTCGGGTAGAACGCTTTCCGCAACGTCGTGGTAGTGCTTGCCACTGCGGCGGTAGAAAACCTGGCCGTCGGGAAAACCATGGTCTCGCAAGATGACCCTATCCTTCTCCATATCTTCGCCCTGCGTATGAGAACTCAGATACACAATCTCTGCCCCTTGTTCTCGCCAGGCGTGGAGCTTTCGCACGACGTTGTCCACGGGGATATAAGACGCAAAATCGTAGACAGACTCATCGCCATCGAGAACTTGCTTGACCCGCTGTTCTCTCATTCGACCGAGCCCATTCTTATGCATTAGGGCCGTGCCATGTAGAAAAACCATTATCTTCATTGGTGGCCTCCTGGGGAACCAAATCCTCTTGAAGCGCGCTTCCACTATGACGAGTTGGAGGACAGGATACCGAGTAGCCGGCCAACGTATGGGGGTCCGCTGTAGCCTAAGGCGCCTGTGCGGGTCGCACTCTTTCCCGCCGGGCACGGTCCACTTTTCACTTCACCCCGATGATGGTCAGGCCCTGCGCCGTCCCGAGGAAGATGCTACCACCGGCGGCCTGATAGACGAGGAGGGTTCCCTCGTGTGCGGAGGGGGGGCTGAGGTGGGCTGCCTGAAGGCCTACGGTCCAAGCTCAAGTTCAAGCGTGACTGTGGCCAGCTCCCCAGAGGCATCACGCAGAGGCGTGCGACCGTCAAAGGCCTGGAATGTGAACCGGTGGACCCCCTGGGCTCTAGGCGTAATCACAACAACGGGGTGTCTCGACTCCCCTGGCCGGACGTTCTGACCGAAGAGAAACCAACCCACCTCGCTATCGGTGTCTGGCTGGAAGATTCCATCGACGTCGACGATGTTGACCTTAATAGCGTCCCAGGGACCTTCTCCCCTCACCGAAAGCCGTCCGATTCCGGTGCGCCCATGGTTGGTGATCGAGAAGATAACCCTGCCCGGCACGTCGACCCGCATGACCATTGACGTGGCGGTGAGGGTGACGGCCGGCGGCTCGCCGCCTAGGTCAAACGGGCGGACCAGGTTGGGCCACCATCTTGCCAGACCGAACGCCACCACGAGCGTACCGGTAGCTACGGCAACTAGCATCATCACTCTTCTCAGGACTAGGCCACCCCTGCCGTCCAGCCGGTTCGAAGCAACCCGGTAGCCGCCAAGGCATCCATTAGACTATTCTCAGAGATGCCCCGGTTCGTCGGGCTAACGGCTCGGAGCTCAGCGGCGCCCCGGAATCTCTCTGTTGATCGCCAGGTTAGCGGCGGCCGCTGCAGCCGCTTGTCAGCCCAGCGATGCCGGAAACCCTTGCCACTGCCGCTTTCGCCGTACACGCCCCGGTGCCTGCCGAGCGCTGATCCCTGCCGTAGAGGAGCTACTCCCAGTCACTTAGCGCCGACCAATTGATCACCGGGTTTCCCTCTTGACCACTCACCGTTCCGACGTAGAGAGCAGTCGTACGCGAGCCAGTTTTGACATAGTGCTCAATCCCGAACCGAGTAGTAGCCGACACATCGAGACTCGGAACTACCGCAAGCGGCACCCAATGTAGTTCTCCTTCATCAGTCGAACCGAGGTCGCGCTTTGCTGATGAACCAACATAGATGAACTGAATACGGACCTCATCATGGCGGATGCGGTGTACGATGTACCTGAGAGACAAGTCACGGATGTCGCTGCCAGAAAGGCCTGTCTCCTCAGAGACTTCTCTCTCGCAAGCGACCTGGGGTGTCTCTAATTCATCCGCCTCGATATGCCCACCAACTGGCGCCCACATCCCAGGAAGCAACTTCGCGTCACGTGACCTTCGCATCAGAAGTAGGTCACCACTATTGAGAATGAAGGCTGTAGCCAACAACCTAGTGCGAATCACCGCCTCAACTCCCAGACAAGATTCGCTTCGCAGGAATTGCCCTCTTGATGCTGTCGTTTCGCACCCACGGATTGTCCGCCCAACGCTTGGCGCGTAACCGGCGCGGCCAAGCCGCGTCCGTGTTGACGCGCTTTATACGCGCCTGTAACCCGGCCCCGCGGGTAACCTACAGTTCCACGGAGCCATAGCACGGTGCCTTGCCCCATACAAGAAGCCGATATCCCCGACGTAGACCGTGGACGAAGAAGGGATCGTTCTCAATCAACGCGACGGCCTCAGCCCGCGAGTCGACTTCGAGTACCCACAGCCCGCCGCAGTACCATTCGTCGGGTGCGGGGCGTAGACCGCCGGCAATGCGGATGACGTCCTGGTTGGCTTCCAGATAGTCGACATGGGCGGCAGAGTACTGCTCACGAATAGCTTTAACGCCGTCGTTGTCATCGAAGATGGCAACCCATCTCATTGGAGCGTTGCCTCCCCACATCCCTGCATGTAGAACCGAGCCGTGGTCTTCCGAGCAACACGGACACCGTCCGGGACCCCCGTCCACGGAACCGGTCTCCGCCTTGAGGATGGCTTTGATGTCGGGTATGCAGCAGACGCCCTTGGGGTTGAGTTCCTGGCACCGGTCCCGGTACCGGCGCCCGTCGCCTCCTGAATCGCTTTGAGGTCCGTGGCACCCCGTCTCGTCCACGCCATGTCTCTCCTCAGTTCCTATTGCTTGACACAAGATGCTAGCCAGTCTTCAACAGGCGTCAAGGGCGCGTCGAAAGCCTCTTGAGCCAATCCATTGGTGTCACCCCTATTGGCCTAACGACATTGCGTATCAGCGGCGCCGGGCCGATGCCCACCAGAACCTATACGTAGGAACCATCACTCTCGTGGATGTTCTCAATATCACCTTGGGCTAGGTACGGCGAGATACACTCCCACTCCCCAAGGACTCGTTCTCTGCCTTCCGCGGTCTGCCACCAGTTTGATCGGCCAATGCCTTCCGGTTCATAGGTCAATGCAAAGTACCTCACTCTTATGGGGAGGTGTCGTTTCAGGGTCATCATAGCTCGACGGCAATGATACCATTTTGCGATTACCCCCACAGACGAAATCGAGTCTTGGCCAATCCCTTTCATTAGCTTGGGTATCGCGTATATGACGTTCTGCAAAGTGTTAGTTGACTTGTCCTCAAGCACAATCTGATCGCGTGGCACGTTGCGACTCAAGAGTATCTTAAGATGAGCCTCGGCCTCATCTACGCCGGAATTGGGGTTCTTCCCGCCAGTCAAAACCACATAACGGGCAACGCCTTTGTTCATGTAGTCAGCAGCGATAAGCGCGGGTTCTGCTAGCCGGGTCCCGAAAACGAATAGGACATCAATGCTCGACGGGATCTCTGTGACCACATCCAGCTGCTCGGTAATCTGCTTTACCTGCGTGTCCACGGAGCATCACCTTTGATGTGAGTATTCCGGGTGAAATCGTCCACCCGTTCCGACCCAAATCGTCCACCGATTCCGGCGGAAGCCGTCCACCTCGGCGACAGCGAAGCCAGGATCACCGCTCTCCTACGTATCCAACCCGAACCCCCAGGGGGCCGGGGCTGTGTGTCGCACGGTTCGCCGAGCCGACTGTGTCCGCTGGTTAGGTGGACTGTATGATCTCCGTCGAGTAGGCGGTCGCAGACATAGAGCAGTTTTCCTACGGTAATCTCCAGCCCGGTTTCCTCTTTCATCTCTCTCCGAAGACAGGCTTCGATCGACTCGCCAAGCTCCAGTCCACCGCCTGGAAGAGACCATCTTCGGTCGGCTGACGGAGACCGCCCAAACGCGTCCGCTGGAGCGGCGTGTTAGGCCCCCCTGGGCTTGGCTCGCCTGCAGTTGGATGCGTGGCCGGGTCTCACGGCTACTAGGTAGGCTCATCATCGTCAGGTTCCTTGACCTCGATTGTGGGCTCCTTGTCGATCTCATCGTCAGGCACGAAGCACAGACGCATTCCCCAGCCAGCAAAAGTGACGAGCATTCGCCCGAACTCCTCGACCGATAGCTCCTGGCCATCGATCTCAATCACGGCCTCACGGGCCCCATCATCGTGTATGAGGCAGCGCAGGACGAAGCCCCTTGGAACCCATTGGCCGGTCTTGGGTGAGTACCGGATCTGCGGTCGGCCTGGTGGCACCTCAACCGCTACGTGGTGGTATGAGCGCGCATGCGCTTCCCGGGCCATGGTGCACTGGTTGAACAGGGCCAGGATTTCCTCGTCCGTCATTCGCTGTATCTCAGGGCCCACCCGCAGATATGTCGTCGCCACCTCGGGGTCCAGGAAACGCACGACCGCCGTGTCTTTCTCCCTCGTGATCTCGACCTCGGTGAGAGCAGCAACGCGCGGCTTCTTCGGTCTCACAACAAGTCACCCCCAACTCGAGGTGGGACTAACGGCTGGCGGCTCAGCGGCGCCGGGGCTGTGTTTGCGCACGGCTCGCCGGGCCGAGCGCGTCCGCTGGAGCAGCGTGTTGGCCCAGCCCCTCTGGCAATCCTTCCCTGCCCGGATTCGGCGGGCGGACGGCGGTCCCTGCGCGCAACGAAGGGCGCTGGCGGGTTCAACGTCGGGCGGAGTGAGCCAGGGCTAGGGAGGGAGCGGTATCCGGAAAACATGGCCCTGAGCGGACGAGGCCTGGCCGCGTCGGGCCAACGGCTGGCGGCTCAGCGGCGCCCGTTGAGTGCCCCGCCCGATCGACTGGGCCTTTCGCGTCCGTTGCAGCCGCTGGTTAGCCAAGCGAGCTGGACCGCTTGCGCGTCGATGGTGGCTACCCGCCGCTCTCTGTGCGGGTGATGAACGAACTGTTTGGGACGGGCCACGGCTACTGCCCAGCGCCGTCGATGTTCTGGAGAAGACGCCTAGCCACTTCCTCAACGAGCAGCGTGTCCACATGCCCCTCCTTGACATGTCCGATGACGGCGACGCCGAAGCGGCCCCTGCAGAAGGCAATCCCCGCAAAGGACCTCTCACCGGTCAGGTCTGGAGGAAACCAACACATGTCACCCAGAGTCTGACCGGAGTATGAGCCAGCGTCCCAGTTTACTGCGAGCCACATACCGGCGGTTCTGGAACTTGCGCGGGCTTGATCGGGCGAGTGGAGCCGCACCCACCTGATGTCGATCATCATTCCGGTGGCCGTGTGTTTCCAGGTCTGAATCGGACACTCGATGGACCGAGTCTCGAGCTGCCACACGCCCGAGCCTTCCTTCACGAGCACGAACCCCTCCATCTGGTCTGCCCGCAGGGCGACCTCAGTCTCGCCTGGACTAGCACAGGAGGCTGCGAGGCAGGCAAGGATGAGGATGGCCCCAAGCTTGAGAGACAGGGCAGTCGGCACCCTCAGTTCGGGATCCATGTCGCTCCTTTCCTTCACCGGATTGGTGTGGCTGCAGCATCGCGCCGCGTCAGGCCAACGGGTTGCTCGACCGCTGCGACGTGCGGGTTAGCCGGCTGGTTCCCGTGCACTTGCCCACGCCCTGATGGATCTCTTGTAGCCTTCCGGCATGCGCAGAGAGTCGACGTCCGTGAGCAGGAACCACTGAAGCTCCTTGTGTTCGTGACTCAGAACCGCGTCGGCCTCGCTGGTCTCGGAGCAACCATAGGTGAGAATGAGCACATTGACCCCAAGTGCGATGGTGTAGATCCAGGAGTCCAGAAGCCGCTCCGGCCTGATCTCAAGCTTCAATTCCTCCGCGATCTCGCGTGCGACACACAGGTCGGGACACTCGGACAGCTCAAGCTTACCCCCGGGCAGCTCCCACTCGTGACGCTCGTTCCTGAGGAGAACGACTTTCCCGCCACGGATGATGACGCCTTTCACCGACACCGGGAACCGATAGGCCTCGTTGTCGCGCGGGTTGTGGCTCACGTGGCCCTCCTTCATTCTTCGGGCTAACGGTTTGGAGCTCAGCGGCCCCGCCGCAAGAGTCGACTCACGCATTGGGTCCGCTAGAGCTCCATATCAGCCCAGCGTCGCTGGAAAGCTTCGCCTACCGTGCTTCGGCGTGCGGATATCGGCTCCCGGCGGACCGCCGGCCCCTGACCCCTTATCCGACAGGAGGGCCACCCCAGCCAGGAGGTAGCGCGCGCCCACGCCAAAACCGTCCAGGCGCGGCGGGCGCTTCATTGCTGCGGTGTCCTGTGCCGCCTGAGCCCGACCCAATGCACAAACCACCATTGAGCGGCCGTGCTGCCTGCGGCCGCAACCGGGACCGAGAAGGATGTCCAGAGGATTCCGAGTAGAATTCCCAGGCCGACTCCGAGGCTCAGCATAATGACCCACCTGTGTCTGATGATCTTGTCGTACTCTGCATGTGTTCCGATCCACACCCAGTAGATCCCATCTCGTACGTCAGTGCCGAGCGCACGGTAATGATCACCGACACGAACTGACCGAAGCTCGCCGAGGCGCTTGAAGTGCAAGGAAGGATGACGCGGGTCTGACTTGAGCAGAGCGAAGCTCCGGTCCGCCAACTCCCGGACCTCGGTGGGCAGCGCTTGATACAAAACCCAAAACCGTGTCCGCAAGAAATTCCTCAAAGCTCCCGCGCCTTCCCAGCTTTGTAATCGGCAAGAGCTACAGCGATGAGGCCATCCAGCTTCCCGGCCTTCACGTCCGCCTCGATCTGGCGGTCCCAGACGCGTGCGTCGAACTCAAAGAACCAGGCCCGGAACTCCGCGAAATCCCGAGGTGCGAGGTCCTCGATCCGTTTCACAAGCTGCTTGACTTCGCTCATGGGGTACCTCCTTCGGCTGCCCACCAGCACTTACATATCGCGCGCACCGTCTTGGGCTTGCGCGGCTGGGAAGCCAGCGCCCCCCCCTCCAGAGCCGGCCCACGTTCGGGGTCCGCTGAAGCTCCGTGTTGGCCCGACGCCACCGGAAAGTCCTACCTAACGGGATTTCTCGCGACGCTGGCCAGTACCCTGCCGACCGGCAGACCCTGCGCGGAGGAAGAGCCACGAGACGGGCTGGACGAGGTGGATGGAGTGGTGCCGCGGCACCGGGAGAAGTGGCAGGGCGTCGGGTGAGCGGAAGCCTCGTGCCGTCGGGCTAGCGACCTTGCGTTTCAGCTACGGCGGGCACCGAAGCCACTCAGGCGGCACTCGCCGTCAGCTGCAAACGCTGGTTAGGTCGACCGAGTGTTGGAGCTGCCTCGAGAATTCAGGCTTGTGGCTCGACCGGCTCGTTCTGTCCTCGCCTCAGTTGACTCGACCGGGACTTGCGCCCGGCTCGGCGTGACCGGAGAGCCTAACGGCAGGCTGTTGTTCGATCTGTTGCTGTATCTGCTTTCGCAACACAATCGGAGCGCGGACCAAGGTGATTTTCTCCTTCGTTCCTCCCGTCCCACCCACGGTCAGGGTCCCGTAGTCTAGCAAATGGCCCAGAGGACCCTGGTCCACCGCGACCGCCTCGACTTTCGCAAGCTGAACCTCCAAGGATCTCCGGTTGAACCACCCTGTCTTGATGACGACACGGGTGTTTGTCACGGCAAATTCGCTGGTTGAGAAGCGCACTCCCTCGTACAGAAGCACGATACACCCGATGAGAAACAGGAGGCCAGCGCGAGGGTCCTGATCATAAAAAATCAGAGAGCCGAGGACCTCAAGAGCGCCCCAGGTAAAGATGATTGGGTGAAGCGTAGTCCGGTACACGATTCGCTCACCGGGGTTGAGATGCTCCTTGATGTAACTCATGAACTCGACGCCTCCCGTTGATTTCGATTCGAAGTAAGGCTTCGCGCGGCCTAACCAATGATGAGAGCGTCTTATGCGGATCGGCATAAGAACCCTCTTGTCCGACCTCAGAGCCCATCGAGACGTCACCCGGGGACCCTGCAGCATGGGAGGCGAATGCTGTTACCATTAGCCCCCACGGCGGCCGAATCCTCCCAATGCCTGCAGCCGTCCACCCAGAGCTCGTCCTCGGACCCGAGCACCAGGGACCTCGCCGTCCTACGGCCGGCCGCCGAGGTCGTCGAGGATGGCCGCCACGTCGGCCTTCGCCCAGGGGCCAGCTTTACGCAGGAGCCGCCGGGATGATGGGCTCCCTCAGCCTCCCGACTCGGCGCCTTCCGCCGGAGTGCCCCTCAGTTCCACCCAGAACTCCGTCTCCGGCCCGATGACCACGGCCCGGACGCTGAGGTAGACGGGGGCCCCCTCGATGGTCAGGGTCCGCCCGTCCAGGAGGTGGAAGGCCAGGGCCGGGTCCAGCTCGGCCACCGGCCGTCCGACAACCTCGTCCACGATGCTCGCGCCCTCGGCTCGCACTCTCACCCGCGTCAACTCGTCGAGTCCCCTTCCCCTCGGCGAAATCGTGTCCGGCGTGGAAGCGGCAGATCTTCAGACCCATCTTCACGATCACCAACCGGATCACCGCCGGGCTGACCCGCATCGAGCGGGCCCGGGGGGTGCTGGAGGCTGCGGCATTGTCGGAGGCCTGGGTGCGTGAGATGAGTCGCCGCGCCTTGATTCTGGAAGCCCACCACACCACGCACATCGAAGCGACACCACTGACCCTGGAGCAGGCCGAGCGATTGCTGGAGGGGAACACGGTTCCCGAAGCGGATCCCGACGTGGCCCGATAACCGAGGGGCTGATCCGGGAAATCCACAAACGGCTGGTGGAAGGCATCCGGGGTGGCGCCGCTGAGACGGTCTACACGCCGCCTCCGGCGTACGATGTTCCAATCATGATGGCGGAGCTTGTGGACTGGCTCAACCGGGACCAAGAGGTCCATCCGGTGCTGATGAGAGGCATCTCCCAGTTCCAGTTAGTGCATGTTCACCCGTTCTTGGACGGCAACGGCCGGACGTCCCGGCCGCTCTCCACCCTGTGCCTCTACCGGGCCGGTTACGACTTCAAGCGGTTGTTCGCGATCAGCGAGTACGCGAGAGCGGAATGGACATGACCGGCTGGCTGGAGTATTTCGTCGACGGTCTCACCACCCACCGGGACCTGAAGGCCAGGCCATGGTGGACATGGGGCTGTTGGTTTCGGCGGGATCGACCAACAAACTCGTTTACCGGATGAAGGAAACGGGTTAAACTCGCGACAAACTTGCGACACAACTTGCGACACGCTTACGACTTCTGGCCCGTAGCGCGCTGAGGCCGGCCCGAGGGTTCCAATCATGCGAAGCACGCTCTGGACTGTAGTGGCGGTGAACCAAGGCTTCACCCAGTCGGGCCTAACGGATAGCGGCTGAGCGGCGCCAGACGAAGCCCCGTTAAGAACACCGAGTCAGCTGCGTCCGCTCGAGCCGCTGGTTAGGCACTCGGAATGGGTATGGCGGGGGCTGCATGGTGGCCGGGCTGTGCTGGCCGGGCTGTGCTATAGGCTATCGAGTACGCGTCGCTCCTTTAGGTCGTCTGGGAGGAAGGCAACGGCCCCACCCATGATCTCAATCCGCCTGATCACAGCGTCCTGCACTACGCCATCAGTAAGGAAGCCAGCCAGGTCAAGGCCCTTGGTGTAGAGGCGGATGCGCTCGATGCTGTCCAAGATGTCCCGCAGGTATGGTCGGGGGTTGCGCGGGCTCTTCATAGGACGGCGTTCCTTTCGGCCATCACCCGCTCCAGGACCTCGGGGTACAGGCTCTTGGCAGTCACTACGTCGACGTCAAGGCCCAGGCTATCCTCGAGTTCATCCTCCAGACGCGCAAGATCGAGGAGAGAGCGCCCAGGCTCCAACTCCACGAGGACGTCAAGGTCGCTTCCGGGGCCGGCATCTCCACGCGCGAAGGACCCGAACACGAAGGCCTTCACTGCCCCGTGCTTGACGGCGATGCGAGCTAGTCGGCGTACGCTGTCCGGAGAGAGGTGCATGACCGACTCCTCCACGATGGACACTGGGCCTGCCCCGGAAGGGGCTCCGCGTTCCATTATATCCAAGCTACCGGCAACCCGCTTGGCAAACCGTTGCCGCCTGGATGTGCCTAACGGATAGCAACTCAGCGGCGCCGGCGGGCTCCCTCGATAGGTTAGCCAGGCCCAGCGCCTCCGCCTACCGGGCTTCGGTGAGGGAGCGCCGGCCCCTTCTAATGGTGGCCCCTACCCCCTGCCCCCCCGCCAGAAGGAAGGGCCGTCTGGTGCACCTCGAGTGGCACCGCGGCACCGGGGACTACTTTCCTTCGACAATCATGCGAAGGATGGCCGGCAGTTCTTCTCCTGCCGGCTCGAGAGACGTAGAGGATACTGCCGGAGGCACAAACCGTTCGCCATCTACTCCCAGCGATCCGTAGCCGACGCGGCGCCGGACAGACATCCCCGGGTCACTAGCCAGCTCGCCACACCGACGACCGCGGTCGCTTCGACGGGCCCCACGAGAGGGCCCACCCACGCGCCCGCCCCACCCAGCCAGGCGCCAAACCCGCCCGCCGCCCACCGGGCCGCGGCCAGCGCCAGGCTTAGAAGGAGGCTTGTCGCTCCCAAGTAGAGGGCCTGGAGGAGGAAGTGGCTCATGCCGGCCGGCGTGGTGACGCGCCGGCGCGGGTCGGGGGCATCGAAAACGGGGTTCTGCGCTCCCACGTAGACGGAGATGGCCATCCCGCCCGGCACGGCCGCCACGGAGGCCGCCAGGACCGAGATCAGCTCGTGCCAGGGAAGGTGCCCCACGGCGAGGCCGACGGTAAGCGCCCCGATAGCGGCCACCGGGCCGCTCAGAACCACGCCGGCCGCCACCTTCGCCCCCAGCCACTCCCGCCGGGTCAGGGGGGCTGAAAGAGGGAACCAGCGCGCCTTTCCCTCCCTGGCCACCGCACCGACACCCAGCGCCGGACCCGCGCCCATGACGGCCAGAAAGGAAACCAGGAAGTAGACCATGACGGGGCCGAACCTGAAGGCCGACCCGCCGTCGCCGGCGGCCAACCGGTTGGACAGGACGAGCACTGCGAGGAAAACCAGCCCGTAGAGGGCCTGCGACCACTCGGCTGCGTCGCGGACGACAGTGAGGACTTCCTTGCGGGCCAGGCCGGCAATCGGGTGCCCGTTCCCCCCCCGGGCTGGGCGGCCGCTCGCCGGGCGCCCCGCCCGCACGCGGGTCCGACCGCGCCGTGGCTCGCCAATCCAGCCGGAGGCGAAGACGGCCGGCACCAGGGCCAGGGCCGCCGCGAGAAGGAGACCGCCCGCCAGGGCCGAGGCCCCGATACCGGCCGCGGCGGCTCCGAGGTGGCCCCCGGCCGCCCCGGCCACGCCGTCGGCGAGCCAGGTCGTCGGAAGATACGGGGAGGCCAGCCGCGAGGAGGCCAGACCCAAGTCGGCCACGGAGGCGGTCCCCATCGCCGCCGGAGCAAGTTGCACCGCGCCGTAGACCACGGCCCCCAGAATCGCCCCCAGGGCCAGGCCCACCTCCCTGGCCCGGTGCGCCGGGATGAGCCGCATCGCCAGAAGGTTGAGGAGCAGAGCCAGCCCGGTCGGCAGGAAGTGAAACACGACCGCCACCAGGGGAAGGGCGGCGAAAAACCACAGCGGCGCTCCCGCGGCGGCCCCGTAAGCCGCAAGCACCGGCAACCCGAGCACGAGGAACGTCCCGGCCTCCGCGGCCAGGACCTCCACCAGCTTGATCCCAAAGACCTGGCGCGGCGATAGGGGCCAGGACAGAAGGAGCGTAAGGTCGGAGGAGGCGTAGAAGCCGCTATAGGCCACGGTCGCCGCCGAAGCCAGGAGAACCAGGGCCAAAAGGGCCAGCATAGCCGAGAGGACCCCACCTGCGGACCCCGGGGCGACCCGGTCCACGATCACAAAGAAGCCGTTGGCCAGGAAGAAGACGAGCACGCCCAGGGCCAGCCCGAAGAGAGCAAGGCCGATGGAGGCCGACCCGGGGAGCCCTCGACCTTTGCCCCCCAAGCTCAAGAGCATCCGCCACTTGGCTCGGAGCACGGCCGTCATGGAGCTTCCACCCCGAAGACCCTGGCCGCGTCGGCCGACTCCTCGCCGCCGGTGACCCGGAGGAATATCTCCTCCAAGCTGGCGCGGCCCGCGGCGTTCCTGAGTTCGTCGAGGGTCCCCACCGCGGCCAGTCGACCGTGGTCGATGATACCCACCCGGCCGCACATGGCCTGGGCCACCTCCAGGATGTGCGTGGACATGAAGACCGCCCCGCCGCGCCGGCAGAACTCCCGCAGGATGTCTTTGGCCAGGCGGGCGCTCTTGGGGTCCAATCCTACGGTGGGCTCGTCGAGGATGAGAACCTTCGGGTCGTGCAGGAGGGCCGCGGCCAGGGCCGTCTTCTGCCGCATCCCGTGGGAGTAGGAGCCGAGAAGGTCGCCGGCCTGCTCGGAGAGGTCGAAGACCTCCAGCAACTCGGTGATCCGGACGTCGGCGGGTCCAAGGGGCAGACGGTAGACCTCGGCCACCAGGCGCAGGAACTCCCGGCCCGTGAGCTTGTCGTAGAGGGCCGGCTCGTCCGGCAGGTAACCGAGGCAGGCCTTGGCGGCGACGGGCTCCGACGCCAGGTCGTGCCCCGCGATGGTAACCGTCCCCTCCGTGGGACGCAGGATGCCCACCATCATCCGAATCGTCGTTGTCTTGCCCGCGCCGTTGGGGCCGAGGAAACCGAAAAGCTCTCCTTCGCGAACGTGGAGGTCAAGGCGGTCGACGGCCACAAGGCTTCCGTAACACTTACGCAGACCCCTCACCCGGATCAAACCGTGAGCCCCCTCTCCCGGTAAAGCTTCCGCCGGCCCATTGGTCGCCTCCGCTTCACTCCGTGCTTCCTTCAGACTACCACATAACAACTAACCGGGCTTGAACAGTGAGTAGGGACAATGAAGCGGCCTAGAGCCTTGTGGTGAAAGCGTTCGGAGGGTACGGGGCGCGACGGGCGTTTTGCCTACACGCGGTTGGGGCGCGGTGTCGGGAGCGCGTAGTAACGTGGCGGCGGCTTGACCCCGAGGGTGTCGAAGACGCCCTCATACGACATCCCACCCACATAGGTCATCACTCGTTGGGCAGCGTCCAGGATGTCATCGACGAGCTCGGTATCCGTCCGTCTAGAATCCCCGCAGATGTCAGGAGATCAACCTTGCGCCCGAGAAGATCCTCAAGCTGAACAGCCCTGTCCCTTGTCAGCAGAGGGATCACCCCTTTCGGCCATTATACCCCTCGCGGTGCGTCCAACGGGTGGCGGCTCAGCGGCGGCGGTCCGGGCGCTTCGGGCGAGGCACCAAACCCATTCAGCGCCCGCTGGAGCCGTTTGGGGGGCCGCCATTCACGTGTCCCGGTCATCCCCGAGAATTGGCGGCTTCACCCGTCCGCTTGAGCCGCTGGTTAGGCGTTGCACAGAGCCCTGGAGTCACGTCAGCCAGGAGCGCGCTCCTTCAGCTTTCTGACCTCCTGCCTGAGCTCCAGCACCTGGCGCTCGAGCTCGGCCATCCGGTCTATGTCACCGGCGGACGGAAGGATGTGCACGACCTTGCCGCGCTGATCAAGCACTTCAATCCTCGGGCTGTCGGCGGAGTCGACACTCAGTTTGAGGCGCTGGCGCCCCTTGCTGTCATTCAGGGCTATGGTGGGCTGCCCTTCGGAATTGCGTCCCAGGAACATCCGCTGAAAACCGAAGGCGCCACTGTCTATAAGCTCCTTCAGCAGTCTATCCTTCTCCAGGCCTTCCGGCATGCTCGTCAGCCTCAGCACGTCATCTACGGGAAGAGTCCCGGGCCTGTCGTACTGGCTCAACCCGTAGCTGCGGTGGCCATTCTCATCTTGATAGGCGAGAACAAGGATTTGGTCGTTGCCGAATTGATCGTAAGACAAGTGCATACCGGCCCAATAGGTTCCGGCCGGGTCCCGTGACCCACCGAAGACCAGTCCGCCGCACTCGTCCCCATCGTCATTGAAGAAGATGATTCCGGGCATCTTCGGACCTTGCCGCTTGAGTTGCCTGCCGCCCAGAACCGGGTCGGGAAGCTTGTCTTTGCTCGATATGACCATGCGGAGGGTGCCGTCAGCATCGAGCACATTCACCCGCTGGACGTCAATCTCCTCGAAGCGCTCTCTCACCACCGGGCGATCCTCCTTTGCATACGCCTAACGGCTGGCGGCTCAGCGGCGCCGGGGCTGTCTTCTGCAGGGTGCACCTAGCCGGTTGCGTCCGCTGGAGCCGCTGGTTAGGCTGGCCCCGAAGAGGCTAGGTAGGCCTTGGCGGCTGCGCAGAAAACCTTGGCATCTTCCAGAACCTGACGGGCGTCTGCGTCTTCGACGGCGCGGACGGCGCCGTAGTCGCCGAGGTTGCGGAGGTCGAAGGCGTTGAGCAGATGTTGGTGTAGGGACGGCTCCAGGGCTCCGGTCTTGACGAACTGCTGGCCGAAGGCAGCGATCGCAGCCGAGAGTACGCTCGGCCTGCGGCGAAGTCCGGGAAGCCGTCCGCCAGGAGTCGTTCGGCTGCGGCTAGACTCCGGTCCGCCTTCTCGAGGAGGTCCGCCGCACCGGGGGAGCTCACAGAGGTATCCCCTCTCTCCGGACATTCAAGAGGAAGGGTGTCGTGGCCGAGCGGAACTCCTCGATGCCCATCGGCACCAGAGAAATGACTGTGTCATGCCGGAGCGAGAGTTCCGCCACGGTCTTGGCGTACTGTCGCCTCTCTCGAGAACCGTCGCTTCTCTCAAGCAGGAGAACCAAATCGATGTCGGAACCTGGAACCGCTCTCCCTCGGGCGTGTGAGCCGAAGAGGACTAGCCCCCGGAAGCGGTCTCCGTAGATTCCGCGGAGCGCGGCCTCGGTTTCGCCTAGTATAGGTTGAAGGCTAGGCGGCACGAGGCGCGGCTGACGGGCAGTTCTTGGCTTCCTCTGCATGGGCCCACACCTCCCGCGCTTGTCCCCGTTATTATACCGAACTCTGCCGGCAATGGCTCTGTCGAAGGATCGTAGGCGCCGGCGCAGCTTAACAATGTGACCCGGATAAGATGCGGGACCCTGGTCTCCTATCGGCACAACACGCCGTTGGCTCACCTGAAAGGCCTGCAGCAATTCCCGTAGCATCAGTGACTTCGGCCGGATCATCGACTCATCATGGCGTCTTACGCGGATCGGCATAAGAACCCCCTTGTCCGACCTCAGAGCCCATCCGACGGCACCCGGAGGCTGGTCGTCGGAACCTGGCGGCGGCAGGGCTCGGGCTCCTCGCGGTCAGTGGCACCCGGCGAGGCTATCACGCCGCCCCCGGGCCAGTCGCCGCCACGACGTCGGCTTCCGTCGCCACCGCCCGCCTCCCCTAGGAATCCTTGAACCACCTGGAGAACTATCCCTTCGTGCCCAAACGACACATCTCGACCCTGGAGGCCCGCCGGCATGAGTAACGGCGACCTGAACTGGATTGCCAACTTCATCTGGGGCATCGCGGACGACGTCCTGCGCGACCTCTACGTGCGCGGCAAGTATCGGGACGTCATCTTGCCGATGATGGTCCTGCGTCGCCTGGACGCCCTGCTCGAGCCGACTCAGCAGGCCGTGCTGGACATGAAAGCCTCACTCGACGAGGCGGGCATCGTACATCAGGACGCGGCCCTCCGCGGGGCCTCCGGCCAAGCCTTCTACAACATCTCCAAGTTCACCCTGCGCGACCTGAAAGCCCGCTCCAGCCAGCAGCAACTCCGGGCAGACTTCGAGGCCTACCTCGACGGCTTCTCGCCCAACGTGCAGGACATCCTGGAGAACTTCGAGTTCCGCAACCAGATCCCGCGCCTCTCCAAGGCCGACGCCCTCGCCACGCTCATCGAGAAGTTCCTTTCCCCGGACGTTAACCTGAGCCCCAACCCCGTCTTGAACGGCAACGGCTCAGTGAAGCATCCCGGCCTCGACAACCACGCGATGGGAACGCTCTTCGAGGAGCTAATCCGCCGCTTCAACGAGGAGAACAACGAGGAAGCCGGCGAGCACTGGACGCCACGCGACGCCGTGAAGCTCATGGCCAAGCTGATCTTCCTGCCCATTGCCGACCAGATCGAATCCGGCACCTACCTGCTCTATGACGGCGCCTGCGGCACGGGGGGCATGCTGACCGTGGCCGAGGAGACGCTGCAGCAGCTCGCCGCGGAACACGGCAAACAGGTGGCCACGCATCTCTTTGGCCAGGAGATCAACGCCGAGACCTACGCCATCTGCAAAGCCGACCTTCTCCCAAGAGGGGTGACCCAGGATGACCGGAGACGAGAAAACCATGAAGCCGACCGGCGACTTCTCGCGGTCGCTTGAGCGCATCCTTGGTGTCTCCAAGGACGAGGTCAAGGAGCAGGAGCGGCGCGAACGGGATGAGGGGTCAGGGAGGTCCCCTGAGTCCAAGGAGCGTAAGCCTCGCTGACTCGGGCTTAGTCGCCCTCTGGAAGGGTCATTCTGACCTGCTCGGCCCCCCCTGGCCTCTCGGTGCCCTCTTGTAGGTCACGTTCACCTGTTGCGACGGCGGGTAGTCGATGCGTTTGCCGTCGAGTAGTTCCCGGGCTTTCGAAACTCCAGTTCCCGCTGCCGACGGAACCGCCTTGATGACGAGGGTGCACCGCCTTCCTTTGGGAATCCCCATGTGCGCGTCACCGGGGTGGCCCGAACGGCATGTAGAATGGAAGGATTCGGGCTGCCTTAAAGAGAACTCAGTACTGTTGTTTACGCATCGAGGCCAGGGGAACACGGATGGTGTCATAGGCATTGGGGTGCTAGCATGACTACTCAGGCGGGACGGATAGGTGGGCAACAGACGGATTCGCTCCAGGCCATCTCCCTGTTTTCTGGTGCGGGGGGGCTGGACCTTGGGCTGTCGCGAGCGGGCAGTGGGAAAATCAGATTTCGCTCGTGGGTTGAAATTGACCAAGACTGCCAGGAAACGATAGCCCTGAATAATCCTGCCGACAGGAATGCAATCTTCAGTGACATTACCGAAGTTGAACCTGCGGAAGTCTTGCAGGCTTCAGGTTTAAGCAAGGGAGAGGCCTTCCTAGTGGCTGGCGGCCCGCCGTGCCAGGCATTCAGCACGGCCGGCCTCAGACGTTCGATTCATGAACCCCGCGGGCAGGTCGTTGCCCGGTACTTTGACGTCATCCGAGAGGTACGTCCACGCTTCTTCGTCTTCGAGAATGTTCGGGGGCTGCTCTCGGTTGCTATCAACCACCGACGATATGTAGACAGGATAGCCAGCGAGAGAGCTAATCCCGGCGAACCAGACCTTGATGACGACGAACGTCTCGGGTCTGTGTTCGACAAGATCTTCTGGCCAAAGATGAGAAGCTTGGGCTATGAGGTCGTCTTTGGCCTGGTCAACGCGGCCGATTATGGGACGGCTCAAGTGAGGCATCGCTTTGTGTTCTTGGGCAGTCGGGACAGAGAGTTTGGGTCGGGAACCTTCCGGAAAATAACTGGGCAAACCATGACAATACAGGACTTACTTCCGCCCACACACCACCAATTTGCCCCTTACTCCCCAATCAGGCCTTGGCGGACACTGCGTGATGCTATTGAAGGCATTCCGGAACCAGCGCTAGAGGATACGTTCACATACAGTGAAGAGCGCACCAAGGTGTGGCAGCGGATTCCACCGGGGTGCAATTGGACGTACATTAGAGACAATCCGGACGAGTTCCCCGAGGGCATAGAGGGTCTGATGAAGGGAGCCCTCTCGTCGGGTGGTGGCAAGGTCGGTTATTGGAGACGACTTGCATGGGACAAGCCGGCCCCCACCCTACCAGCGCAGCCGCAGCATTTGGCGACGGGGTTGTGTCATCCCGCATTCGAACGGCCATTGTCCGTGCCCGAGTACGCTGCATTCCAGGACTTTCCTGAGAGTTACCGGTTCGCAGGCAACAAGGCGAGCAGGTACGTGCAAATTGGGAACGCGGTACCGGTAAGGCTGGGCGAGGCGTTGGGGAACCTACTCCTCTCGGTCGCTGGCCAGGGGCAGGACAACGCCGGTAGCCAGGAGCTCCACAACGACCTGCGGCCATGTAGGATGGTGACGGCATGACCGTTCCTCACGTGCAAGTTCGCGGACACATCGACCAAGCTGTCAGTGTGGCGATCCAACGGGTAACTGAACGGTCGGAGGAGATGTTCACATCGGAAGTAGCGAGCAAAGGAAACGGAGCCGCATCGCCGTTCCAAAAGCTACTGCTCCCTGAGGCAAAGGTTTTCTCCTCGTTTGAGCGTTCCCTCAGTGCGTCACTAGGGAAGGCCTTCGACTACATCGCGGCCGACATCGCCAAGGCCACCTACGGGAACGGCGAGCACGACTATCATCTACATGGCGACATTGCGCCGGAGACTCTAGGAGCAATTGAGGGAATCGTTGCCCGATACAAGGCAAAAGGAGAAGAGCGGGCGATGCCAGACACTCCAGCGGAGTTGGCAGAGCTCGTTCCAGTCATAGAAGCAAACAAGCGAACGGCACATCGTACGATTAAGAACGACGTCTACTTTGTAGACCACGAAGGGTTCAAGAACTACATCGAAATCAAGACGGTTCAACCGAACTATGATACATGCGACAAGATGAAGACGCGCATCTTGACGATTCACGCGATGCTCTATGGCACAGATGACAAGATTCGTGCCCTGGTGGCTTTTCCACACAATCCAAATGGCTTAGCGGGGATTTATGCATGGCCTCCACTTCGCTACTTCTTGGATCCGGAGCACGACTGGAAGGCCCGCGGGCATGCCCTGATGGGACCAGGATTTTGGAATGTCGTTGGCAACGCGGAAGACACCTACGATGAACTTCTGAGCTGCTTCTACGAAGTGTCGGTCTCGCGCAAAGAGGAAATCCTGAAGCTTCTGAGCTTGATGGTGGAGCATCGTGAAGAACCTTGAGATTGCCTGCCCGCCCAATGCATGGCCTGCAAGCCTCGATGGATGTGTCGCCGTCGGCATTACCAACGCGCGAGGTTCACAAGCGCTATGGCTACTCTTCCAGGTCAAGGCCGGAAGCGTGATCTCGGTTGCGGGAACGCTCTCGACAGGAGACAAGACGCCACCCCTGGTGAAGGAGTGCGGTCCCGTAATCTTGGCTTCCGGCCCAAGACAGATCTGGATGCTCATCACCAATGACAAAGAGGAGTTTTATGGGGAAGTGGCCAACGGGAAGCTGCACATCGAGGGCGATTTTCGTGAGTTCGGTCGCTTTACTAGGCACCTCATTAGACTTACTGAGCACACCGACCTGTGGTCGCAGATAGACGACATTCTCGAACGGGTACAGTGACCCAGCAGTCAGCCCCCCCCTGGTCTATGGTGAAATATCAGGAGTTCCTGGCCGTGGGTCCCGTCAAGGTGCTCTTGACCTCCAAAACTGCAGCGACGGATTACTCGGTCGTCCTGGCTTCGTCGGCAGACTGGACTGTCTAGTCGTCATAGATGCCGTCCTCATTGAGATTGCCGTCCGCTTCTTCACCACCAGGGCCACTCCTGCTCTCGCCCCAGTTCCAGTTCTGCCATCCTCAGCCCGGCTGCTCTTGAACAGTGAACGGGCACAATCAGCAAGCTCGGACCCATGGAATAAGGGTTTCCGGTCTTAAAACGTAGGGAAAACGCGAAAAGCGTAGGCACAACCGGCGGCCTTGTGACCCTTGCCATGGGAGCTTGGGTATGGTATGATTGGCATACAATGTATCTCAGAACTGTTCGGGTCAAGAAACAGGACAAGGTCCTCGAATACGTGCAGCTGGCCCACAGCCACCGGGACCCGCTGACGCGGAAACCCAGCGTCAAGATCCTCTACAATCTCGGCCGGGCCGACCGGCTCGACATGGATGCTCTTCGCCGTCTGGTGAGGAGCATCTCGCGTTTCCTGGAGCCTGGGGAGGCGCGGGCCATCCGGGAACGCCTGGGCGAGGAATCGCCCTTCGAGTTCCTGGGCGCAAAGCAGGTCGGGGGCGCCTGGCTCCTTGACGGGCTTTGGGAACGGCTCGGGGTCAAGAAGGTCCTGAGGGACCTGCTGGCCGGGCGCGGCTACACCACCCCGGTGGAACGGCTCGTGTTCGCCATGGTCGCCAACCGGGCGCTGGCACCCTCGAGCAAGCTGGGCATCGAGCATTGGGTGGCGAGCGAGACGCTCATCGACGGTCTTCCGGAGGTCGAGGTCC